>Ga0335072_10007001_pt1 | contig 16460 bp, 8 predicted proteins | sample Lox_Sample_21_FD_206725 | JGI IMG/M metagenome (GOLD analysis project Ga0335072, IMG submission 206725) | Soil microbial communities from Loxahatchee National Wildlife Refuge, Florida, United States - Lox_Sample_2.1 | ecosystem: Environmental > Terrestrial > Soil > Wetlands | place: USA: Florida...
GGATTACTTCCACGGAAAACACCTCGCCTGCCAGTTCCGCCAGGATCGCAGCCTGGTAGCCGGACCCGGTCCCCACCTCCAGCACGCGCTCATCCGGCTTCAGGTCCAGCAAATCCGTCATCAGCGCGACAATATAGGGCTGCGAAATCGTTTGCCCGCATCCGATCGGCAGCGGCGCGTTGACATAGGCACATTCCGCTGCGTCATCTGGCACGAACGCCTCCCGCCGCACCTTGCGCATCGCCTCCATCACGCGCGGCGAGAACCGGCCCCGGCCCGTCCACGTTGCCGTCTCGCGGGCTTCTTCCTCCAGTTCGGCGATCAGTTCCTGCTGCGTGGGCATCTGCGCCTCCTGTGGCGTAAGCCAAACACCGCGCCGGCTGTTTTGCGCGCTCGGTTCGCCTGGTTGTAAACCGGCCACGCATCACATGCGGGAGGAATCGATACATGGATTTGCAGCACCAAGGGGAGTCGGGCGCCGCCGCCGACCCGATTGCCCGTGCCCGGGCGCTGATCCCCTCGCTGCAAGACGCGGCGCCGCGCATCGATGCGGCTCGCGAACTGCCGCCCGACGTGCTGGACGGCATGTTCTCCGCCGATATGTTCCGCCTGCTGGTGCCCCGTTCCTGTGGCGGCACCGAACTCGATCCGGCCACCTTCGTGCAATGCGTCGAGGCGATCGCCATGGGCGATGCCAGCGCGGCCTGGTGCATGAACCAGGGGGCGGTCAGCATGATGGCCGCTGCCTATATGCCGCTGGACGCGGCCCGCGACGTATTCGGCGGCAAGCGCGACGTGCTGGCCTGGGGCTATGGACCGAACGGCCGCGCAGCTCGCGTGGAGGGCGGCTGGCGCGTCACCGGCAAATGGTCCTTCGCCAGCGGCAGCCGGCATTCCACTTGGCTCGGCGCGCATTGCCTGTGCGTGGGGCTCGACGGCACCCCGATGCGCGGTCCCCACGGCCGCAACTGGGAACGCACCGCATTGTTCCCGCGCGAGAAGGCAGAAATCGTCGATGACTGGTTCGTCATGGGCCTGCGCGGCACCGGCAGCGACACGTATTCGGTGCAGGATCTGGTGGTGGACGACGCGCACGTGATCACCCGCGACTATCCCGGGGAGCGGCGCGAACCGGGTGCGCTGTACCGTTTCCAACAGATGCAGCTATACGCTGCGGGTTTCGCATTCGTTGGGCTGGGCCTGGCACGGCAGGTATTGGATACGTTCATCTCCGTTGCGAAGACCAAAGCGCCGGCGCAGTCCCAGACTCTGTTGCGGGACAACGCCGCGGTGCAACACATTGTGGGATACTCGGATGCGCGCGTGAAGGCCGCGCGCGGCGGGCTGCTGCGGCTGTTGGAACACACCTATGCGGCGCCGGGCACGGAGGGGGAACTGACGCTGGACCAGCGCATCGGTATCCGCCAGGCGAGCACTTACGCCATCCACGAAGCACGCGAGGTGGTTGCCGACATCTATCATGAAGCGGGTTCGACGGCGATCTTCGATAGCCAGCCGTTCGAACGGCGGCTGCGGGACGCGAATGCCGTGTCGCAGCAATTGCAGGGCCGGCGGGCGCATTTTGAAACGGTGGGGCAGCATTTGCTTGGATTGGATATCAACGCGCGGAACGTATAGCGCCGCCATATGTCATTGCCAGGAGCGTAGCGACGAAGCAACCTTGGCCGGGATAGTGCACGAACGGTATAGGTGCCTCTGTCCGATCGAGGTTGCTTCGTCGCTGCGCTCCTCGCAATGGCACATGGATGGGCGAGCCGTTGCGCGGGTGGCGATTCCTGCATAGCGTCTCAAGCCAGCCCAAAAAGGAACCGCCCGGGAATGCCCGACGATAGTCCGCTGCGATCGCCGCCACTGACCGAAGCCGCCGCGGTCGGGTGGGAACCCGAATTAGGAGAGCTCCGGCATCGCATCGCGCTGGCCAAGCAGCTTGGCGGCCCGGAACGCGTCGAGCGCCAGCACAAGGGTGGCCGCCTGACCGTGCGCGAGCGCATCGACCGCATGCTGGACTCCGGCAGCTTCCACGAGATCGGTGCCATCGCCGGCAAGGCCGCCTATGACGTCGAAAGCAAGCATATTGTAAGTTTCACGCCGGCGAATTGCGTGTTCGGCCGCGGCACCGTGGATGGCCGGCCTGTGGTGATCGCAGGCGACGATTTTACCTTGCGCGGCGGTTCCGCGGATGCCTCGATCAAGGGCAAGCCGAAGATGTCGGAGGAGTTCGCGACGCAATATCGGATGCCGATCATCCGATTGATTGAAGGCTCCGGCGGCGGCGGTTCGGTGAAGACAATCGAGACCACCGGCCGCGCCAACCTGCCCGGCGGATTGACGGAAACCACATCGTTCGATCTGGTCGCGAACCAGATGGGCATCGTGCCGGTGGTGGCGCTGGGGCTCGGCTCGGTGGCGGGGCTGGGCGCGGCGCGGCTGGCCGCGTCGCATTTCTCGGTGATGGTGAAGGAGATCGCGGCCGTCTTCGTCGCGGGTCCGCCTGTCGTGGAGCGGCTGGGGGAGCCTCGATCGAAGCAGGAACTGGGTGGTTGGGAAATTCAGTTGGGCTGCGGCGCGGTCGATTACGCCGTGGATACCGAAGACGAAGCGTTCGATGCGGCGCGGCGCTATCTGTCGTACATGCCGAGTTCGATTTACGACCTGCCGCCACGGGCGCGCGGCTGGGATGATCCCGCCCGGCGCGAGGAATCACTGATCTCAGCCGTGCCGCGGGCGAAGAAGCAGGCCTATCACATGCGCCGCATCATTGAGGCCGTGGTAGACAAAGGGTCGTTCTTCGAACTGGGACGTTTATTCGGACGGCCGATCATCACCGGGCTGGCGCGGCTGGATGGCTGGCCTGTGGCACTGATGGCAGGCGATCCCCTGTTCCATGGCGGGGCGTGGACGGCTGACGCATGCAGCAAGATCGTGCGTTTCGTCGACACGGCGCAGACGTTCCACCTGCCGATCGTGCATCTGGTGGACTGCCCGGGGTTCCAGGTCGGCCTGGCGGCAGAGAGTTCGGCGGTGATCCGCTGGGGCGTGCGAGCGCTATCGGCCATCAACCAGACGACGGTGCCCTGGTGCAGCATTGTGATTCGCAACTGTTATGGCGTCGGCGGGTTGGGGCACCAGCCGGTCAGCCATTATTGCATGCGCTATGCGTGGCCGTCGGCGAGTTGGGGGTCGTTGCCGCTGGAAGGCGGGATCGAGGCGGCGTATCGCGCGGAAATCGACGCCGCAGATGATCCCGACGCGAAGCTCGAGGAAATCGAGGCGCGGCTGAACAGATTGCGGTCGCCGTTCAGGACGGCGGAGAGTTTCTGGGTGGACGAGATCATCGATCCGCGCGACACGCGGCGATTGCTGTGTGAATTCGCAAACATGGCGGCGCCGCTGCGTACGCCAGGGGAATCGCGGTTTACGATGCGGCCGTAGGGCATCTTTACCGCCACAGGAAAAATGTGGAGAGGGCGTGATTACGCCCGACGTACCGTGTCCAGCGAAATCACATTGGCCGGGCGGGCCTCGACCGTCCCCAATACATGCGCGATCATCGTGGCCAGCTCATCCTGCTGATACGGCTTCGACAAGCGCGGCAGTCCCGGATCTTCGCCATGCGGCAGGTCGGCATAGCCGGTTGCCAGGATGATCGGCAGATTCGGCCAATCTTTTTGAATCTGCCGCGACAGTTCAGCGCCGGTCATGCCAGGCATTGCCTGGTCTGTGATCACCAAATCCACCGTCAGGCCGTCGCGCAACGCTTCCAGTGCACGCACCCCGGATGGCGCCTCGCTCGCCAGATGCCCGAGATCTTCCAGCATCGCGAGGGTTGCGGCGCTGATCAGCGGATCGTCGTCCACCACCAGCACACGACAGCACAGCCCAGTGGTGCTGAGCGCGGCCAGCGGCCCGACAGGCACCACGGCCGCCTCCTCGGCAGTCGGCAGCCACAGCTCCACCGTTGTGCCGCGCCCGACACGGCTTTTGATCCGCATCGCCCCGCCCGACTGGGCGGCGAGGCCATGCACCATCGACAGCCCAAGCCCGGTTCCCTTGCCGGCGCCCTTCGTGGTGAAGAACGGCTCGGTCGCGCGCTTCGCCGTTGCCTCGTCCATGCCGGTCCCGGAATCTGCAACCGCCAGGCAAACGTAGCTACCGGTCTCCAAACCGCTCGGCCCTTTTCCTGCCGCCATGCAGCGCGCGGAGATTTCCAGCCGGCCGCCCAGCGGCATCGCATCGCGCGCGTTCAGCGTCAGGTTCAGTAATGCAAGCTCGAGCTGATTCGGATCGACGCGGATCGCGGGCAGGCCCTTCTGCAAGTCGATGCTGATCTGGATCGTCGGGCCCAGCGTGCGGCGCAGCATCTCTTCCATGCCAGAGATCAGGCGCAGCACCTCGACCGTCTCCGGCTTCAACTCCGTCCTGCGAGCAAACGCCAGCATGCGCTTGGTCAACGTTGCGCCGCGTTCCGCGCCCTTGATCGCACCGTCGATCAGGCGTTCCAGCCTAGGGTCCTCCGGCACGCGTTTGCGCAGAAGCTGCAGATTGCCCAGGATGACCATCAGCAGATTGTTGAAATCGTGCGCCACGCCACCGGTAAGCTGGCCCAGGCTCTCCATCTTCTGCATTTCATGCACCTGCGCCAGCGCTGCCTCGCGCTCGCGCGTGCGATCGTCAACCCGTTGCTCCAATTCGGCGTTTGCCTGTGCCAGTTCTGCCGTCCGCTCGTCCACCCGGCGTTCCAGTTCACTGTTCAAATGCTCGAGCTGGCGCGTTTTGCGATACAGATCCGCGAACACACGCACCTTGGCACGCAGCAGCTCCGGCGCGAACGGCACCGGCACATAATCGACTGCGCCGAGTTCGTAACCGCGCAGCCGGTCCAGGTCCGACATCATGATCGCGGACACGAAGATGATCGCGGTCCGCTGGTAGCGTGGATGGTCGCGGATCATTGCCGCTAATTCGAACCCATCCAGATCGGGCATGCAAACGTCGATCAGCACAACGGCGATCTCGTTCTTCAGCAGGTGCTGCAGCGCTTCGTTCGCCGAGTTTGCCTTGAGGAGATTCTCGCCAAGCTCGGCGAGAATCACCTCGTAGCTCATCAGCTTCGCCAGCTGGTCGTCCACCAGCAGGATATTCACTTGCTCTGCCGGTCTTGGCCCGATTGCATTCACAGCAATATCCCTTCTCAGCGATGCAGCCAGATTCGCAGCGCCGACAGCAATTGTTCGGTGTTGACCGGCTTCGCCAGGTAGTCGGACGCACCGGCCTCCAGGCACTTCTCCCGGTCGCCCTTCATCGCCTTGGCTGTCAGGGCGATAATCGGCAGGCGGCGGAAGGCGGGATTGGTCCGGATCACCTCCATTGTCTGATAGCCGTCCATTTCCGGCATCATGATGTCCATCAGCACGATGGCCACACCTGGCTCGGATTCAAGCGTGCTGATCGCCTCGCTGCCTGTGGTGGCGGTCAACACCTGCATGCCGCGCCGCTCGAGCACGCTGGACAGCGCGAAGATGTTGCGGGCGTCGTCGTCCACCAACAGCACCTTCTGGCCGACCAGGTTCTCGTCGGAGCTGTGCAGGCGTTCCAGCATCCGCTGCTTCTCTGGCGGCAGGTCGGATACCACGCGATGCAGGAACAACGCGGTTTCATCCAGCAGGCGCTCTGGCGATTCGACGCCCTTCACCACGACGCTACGCGCCATAGTGTGCAGGCGCGCATCTTCCTCCGGCGACAGTTCGCGGCCGGTGAACACCACCACCGGAATGTTGGACAGCGTCTGATCGTCGCGGATCTTTTCCAGTACCTCGAAGCCCGACATGTCCGGCAGGCGCAGATCCAGCACCACGCAATCTGTCGGCTCCTCTTGCAGGCGTTCGATGGCGTGCCTGCCGGTCTCCACCGTCTCGATGTCGATATCGTCGTGCCCCAGCAGTTCGGAAATCGACACTTGCTCCAGCGGATTGTCTTCCACCACCAGCAGCCGCTTGCGGCGCGGCCTGGCGTAGGCGGTCAGTTTCGACAGCGCCAGTTCCAACCCTTCCATGGTAGTCGGCTTGGTCATGAAGCTGAACGCACCGCGCGCCAGCCCGTGCTGCTTGTCCTCGTCCAGCGTCACGATCTGCACGGGAATGTGCCGGGTCGCCGGGTTCTGCTTGAGCTGGCTCAGCACGGTCCAGCCCAGCATGTCGGGCAGGAACACATCCAGCGACACCGCAGTGGGCTGATACTCTCGTGCCAGCGCCAGAGCGTCGGCACCGCGGCCCGCCACAAGTGCCTTCATGCCGTGGTCGTGTACCAGATCCACCAAGACGCGGGCATAGTGCGGATCGTCCTCCACGATCAGCAACACGGTATCGTCCGGCTCCAGCATGTTGCGGTCATCCGGCACTTGTTCGATCGGCCGCTCCACCAGGCGCACAGCGGCGTGAGTCGGCACCGGCATGGTGGAGACCGGCGTCGCATCGATGGTCGGCGCACGCGAGTTGGAAGGCCCGACGTAGTTCAGCGGCAGGTACAGCGTGAACGTGCTGCCTGCCCCCAACTGGCTGCGCAACTGGATCTCGCCGCCGAGCAAGTTGGAAAGCTCACGCGAGATCGCGAGGCCGAGGCCGGTACCGCCATATTTGCGGCTGGTGCTGGCATCCGCCTGCTGGAACGCTTCGAAAATAATGCGCTGCTTCTCCGGCGGGATGCCGATGCCGGTATCCGTCACCTCGAACGCCACCACGGTCGGCGCGTTCTTCAGCACCGGATGGCCGCCGGTCCAACCACCGACCACGGTGGAGATGCTCAGCCGCACGCCACCATGCTCGGTGAACTTGAAGGCGTTGGACAGCAGGTTCTTCAGCACCTGTTGCAGGCGCTTGCTGTCGGTGACGATCGTGCGCAGGCTGGGATCCACCTGTGCGTCGAAGAACAAGCCGCGGCTTTCCGCTTCGTGGCGGAACGGACGGGTGATGGTTTCAGCCAGCGACGAGAAGGAAATTTCTTCCGCCTCCACCGACACCGTGCCGGATTCGATCTTCGACAGGTCCAGAATGTCAGAGATCAGGTTCAGAAGGTCGGTGCCGGCGGCGTGGATGGTGCGGGCGAATTCCACCTGCCGCGGGCTCAAATTGCCTTCCGGGTTGTCGCCAAGCTGCTGGCCCAGGATCAGGATGGAATTCAGCGGCGTGCGCAGCTCGTGCGACATGTTGGCCAGGAATTCGGACTTGTACTTGGAGGTCAGCGCGAGCTCGGCCGCCTTGTCTTCCACCGCGCGCCGCGCTTGCTCGATTTCCTGGTTCTTCCGCTCCACCTCAACGTTGCGTTCCGCTAGCTGCTGCGCCTTTTGCTCCAATTGCTCATTGGTCTGCTGCAGTTCGCGCTGCTGCATCTGCAGCTCGGTGGCAAGCTGCTGCGACTGCTTCAGCAGGCCTTCGGTCTGCATGGTCGCTTCGATCGAGTTCAGCACGATGCCGATGCTGGCGGTCAATTGCTCCAGGAACGACATCTGCAGGTCGCCGAACGATCCGGCGGAGGCCAGCTCGATCACCGCCTTCACCTGGCCTTCGAACAAGACCGGCAACACCACTATGTTGCTTGGCCGCGCCTTGAACAAACCGGACCGGATCGGCACGGCACTGTCGGGGATCTGGGTCAGCAGCATGCGGCGACCGTCGGCGGCGCATTGCCCGACCAGACCTTCGCCGATGCGCAGGTTTGCCGGATGCCCGAGTTCGCCGGCATCGGCATAGGCCGCCAGCAGCTTCAGGTCTGGCGTCGTGTCGTTGTCGGCGTCCACCAGATAAATCACGCCGTTCTGCGCATTGATCAGCGGCGCGAGTTCCGTCAGCAGCATGCGGCCGACGGTGGCCAGGTCGCGCTGGCCTTGCAGCATGTTGGTGAACCGCGCCAGGTTGGTTTTCAGCCAGTCTTGCTCGGTATTCCGCTCCGTCGTCAGGCGGAGGTTGTCGATCATCGTGTTGATGTTGTCTTTCAGTTCGGCGACCTCGCCGCGTGCCTCGACCTGGATCGACCGCGTCAGGTCGCCCTTGGTCACCGCAGTGGCGACCTCGGCGATGGCGCGCACCTGAGTCGTCAGGTTCGCGGCGAGCAAGTTCACATTCCCGGTCAGGTCCTTCCAGGTGCCCGCGGCTCCGGGCACGTTGGCCTGGCCGCCCAGGCGCCCTTCCACGCCCACTTCGCGCGCCACGGTGGTCACCTGATCGGCGAAGGTGGCCAGCGTGTCGGTCATGTTGTTGATGGTTTCGGCGAGCGCCGCGACCTCGCCCTTCGAGTTCATCGTCAGCTTCTGCTTCAGGTCGCCGTTGGCGACGGCGGTCACCACTTTGACGATACCGCGCACTTGCTCGGTCAGGTTGGCGGCCATGACGTTCACGGTATCGGTCAGGTCCTTCCAGGTGCCGGCCACGCCCGGCACCAGCGCCTGCCCGCCCAGCTTGCCTTCGGTGCCCACCTCGCGCGCCACGCGAGTCACTTCCGAGGCGAAGCCGTTCAACTGGTCCACCATCGTGTTGATGGTGTTCTTCAATTCGAGAATTTCGCCTTTCACGTCCACGGTGATCTTGCGGCTCAGGTCGCCGCGCGCCACCGCGGTGGTCACCTCGGCGATGTTGCGCACCTGCGTGGTCAGGTTGGCGGCCAGCAGATTGACGTTGTCGGTCAGGTCTTTCCAGGTGCCGGCAACGCCAGGCACGACTGCCTGTCCGCCCAGCCGCCCTTCGGTGCCCACTTCACGGGCCACGCGCGTCACTTCCGCGGCGAAGGAGCGCAACTGGTCCACCATCGTATTCAGCGTTTCCTTCAGCAGCAGGATTTCGCCGCGCACGTCCACGGTGATCTTTTTCGACAGATCGCCGCTGGCGATGGCGGTGGCCACCTCGGCAATGTTGCGCACCTGGCCGGTCAGGTTGGAGGCCATGAAGTTCACGTTGTCGGTCAGGTCTTTCCAGGTGCCGCCGACGCCCGGCACCAGCGCCTGTCCGCCCAGTTTGCCTTCCGTGCCGACTTCGCGCGCCACGCGGGTGACTTCCGAGGCGAAGGCGTTCAACTGGTCCACCATCGTGTTGATGGTGTTCTTCAATTCGAGAATTTCGCCCTTCACGTCCACGGTAATCTTGCGGCTCAGGTCGCCGCGCGCCACCGCCGTGGTCACCTCCGCGATGTTGCGCACCTGCGCTGTGAGATTGCCGGCCATGGAGTTCACGCTGTCGGTCAGATCCTTCCAGGTGCCGGCCACCCCCGGAACGTTCGCCTGGCCGCCCAGCTTGCCTTCGGTGCCCACCTCGCGTGCCACGCGCGTCACCTCGCCGGCGAAGCGGTTGAGCTGATCCACCATCGTGTTCAGCGTTTCCTTCAACTGAAGGATTTCGCCGCGCACATCCACCGCGATCTTGCGTGACAGGTCGCCGTTGGCGATGGCGGTCGCGACCTCGGCGATGTTTCGCACCTGGCCTGTCAGGTTCGACGCCATGGAGTTCACGCTATCGGTCAGGTCCTTCCAGGTGCCAGCCACGCCCGGCACGTTCGCCTGGCCGCCCAATCGGCCTTCGGTGCCGACTTCGCGTGCCACACGCGTCACCTCGCCGGCGAAGGCGTTGAGCTGGTCGACCATCGTGTTGATGGTCTCCTTCAACTGAAGGATTTCACCAGACACGTTCACGGTGATCTTCTTCGACAGGTCGCCCTGCGCCACCGCGGTGGCCACCTCGGCGATGTTGCGCACCTGGCCGGTAAGGTTGGAGGCCATGGAGTTCACGCTGTCGGTCAGGTCTTTCCAGGTGCCGGCCACGCCGGACACCTGCGCCTGGCCGCCCAGCCGCCCCTCGGTTCCCACCTCGCGCGCGACGCGCGTCACCTCGCCGGCGAAGCGGTTGAGCTGGTCGACCATCGTGTTGATGGTCTCCTTCAACTGAAGGATTTCACCAGACACGTTCACGGTGATCTTCTTCGACAGGTCGCCGTTGGCGATGGCGGTGGAGACCTCGGCGATGTTGCGCACCTGCGCTGTCAGGTTCGACGCCATGGAGTTCACCGATTCCGTCAGATCCTTCCAGGTGCCTGCCACGCCGAGCACGTTGGCCTGACCGCCCAATCGGCCTTCGGTGCCGACCTCGCGCGCGACGCGTGTCACCTCGCCGGCGAAGGCGTTGAGCTGGTCGACCATCGTGTTGATGGTCTCCTTCAACTGCAGGATCTCGCCCGACACATTGACGGTGATCTTCTTCGACAGGTCACCGCGCGCGATTGCGGTGGCCACCTCGGCAATGTTGCGCACCTGTGCCGTCAGGTTGCCGGCCATCGAGTTCACGCTGTCGGTCAGGTCTTTCCAGGTGCCCGCGACCCCGGGGACCTGCGCCTGGCCGCCCAATCGTCCCTCTGTGCCCACCTCGCGCGCCACGCGCGTGACTTCCGAGGCGAAGGAGTTCAACTGGTCCACCATCGTGTTGATGGTGTCTTTCAATTCGAGAATTTCGCCACGCACATCGACGGTGATCTTGCGCGACAGGTCACCGCGCGCCACCGCCGTGGTGACCTGCGCGATGTTCCGCACCTGGTCGGTCAGGTTGCCGCACATCGCGTTCACGGAGTCCGTCAGGTCCTTCCAGGTTCCCGCCACGCCCGGCACCACTGCCTGGCCGCCGAGCTTGCCTTCGGTGCCCACCTCGCGCGCCACGCGCGTCACTTCCGAAGCGAAGGACCGCAACTGGTCCACCATCGTGTTGATGGCTTCCTTGAGCTGCAGAATTTCGCCGCGCACATCGACGGTGATCTTCTTCGACAGGTCGCCGTTCGCCACCGCGATTGTCACGTCGGCGATGTTGCGCACCTGCGCCGTCAGGTTGGAGGCCATGGAGTTCACCGACTCCGTCAGGTCCTTCCAAACCCCGGTCACTTCGCGCACCTGCGCCTGGCCGCCCAGCTTGCCATCGGTGCCGACCTCGCGCGCCACGCGTGTCACTTCCGAGGTGAACACCGACAACTGCTTGATCATCGTATTGACGATGGTGGCCAGGCGAAGGAACTCGCCTTGCAGCGGCCGGCCATCCACGTCGAGGCGAACAGTTTGCAGCAGGTCGCCCTGCGCCACCGCGGTAATCGCGTGCGTGACCGCCGTGGTGGGCCACAGCAGGTCGTCGATGAGCTGGTTGACCGAAGTCTCCATGCCGCCCCAGGCGCCACTGGAGATACCGAAGCGGACACGCGTGCGGGTCTTGCCCTCGCGGCCCACCACCTGGCCGACATGTTCCAGCTCCTGAGCCATGCGCTCATTGGCTGCCGCAATCTCGTTGAACGTATCCGCGATCTTGCCTTCCAGGCCGGTGCGGTCGGTGGGCAGGCGAACAGAGAAATTGCCGGTGCGCATAGCCTGCAAGGCATGCAGCAACTCATGCAGGGCGAGCGAGCCATGGCCATTCACGCCCTCGCCGTTGCGATGCTCGCTTGTCGCAGGACTGGCGGAACCATTGCTGCCGTGCACCGTCGTGGTCACAATCTCAGCGGAGGGCATCTCTGTGCCGGCGTGGTCCAGATCCATCGTCTTGCTCCTGAGGCTTCGTATGGCGCTAACCGCGGCGGCAGCGGCATCCGACCGGGGTGGGTAGCACCAAGCGGACAATGATAACAAAAAGCGCGAACGCCAAAATTCGTTATCTCGGCGGCTTTGCCTCACGACTGCGTGAGAACGGTTACCTACTGCGGGATAAAGATTTCAAATTACCTCGAAGTGAATGCGGGCCTTGTCAGTACCCCGGCGTAACCAGCAAAGTCGTGCCGCGCTCACAACGTCGTGATTAGTTCGGTTGACGGCCTCACGAAACTGATATCAGGGATAGCCCCGCGCCCCGCTGGCTTTCTGGGGTCCCGCTACGCCGCCGTGAGAGTTGGCCAAAGGTTTTCCGGACCATGAGCACAGACCAGCCGGCCAAGCCGCGCCGCCCATTCCGAATCCGTGCCAAATTCCTCCCGCCATGACCACAGTCGGCGGGTGGAAAGCTGCAATGCGTAATCTTGAGTAAAGCCGATCGCACCATGGACCTGGTGCGCGATCTCGGCGGCCAAAGTAGCAGCGTCGCCAACGCGGGTCTTGGCGATTGTGACGGCAAACTCCTCGGCCTCCGGGTCGTTGCGCGACAGCGTTTCGATGCCGAGATTCGCAGCTGCCACGGCAGCTGCTGTCTGGCCAGCCAGCAAGGCTAAATTCTGCTGCACGGCCTGAAACTTCGAAATCGGCCGACCGAATTGCTGGCGTTCCTGCGCATAGGTCACTGCGAGGCCCATTGCACACTCCAGCGCGCCGGACATCATAACAGCGCGGGCGAGGGCGCCGCGGCGGTACAGCGCGGCACGCGTGGTGCCATTGCGAACAAGGGCGGCGGCGTCGGCCGCCAGGCGAACGGCATCGAACCGCAATGTATCGCGAGGCTCGCGCGCGATGTTGCGGCCCTCGGTGGTTTCCGCGCCCTCGGTCCCATCCAGCGCCACCGCCATTTCGCCATCCGGCCCGTCGGCAATGAGGACGATGCGGGCTGCGAACCGCGCGTAGGGCAGGCGGCTGGCGCAGCCGTTGAGCAACCATCCGTTGCCGTCGCGTTCCAGCGTAAGTTTGTCGTCGGCCCGTACGGGGCCGACGGTCATCGGTGCGTCGGTGAGTTCCAACCCTGCCGCGGCAGCGATCCAGCCGGCCAGCATCGTTTCCGCCAGAGGGATTGGTGCGGCACAGCGTCCGGCAACGCGAAGCACATAATAAAGGTCGGCCCATTCGGCATCGGCGCCGCCGGCGGATTCCGGCAGCGCCGCCAGCGGCACGCCTGTTTCGCTGACGGCCTGCCACAGGCCGTTCGGGAAGGTGCCTTGCTCCGCGGCATCGACAACCTGCTTCGTGGCCTTGTCCTGGAACAAGCGGTCCATGCTCTCGAGCAGCATGCGGGTTTCGTCACGCATCGCCATAAGAACACTCCTTTGATTTTAGCGCAGTCCCAGGCCACGTGCGATAATCCCACGCAGGATCTCGCGCGTGCCGCCCTGGATCGAAAGCCGCGGCGCATTCATCGTCGCTCGCGCGATCATCGAGGTATAAAGGTCCGTGGCCTCCAGTTCCGGTTCCGTCGGAAACAACTGTCGTGCCGCTATCGGAATATCCTGCTCGTACCGCGTGCCCAGGTCTTTCACGACAGCCGACTCGGTATTCGGCTGCAGCCCGTCCTGCAGCATCCCCGCAATCGACAGCGACATGCTGCGCAGCGTGGCAAGCTGCGCCACCAGCCGGCCCAATGCGGCGGCAGTCGCACGATCCGGGTTCGGACCGGCCATGCGCAGCATCTCGCGCAGCACCTGGAAAAACACCAGGAAGCGGTCGGGCGCGCTGCGTTCGAATGCGAGTTCGCTGGTGACTTGGTTCCAGCCGTTGCCTTCCTTGCCCAGCAGCAGCCAGTCCGGCACGAACACGTCGGTCAGGAAGATCTGGTTGAAATGATGTTCGCCGAGCAAGTTACGAACAGGGTGGATTTCAATGCCGGGCGATTTCAAATCCAGCAGGAATTGCGTCGCGCCGGCATGACGGTCCGGCTCGGGTCCACCCTCCTGCGCCATCTTGCAGAATAGGATTGCGTAGTCGGCGCGATGCGCATTGGAGGTCCAGAGCTTGCTGCCGTTGATGCGATAGCCGCCGTCCAGCTTCACCGCGCGGGTGCGGGTGCCGGCAAGGTCGGAACCGGAATTTGGCTCGCTCATGCCGATGCAGAACGTCAGCTCACCCGCAGCGATCTTCGGCAAAAAATGTTGCTTCTGCTCTTCGGTGCCGAATCGTAATATGTTGGGCCCGCTCTGGCGGTCGCCGGTGTAATGCGCCGACAAAGGTGCACCGGCAACCAGCATTTCCTCGATCACGACGTAGCGTTCGAACGAAGACCTTTCGTGGCCGCCATATTGCTTCGGCCAGGTCATGCCGATCCAGCCGCGCTTTCCCATCGCGCGGCTGAAGTCGCGATTGAACTCGCCGCGCGTGAAACCCATCAGGTGCTGATGCTCCTTGATGAACGCCCGCACCTCCGCACGCAGCGCGATCGCTTCCGGCGGCAGAGTCACCGGATCAAAGCGGAAGGTCAGACCAGTCATGGGGCTTCTCCCTGCCAGTTCGTGTCGAAACCCGCGAAGCTGTGCGGGATGCGATGGATGTCGGCAAGCAATTCACGTTGCAGGCCGGGCGGCGTATCGGGCGGGAAGTGCAGGTCGATGGAATCCGCCACGCCGCCAAAGCGTTCCCGTATTGCGCCCGCAAGCTGATCGAACGTGCCGACGGCGGCAAATATTTGCACAACCTCGTCCGGCACCTGCTGCGCCATCGCGTCCCAGCTTCCTTCCACCGACATCCGGTGCAGCTTCAGCCCCAGATCCTGCAAGCCATGCAAAGCGAGGATCGGCATGTAGGTCCGTGTGGAACCATAGAAGCCGATGCGGCGACGCACCTTCTCCATGCCAGCTGCAACGGTTGCCTCATCCGCGCCGGTGATGATGAACCCGCCGCCGTGGATATCGAGATGCAAACGGCTGCGGCCGGAGCGCCGCATGCCCTCCATCAGGTTCGGCAGGCAGACTTCTTCCAGGTAGCGCCGTGAGCATAGCGGATGCAGCCGCACGCCATCGGCGACCTGGCCGGCGACGCGCAGCATGGCCTCACCGACGGCGGCGATCGCCACCGGAGGCATCGGAAGACCGGTCGGCTCCGGCGAGAAATCCGGAGTCATTAGCGACAGCGTGTAGTTTGCGCTTTCGAATTTCAGCGGTCCGCGCGTTTCCCAGCAGCGCCACACCGCACGCAGCGCATGCACGTAATCGCGCAGCCGCGGCGCGGGCGGAGTCCACGCCACGCCGAAGCGGCGTTCGTTGTGTCCCTTCACCTGGCTGCCAAGCCCCAGCACCAACCGACCATTGGAATTGGCGTGCAGGTCCCAGGCCTGCTGCGCCATCACCGTGGGGCTACGAGGGAACGCGACGGCAACCGATGGCGTCAGCTCCACGCGCTGCGTTGTGGTGGCGGCGAAGGCGAGCGGCGCGTACCAATCGTGCCCGAGCTCCACTGTCATTACCGCATCGAAGCCGGCTTCCTCGGCGGCACGCGCGTTGGAAGCGGCAGCGCGCCAGTCGTTTTGCGGCAGCGCCGTGAAAATCCGCATGCTCAGCAGCGCGCCAGGCGGCGTTCCACGAAGAACAATCGGTCCTGGCCCCAGAAGATCTCGTCGCCGATCACGTAGCTGGGGGCGCCGAATACGCCCCGATCGAGCGCGGCTTGTGTATCGGCAATGCGCTTCTCGGCCCAGCGTGATTCCGCGCCGAGTTTCATGACGGCATCAGGGTCAAGGCCGATTTCGCGGATCAGCCCGCCAAGCGTTTCCGAATCGCCGGTGTTCTTTTCCTCCTGCCATAGCGCCTTCAGCACGCGATGCGCGAGCCTGATGGCCGGAGCGTCGCCTTGGGTCTCGCGCAGCGCGATCACGCAGCACGCGGCGGCTTGTTCGTTGGCGGGAAAGTGTTTCGGCTGGATGTTGATCGGAACGCCCAGGTACTCGCGCCAGCGGCGCAGTTCCATCAACCGATACGCCTGGCGCTGCGGTGCGCGCTTCGGCAGCGGCAGGCCACCCGAGGCAGGGAAGATGGCGCCGAAATCCACCGGCCAGATGCGCAGGCTGGCGCCATGCGCCATGGCCATTGCCTCGATGCGCGCCGCGCCCATGTGCGTCCAGGGCGAATTAAGCGAGGCGTAATAGTCGATGTGCAGAACCATCGGCGCTCCCTTCCCGGCAGGATTTCACCGCGATCCTGGGGGAGCGCCGTGGGTTGGGCAAGCGCGCCGGCTGATCAGCTCCGCAGCTTGTACCAAGGATGCGGCAGTCCCGGTGTCTTCACGCGCAGCGTATAGACCGAAGAGCTCGCAGTGAGCAGCAGTGTGCGCAGGTCCGGGCCGCCGAAGGCGACGTTGGCGCAGACCTCCGGCGTCTCGATGATGCCGGCCCGCGTGCCATCGGGTTGGAACACCCACACGCCGCCGGTGCCCGTGCAGAAGACGCAGCCGGCGGCATCCACCTTCATGCCATCCGGCACGCCGTTGGTGCCATCACACGACATGTCGGCGAAGATCCGGCGCCGCACCATGGCGCCGGCGCTGTCCAGCTCGATCGCATGGATGTACTTGGTCCAGCGCGTATTTGCGACGTAGAGCGTGCGTTCGTCCGGCGACAGCGCCAGCCCGTTCGGATATTCTACCCCCGCGACCATGCTGACGCCGCCATCCGCTGCGACGCGATACACCGCAGCATCGAGTTCGCGTTCGCCCAACGGCACGCGATAGGACGGATCGGTAAACAGGAGCGCACCGTCCGAGGCGCAGATTACGTCATTGGGGCGGTTCAGGTGCTTGCCTTCGAATCGGT
>Ga0335072_10007002_pt1 | contig 16460 bp, 29 predicted proteins | sample Lox_Sample_21_FD_206725 | JGI IMG/M metagenome (GOLD analysis project Ga0335072, IMG submission 206725) | Soil microbial communities from Loxahatchee National Wildlife Refuge, Florida, United States - Lox_Sample_2.1 | ecosystem: Environmental > Terrestrial > Soil > Wetlands | place: USA...
CGAGGCGAGGTTCCCGACCCGGAGCAGCTGCCGGGTGACCTCGTCGACCGCCGCGAGCGACGGCGCGTAGAGCAGGTGGTGCACCTTCCGCGTCCGCTCGTCGCGCTTATAGATGGTGGAGATCTCCCTCTATGAGTCGATTTTCAACCAGATTCCCGATACGCTCACCTGCATGGAGAGCTGCTGCAAGCTAGTGCGGGTGTCGAGTGACTCGCAGGACGAGAAGAACCAGGACGCCGAGACGGACGGGCACATCGAGGCCAAGGGCTACGAGGTGGCCCGAGAGGTCCGGCTCCACGACGTGAGCGCTTACAAGGGCGAGCAGGCCGAAGACCTTGAGTCGATCCTGGCGGACATCCGGGCGGGGAAGTACACCGTCGTGGTCGTCGCCCACAGCTCCCGCATCGACCGCCGCGACCCGGACCAGGCGATGCTGTGGGTCCTCCAGGTCCGCATGGCCGGCGGGCGCGTCGAGTCTGTGAGGGAGCCCGAGTACGGGCGCAGCGACCTCGGCGGCAGGATCATGACGATGCTGGCCCAGGAGAGCAACAACTCCTACTCCAAGGCCATCGGGGACAACGTGCGGGCCGCCCAGTCCCGGTCTCGCGCCAACGGATCGTTCGTCAGCGGGGCCGTCCCGTTCGCGTACGTGGTCGAGGGCGACCGGTACGAGAAGCGGCTGGTGCCCGACCCCGCCAAGGCGAAGGTCATCGAGGAAGTCTTCGACCGGATCATCCGGGGCCTCAGCCTTGGGGCCGTCGCCGCGTGGGCAACGCAGGAGCTGGGCCGGAACGTCTGGGCGGGGACGATCACCGGCTGGGTCAAGAACCCGGTCTACAAGGGCTACCTGTGCCAGCGGATGTCCAACTCGAAGAACAACGTGTGGGGCAAGGTGCTCCACCGCGTGCCGGCGATCGTGGACGTCTCGGTATGGGACGCGGCGAACGCGTCGATGGCCGGCCGGCTGAAGACCCCCGGTATCCGCAAGGGCGGCCAGATGCTGACCGGCGTCCTGCTCTGCCAGTGCGGAGCCAAGATGTACCGCATCCAGAGTGGTGGTGACAAGCGCTGGTACTACTACTGCAAGAAGACTCCGCTCGGCGGGGGCTGCGGCAACCTGGTCCTCAAGGACGTCACAGACCGCCTGGCCGAACGGCTCGTATCGTCTATGACGTTCAAGGTCCAGCGGGAGGTGATCGTGCCCGGCGTGAACTACGAGACTGAGATCCACGACGTCCTCATGCAGCTCCAGGGGCTGAACCTGCGGGACAAGGCCGACCGGGCTAGGCAGGCTGAGCTGCTGGACGAGATGGACCGCCTGGAGTCGCTGGAGACGACGCCCGACCGCATGGAGCTGGTCGAGACCGACGAGACCGTGGGCGACGAGTTCGCCGTGACGCCCGAGGACCAGCGGAACGCGTGGCTCCGCGAGCACGGGATCACGTTCACCGCGCAGAACACCAAGAAGTTCCCCAAGAGCCCGATGTGGGACATGGACAGCCTGAAGGTAGGCCAGCGCCGCAGCAGGGCAGCCGAGGGCAACATCACGGTGACGGTGCTGTACTCGCCCGGCCGGATGATGAAGTAACCCGCGCCGAGCGGGCGAAGGCCGCGTGAATCAGGAACACCTTTCGATTTGCTATACTTGAAGTGTTGGTTCTAACTCGTCTGGAGGGGCGGGTGCCGCCGGTTAGCTCCCGGCAACGGCACCCGTCCCTCGTCTGCTTTCGGGTCGGGACCGCGCAGACCCATCAGACTCACAGTTAGGCAACATCATGACTGAGCAGCCGTTATCCCTCACCTGGCTCTGCTTCATCCGCGACCACGGCGTTGATCTGAAGGTCAGCAAGGAAGCTCGTGTCCTCGCGTCCGTCCTCCCGACCTACGGGCAGGGCAAGAAGATCTTCGTCTCGATGGTCAGCCTCTCGAAGGTGACCGGGATGAAGCGTGAGACCGTCCGCAACGCCCGGCAGGAGCTGGAGGACAAGTTCCTCCTTGAGGACATCACCGGCAAGCCCAAGGACGAGCAGCAGGAGCGGACCTACCGGCTGACGATGCCCGGCTACGTGGTCCCCGAGAGTGCCACCCCCAAGGTGGTCCTTGAACGGACCACCCCTGGTCCTTTGGAGGACCACCCCCTGGTCCCCGAGAGGACCACCCCTGGTCCTTTGGAGGACCACAACATCAAGAGTGAGATCAAGCCTGAGATCAACACCTACATCAACATCACCGGCGAGGCCGGTAGTGATGATGTCGGCGGGGAAGATTCTCCAAAGGCCAAGTCAAAGGCTGATGATGGGGCGGTAGCCCCTCGGGAGTCAGATTGGGTCGGCTCGGGCAAGGACGTCACGGCCAACCGTGCATGGCTGGCCGGGCTCCTCGGCGTTCCTGTCGGCTCGATCGGTTCGCCACTGTGGCGGTTCCTTGACGGCCTCGGCCTGGATGCTTCGGGCTCGGACGTAGACGCCATCACCGACGCGGCCGAGGCATCGGCCGGCAAGCGGAACCCGGTCGGCTTCTTCCAGCGCATCCTGCCCGGCCGGATCGAGGCGGCACGCGCCGACGCCGCGTCGGCCTCGGCGGCGGACGCCGAGCGCCAGCGCCAGGAGGAGGAGGACGCCAGGGCGGAAGCCGAGCGCCAGGCCGAGGCCGACCGGAAGCGCGCAGAGCGCGAGGCCGCGAAGCAGTCGCGCACGGACGCCATCTGGGCCGGGTGCGAACCACTCCGGGGTCGTATCGAGGCCCTCGGCTACGGCTTCACCACCGTGGTCAGGGACCACCTCCGCCAGATGCGGGACGCGGAGCCGGTCGCGATCGTCGCGGCGGTCACCGAGGATGTCGTCGGTGAGGAGGAGAAGCAGGCCGCTACGAAGACCTGGCTGGGGCGTCTCCCCGGTGTCAAGAAGGAGGACGCGGACCACACGGTCAAGATCCAGTTCAACTACGGCTACGCGAACGAGCGCCTGATCAACGGGAAGATCGCGTACTGGATGAGCGACCGCAACCGGCACGGCAAGAAGCTCTTCGGCCGGTGGGTCACCTGGTGGGTAGGGGCCGACTGGGTGCCCGACAAGGACAACTACTCCCTGACCGACCGCAGCTAGCATCCGCGCAAGCAGACGGCCTCAGAATCGTCGTACAGCCTCGCTGTAGCTCCTGGGTACGGAATACCTGTCCCAGCTCCTCCTAGCCCGGCCATGGCCCTCCTGGCCCGGTTTCCGGGCACCCTACGGCGCTAACCGGATCGCGGCCCGTCTCCCGCTGGGGGGCGGGCCGCTCAAATCATCCTCGGGCTGATTTGCTGTAGAATTAGAAGAGACGAGAAACCAAAGCTTAGGAGCCAAAATGGCGGTTGCGATCGAGTTACGGTCAGAGTTACACCCAGGCATGGTCACCATGATCGATGACGAGGACTTACCCCTGGTCGAGCCCTACTCCTGGTGTGTCAATTCCAAGGGCTACGCCGTGGCGCGCATCGACGGCAAGGTTCGGTACCTTCACCGCGTACTGCTGCCGGGCGTCGCCCTGGTGGACCACGTCAACGGTGACAAGCTCGACAACCGCAAGGTCAATCTTCGCCCCGCGACCGTGACCCAGAACGCGGCCAACAGCGCCAAGCGCTCGGGCACCTCCAGCCAGTACAAGGGCGTGTCATGGTCCGCGTCGGCCGGCAGGTGGGTCGCCCAGATCCAGGCCGCCGGCGTCAAGCGAAACCTCGGCCGGTTCACTGACGAGGCCGAGGCCGCCGCCGCGTACGACCAGGCCGCCGTCGAGGCATTCGGGCCGTTCGCCCTGACAAACGCCATGCTCGGGCTCGCGAGCTAACCCCAAAGGAGAGATGAATGATTCACATCGACTTCGGATTCCCCTGGTGGGAACTTCTCTGCTTACCGGCCGGCGCTGCCCTGGCCTGGGCATGGGACCGGTTCGACCGCTACCGGGACGACGCCCGCCGGCGCAAGCTCTACCGGGCGGCTGCCCACGACCCGGCATCCGTCCAGATCGTGCCCTTACAGGACGACGAGGACAACCACATCATCCGGGGCGGCCAGGATGCGTAGGGCAGTCCGGCTTGTGGCCGAGTTCCTGGCCGAGCTGATCCTTCACCTCGACCTGACCGGGCAGCTCTGGAGGCGGGGTGAATAGCGGCCGGCTTCTGTCCCTCGACGTCAAGATGTTCGGGGACACCCTCATCCAGCCGTCCGCCGTCGAGGCGATCAAGCTCACCTTCGACAAGGGCGGCGGGGCGTACCTCGACATCGTGATGGCGTCCGGGGCGACCATCTCCAGCTACCGGGCAGACGCGGCCGACACGGCAACCATGGCCCGGCTCAAGGTCATCCGGGACAGCCTCGTGGACCGCATCAACGAGGCGCTGGTGGAAGCCCGCGAGCCCGCTCCCGGCCCGGCCGAGCCCGAGAAGGTGAGGCTGACGTGATCGCCTACCTGGTGGCATTCGAGTACCGCGACGTGCTCGGGCGCATCTGCGAAGAGATCGACTCCGTGTGGATGTCCGAGGCGAACGCCGTCGCCCGCCGCAAGCAGATCAACGGCGACCCCAAGTCATTCCCCGGCATGGTGGCCGACACGCGCTCGCTTCCGATTCGGGACTACGGCATGTCCGTCGCGCCGACCGGCAAGCCGGGCCGCGCTGGCAAGCTCACCGCTGGCAAGGCACGGGAGATCCGGGCACGGTACGCAGACGGAGAGTCAGTCAAGGATCTCGCTGACGAGTACGGGATCTCCAACACCACCGCCTACGACTGCATCAATCGGAACATCTGGACGCACGCATGACCGAGAGCGATCTCCAGGCCGAGGTGATCAGGATGGCCCGCGATCTCCGGCTGGCCGTGTTCCACAGCACAGACGCACGACGCGACATCGGAGCCGGCTACCCAGACCTGACGATCGTCGGGCCGGGAGGAGTCGCGTTCGTGGAGCTGAAGTCGGCCTCCGGGCGGTTATCAGCCGATCAGGTCGCATGGCGCTACCGGCTCATGATCGCCGGTTCCATCTACCGGCTGTGGACCCCCTCCGACCTGGCTGGCGGCGGCGTGGCGGCCCTCCTGGGCTACCTGGCGACTGAGCCATCGGACCGGCTCATCGGCCGCTAGACGGCCCTCCCAGGCCCCTTCCGTGTATGCCAACTACGCTCCAACGGGTGGCTTAAATTAAAAGGCAAATTGCCCCACCCCGGCAGGCTGGCGGGCCTGAACCGAATATCCCGCCCGTTAATCTGGTGGGGACGCTTTTTTAATCGTGGGAAATCCCGGCAGGCTGGCGGCCAACCTGGGGCCGGGACGGGCGTGCTATGGGTTTAGGCGCGCATCATCGACTGAACGGAAGGACGCGAGTTGCCGAGAGCTAAGGCACCGGAATGGCGGCGGCGCAAGGAACCGGTGATGGACGACTACATCCGTGCGTCCATCCGCGAGGCCGAGGGCAAGTGCCACCCGGAGACGGGGCATTACGCGACTCTGACAATCGGCGGGATCGAGTCTCTCGCCGAAGCACGCGAGATCGTCCGTGCGCTCCACCGCTCGGCCTTATGGCTGCACAAGAACGCCGGTCTCAACTGCAGCGTGTCGGCCAAGCCGCGCAAGCTGCCGGGCGGCGGCTACGCGGTCGAGTTCAAGGCCGTGGACAAGGACTACGCCCGCGCTTACATGGTCAAGCAGTACGGCCCGGACATGTCCAAGTGGCCGTACTCTCCGCACCGCCGGCACCCTAACTTCGACGCACCCGCAAAGGACAGCTAATGCCCAGCATTCTCGATTCGATCAAGGCCGAGGCCGACAAGGCGAAGGTGGACATCCGCACGGAGTTCCCGAAGTTAATGGCCGCCCTCGGCGTCAACACGGAGAACGAGCACGAGGTGTTCCACGGCGTGCTGATCTGGCTGGCCCGCGAGATGGCCAAGTCGGCCCCGGCCGTCATCTCGCTGGCACCCGATGTCGAGTCGGTCGCGACCGAGATTGCGAGCGTCCTGTAATGATTCACTCTTGCGCCGACTGCGGGATGCTGCACGACGCCCCGGCCCTTCGTGAGGACAGCGCCGTGGCAATCGCCCGGATCGAGGCCGAGGCCCGTGTTGCGGTCGCCAAGCTGCAGGCACGCGCCGACTCCCACGCGGTCGAGGTCGAGGCCGAGTCGGCGGTTGACGTCGCCCAGGCCCAGGCCGAGGTCGTGGCCACCGTCCTGGCCGCCGACCCTGAGCCGGTCGTGGTCGAGGAAGCGCCGGCCGACCCGCCGGTCGTGATCAACTCCCCGATTGTGGACTCGGGCGACGAGATCGTTGACGAGACCGCCCCGCCGGCCCGCGACGAGTCCGAGCACGACGACGACGAGTCCGCTCCGAAGAGGTCACGCGGCCTCGGGATGTGGGGCTAGATGGTCGGGCTCCGCAAGACCCAGCAGGTCATCGAGGACGCCACGGAGACGGCCCGCGACTCGATCAACGTCGCCCTGGTGGTGTCGGCCGTGGCCGTCGCCCTGGCCGCCGCCGCCGTCATCATCGCCGTAGCGAAGGCAGGTAAGTAGATGGCTCTCACGTTAGCCAGTGCGGACGGTGCCGAGGTCGAGGTCACCCCGGCGGAACTCCCCCAGGACGTCCAGGACGCCAACCGCGCTTTCATGGAGGCGCAGTTATCCGACCCGGCCGAGGACGAGCGCCGCCGGCCCCCGAGGCGCACGCCACGCGTGGCCGAGGCCGAGGAGACCGAGGCCCGGACGGAGAAGCCGAAGCGCGGCCGGCCGTCGAAGGCAGACCAGGCGAGGACGACCTCGAAGGCCCCGGCCGACAAGAAGCCGCTGGCCCCGCGTGACTTCACGGCCGACCTCGACGCGCTGGGCAACGGCCTGTGGCTGGGCCTGTCCCAGCTTCCCGCGACGGCACCGTACGCGGCGCTCCTGCACATGCAGCAGCCGGCGATCGTGGCTGCGGTCAACGCCGGCGCGCAGGTCAACCCCTCCGTCCGGAACTTCTGCGACAAGCTCACCTCCGGCACGGGTAACGCGTGGGCGCTGCAGCTCGGCGTCGTCGCCGTCAACGTCGGCCTGCAGGGGATGCAGCTCGCCCGCAACCCCGAACTGCGCGCCCAGCTCGCCCAGGCCAACTCTGTGGCCGTCGCCCAGTTCATCGAGCAGATGGGCGTCGTCCAGGCCGAGCAGGCGGCGCAGACCGAGGCCGCGTAGTGCCTGTAGACATCACCCGGTCGGAGTTCCTGGATGAGGTCTGGGACTACAGGCCCGGTGAGCACGTCCTGACCGTCGCGCCGACCGGGGCCGGCAAGAGCTACCTGAACTGGCAGCTTCTCGAACGGGCGCTGGAGTTCAACCCAGGACTTCGGCTCGTGACGTTCATGCCGAAGCCGGCCGACCCGACCACCGTCTCCAACGCCCGCCGGCTCGGCCTCAAGGAGGTCCCGACGTGGCCACCCAAGCCGCCCCGGTTCTGGGAGGAGAAGCCGGCCGGGTACGTCTTATGGCCGCCGCACCCGCACGGGCCGGGCATCGACACCCGCGCCCGGCGTGAGGCGGTCGGCGCGGAACTGCGCAAGGGGCTGGAAGACCAGTACTGGCGCGGCCATTCGATCTCTTTCATTGACGACGCCCATAGCGCCGCCGCGATGATGGACTTAAACCCTCAGATCGAGGAGACCCTGACCAACGGCAGGGCCGGCGGGTCGGGTATCTGGCTGGCGACGCAAAAGCCCTCGGGCACCGTATCGGGCGGCGGCCTGACGACGTTCGCGTACAACTCGGCGTCGAAGATGTTCTTCTCGAAGGACGCGGACAAGCGCAACCTGGAAAGGCTCTCCGAGATCGGGGCCGGCTTCGATCCCAAGGAGGTCGAGGGCTGGATTCGCAATCTCCGTATGTTCCAGATCCAGGGCCACCCGGTGGGAGAGTTCCTTTACCTTGACCGGTCGGGGCCGTACGCGGCCCGCATCCTCCCCTGGTAATTCCGGGCCTGAACCGGAATATCCCGGCGTCTATCCTGGATAGGAAGGTTTTGTTCCCGGCGCTCAGGAGCGTAATGCCAGACCCTGCGAAGTACCCCGACGAGGCTAAGCGCATTTCCGATGAGATGACGATGCATTCCCTCGCCGGCAGCGCGGGCCGTTGGGCGTCGTTCGACTTACAGACCGGCCTGGCTCGCTCCCATACTGCGTTCGCGACCCGGACTGAAGCGGTAATGGCCGCCCGGTGGGATCGCGACAACACGATTTACCTGGAGATCACCCCAGACGGGATGCAGCCCCGAGAGGCCGACGCATTCCTGCGCTATGCGCGTTTCCTGCATTCCCAGGGCTGGCGTCTGCCGGACCCCTCGTTCAATTACGACGGCGGAATGCCGACCCTCAAGTCCGATCGCCTGGCGAACGCCCGGCACCTCATTTCCGGAGGTAAGCACTAAATGACCCAGACCACCGCCCCGGCGGCTTCCGGCGGCGCTCCCGCTGCGCAGAAGCAAGGCGCATTCCGGCAGGGCACCCAGCCGACCGTCTTAGCCACCGGCTATTCGCAGTCGCTTGCCCTCACTACCGCCGCGCAGCCTCTGCCGACCTGGCAGCTCCCGACCTCGAACATCCTCCGGTGCGTTTACCTGGAAGTGAAGGGGACCGTCTCGGGCAACTCCGCGACCGTCGCGTACGCGTCCGCCGACGCGCCCCTGAACGTCTTCTCGACCGTGAACTTCACGGACAACACGGGCACTTCGATCGTCGGCTCGTTCGACAGCTTCACCCTGAGCGTGGTTCAGAAGTACGGCGCGTACGACTTCAGCGGCGACGTCCGCAACAACGCCGTCTACTCGGCGACCTCGGGCTCGGGCGCGACCGCCGGCAGCTTCAACGTCGTGTACAGGCTTCCGGTCGAGGTCGTCCACCGGACCGGCTTCGGCTCTCTGGAAAACACGTCGTCCAACTCGCCGCTGCAGCTCCAGCTCACCCTGAACTCCAGCTCGGCGATTTACTCGACCGCGCCGACGACCCTGCCGACGATCTCCGTCACGGCGTCTCTCGGCGGCTACTGGGCCGGCCCCCCGTCGAACGCGGCCCAGGCCCCGGCGAACTTCGGCACGACCCAGTACTGGCAGCGGGGCACCACGACCGGCCTGGATGGGAGCATGAATATCACGCTTCCGAACGTCGGCCTTTCCCTGCTCCACCGGACCTGGATTTACATGAATTACGCGAGCGGCGGCGCTCGCTCCGACGCGGACTTCCCGTCCCCGCTGCAGGTGAACTTCCGGGGCAACATCCTCACCCAGATGTCGCAGAACCTCTGGAAGGACCAGATGTCCCGCGACTACGGCTACTCGAACGCGACTCTGGACGCGGCCAACGGCCTGGACACGGGCGTGTACGTCATTCCCTTCTCGAAGGACTTCGTCAACAGCCCCGGCGCTGACGTGGGCACCGGCTGGCTTTCCACCGCGATTGGCGACCCGGTGACCCTGATCGGGCAGTGGAACGGCAGCTCGACCCTCTACAACTTGAATAATTTCATCAACGTCAAGGGCGCGGCGGTTCCGCAGTCGGCCTAGCCAATTCCCGGCGGGTCCTAACCGGCCCGCCGGGCAACCCATCAAGGCGAATTCTTTCAAGGAGAAATGCAAATGCCTTTCAACATCACCTGGCAGGGCCTGGTGGCCGGCGCGATCCTCGGCATCGTCCTGGCCCCGCAGATTCGCAAGCTGCCTCTCGTCAGCAAGCTCCCGACTGTCTAACCGGATATCCCCATGCCTGTCACCGGAGTAGCGATCGCAGAGCTTTCCATTGGGATGCTGCTGCTCTACTCCGGTTACAAGGGGACGACTATCTCCGGCACGGTCACCGGTCTCTTCCAGGGCAAGATCGACTCGACCGACGTCGAGCCGATCGCCTCGGGCTCCTCGGGCTCCTCGACCCCGGCAGGCTTATCGGACTACCCGACGAGCGCGGCCATCGAGAAGCTGTGGACGTCCAACGGCGGCCCGGCCGACACGGCGTCGTTCGCGTCCCAGGTCGCCATGGCGGAATCCGGCGGGTCGGCCACGGTCACCTCGTCTAACCCGGACGGCGGGACGAACGTCGGTATCTGGCAATTGGACACGAACGGCGTCGGCTCCGGCCACACGGTGGCCGAGCTGCAGAACGCCAACCTGAACGCCCAGATCACGATCGCCGCTACCAACGGCGGCCTCGACTGGACCGAATGGGGCGACCCGGTGACCGACGCGCTCCCCAATCACCAGTACACGCCGGGAGGATAAATGGCCGCGAGCTACGTGACTCCGATGCTTCTCCTCGTGGGGACGTCTGAGGCCAATCACTTTTACAACACGAAGGCGCTCGACCCCAAGATCCTGATATTCGGGGCGATGGCCACGGGATTCCTGGCCCTTTTCAGCAACATTCCGGGCCTTGAGCCGGTGCTCGCGGGGATTGCGTGGGTCGCTTTCGCCGGGTCGGTAGTCGCCCCTATCCAGTCGCCTTCCCCCGCTCAGAACATCGTACGAATAGCTTCCGGAGGTTAAACCGGTGGACAACGTAACCAAGGTGCTTTTAAGCATCACCACGATTGCGCTGGTCGCCGTCGTGGTCGTCAACTACAAGGGCTCGACCGGCCTGGTCTCCAGCCTCTCGTCTGGCTTCACTAACTCGCTGGGCACCGCAGAAAAGGGGTAGCAATGTCGGTCTTCAAGAAGATCCCGACGTCGCTCGCTTCTGCAGTCCCAGCCGCCGTCAACGCCGGGTCCATCGCCCAGGTCGATTCCTCGGGCTCCCAGGCCGGATGGGGCACGGCCGAGTACGGCGGCGGCCCGACCCCTGCCTACCCGGTGCCCGGCCCCTCGACCAGCTCGACTGTCACCAGCCCGTCCCCGGTGCTTCCGGCGGGGACCGGAAGGTTGGCCAACTACAGTCGCGCTGGCGCGTGGGGCCGCAACGCCGGACCCGGCCTGCAGGGCACGCCCGAGCTGGCGTTCCGTGGCGACGGCGCTCCCCAGGGCGCGGCCGAGGGGATGGCCCCGGCGCTGGCCGAGGTCGAGGGCATGTGGACCGACGCGACGTCGTACACCACCAACGACATCCGTTCTTACGACGTGGACAACCACGGCTGGGTCCAGCTCGTGCCGAACGACCGTGATGCCACCTGGCAGACGTTCGGGCACTCGAACGCGGCGAACAAGACCACGTGGATGAGGTCGAGTGAGAACGTCGCCCGCGCTCCGCTGGCCAACACCGGCACCGACTACGCCAGCTACGACAACACCGGCCTCGGCGGGTTCCAGATCGGCGACGGCAGCCGCGTCCCCGGCTGGGTGCCCCAGGGCGGCAACGTCCTGTACGAGCCGCCCGGCCCGGCCAACACCGTGTCGGCAACTGCCGTGCCCCAGGCGACCTACGACCCCGGAAGCGAGTACGTGTAATGGCTGACTCGCTGTTAGGCAACCTGAACCTGTCCGGCATGTCCAAGGGGCAGAAGATCGCCATCGTCGTCGGCGGCGTGGCCGTCGCCGGGCTCGCCTTCTACGAGATCAAGCACAAGTCGTCCTCGGGTACGTCCTCGAACACGACCACGGGCAACGCGGCGACCCCGCAGACCGTGACCGACCCGACGACCGGGGAAACGTACCCGGCGGACGGGATCGACCCCGCCGACGGGATGACCTACGCCGAGGAGATCGACCAGTACGGCTCGATCGAGGCGGCCGAGGAGGCGTACGGGCAGAACGTCTCCGGGTACACGTCGCCCAGCTCGACCAGCCAGTCCGCCGCCCAGGGGCAATCCGCGGCCTACGGCAGCAACGCCGCGTGGTCCCAGGCCGTCACGTCGGGACTGACCGACCTCGGCTACAGCTCCGAGGACGTCGCCCAGGCGCTCGGGCTCTACCTCGACGCCCAGCCGCTCGGCACGCTGGCGGACGGCACGTCCGCGTACAGCCTCGTGCAGACCGCGCTGGCCGAGTACGGCCCGCCGCCGTCCGGGACCTACGCCCTCATCCAGCCGTCCGCGACCCAGACGTCTACGCCCGCCCCGGTCACCGTCCCGAACGTCGTCGGCCGGACCGACCTGGACACCGCCGAGGGGATCATCGCCCAGGCCGGCCTGAGCCCGGCGTCACGGGGCGACTCGGGCACCGGCAACAAGGGGAGCGTCACCGCGCAGTCCCCGGTTGCCGGGTCGAAGGTCTCAAAGGGCAGCACCGTAATCCTGACCTACACCGTTCCAGTGAAGAAGTAGAGGTAAGCACATGGTTTCGTTAAAGCCGAGTGAGGCACTGGTTGCGGCGTCGTTCAGCGTCGCGGCCGTCCTGGCGATCTTCGACGAGTACACCCCTCAGATGAGCGACGTCCGGGCCAACGAGCCGGGCGACGAGAACACCCGGACGTCCACCCTGTCCGCCGCGCTGACGTCGATCGCGGTCGTCTCCGGGATGGCGCTCCTGGCCCGGTCGCCCGAGGTCTACGTGGCCGGCGGAATCGTCATCGCGCTCGAAGGACTCAACTACTGGCGGGCGAACATGACCAACCCCGACACCGGCAAGCTCGACCTCCAGGCGTAGCCCATGGCATCGGCTACGGCGGGGAACTGGTACGCGTGGAAGGGCTATAACGACGGCAAGGCCGTCAACCTGTCCGGCGTCTTCCACACCGAGGCCGACGTCTACGGCTTCCACGGCTACGCGACCCAGGCCGAGGCCGAGGCCAACCCCAACACGGTCGCGTCGTGGGACATCGTTGAGCGCGCCCAGGTTGACGGCTGGGTGAACAACGCCGCCTCGTCCGGGGCGGAGAGCACCGGCGGCCCGACAGTCTCCGAGGTCCCCGGCGGCAAGCTCGTGGCAGACGTCGGGTCGGACACGGCCTCGGTCGCATCGTTCCTGGGGGACCTGACCAACGCGAACACCTGGATTCGCCTCGGCAAGATCCTGGTCGGGGGAGTCCTGATCATCGTCGCCGTGTCCAAGATGACCGGCGCGTCAAACGTTGTCACCGAGGTGGCTGGAAAGGTTCCGGTGCTCTAAATGGATTTCATCGAAGAGGTCGCGGACTTCACGCGGGGCGTGGTCCGCACGGTCGAGCGCGACGTCGAGGAGTTATTCCCCCCGGTCCCCGGCGGGCTGGTCGACTCGGCCCGGCGCGACGCCGCCAAGCGCGCAGAGTACGCCGAGTGGGCGAAGGCGCAGGTCGCCGACACCGACCAGCCGCTGCGCGGCAAGCCGGCGTTCCGCACTGAGCTTGTGGCCGCCCCGGTCGCGGGCGCTATCACCGTCGTCGTCGCGGCCGGCGGCGCGGTCCCGTTCGCGCAGATCCTCGGCTTCGACCCGAACCGCAAGCGGGCCGTGATCATCACGATTGACGAGCCGGTGGTGATCAGCACGTCCCAGGCCCAGGCCGGCACCCCGGAGAACATGGTCAACGCCGCCGGGCTCGGCGCGGCCGGCTTCGTCCTGCCCGTGTACCAGCAGTTCATCACCGAGTCCGCGTCGGAAGTCTGGGTGACGGCGACCAGCTCGACCGCGACACGCGTGTCGGCGTGGACGGAATCGTTCGGGTCGGGCCGCTAGATGGACCAGCCGTTCGTCCTGACCTCGACGGTCGTGCTCGACTCCGAGGGCAACGGGACCTGCCCCGGACTCGGGCCGACCGCGCCCGGCGAGACCTGGACCGTGACCCTCATCAGCGTCCAGTGCTCAACGAACGTCTCCGAGAGCATCGCGTCCGTCTACCTCGGCCTGGCGCTGCTGGGGACGTCCACGTGGGGCAGCACCGGCGACTCTGACACCGGGATCTCCCAGTTCGTCGCCGGCGGGCAGCAGATCACCGGGGTCTGGACCGGAGGGGACGCGGGCGCGGTGGCGTCTATGACCGTCTCGGGAACGAGGACGGTCTAATGCCGTTCAGTCATGACATCGCCGGCGGTCAGGGCAACCTGGTCGTGCCCGCCGTCAAGAGCCCGAACTACGTCCACGGCGTGTCCGGCTGGTCGATCAACAAGGACGGGTCGGCCGAGTTCCAGGACGTCGTATTACCAGCAGGCACCGCCGGGACGACGGTCACGTTCTCGGCCACCGCTCCGACTTCCCCCAGCGACGGGGACGTCTGGTACGACACCGCCGAGGGACTGGAGGCGTCGGTCTGGAACGGGACCGAGTGGGTCGCCTACCAGATCGGCACCGGGGCCATCGCGCCCGGCTCGATCACGTCCGGGCTGGTGGACTTCACGGCCACATCAATCGGCGGGATCACGACCTACGTCCAGGGGACTGCCCCGGCCGGGACCATCAACGCCGGCTCCCTCTGGATCGACACCGCATCGGGTAATGCCCTGTATCAGTACGAATCCGGGGCGTGGACTCTCTACCAGTTCGGCTCCGGGTCGATCGCCGCCAACTCGATCACGGCTTCCCAGATCGCGGCCAACACGATCACGGCTTCCCAGCTTGCGGCCGGGATCGTCTATGCCGGGATCATCAACGGAACCACGGTCAACGCCGCGACGTTCACCGGCTCGACCTTCATGGGCACTAACTGGATTGAGAACGAGTACGGGCAGTTCGCCTACACGGGCACGCCAGCCGCCGGCAATCTCTTCCTGTCCATCGCCAACACCGCCGGCAATGACGCCGCCTGGACATCCGGCGCAGGAAACAACTACCACGCCGGCATCAACATCTACGGCACCGGCGCGGGTGCCGTCGCTGGCATGAGCACGTACAACTCTGGTGCCGACGCGTATCTCTACGCCGCGCCCGGCGGGGCTACCCACATGATCACCCCGCCCCAGATCTGGGGCGACTCAGGCAATACCGGCACGTCAACCGAGTACACGGGGGCGGTGCTCTACTCGGGCTCGAACTCGTCTGGGTTCGATGCGCAGGTCACCGTGCTCACAGGCAACAACGACGGCTCCAGCTCGGGCAGCGGCCAGCTCGTTTCCAATGGAGATGTGCGCCTGTCCTGGGACGACGGCGGGGTACACGTGTATTCCGGAATGTCCGTCTGGTCGGCTGGCGGGGTCCAGGGCAACCCTGACATCTCCCTGTTCGACAACACCAGCGCGACCAACGCCAACAGCGCGACCCAGCTCGCCACCATTCAGTGGTCCATCCCGGAGAATGACGCCCAGGTCGGGACGGTCTACGTAGTGGAGGTGCCGCTCGCCGGGAAGACCGCGACGTCCGGCCCCCAGACTCTGGGGTTCAAGCCGTATTTGGGGTCGGCCGTCGTGACGACAAGCAACGGCGACACCATCGGCGGTACCGCCATGGCGGCGGCGACTGGCTTCACCGCCAAGATGCGGCTCACCATGAAGGTGAGGACCACGGGCGCGTCCGGGACCGTGGACATCTTCATGGAAGGCGGCTACGCGCAGGAGAGCAACATCCAGGCCGGCTCGGGCACCAACAGCGGGTTCATGAGCAGCCAGGCAACAGGGGTCGCCTTCAACACCACCACGGCGAACACGATCGCCATCGTGACCGTCTGGGGTGCCTCCTCGGCTAGCCAGACGATCACCTCCTACGGAAGCGTCTTCACCCGGAAGGGGCCGTAATGGACATCGCAACCACAATTGAGGCCAGCGCTTCCGCCGTTGGAGTTCTCTGCCTGCTGGCCGGCGGTGTCTTCAGCGCCGGGAAGTTCAAGGCCATCATGGACGCAAACACGAAGTCCAACGAGAAGCTGGCGAATGTCATTGACGGTCACCTGATCTGGGCTCAGCAGCAAGTAGACGATGCCCGCGAGAAGTTCAACGACCACGAAGTCCGTATCTCAGTCGTTGAGGCCAGGCTGGAGAAGTAGCACATCACACGTAAGCCCTGACTGACAAAAGTCCCCCAGCCCTGCCGGGACTCGATCAGGTTCTTGTCTCTCAGGACGTTCAGCGCCTTGACGATCGTGTTCTTGTTCACCTTGTAGTCGTGGGCGAGATCGACGATCGCCCGGAGCCTGTCGCCCCGTGCAAGCTCACCCGAACTGATCTTGGATTCGAGGTCGGCGGCGATGACCAGGTACGGCGGGTCGGGCATGACGGAAGGCTACTTACCCACGGTAAGCCAGCGTCACCCGTAGTGAACTATGGTTTACCATGGTAAAGGCTAGTAACCTGGAAGGCATGGACAAGACACCAGCCGTAGTCACCGTCACGTCGGACGGAAGGGTCTCCATCGAGTACAGCGACGGCCGGACGGTCTACCTTGACGTCGAGGCCGACAGCCTGGTGATGCGGCTGCACCTCGGCCTCGACCAGATCGAGGGGACATAGGCAACGTCAGCCTGACACCCAAGCCCAGGTCAGCGACCTGGGCTTTGTCATGTGCGGACGTGTAGAAAAATAGGGTGGAGATCTCCGACGACAGCATGAAGCGGACCGGCGTCCGGCACGCGGGCGGCAGCGTCTCGTGCACCGCCCGCTCGAGCTCCGGCCGCAGCCGGAACAGCCCCGGCGCGTCCGGCACCAGCTTG
>Ga0335072_10007003_pt1 | contig 16460 bp, 12 predicted proteins | sample Lox_Sample_21_FD_206725 | JGI IMG/M metagenome (GOLD analysis project Ga0335072, IMG submission 206725) | Soil microbial communities from Loxahatchee National Wildlife Refuge, Florida, United States - Lox_Sample_2.1 | ecosystem: Environmental > Terrestrial > Soil > Wetlands | place: USA...
AACCGAACATCAACGCGATCCTCTCTCTTGTCACAGGCTCACTGTTTGCGGATATCGAAGCCAAGGCGGCGTTCTGGCAGCGTCCCCGAAGAGCCCTCCCAGAGCGTCATTTGTATACGTCGGCGGTCGAAATCGACGGAAATGTCGATATCGTTCCGATGGTCGATGCATTCCGGCTGGCGTTTACCAACCTGCAGGAGATCTGGTCGCTGGTGCTGGCACCAAATTCACTGTTGGGATTGAAGAGGCTGTCCGTGATAGAGCCGTCGTCATTTCGTATGCCTGAGAATCTCTGGGCGCGGATCATCTTCGATTTTCTAGTTGCTTATCGGTTGCGCACCATCAACCGCGGGCATCTGCTCGGCGCAATAATTCCTCTGTATCTGGCCTGGGTGGCCGGGCACATAAACGTTGTGAAGTCGGGCACAAGCTCTGAAGCGCACGTCGAGGCCGTCGTTTCAGCCTTTGAATCCGACAAGCAGTACATCGTCTCCCGTTGGCGCTGGCCCGATCGTTTCAATTCCTGACTCTCGCTTTCGGTGTCGAAGGCCTGGTCTCGAGCAGTTCAAGGAGTGAGTCCGATGCAAAGATTCCTCGCTACGATGATTCAAACAGTGCAAGAGTACAACCCGCCTCCTCTTCCGAATACTGCAGACAATGGGTCGATCCTGCACCACATGTCTGAGGCCCTCCATCAATCAGTGGTACGGGTGCTGTCATTGTTCATCGGGGTGTTGCCGGGAATTCTCGCTGTCTTTGTCGCGCTGACACTTTTCACATTGATCGGCGTGGCGCTCTCGATGATTCTTCGCAAAGGTCTGAGCCTCCTTCGGTTCGATGAACGCCTGAACCGCGGAAATTCTGAATGGACACCCTCCAGTTCGCCCACGGCGCTGATTGCGCGCGGAGCCTTCTGGGGTTGCGTTCTGCTGGGGCTCATCATTGGTGTTTCCGCATTTGACGCGTCGTACGCTACCGGCGCACCGTTGCCGGTTTCGATGCTGCCCTATCTAACCCATCTGGTCGGGGCGATTCTGTTGCTCATTGCCGGAAACCTGATCGCACGATTCCTCGCGCGTTCCGTGCTTATTGGAGCGGTAAATGCCCAGTTGCAATACGCCAGATTTCTTTCCCTTGGAGTGAAGTGGCTGGTTCTGGTGCTGACTGCCGCGATGGTGCTCGATCACCTGCAAGTAGGCGGGCAAATCGTCGATCTCGCATTTGGAATTCTATTTGGCGGTATCGTTTTGGCTCTGGCGCTTGCAGTGGGGCTCGGGTCGCGCGACCTCGTAAGCCGCTCACTCGAAGGCCGAGGTCCGATCGATCGCGACCACGGGCCAAGGGGCGAGTCGACACCGACGCCGGTCGAGCCGATACGGCACGAATCCATCCGGCATTTCTAGGAGCATTGCAGTACCGCAACAGAATCCGGCGGCAAGATGGCACGACCCGATTCGATGCGCACTCCGATCTTTGAAGCCAGAATCAGTTCGGCCGCTACTTCGACCGCAACAGTGCGCTCTTTGTTCGAAATATTGCACACGACCGCGATTGATCCGCGTTTCATAGAGAGCCATCGTTCTTCTTCGTTGAAAGTCACGGTCGAGTTCCCGGGTTCACCATTGTTCAGGATGGGCGTCGCACGCCGTAATCGGATCAGTTCTCGATACCACGCCAGCATTTCGGCGTGTGCAGGCTGAGAAACTTCATCCCAATTGAGTTTCGATCGAAGGAATGTCTCCGGCTTCTCCGGGTCGGGAATGCTCTTCGGATCCCAGCCAAAGGCGGCGAACTCGCGCCGTCGGCCTTCCGATACCTGGCGCGCAAGCTCTGGATCTTCATGGTCGGCAAAGTACTGGAATGGCGAACTTGCCGCCCATTCCTCGCCCTCGAAGACCAGCGGGACAAACGGACCGAGAAGCACGAGTGCTGCAGCAATCCTGGCCCGATCAAAACCAGCGAACTCGCTGATCCGGTCGCCAATGGCCCGGTTCCCCACCTGATCGTGATTCTGAATAAAGCCGAGGAAATGGTGCTGGGACAGTCTTCTGGCTGGTCGTCCGTGAACCCGGTTCCGGTATCGCGAAAAGATACCGTCATAAACGAAGGTTTCCTCGATAGCCTTGGCAAGAGCATGCAGCGTACCGAAATCTGCAAGGTACCCCCGGGGCTTTTCGCGGCTCAGCACTGCGGCAAGCGCATGATGAAAGTCGTCGCTCCACTGAGCGTCCATTCCATAACCGCCGCAGTCGCGGGAGGTAACGACGCGGGGATCATTGAGATCGCTTTCTGCTATGAGCACGAGCCGCCGCCCCAGAGTAGCGCCGAGAGTCTCGGTCTCGATGGCAAGCTGCTCCAGGAAATGAATGGCAGATCGATCCACGAACGCGTGCACCGCATCGATACGCAAACCGTCGATATGAAAGTCACGCATCCACATTATGGCGTTGTCGCAGAGGAACCGACGGACCTGGTCCGAGCCCGGTCCTTCGAGATTTACCGCACCACCCCACGGTGTTTTATGCGACTCCGTCAGATAAGGTCCGAACTTTCCGGTGTAATTGCCCACCGGACCGAAGTGGTTATATACCACGTCGAGCAAAACGGCCATGCCACGCTGATGCACCGCATCGACAAACCTCTTTAGGGCGTCGGGGCCACCATACGGCTCGTGCACCGCAAACAGAGAAACGCCGTCATAGCCCCATCCGTGCTTTCCCGCGAATGCGGCTACGGGCATCAGTTCCACGTGGGTGATGCCAAGCTCGCGCAGGTGATCCAGTCTCTCGATGGCGGAGTCCAGGGTTCCCACGGGAGTGAACGTTCCCACGTGCAATTCGTAGATCACCGCGAGGGCAAGCGGCGGGGCCTGAAAATCCCGATCGGTCCAGCGAAAAGCAGCCTGATCGTAAATGCGGGAAAGCGCGTGGACCCCATTCGGTTGCCATTGCGATCTGGGATCGGGGTAAGCTGTCGGATCTTCGTCAATGAAAAAGGCGTAATCGGTACCCCGGTTCGCAGTATCGACTTGAGCGCGCCACCAGCCGTCGTCGGCGGGTCCGTTCAATGGATATGACCCACCATTGACCTTTACTGCGAGCGACTTGGCGCGCGGAGCCCACAGCTCAAATCGATGCATTATTAGTTCTCTTCCTTTGTGAGGAGCGCGACCGGGAATCGCCGCAGCAGAGTGTGCATCGCGACTCGGCCTCCAGAGATCAGTTCGCCGGTAAGCAGGTTCTTCCAGCGTGCAGCTGGCAGTTCCACGGTTGTTCCGGCCCAATTTCCGCCGAGCTTTAAATGCCATCGTGGTGCGATAGTCGCAACTCTGCCCGATCGCAAATATCCAACACAATGATCGGCTTTCCTGCCTTCAATCATAAGTGGACTGTAATTGGCCCTCGAATCGAACCACTCCGGATTTTGTTTGCGCAGATTCAAAGCAGTGTAAAGCACCCAGAGCTTTGGCAAACCGCTGTCGATTCTCTGCAGGATCACCTCGGGAGGGATTCCTGCTTCGAGTTCTGCAAGCAAGGAACCTCTCGTTTTGTAGTCAATGGGGCCGCGGTTGTCGGGGTCAACCAGATGAAGATCCCATAGATCGCTCCCCTGATAGGTGTCGGGAATGCCGGGTGCCGTACATTTGAGCAGCGTTTGGGCAAGGCTGTTGACACGTCCAGCGGTTACGATGCGATTGACAAAGGTGTCAATGGCCTGGAGGAACACTTCGCTTGCGTACAGACTTTCGAGGAAGGTTCTGAGAGAGTTCTCGAATTCCTTGTTTTGTTGTGTCCAACTTGTCTGCTGCTTCGCTTCACGAACAGCCTTTTCCATATATGCAGCAAGGCGATCGCACGTAATCGGCCAGGCCCCGATGATGGTCTGATACAGGAAATACTCGGTGTTGCGATCTGGCTGACTGTTTGTCTTGAAGACAGAATTGCTACCTGCCCACTTGCGGAGAAACGCTCGCCATTGAGATGGACTTTCGGTAAGAACAGCCAGGCGTGCGCGCACGTCTTCGGATCGTTTGGTATCGTGCGTCGAAAGCGTGGTCATGGTGAGAGGATGAGTAGCCTGCATTTTTTGGCAAAAATCGTGGAAGTCGCCTGAAGTGAGGGGATGCCTGTCTGGTGCGCCGCCAACCTCATTCAAGCTCACCAGCCGGTTGTAGCAATAAAACGCAGTGTCTTCCACGCCTTTGGCCATCACTGGCGAGGTGAATTGCTGAAATCGGTAAACGAACTCGGTTTCGAGTGGCCCGCGTGCTCTCAGCGAGAGAACGTCGCCGAGGAATTCGAAGAGTCCGGAATCAATGTCGGTTCGGTTCACCTTGGCTCGCTCCACAGCGTCCGAAATCTCCCGTCGGTCTTCGTCATCGATCTCGTCTCGATCGGGAATCACATAGGTTCGGTAGACCTTGAAGCAGGAAGCTACCTCGCGAATTGCCCGCCGGATCTCAGCACGCGTGTAGTCACGGCGATCACGATTGTTTTCGCATATCTCCACAAAAAGGCTCGCGAGCCGATTTACATCGCTGCCGAGGGCTTCCTGCTCGACGTTGAGCTTCTTTTCATGGGCCATCGCCTCGAAGTCCGAAGAGTCTTTGGTGAAGTCGCGATAGGTCTGGGTGATTTCCACCAGACCTTCCGGATGGATCAGCCAGCTGTTGCAGACGTTCAGAAAGTCGTATCCGCTGGTGCCCTCGATTGGCCAGTTTTCGCGCAGAAATTCTCCCGGTTCCAGGATTTTTTCCCCGATAATCCAGGCGCCGGGCGCGCGTTGGCGGAGACGCACGAAGTATTGCAAAGGATCGCGAAGACCGTCGGGATGATCGACACGGACACCGTCGAGAATGCCTTGGCTGAGCCATTCAAGCACTCGTTTGTGGGTTGCGGTGAAGACGTGCTCTCGTTCGACGCGTAAGCCAATCAGCGTATTCACGTCGAAAAACCGGCGATACCCGAGTTCCTGGTCAGCAGTACGCCAATACGCCAACCGATAGTGCTGAAGATTCAGCAACTCGTCGAGAGCGTCGTGATCGGCGTTCAGATCGCGAACCGCGTCGTCGATCGCTTGTGACGCTTTCGCGTGTTCTTCACAGAATCGTTGCAGTAGGCCATAAATAACTCCCTTGTCGCGATGGCGAGATAGAATGCCTTCGGCATCACTGGCTTCGGGCATGGGCAAGCGAGAAAGACTGTCGGCAAGGAAGCTGAGGGTGGGGCTGCTCATATATCGTCCCGCCCGCTCGAGGATTATTGGCAGTGAACGAGGTGCCATCGGATAGCGATGATCGATATACCGGATACACATCGCTCCATCATCCCGGTCAATCTGGATGTGTCCGGCACTCAACGCGCGACCGTACTGATCTCCGAGAACCGGTATCAGAACTTTGTTCTGAAGCTTGACTTCGGATGAGTGCCAGTCAATATCGAACCAGGTGGCGAAACGGCTTGACTGGCCATTTTCGAGCACGTCCCACCAGTTACGATTGCCGGGTCCCATGGCCATGTGATTCGGAACAATGTCCAGGATCTGACCGAGCCTGAGACTCGCCAGGCGCGAGCAGAAGCGGTGATGGCCGGCTTCTCCGCCCAGTTCTTCATTCACTCGCTGATGATCGATTACATCGTAGCCGTGCATGCTGCCCGGTGCCGCCTGAAGATAGGGCGAGCAATATACGTGCGATACCCCAAGCCTTGTGAGATATTCGGCCACAGTCGCGGCATCATCGAACGTAAAGCCGGCATGCAACTGAAGCCGATATGTCGAGGTTGGCACGCGCGGCATAGCACTCGTTGCAGCAGGGTTGGCTTCTGGGGAAACAACTTAGCCGTAAGCAGGTTGGATGCGACCTGATGAATGGCAGGATGTCTGCCCAGAGGACCAGCGCTTCAGATCAGGACCGCGGCAAGGATTGCGCATAAAAGCGAAATGGGCATGATGATCATGCCAAGTTTGAAGAACTGCCAAGCGCTGACGTGGAGACCCTCGCGCCGGATGGCGATGAGCCAGAGGATCGTAGCCAGAGAGCCCGTAATGGAAAGATTTGGCCCGAGGTCGATGGCGATTAACACCACGCGGGCAAGAATCGGTTGCAAAGTCATCGATCGAAGAGTTGCGCCGCTGATCAGTCCCAATGGGAGATTGTTGACTAGGTCCGTGCCAAATGCAATTGCCGCACCGAGCCCCAGCGACGCCACGAGATGTGGCATTTCCAGTATGCGTTCAAAGGAATCGCGAAGCACAGACAGTGCGCCTGCGCTCTTGACGGCTTCGACAATGACGAATAACGAAGCGACCAGCGGCAATACACCCCAGCTGATTTCCCGTATCAGGGGAAACGGATCCTTCCGGCTTTGCGCGACTACCACAATTCCGACACCGGTTGCGGCAAGACAGGTTGGTAACCCGAGATCCACTTTCAGTGCAGAAGCCACCAGCAATACGAAGGCAACGCCCAATATCCCCGCCAGCGTGATTTTTCCTGACCGGGAGAGTTGCACCTCGGCCGTGGAACCGTTACAGGTTTCCATCAGTTGCTTTCGGCTATACCAGCGCAGCGCCAGGTAGGTAATGACGATGGCCGCAAGCGAGGGAGCTGCGAACATTCTCAACCACTGCAGGAGCGGCGGCATGGTGGAATTGAAGACCACCAGGTTGGCAGGATTCGAAATGGGAAGAACGAAGCTGGCGGCATTCGCGATGAGGGCACACGACAACAGGTACGGCAGGGGTTCGGCTTTCGCGCGCTTCACAGCGGCCAACACCGCAGGCGTAAGAACAACCGCAGTAGCGTCGTTGGACATGAAGATCGTCACGACTGTTCCGACCGCGTAGATGAGAGCGAACAGGCGGTGTTCCGATCCTTTCGCCCACTTGACAGCGATATTCGCCAGCCACGCAAACACGCCGTTCACCTTGCCAAGTTCGGCCAGAAGCATCATCCCGGTAAGGAATAGATAGACATCCATGCCCTCACTTACGGCTCTGGATGCGACTCTGAGCGTGATGAGATGAAGCAGGCAAAGCAGGACCGCGCCTGCGCTAGTCCAAAGGACCTCAGGCGTTTTGAAAGGCCGGATCAACATCAATGCGATGCTGAGCCCCGAGATAATCCAGATGAAAGCATGCGCCATGCGGGTCTTCGGCCTGTCCTCTTGTGTCAAAGATGTTCGCGCTGGGGCAAATCGCTACTGAAGTGGAGAGCTTGAAGGAACTCCAGCCCTGCGATGATGAAGCGCCTCCGTCACAAGAACTTTGGCTTCTTCCAGTTCTGCACCCACCAGCGGAAGCCGGGGCGGACGCACCCGTGCAGAGCCGACTCCGCATTCTTCCTGGACCTGCTTGATGAGCTGCACAAACTTGGGAACGGTGTCCATGCGCAGGAGAGGCAGAAACCAGCGATACAGTTCAAAGGCAGCTTGCTTGTTTCCATTCAGGGCGAGATTGAATAACTCGACTGATTCTCGCGGAAAAGCATTGACCAAGCCCGCGATCCAACCGACGGCACCCGCATCGATGCCCTCGACAATGGCATCATCCACGCCGACAAAAAGGGCAAGACGATTGCCGGTGAGCGCACGAATTGCTGTTACGCGTCGAATATCCGCAGACGACTCTTTAACGGCCTGCAGGTTTTCGAATTCCGCGGCGAGTTCGGCAATCTGTTCAGGAAGAAAATCTGTTCCGTAGGCAATCGGATTGTTATAGAGCATTGCCGGAAGTGCGGTTGCTTCGAAGATTGCGGCCAGGTGCGCCCTCATTTCGCGCCAGTCTCCCTTGTAGACATAGGGCGGCAAGATCATCAAGCCCTGCACACCGGCATCCGCAAGAGTCTTAGCAAGTGTGACTGCGTCAGCAGTCGACAATGCGGAAACGGCTCCGACCACCGGAATCGACGGTGACACCGTGGCAACAACAATACGAACAAGTTGTAGTTTCTCCTCGAAGGTAAGCGTCGCAGCTTCTCCCAGGGAGCCAAGACAAACAATGCCGGTGCATCCGTTGGCATGCAGCCAGCGCGCATGACGAGCGGCAAATGCGACGTCAATTCTCAGAGACCGATCGAACGGTGTCGTCATCGCCGGCATTACGCCTTTCCATTGCATAGCGGCTCCTTGAGTGATTCTTTGGAATTGTCCTCGATAAATCGAGATGGAAGATAAGGCCGCGCCGAAATCTTCGCTTGCGCGCCGGTGATCATGGCGGCAATCAATTCGCCGGTCGCGAGTGAAGTGGTGATGCCAAGACCCTCATGGCCAGTCGCCATCCATAACGTATCGTCGTTCGGCATCGGACCGATGAGTGGCAGCTTATCAGGTGTCGCCGCGCGGAATCCCGTCCACACGCGGATTGCATTCAGACGGCTCAGTCCCGGCATGTACTTCGCAGCTCGAGCAAGCATTGAAGTCAGTACCGTCTGATCGACGGAAGCGGTTTCATCACCATACTGGCGCGAAGAGCCAATAAGGATCTGGCCGGTGCTGCGCGGCTGTACGTTGAAAGCGACGGAATCGGAACTGACCGAATGCGCGCTCTTCAAGTAGCCGAGTTCTACCAACTGGTGACGGACAAAGCCCGGATAACGGTCGGTAATGACCAGATGCCCCTTGCGTTTTTTTATCGGAATTCCGCCGCAAAGTTCCGGAGCCCAGGCGCCGGTCGCATTGATGAGAAATCTGCCATTGAGTTGTTGGCCGTCATCGAGGACAATGCGGCCCGTGCTCATTTCTCGAACGGTGCGGCCTGGGAACAACTCGGCGCCACGGTCGCGAGCGCGACGAGAAAGATACAGCGCAGCCACAGGTGGGTAGATCACCGCATCTTCTCGAATCAGCAGCGCGCCAGCAAGCCCCGGACGAAGATTCGGCTCCAGGCCTTCCAACTCGCGCGAACTGATGAGAACGGCCGGAACATCACGATCGCGATAGAAACGAAGCTTGCGGTCCGCCTCTGCCATCTCTTCATCGTCTGCAGCCAGCCAGAGGGTGCCCGGGCGCTCGTATTCTGCTCCAGGCGGAAGGGACTCCGCGAGTTCGGACCAGAGCACTTGCGAGTATCGCGTGAGTGCGAACTGGGCTTCCGAATCATCCATCACGACGATGTGTCCCATCCCCGCCGCGGTTGCGCCGCCTCCGATTACGTCGCGCTCGACCAGGGCAACTTGCAGGCCGGCACGCGTACACGAAGCTGCCACTGCCGCGCCAACGATGCCGCCGCCGACAATCACCACATCAAAGATGCTCGACATCGTCATCCAATCCCGTCGCGGAACGGGTCCTCGGCATCGAACAATAGCGCGCTTTCAGCCGTAACATACGCCGATCCCTTGATCGTTGGAATGATTGCTCCACCTTCGATGCGAACGTGGCCTTCGAACACAGTGTCGAGGATGCCTTCCTGCCGCCACACCTCGCCGGGCTTCAACTTTCCTGTGGCAACCAGGCACGCCATCTTGGCACTCGTACCCGTTCCGCACGGCGAGCGGTCATACGCTTTCCCTGGGCAGAGTACAAAGTTCCGGCTGTGGTTTTCAGGGCTGTGCGGCTGGCCAAAAAGCTCGATATGGTCGATTTCAGCACCATTCGCGCCCGTGATGCCATTGGCAGCCAGCTGGGTACGGATCATCCATGTGAAGTCGGTTAGTGCGTCGACATTTTTGAACTCGAGCTGCTGATCGTGCTTCTCCACCAGAAAGAACCAGTTTCCGCCCCAGGCAATATCTCCCATGACGGTTCCGTGTTCGGGAATTGGAAGCTCAACAGCGGCGACATGGCGATATGCTGGAACGTTTTCGATGCTGGAGGTGTTCGGTGATTGCAGGTCGATCTTCACAACGCCGACCGGCGTCTGCAAAGAATGCATACCCGGACCGATTCGCCCCAGGTGGGCCAGTGTGGCGGCTACCCCGATCGTCCCATGGCCGCACATTCCCAAATAGCCCACATTGTTGAAGTAGATCACTGCGGCGGCGCAATCCGGCCTGTCGGGCTCAAGCAGCCACGCGCCCACAACCACGTCAGAGCCGCGGGGTTCGCATACCACCGCCTTTCGCACCCAATCGTATTCGCGGCGGAGCCGCGCCGTGCGTTCAGCGAGCGTGCCCTTGCCCAGATCAGGAGCCCCGGAGATGATGCATCGCGTCGGCTCACCCGCGGTGTGGGAGTCGATCACCTGAATTCGCTGAATGGAATTGGTCGCCGTCATTCGATGCTTCGCGTGAATTCTTGCTTTCTTGCGCAGTATACAAAATGGGTTACAATCAACGTCGTTTCAGATTCCCATGCCTCCATCCATCCCGACTCAAGCCGATTCAATCGCCCATTTCACTGTAAACGGGACCCCCGTTTCCGCTGAGCGAGGCACGACGGTTGCCGCCGCACTGATGCAAGCCGGAATTGCCAGCCATAAATCCGTTTCTGGCCAGCATCGGAGCGCACTCTGCGCAATGGGTATCTGCATGGAGTGCTGCGCCACTGTGAACGGCGTGCAGCATGTGCGCACTTGCCAGGTTCTGGTCGAGCCGGGCATGGAGATTGTGACGAGATGACCACGCACGACGTGGTCGTGGTGGGCGCTGGTCCTGCTGGGATGGCCGCGGCATCGACTGCCGCGCGACATGGCTGCACTGTTTGCCTCGTGGATGACAATGGGTCTTGCGGTGGACAGATCTGGCGGAATTACGACGGCTCGGTGAAGGCCGGACATCCACGATCTTTCACTGACCTTAGCCAATCACTGCAGAGCGGAAGAGTCGATTTTCGAACCCGAACTTCGGTAGTGGCGCAGCCTGTTCCCAACATCCTGCGGGTCGAGACCGCCGGCGCGTTTGAAGACATCGGTTATCGCAAGCTGATTCTGGCTACCGGCGCGCGTGAGCGGTTCCTTCCATTTCCGGGTTGGACATTGCCGGGCGTAATGGGAGCAGGAGGGCTGCAGGCCATGGTAAAGGCCGGCCTTCCGATCCGTGGAAAGCGTGTTTTGCTTGCGGGCACAGGTCCGCTGTTGCTTGCTGTGGCTGCCTCGTTGGCGAAGAGGGGTGCACAAGTTCTCGGAATCTTTGAGCAGGCTGCCTTGGCGACACTGGCAGGTTTCTGTATGCAGCTGCTGCAACACCCCGGCAAGATTCGCGAGGGAGTTGCTTATCGCACGATGACCATGGCAGTTCCATTCCGAACGTCTTCCTGGGTGGTGCGAGCGGAGGGTGAGAATTCGCTGCAGTCCGTGAATGTTTCGATTAATGGTTCTATTCGCAACTTCGATTGCGATTTCCTGGGATGCGCGTTTCATCTGGTTCCCAACCTGGAGCTGCCGCGCTTGCTTAGCTGCGCGATTCAAAATGGCTTTGTCTGTGTGAATAGACTCCAGGAAACATCGACTAAAGATATTTGCTGCGTCGGCGAACTCACGGGAGTGGGAGGCCTGGAAAAGGCCCTGTGCGAGGGTGAAATCGCAGGTTTAGTCTGCGCGGGACGACCTGCAAGCCATCTCTATCGAAAACGCAATCGCTATCTGCGGTTTGCGAAACAACTCGAAGAGACGTTCGCGCTGAGACCTCAACTCGCGAAATTGGCAGAGCCTGAAACATTTGTTTGCCGGTGCGAGGACGTATCGCGGCGCACGCTGGAAGGGCTGCATTCCTGGCGTGAGGCTAAGCTGCATACCCGTTGCGGTATGGGACCCTGTCAGGGAAGAATCTGCGGGGCGGCCGCGGAATTCATCTTTGGCTGGGATTCAGAGCAGGTTCGGCCGCCGGTTCTTCCTGCACGCGTATCAACCCTTGCAGGTGCCGTCGAGCTTGATCCTCGCTGATCGAGATCCGCAGTCACATGCCACCACATTTCCGCTACTCAAAGAGCAATCCCTCGGCAAATTCCAGGCGGGGATCCCGAAAATTCGAGAGCCCTACACCAACAAGGCGAAACCTCTGGTTTTCCGTGAGGCAAACATTTTCACGGAGAGCCAGCGCGATGCCGGTGAGCTCGTCACAGGACGCAGGCGGCGCGCCCGGTGTATGGCTTCGGGTAAGGATAGTGAATTCCGATGTCTTGAGTTTCAACACAACAGTGCGCGGGATCCTGGATTCCTTACGCGACGCTTGCCATACTTTCTCGGCGAGCCGACGGATCATGGGCTCGGTCTCGCCAAGCAGCACGTCGGACTCGAAGGTGTCCTCTGCTGAAATGGACTGCGTGGGACGGTTGGGTTCTACGGGATTGTTGTCGATGCCATTCGCCAATTCGTGAAGACGCGTGCCGTAGCGCCCGAATTTCTGAAGTTCGGCAATTTTCAAATTCCGTATTTCGCCGACCTTGTGCACCCCGAGTCCGGCAAGCTTCCTGGCGGTCACCTTGCCGACTCCAGGCAAACGCTCGATGGGTAATGCGGTCAGGAAATCAATGGCTTGGTTCGGCTTGATAACGAACAATCCATCCGGCTTGCGCCAGTCTGAAGCAATCTTGGCAAGAAACTTGTTCGGTGCAACTCCGGCCGATGCAGTCAGATTCAGCTCTTCTTTGATCTGTCGCCGGATTTCTCGCGCGACTTGCGTTGCACTCGGAATATTACGCTTGTTCTCCGTCACATCGAGATACGCTTCGTCGAGCGAGAGGGGCTCAACCAGATCGGTATATCGCAAGAAGATCTCTCTCACGCCTCGCGAGACCGCACGATAGCGAGGGAAGTCAGGCGGAACAAAGAAGGCGTGCGGACAAAGTCGCTCGGCCTGCACATAGGGCATTGCGGATCGTACGCCGAATTTCCGTGCCTCGTAAGATGCGGCGCAGACTACAGAGCGTCTTCCCTGCCACGCAACCACAACGGGGATGCCGCGAAGCTCTGGAGCATCGCGTTGCTCGACAGATGCATAGAATGCATCCATGTCCACGTGAATGATCTTGCGCATGGCGGATTGCGCTAGCGGCGGGGTTGAAATTCATCCTGCCGGAGCGTGCGACTTGTCAATATCATTTCACGCAACGAGTCCAGCCTCAATGGGTGCTGATTCCTGCCCCGCTACCGATCGATCGCATAGAGCACTACACGATAGATGTGCACCTGGTGCGGATCCATCTGGAGCTGGCGCCCCTGGTTATCCTGGTCTCCGTTGAGTCGGCGGACCGTCGTCCACGCGCCGTTCACGCTGCTCACCTCTTCAATGCTGGCGATTCCGCTGAGCTTGCTGTCCGTGTCAGGATCGCGGAGGAACGAGACGGTGAGCCCGCTTCCGGCAACGTAGAACTCGTCCGGCTTCGATTCAATCACCAGCATCGCTCCGTCATCCGTCGCCAGCGTCCGCGCCGGCCAAGTTCGCGAAAGGGCCGCCTCAAACAGGTACCCGCCGAGGGCGATCGTCCGCGTAGGCCGGGAGCTGTCACGATGGAGCACCAGAGCGCGTACCTTTCCAGACGCCTGGCTCACAAGCAGCATGTCACTCAATTGATTCAACGCCTCGTAGACGCTCGCGATTTCGGGGCCTGCTCCGTCGTCGGCTGGCCGAACATTTTCGACCGCAAAGGGCGAAAAACCGAATGCGCCCGCTTCTCCATACGCATAGAACGCGTTGTAAGGAGCTTGATCCATGCGTGCTTCCGGGACGAAAAGCGCGTTCCCTGGAAACCTGTAACGGTCTATCCAGTATTCGAAATTGGGCCAATAGATATCGGGCGAGTAGAAGTCGAGCGACGGTGCTGTGACGCGATAAATCTCAAGATAAGAGGGATGCGGACCGCCGCTTGGATACTCGCCGGCACGCTCACCCGGCGCGGGAAGCTGGCAATTGGCATACATCGGCAGCGGATAAGCGTGTTTTCCTGCCGCGGTAATGGCTTCGATGTAGCGGGCATAATTCCAAGCCATGAAGACTTCGTCGGCGCTGTCGCCGAACATGCCACGCCACGTCCTACCTTCTGGGTCGAAATGCGATTTCAGTTCGGGCGAGAACGAGTCGCGATTTTTCTCAAGCTTCTGCAGGAGTTCGGCAGGAACGGGGCCCTCGAAGAGACGATTGGCTTCCGCCGATCGATCGCGGCCAAATCCTAGATAGCCGACTTCGTTCTCAACCTGCACCATCAGTACGGTGTGCTGCTCCTGGTCGGTTTCGCGCAGATGCGTCATGAGCGCGGCGAAGGCTTTGCTGTCTGCGTTTTGAGTCTCCGTTCCCAACGTGGAGAGGATCTCGAGCGGCTCACCTTCGGCCGATCTGGCGCGAGGAAAGCGTTTCGGATCCTCCTTAATCCAGGCGGGAGCATAGCTGGAGACGCTGTTCTTCCAGCTTCCGAACCAGAGCAGCACAAGATGCAGATGCTGTTCGCGCGCGATCGCGATCCAATGGTCGAGAATGCTGAAGTCAAATGTCCCCTCAGTCGGTTCGATCTGCTCCCAGGCAACCGGCATCAGCACGGTATTCAAATGCATCCGCGCCAGGCGAGGAAGAATTTCATCGGCTTGCGCCGCGGTTCCGGCGGACGAATTGCCCAACTCTCCGCCAAGAATCAAATACGGCTTGCCGTCGACGATTAACTGGCCGCCAGTCGCAGACTTGATGATTTTGGGCGGTTCTCCCGCAGCTGCGATCAATGTACCCAATAAACATACGTTGGCCAGCAATAAGAGTCGGTTTTCCCGTTTCAAATTGTCGCCTCCCCGCCTTTCATTTTGCACGCTCGAAAAGCGCGAGTGGGATGGCATCGCCCATGGCTTTGTATCCCGCTGGTGACGGATGCAGGTGGTCGCCGCAATCGTATGCAGGAAGCAACTGATCAGGATGCTGGGAATCGCGGACCACCCTATCAAAGTCAACTACCGCATCGAAGTGTCCCGCGGCGGTTATCCATCGGTTCACAGTCTGGCGGTCGGCCTCGCTCAACGGACCGGGATGATAGTAGCCGGACCCAACGTACGGGGTTATTGTGGCGCCAATTGCGCGCAGACCATGCGCGTGCACCCGCGCGATGATTTGCTGATAGGCAGCGAGAACGCGCTGAACAAGCGCCGCATGATCAGTGACAGGAACCTCACCGGTGCGGGCCAGGCCACCGAGATCGTTGACCCCCTCGAAGACGATGACCCACTGCACACCGGCTGGGGCAAGCACATCGCGATCCAGGCGAGCCAACGCATTCGGTCCCAAGCCATCGGTCAAAAGGTGGTTTCCGCCGATGCCCTGGTTTGAGACCCCAATGTTGCGTGTGGTTGCAGAGGCTTGCAGGCGAGCGGCAAGCACGTCTGTCCAGCGATCGTTGCCGTTGGTCGTTGCGCCGTGGCCATCGGTGATGGAGTCGCCCAGCGCAACCACAGAAGCTGCGCCCGACGTTGTCTGAACGTCAATCTCCGAAATTTGAAACCAGTGGTCAACATGCTTCGCGTCGGCCAGTGTTGAAGCGGCCACCAGGTTGCCATGAGCGTAGTACGAAGTTGCCCGCGAGCCGGGATGGCTGGTCTCGCGTGGCGGTGGTGCCGGTATATAGAAGCTGACCGCCAAATCAGAAAGCGGCGCGACGGCATAATTCAGCGGATCGGAAATAAGCTCAGCTCCCGGGGGGATGACGGCATCTTCGTTTCCCGCAAAGGTCAGCGGTCGATCGCTCGCTGGATCGATAGCGGATGTAGCCGGCGAGACCGGACGCGCAATATGAACCGATGCCACCTTCAGCACTTCCGTACCGAATGCATTGGAGATGTGAACCCGGATCGACGGTCCGCCGAGAGAGAGGTGAAATATCTGTCGCACGGTAGCGTCGGTGAGGTCTTCCGGGGGCAACGCATTCTGCGGCTCAGGAATCTGCTGCGATGCTCCCCAGCTTGCTACCCAGGTGGTCGCTGGTGCGAGTGGTGTCTGCGACCAGGCGCTGTCTCCGCATAGAAGCGTAACGAACCCGGCAAAGACCAAGATTCTTCGTGCGAACACCTTGGGTGAAGGTTTAATATGAACCCCCAACTAAATCGCTTTGCGAAAACGCTCAAAGCATATCATCCGGGAGCTTTCCGTGACCTCCATCAAGCTGCAGTCGGTTTGTCTTTCTCTCGTCTTTCTCTTGTTTGCCTTCACCGGAAAACTGATCGAGGCCCAATCGGCACCACCGCCGGTTACGTTCACCTCAGAGCAGGATCATCAGAACATGATGGACCAGCTGGGGATCAAGGCGCTCAGACCGGGTCCCAGCGGAAACGAAAACGCTCCCAATCATGCGAATTACGACGAGTCGAAGGCGAACCCTTATCCCAAGCTGCCAGATCCGCTAATCATGAACGACGGCAAGCAGGTGACCTCGACCGAGATGTGGTGGAAACAGCGGCGGCCTGAACTTGTCGATATGTTTTCGAAATACGTCTACGGCCGCGTGCCGAACGATGTTCCCAAGGTGACGTGGACGGTGAAAACAGTCGACCACGAGATGATCGGTTTCACTCCCGTGATCGCGAAAGACGTAGAGGGCGTTGTCGATAATTCG
>Ga0335072_10007004_pt1 | contig 16460 bp, 14 predicted proteins | sample Lox_Sample_21_FD_206725 | JGI IMG/M metagenome (GOLD analysis project Ga0335072, IMG submission 206725) | Soil microbial communities from Loxahatchee National Wildlife Refuge, Florida, United States - Lox_Sample_2.1 | ecosystem: Environmental > Terrestrial > Soil > Wetlands | place: USA...
CAGGTTCGGACACGGAGACGTTTGCCGCGCTGCGGCTGGATATCGATAGCTGGCGGTGGGCGACGGTACCGGTCTTCATCCGGGCCGGCAAGCAACTGCCGGTCCGCGACACCGAGGTGCGGCTGATCCTGCGTCACACTCCCCGGCTGCGGTTCCTGCCCGACGCCGCCCGGGTCGAGGGAAACCAGATCGTGCTGCGCATCGCACCCGATCCCGGCCTCCGGCTGCAGTTGTCCGGGCTCGACGAGAAACGGGCGTGGCGTCCGGTGCGGCTGGACACCGCGTTCGCGCGGGAACTGGGCGAACCGCAGGCGCCGTACGAACGGTTGCTGTCTGACGCGCTAACCGGCGACAACCGCCTGTTCGCCCGCCAGGACGCGGTGGAACAGAGCTGGCGAATCCTGGAGCCACTGGTGGCCTACCCGCCGCCGGTGCGCCGGTACCAGGTCGGGACGTGGGGACCGCCGGAGGCCGACGCGCTTGTGTCCGGCTTTCCGCCGTGGCAGCCGCCCTGGCTGCGCGAGCCGCTCAGCTAACGCCCGCGCTCGTAGTCGTCTGCGGGCGCAGCCCGAACTGCCCGGAAGTATGACGCCTCCGGCGCGGTCGCGCGACAGCATGGTCGCATGACAGGTAACCAGAGCTTCCGGCACGCTGTCGCCGCACCGCTCACTACCGTGAGCGCCGCGATGAACCCGGCGCGCATGGCGTCAGTTATCCCGGTACTGAGTGAGCTCAGGGTCGCCAGACCGAGCCGGCCGCTGACTAGCGAGTGGTCCCGGCTGCCGGTAGAGCCAGCCGGGAGCACGCTGCTCGGCATCAGCTTCCGGCCGCTTCAGGCGCGCGAGTTCGGGCTCGATCCTGGGCGAGCCCTGGCCGAGCTGCTGCGGTATCCGTTCCCGCTGATCCGGCTCGCTGCGCACTGGAACCAGATCGAGCAGGTACCTGGCGGTTTCGATACCGCGGTACTCGACGAGCAGCTCGACGCTGCCAGCCAGGCCGGCAAGAAGATCATCCTGTGCGTCGGTGCGGTGAAGGCATTCGGCTACCCCGAGTTCTTCGTTCCCGCCCATCACCTGCCGGTACCGCTGCCGGAGGGTCAGCTCATCGGTGAGCCGGCGCACCGGGCACTGCTCGACGCGGCGGTCGGCTTCGTCACCCGGATCGTCGAGCGGTACCGGGCGCACCCCGCGATCGCCGGCTGGCAGATCGAGCACGATGCCGTTGACCCGCTGGGCATGGAGCATTCGTGGCGGCTGGCGGCAAGCTTCGTGGCCGCCGAGGTGGCTGCCGTCCGCGCCACCGACGAGTCCAGGCCGATCGTGCTGAACGGGTTCCTGCCGACGTCCCTGCCGGTGCGGCTGCAGCAGCAGTGGCGCACGAGGGACCAGGGTGACTCGCTGGCCGTCGCCGCCGGGCTCGCGGACATCGTCGGCCTGGACTTCTACCCCCGGCACGGGCTGGCCCGGCTCGGGCCAGTGACCGCTTACCTGGCCGGCAGCAACGCCCGGTGGGTGCGCAGCGCGAGCATCCGCTATTGCCGTGGCGTGGCCGGCACCGGTCGGCGGCTCATGGTCGCCGAGGGCCAGGGCGAGCCGTGGGAGACCGTGACGACACCGCCGAGCACGCCCGGCCGCGCCATGTTCAGCTGCCTGCCCGATCACGTTATCGGCAACTACAACTCGGCGATGCGGCTTGGCCGCAGCGTTCCGGCCGGCCTGTGGGCGTACTTGTTCTGGGGCGCGGAGTACTGGCTGCTGCGCAAGCAGCAAGGCGACGATAGCTACCTGAAGGCGTTCGGCCGGGTGCTCGCGGAGGGCCGACCGGTCACCTGACCCGCTCGCGGTAACTGAACAGTGCACCGCCGGCAGCGAGCAATGTCACGGTTAGCGCCGCGATGACGGCCAGGTCAACGCCAGCGCTCACGGCTACCACGCGCTGATAGCCCGGCAGCCCTGCGTAGAACGTGGCCCGGGCCAGCTCGACGCAATAGCGCATCGGCATCAGCCAGGCAATGTCGGCCAGCAGCCGTGGCGCGCTGGTCAGTGGCACCAGCACACCGCCGAGCACGTACTGCGGGATGATCAGGAACTGGAAGATCTGCATCGCGGACCGCTGGTTCGGCAGCGCCGCGATCGTAGCAAGTCCGAACGCGGCGCCGAGCAGGCAGGACACCAGGCCGGTGCCGACCAGCCCGAGCAGTTGCCAGCCGGTCATCCGGACGCCGAATGCGACCGCGAAGGCGACGATCAGCACGCCCTGGGTGAGGGCGACTGCGCTCTCGCCGGCGATCTTCCCGGCCAGCAGCGTCAGCCGGGAGACCGGGGCAATGAACAGCTCGCGGGAGAAGTCGTTCTCCCGGTCTTCGACGATCGAGATCATCCCAGCCGCCGCCGACTGAAACAAGCTCGCCGCGAGAACGCCGGTGAACGACAAGGTGATTGTGCTCAGGCCGGTGACCTTGCCGACGGTTGCCTGCAGCAGGCTGCCAAGACCCGCGATGAGCAACACCGGGAACGCCAGATTGACCGCCAGCCGCAGCTTGTCCCTGAGCAGCTTGACGACGTCTCGCTGGGCTATCGCGAGCAGCGCGCTGACTTCGGCCGACGCACTGAACTTTACTGGCGCCCGCTCCGCCCGGCTTGCCTGGCCGACTCGGCTTGCCTGGCCTGGCCTGCTTACCCGGCCTTCCTGGCCTGGCGTGGCCGTCCGCCCCGTCATTCGCGGTCGCTTTCCTGCTCGTCGCCGACCAGGGTGAGGTAAGCGTCTTCAAGCGAGCGGGTGCCGTGGCGCTCCTTGAGTTCCGCCGGACTGCCGCGATCGACGATCTGGCCGGCCACGATGACGCAGGCTGTGTCCGCGGATTCGGCCTCCTCCAGGTAGTGCGTGGTCAGCAGGATCGTTGTGCCGAACTCCGCCCGCGCCTCGCGCAGGTACGCCCACAGGTTGCGCCTGCCCTGCGGGTCCAGGCCCGCCGTCGGCTCATCGAGGAACAGCACGGCGGGCCGGTGCATGAGTGCCCGCACGATCTCCAGCCGCCGTCGCTGCCCGCCCGATAGCGCCCTCACTGGCCGCCCGAGCAGGTCAGACACGCCCAGGATGCCGGCTACCTCGGCGACCTGGGTCCGGTAGGCAGCCGGCATCATCCGGTACAGCGGCCGCCACCGGTACAGCCCGTACAGCAGCGCATGCAGCCTAAGGTTCTCTTCGGCAGTGAGGTTCCGGTCCAGTGCGGGCTGCTGGAAGACCACGCCGATCTGGCGCCGAACGCCCGCCTGATCGCCCGCGATGTCGCGGCCGGCGACCCGGACTACGCCTGACGTCGGCTCCAGCGTGGTCGTGAGGATGGCGATCGTGGTGGTCTTCCCGGCGCCGTTCGGCCCGAGCAGGCAACAAAACTCACCGCTCTCTACCCGGAAACTGATCCCGTCCACCGCGTTGCGGTCCGCGCCCCGGTAGCGCTTGACCAGATCGGCGACCTCAATTGCGGGCACTGGCGGTACCGGAGACTTGCCGCGTGGCACCAGAAGTTTGCCAGGTGGCTCGCGGTTGGCCCGTGCGTGCGATCTGGCGCTCCTGCAGCCGCCGGTACGTCGCGTCGAGCCCGAGGTCTCGCGCTGCCCTCGCGAGTGCCCGCATGACGAGCCGGACCAAGGCCCTTGGCAGGAACGGAGCCGCGACTTCACGCTCGAATTCGGTCATGAACAGCGCGAGGTCCAGCGGTCGCGGCAGGGCGCGGCCCGCGGCGTGCTGGTCTTGCGCCAGCGCTGCCGCGGTCTCGAGGAGTTCCTCCATGCGCAGAGCGGGTCGCGACTCCACCGCTACCCTCGCGGTCGCCCGGCCCGCATTGGCGAAGTGATGCACGGTTCCCGGCGGGACCAGCACGCGCTGGCCGGGCCCCGCGATGATGCGGCGCCGCCCGACGCGGAAGCGCATCGTGCCCTCCACCACTGTGAAAGTTTCCTGCTGCTCGGGATGAGCGTGGCTGCTCGGTACCCGACCGCCAGGCGCGAGCCTGAGCTCCCAGTCGAGCACTTGTCCGCCGGTATCCGCGGCGCTTCGCAGCACCACTATCTCCTCACCGCTGAGCGGGTTCACGATCAGGTTGCCCTCGGTCATCGGTTCCCCCGGTTAGCTGACATCTCTGCCGACAGTAGTCCTCGCAGCTGTCGCTGCGATGACGACGCAGACTGCCGCCAGGAGCGCGACGGACGCGGCGAACGGCAGCGGGCTTGAGCTGCTGGCTGCGCCGTGCGCAGGGCCGAAGGCCGCACCGCCGAGCGTGCTGCCGGCCAGCGTTGTCGCCGCCGTATACGGCAGGTACGGCTGGACAGTGTTGTACAAGCCGCCGACAACCGACTCGATCACGATTGCCCAGACGAGCACGCCCGTCACCGCGGCCAGCTGCGACCGGATCAGCGAGCCGAGTCCGGCGCCGATGGCGGCCAGCAGCGCGCCCGCCAGGACATGACCTGCGGCGTATCTCGCCATCGTCGCTGCGCCGATCGGCTCCGCGTAGCCATCACTCGCCACGAAGCCGAGGCCGACGCCGGTTGCGATGAACCAGCCGGCGAACCCGAATATCGCTCCGGCGCATGCAGCCGCCATGCACTTGGCGGCGAGCACCCGGTTCCGCTGCGGGACCGCCAGGTACGTCGCGGTTGCCGTGCCGTGCCGGAACTCGCCGCTGGAGACCGTGACACCGAGCACTATGGCCAGCAAGAGCGCCAGGGTGCCCCCGGTGATCACGGCAGTCAGGCCCGCTGCGGTAGACAGCGGCGCGATTGCTGTCGTTCCCGCTCTGGTCGCCTCCAGCAGGGAGAAGCCGAGCGTCAGGCCAGCTGCGGTGGCCAGCAGGCCGTAGCTCAGGCGCGTGGTGCGCAGCTTCAGCAGTTCCATCCTGATGAGCGTGGTCATAGTGATGCCTCCGGTGCCGCCTGGTTGTTGCCCCGGCGGTCGTCGCCGCGGACCTTGTCGCCGTCCTTCTCGGCGGCAGTCAGCCTCAGGAAAATGTCCTCGAGCCCGGTGCCTGCCGTGAGCTTGGCGACTGGCGCCTGGGTGACCAGGCGCCCGTGGCTGACGATGATCACCGAGTCGGCAGTCTGCGCGACCTCGGCGAGAATGTGGCTGGACACCAGCACGGTGGTACCGTCCGCCGCCATTCCCCGCAGCAGGTCCCGCAGCCAGTGGACGCCTTCGGGATCGAGGCCGTTGGCCGGCTCGTCAAGGATCAGCACGTCCGGATCAGCGAGCAGGGCGGTTGCCAGGCCGAGCCGCTGGCGCATGCCCAGCGAGAACGCGCCGACCCGCTTGCTGGCGGCATGGCCGAGATCGACGAGTTCTAGCACGTCGTCGATGCGCGCCGGGTCGACGCCGCACGCCAGCGCCTGTACGCGCAGGTGGTTACGGGCCGTCCGGCCCGGATGGAAGCTTGACGCCTCGAACACGGAGCCAACTTGTGCCGCGGGCGCGGTCAGGTCGGCGTAGATCCGCCCGCAGATCGTCGCGCTGCCGCTGTCCGGGCGGACAAGACCGAGCAGCATCCTCAGCGCCGTCGTCTTGCCGGCCCCGTTGGGCCCGAGGAAGCCGACGACCTGGCCTGCTTCCACGGTGAAGCTCAGCCTGTCGACGGCTGTGACCGGACCGTACCGCTTGGTGAGGCCGGCTGCCTCGATGATCGCCATCTGGGGATGTCCTCCCTTGCTGCTGGCAGTAGTGCTGCGCGGGCGCAACTGCTGCGCCGCAACTGCTGTGCGGGCGCCGGGTTTGCGCCGCCGTCCCGCGCCGGCCCGCTGCCTGGTTTGCGATTTGCGCGGCGGCAACCGCTGGTCATGCTGCCCGGCGGGGTATGCGGCTGTCGTCGGCCTTTGGGGCTGACCGCTCTGGCCCGGTGGCCGGGACGGGTTGTCGCCCAGTAGACCTGAGGTGGAGGCGGGGGTCGCGAAAGTCAGCCGCAGGGTGACGCGACCAGCGACTGCCCTGACGTAGCGTCGGTTTTAGTCATGACTGAGTCCGTGCAGGCCGGGCCGCGCCCGGCAGATCCACGACGCCGCTGGGTGATCGACATCGCGATCGCCGTCGTCGTGACCGCCGTGCAACTGGGCGCTACTCATGCGAGCTGGTCCTGGTGGCATCCGTCACATGACTCGGCGGCCAGCGCACCGGGCTGGGCCGGCTACCTGCTGCTGGCGGTGGCCGGGCTGGTACTGACCTTCCGGCGGCGGTTCCCCGTCGCGGTCCTCACCGCGTCGGTTGGCGCGACCCTGCTGGCCGGCGCGATCGGCTACGCCGGGATGATCTGGATTGCCTTGATTGCGGCATTTTTCAACGCGGTGGTGGCTGGCAAACGGCTCGCCGCCGTAGCCTCCCTCGTCATCGGTTACGCGGCGAGCTTCTGGCCGGTCTGGCAGATCGGCCAGGCCGGGCATGCGTCGGTAGCTGTGGTGCTGGGTGTTGCCGCCTGGCTGCTGGTGCTGCTCGCGGCCGCTGAGCTCGTCCGCTTCCGCCGGGATCACGCGGCTGAGCTGGCGCGTAACCGCGCCGAGCAGCTGCGCCGCCGGGCCAGCGAGGAGCGGATGCGAATCGCCAGGGACCTGCACGACGTCGTCGCGCACAATATCTCCGTGATCAACGTCCAGGCCAACACGGCGCTCCATCTGATGGATCGCCAGCCTGAGCGGGCCAGGGAAGCACTGACGGCGATACACGATGTCAGCAGGCAGGCACTTACCGAGCTGCGCTCTGTGCTCGGCGTGCTGCGCTCGGATGGCGACCTCGCGCCGAGGGCGCCGAGCCCGGGCCTCGGCCAGCTGGATGATCTTTTGGCGGCCGTCCGCCGGGCCGGCCTTGAGCCCCGGCTGCGCCAGCTCGGTGACCGGCGGCAGCTTCCGGCCAGCGTCGATGTCGCTGCCTACCGCATCGTCCAGGAGGCGCTGACCAACACCGCCCGGCACAGCGCCAGCGGCACGGCAGATGTTCTCGTCTCCTACGAGTCGGACGGCGTGCTCGTGCAGGTCGACGACACCGGACCGGCTCGGTCAGCCGTTACGGCACAAGCAGGGAACGGCATCACCGGGATGACCGAGCGGGCGCACGCCCTCGGCGGCCGGCTGTCGGCCGGACGGCGCCCCGACGGCGGTTTCCGGGTCGCTGCCTGGCTGCCCGGTTCCGCGTCGCCCGCCGCGGTCGAGCCGCCGGACGCGGGCCGGGCCCCAGCTCCGGTCGAGTCGGCAGCTCCGGTCGAGTCGGCAGCTCCGGTCGAGTCGGCAGCTCCGGTCGAGTCGGCAGTTCCGGTCGAGTCGGCCGCTCCGGTTCAGGAGCCCGCGGGAGCCCAGCCGCCGGACGTCGGCCACGAGGCGGCCACAGGCGGGACGGCGTGATCCGGGTCGGGCTCGCCGACGATCAGGAGCTCGTCCGTTCCGGGTTCGCGGCCTTGCTCGCGGCCGAAGAGGACATGCAGGTAGCGGGCCAGGCTGCGAACGGCGAGGAAGCGGTCTGGCTCGCCGCCCGGGAACGGCCGGACGTGCTGCTGATGGACGTGCGCATGCCCGTGCTGGACGGGATCGAGGCAACCAGGCGAATCGCTGGCCGGCCCGAGCTGGCCGGCGTGCACGTCATCATCCTGACGACGTTCGAGCTCGACGAGTACATCTTCGAGGGCCTGCGAGCCGGGGCGGCTGGGTTCTTGCTCAAAGACACTGACGCCGCGGAGCTCATCAGAGCCGTCCGGGTCGTGGCGGGCGGCGACGCACTGCTGTCACCTGCGGTAACTCGGCGGGTGATCGCCGAGTTCAGCACCCAGGCCCGCAGGACCCGCCCGGTACCCGGGGTGTCGGAGCTGACGCCGCGGGAGCGGGAGGTGGTAGGACTCATCGGTCGCGGCTTGTCCAACGAGGAGATCGCGAGCCAGTTGTACGTGAGTCAGTCGACGGTCAAGACGCATGCCGGCCGCGCAATGACAAAGCTGGCTGCCAGGGACAGGGCACAACTGGTCGTGGCAGCCTACGAGGCCGGTTTGGTGCAGCCAGGCGGCTAGCTCAGCAGGCCGCCGGGAGCCTTATCCATTGGTCGCGGACGGCTTTCGGCGGTATAGCGGCCGGACCGGCGGCCTTGGGTCTACCGGGCGGCCCGGTCTACCGGGCAGCCCGCGGTCTACCGGGCAGCCCGCGGTCTACCGGGCAAATAGCCTGTTTTGTGCCCATCAGTCCCCTCTCCGGAATGCGTGGCGTGGCCGGGTCGGCAAGCGGGAGGGGCGTGAGTTACCGATCGTGGCCCCAAGAGGGGCCACGATCGGTAACTGACGCCCTTGCGGACGCAGACGGACAGCAGTGTCGCGTTCAAACTGCAACTGGCGCTCTGATGATGCCCGCCGCAAAGGTACGGTATTTGACGAAATATTGACTATTGAGCTGACCGTGCCGGTCAGCAAATGACGGGCAGTGCGCGCGAAGCATGTGCGACTGCAGAACCTCGGGCCCAGTCCAGCGGGATGGGGACGCAGGAGGGGAGGCTGCTGATGCGACCGGCAGGCGTCGTCTGATGCGACCGGCAGGCGTCGTCGCGTTTGCCCACGCTCTGTGCGGCTGCTGAGTCTCGTGGTACGGGATTGCATCCAAGGGGTATAGCCGAAGTACCAGGACATGGCGCGGAGCGGGGGTGGATCGTCGTGTCAGGATCGATTACCAGCCAGTGGGTTATGCCGATTGTGATTGCGGCTGCTCTGGCGTTCTGGATCTCACTTGTCCTGTATGCGCACAGGCATCCGAGATGGAAGCATCACGGTGTACCGCCGCGCACCGAGGTAGCTGGCGGGTCCTTCATGGCGGTCGACGGCGGCCGCCAGCTTGAGCCCATCCCGGGAGAGCGGGCGCACGAGGTTCCCCGCCAGCGTGCTGCGGCCGCTGAGGAGAGCTACGACACCCATGACCTCGGTGCGACCAGCACATTCGAGCCTGATGGCACCGGGTGGCCGATTGACAAAAGGGGACGGGCCGGAATAGGACTGCCGCCCCGGTAGTCCGGGCCATCGCGGCATGCCACCCGAAGGAATGATCGCCGCTACCCGCCGTTGCGCATGAGCAGGACTGCTTCGCCACAACTCCGCTGTATTGTGCGGTTGACGCCTTACCTCCTCGCCGTGCAGGAGCAGCCGTGGGAGTTCAGCCTGGTGAAGTGCCAGAAGCAGGTACCGACGATCCGCTGCCCGAGGCGATAGCCCTGGCCGAGGGGGCGCGTCGAGCCGGCGTGGGGCTGAAGCTGCTCGGCGGTCTCGCCGTCCGGGTGCTCACTCCGGACCTGCCGCCGCGGTTGCGGCCGGGGCAGGACATGGATTTCGCTTGCTTGTCCAAAGGGCGCAAGGCCACCGCGACGTTCCTCGAGGACAATGGCTGTGTGCCGGACCGCAGGTTCAACAATCTCAACGGTGACCGGCAGATGTATTTCACCGCTCCGTCAGGCCGGCCCGTCGACGTTATGGTGGACCGGCTGACCATGTGCCACACACTCGACTTCCGGCCCGGGTACAACCGACTGCCGCTGACTCTGGACGCCATCGACATCCTGCTGTCGAAGCTCCAGATCGTTGAGCTGAATGAGAAGGACGCCAGGGACATCCTGCAGGTGCTGTCCGGGCTGCCGGTGCGCGAGTGGGATGACGCCGCAAGCGATGCCAGCAAGCCGTTCATGGACACCAAGCGGTTCGGTCAGCTGCTGGCCGGCGACTGGGGCTGGTGGCGGACCGTCACCGGCAACCTGAGCAAGCTCCCCGAACTCGCCGCAGACAAGCCCGAGCTCGTCCCGGCGAACGCTCCGTACGATCCGGTCGCACAGGTACATCAACTTGCCGAGGTCGCGGAGTCGGCGCCCAAGGGCATGAAGTGGAAGCTGCGGGCCAATATCGGCGATCGCGTCCGCTGGTATGAGCTCCCCGAGGAAGTCGGGCACTAAGCCACCAAGCCACCAAACCTCCGGCGCGTCCCTTCCGGGAGGCGCCAGGCTCTGTCACGCCTGCCTCTCTCGGCCAGGCGACGGAGCAGCCGCGCGCCACGGTCATTCGCGCAGGCCATTGCGGCATTGCCGGATTATCAATCCTTGACGCTGCGCTGCGCTGACTGCTACACCCATTGAACAAGTAGACAAGCAAAGGTCAGATAGTGATATGAAGATCTTCTTTGCCACCGATATCCACGGATCGGAAGTCTGCTGGCGCAAGTTCCTCAACTCTGCCGCCTTCTACAAGGCCGACCTCGTAGTGCTCGGCGGCGATGTCACCGGCAAGGCAATGGTGCCGGTCACGGCCCACAGCGGCTACTGGGAGCTGACATGGCGCGGCGAGACGCTCCGCCTCGATTCCAAGTCCGAACTCGACGCCACCGTGGCCAGGATCCGCAACAGCGGCTTCTACCCCGCGATCGTCAGCCCCGAGGAACTGACCCACCTGGGCGAGAACGAGGCCGCAGTCGGCGAGCGTTTCGAGCACGAGATGATCAGCTCGCTCGACCGGTGGCTCGACATGGCCGACGGCAAGCTGCGCGGCGGTGAGATCCCGTGCATCCTCAACGGCGGCAACGACGACATCTTCGAGATCGACAGCGTCATCGACTCCTCGCCCTGCGTCAGCTTCGCCGAGGGCAAGCTGCTGGACCTGGACGGATTCTCGCTGGTCTCCATGGGCTGGACCAACCCCACGCCGTGGAACACCTACCGTGAGGCCCCGGAAGACGAGCTGGCCGCCAAGATCGAGCAGCTCGCCAGCCTCGTGCCGGACATGGGCCGCGCCATTTTCAACTTCCACGCGCCCCCGTACGGCAGCGGGCTCGACGAGGCGCCCGCGCTCGATGAGAACCTGCGGCCGACGCACGGCGGCGCTGTGATGAAGCCGGTCGGCTCCACGGCCGTCAGGGACGCGATCGGAAAGCACCAGCCAATGCTCTCCGTGCACGGCCACATTCACGAGAGCAGGGCGATCAAGCGGCTCGGCAGGACGATGTCGATTAATCCCGGCAGCGTCTACGGCGACGGCGTACTGCAGGGCGCCGTCCTGGACTTGGACAAGAAGAAGGCGAAGGTCAGCAGATACCTGCTGGTGAACGGCTGATGCCGGCCGGGAGCCAGGCGGACGGGGACAACGACGGGCGGTCAGTCACGCTGACTGTCTCAAACTGAGAGGCGGAAATGGCGACAGAATCCGTTAGCGGAACCCCGACCCTGTTCCTGCGTAACGCGACCGGCCTGGTCCGCGGCTGGTCGGTACGTGATTCGATCATCTATGCCTGCCTGGCAACGAACTTCGTGACGCTAGGGATCTACGAGTTCACCTTTGCGGGCCCGGCGTTTCCGCAGGGCCAGTTCATCACCTCGATCATCATCTCGGCGATCCTGGTCTCATTCCTGGTCGTCGCCTACAGCGGGCTGATCGTGACGATCCCGCGCGCAGGTGGCGACTACGTCTGGCAGACCCGGATCCTGGGCGGCGGTATCGGCTTCGTGATGGCCGCGACCGGCTGGTGGTTCATCCTCTGGCTGTGGGCGCCGATCTACGGCAACATCCTGTCGGTCATGGTCTTCCAGCCGCTCTGGGCTACGCTCGGCTCTCCCGGCGGGGCCCTGTGGTTCGCCTCCAAGAACGGCATTTTCGTGGTGTGCCTGATCACGATCGCGATCGCCGGCATTCTGGTGTCGCTGGGCATGGCCGGCTACGCACGGATCCAGAAGTGGTGCTTCTACGGCGGCCTCGTCGCGTTCGCGGTCGTTATCATCCTCCTGCTGGTGAACAGCCACGCCTCGTTCGTCAGCTCGTTCAACTACGAAGCGCAGAAGATCTTCGGCGTGCACAACGCTTACGCGGCCACCAATGCCGCGGCGAAGAAGGCCGGATACAGCACGTACAACATCGGCTTCGGTCCGATCGGGCCGACGATGCTGCTGGTCCCGGCGATGATGTTCTTCATACTGTGGCCGAACTGGGGCTCGACCCTGTATGGCGAGATCCGCGGCGCGAGCGACTTCAGGCGCGTTTTCACCGGCATGTTCACCGGGCTGTGGATGACCGTCCTGCTGGTCATTGTCTTCCTGCTGCTCGTCGACAAGACGATCGGCTGGGGCTTCTACCAGAACCTCAACTCGCTCGACTACAACCTCACGCCGCAGTTTGGCATCTGGCCCTACCCGTTCATGTTCGCCGGCTGGCTAGTGCATAACACTGCGTTCCAGGTGATCCTCATCCTGGCGCTCAGCCTGTGGTTCTTCGGCTGGGTGGGCACGCTGTTCTTGTCGTCGACCCGAGTGATCTTCGCGGCGGCATTCGACCGGGTGCTGCCAGACCGCGCCGCCGAGGTATCGGAGAAGCGCAAGGTGCCGTTCTACTCGCTGGTCCTTATGCTGCTGCCCGCCGCGGGGCTGAGCGCGGTCTATGCGTACTGGCTGTCCTTCCGGAACTACACACTGGACGCAACGCTGGTGATCGCGGTGACCTACCTGTTCAGCGCGATCGCTGTCGTCATCCTGCCGTGGCGCAAGCCTGACCTGTGGCGAGCATCGCCCGCGAGCCGCTTCAAGTTCCTCGGCGTGCCGATCGTTCCAGCCGCCGGCTGGGTGACCATCGCGCTGCTGGTCTTCGACCTGGTCGAGTGGTTCTCCAACGACCTGTACTCCGTGAACAACCACGACTCGCTGATCTTCATGGGCATCATGTATGTCCTGGCGATCGCGGTCTACTTCACGGCGCGCATCGTCCGCGGCCGTCAGGGCATCGACCTGAGCCTCGTCAACAAGGAGATTCCGGTCGAGTAGTAGCGAGCGACCGCATCCGCGCGGGTTAATGGTGCACTGACAGATTCTTCCGGGAACGGGGATTCTGCCAGCGCATCATGCCCGCCGGGCCGCGGTTGCTTTGCTAACCGGGTACCGGCAAGCAGACGTCGACACAGCAGGAAGATGAGTGAGATCGCAGCATGACTGAGATACCTGGCCGGGCCAGTGCGGTCATCATCGGAGCCGGCATCGTCGGCAACAGCCTGGCCTATCATCTGGCCCGGCTCGGCTGGACGCAGCTCGTCTTGGTGGACAAGGGCCCGATGCCCAATCCGGGCGGGTCGACGGGGCACGCTTCGAACTTCATCTTCCCGATCGAGTACTCGAAGATGATGATGGAGTTGACCAGGGACAGCACCGAGCAGTACGCCGAACTCGGCGTGTTCACGCAGAGCGGCGGCATCGAGGTCGCCCGTACCCAGGCGCGCATGCAGGAACTGCGCCGCCGCTGCTCGCAGGCAAAGTCGTGGGGCATCCCGGCCGAGCTGCTCACTGGAGAAGGCGTGCGCAAGCTGGTGCCCTACCTCGATGACTCGGTGATACTCGGCGGCGCCTACTTCCCGACGGTCGGCGTCGTCGACTCGCTGCGGGCGGGCACGCTAATGCGCGAGCGGGCCCAGCAGATTGACGCCCTTACGGTCGTGGCCGGCGCGGAGGTACTCGGCATCGACAAGACCCCGGACGGCCGGGTCGCGGGCGTGCGCACCAGCGATGGCGATATCGCGACCGACGTCGTCGCCATCTGCTGCGGAGTGTGGAGCCCCCGGATCGCGCGGATGGCCGGCGCCCGGATCCCGCTCACCCCGATCGTGCACCAGATGATCAGCGTCGGGCCGATCGCGCTGTTCGACGGCACCGAAGGAGAGATCGGCTACCCGATCGTGCGGGACGTGGACGAGAACATGTACGAGCGCCAGCACGGCGGCGACATGGAAGTCGGCTCCTATGCGCACCGGCCGATCATCGTCGCGCCGGACGACATCCCGTCGATCGAGGAGGCGGTGCTGTCGCCGACCGAGATGCCGTTCACCTCCGACGACTTCGACCCGCAACTTGAGCACGCGCTCGAGCTGATGCCGGAACTGCTGGGCGATGAGCGCGCCGGCGTCCGGTACGCGATCAACGGGCTGATCTCGATGACACCGGACGGGCACCCGGTGCTGGGCGAGACACCGGAGGTGCCGGGCTTGTGGTCGGTTGCGGCGAGCTGGATCAAGGAAGGTCCCGGCATCGGCCGGGCAGTCGCCGAGTGGATGAGCGGAGTCACCCCGGAGATCGACATTCACGAGGCCGACATTGCCCGGTTCTACCCGCATCAGCGCACCGCTGCCCACGTGAGCGCCCGGGCGCGCGAGGGCTTCAACAAGATGTACGGCATCGTGCATCCGGCCGAGCAGTGGGAGTCCGGCCGCCCGGTACGAGTCAGCCCGGTTTACGAACTCCAGCGCGAGCTCGGCGCAGTGTTCCACGAGACCGCCGGCTGGGAACGGCCCATGTGGTACGAGCGGAACCGCGACCTGCTTGACCGGTACGCGGACCGGCTGATGGACCGCGGCAGTGAGTGGGAGTCACGCTGGTGGTCGCCGATCATCAACGCCGAGCACCTGGCCATGCGCGGGCGGGCGGGCCTGTTCGACCTGTCGGCCTTTGCGGTGCTCGATGTCACCGGCCCCGGAGCGCTGCAGGCGCTGCAACGGCTCGCAGTTGCGCAGCTTCAGGTTCCGGTCGGCCGGGTGGTGTACACCTCGTTCCTCGATGACGCGGGCGGATTCCGCGCGGACCTGACGATCATGCGCCTGGGCCCGCGGCACTTCCGGGTCGTGACCGGCGGCGCTACCGGGATGACGGACCTGAAATGGATCACTGATCACCTGCCCGACGATGGCTCCGCCGCCGTAGCCGACATGACCTCGGCATGGACGACCTTCGGCTTGTGGGGGCCGAAGGCGCGGGAGATCCTGCAGCATCTCACTGACGACGACATCTCTAATGCCGGGTTCCCGTTCGGAACCTGCCGGGACATCGAGGCCGAGGGGATGACTGTCCTTGCGTCCCGCATCTCCTATGTCGGTGAGCTTGGCTGGGAACTATACGTGCCGGTCCCGCAGGGCGCCAAGCTGTGGAACGCGCTTTTCTCGGCGGGCCTGGCTTACGGCATGGTGCCAGCCGGCATCGGCGTTTACGGCACGACTGGCCGGCTGGAGAAGGGCTACCGCGCTTACGGCGCCGAGCTGGACGCCAGTTACAACCTGGTCGAGGCGGGCATGGCGCGGCCGAAGGTCAAGGAGCAGGATTTCGTCGGCAAGACCGCGTACCTGCGCCAGCGGGAAGCGCCGCCGGCCGCCATTCTGTGCACGCTGACCGTCGACGATCACATCTCCGAATCCGGTGAGTTGCGGTACATGCTCGGCGGAGAGCCGGTGCTGTCAGACACCGGCGAGCCGCTGACCGACGCGAAGGGGCGCCGGTCCTACGTGACGAGCGCGGGCTCAGGCCCTTCGGTTGGCAACCACCTGCTGCTGGCTTACCTGCCGCCAGACCAGGCTGTCGCCGGAACCCCGCTGCTGGTCGAGTACCTGGGGGAGCAGTACCCGGTGACGGTCGCGGTGGCGGGCTCGACACCGCTATTCGACCCGGCGAACGAGCGGATCAGGAGCTAGCGCTCGTGGACATCCTGGTTTGCGTCAAGCGGGTGCCAATGGTGGGTGGCAAAGTGGTACTGACCGCCGACGGCCAGGAGGTCGACACCCGCATGTCCGGGTTCACTGTCAGCCCGCACGAGGAGTGCGCGGTCGAGGAGGCAGTCCAGATCACCGAACGCTCCGGCGGCTCCGTTACTGTACTGACGCTCGGACCGCCGGAGGCCGCCGGTCAGTTGCGGGACATGCTCGCGCTTGGCGCGCATCGCGGCGTCCTGCTGGAAACCGATGGCCGGGAGTGGGGCCCGGTTGCCACGGCGGCCGCGATCGCGGCGGCAGTCGGCGAGCTGGGGGCTGCGACGTTCCCGCTCGTAATGGTGGGAAACGAGGCCGCGGATACGGGCGGTTACCAGGTGGGAATCCGGGTTGCGCACGCGCTCGGGCGGCCGTGCGTCACTGGCATCAAGCGACTTGAACTGGCCGGCGACGTGCTCCGCGCGTGGCGCGAATACGGCGGTGGGCAAGAGCAGTTCGAGGTTGCGCTGCCCGCAGTGGTCGGCGTCAAGGAGGGCATTAACCTGCCGCGTTACCCTTCGCTGCCGGGGCGGCTGCGGGCGAAGCGGGCCGAGATCACGGTGCTGAAGCCGGCCTGGCAGGCCGACGGGCTGCGCAAGGTTTCACTGCGGGTGCCAGCTGGCTCCGGTCAGCGTGCGCGGGTCCTGGGCCACGGGACTGAAGCTGTGCCGGAACTGATACGGGTGCTCGGCGAGATCGGCTTGCTGGCATGAGCGCTCCGGGCGCGGTGCTCTGCCTGCTCGAGCGTGATGGCGATGGCGTTGCCGACGGATCGCTGCGGGCGCTCGTGCTGGCCCGGTCGGCCGCAGGTGCTCTCGGCGGCAGGGTGACGGCGGTCGTGTTCGAGCCGCGGGCGGCCGGACCGGACGCCGGCGGAGCTGTGGTCGCCGAGTTGGCGGGCGGCGGCGTCGCCGAGCTGTGCGTGGTATCGGCCGAAGG
>Ga0335072_10007005_pt1 | contig 16457 bp, 14 predicted proteins | sample Lox_Sample_21_FD_206725 | JGI IMG/M metagenome (GOLD analysis project Ga0335072, IMG submission 206725) | Soil microbial communities from Loxahatchee National Wildlife Refuge, Florida, United States - Lox_Sample_2.1 | ecosystem: Environmental > Terrestrial > Soil > Wetlands | place: USA...
CGCAAGGTCAACATGTTCGTTTCGGCAGTGGTCGCCGTCCTGGTGTCGCTGTCGGTCATTCTGACCGCCTCGGTTCTGTTTCCCGCCATCAGCTCGCGGCAGATCATCGACATCATGATCGCGTGCGGCGCAGCCGGAGTTCTCGCGGCGGGATACGCCCTGAGCCGTCGGCTTCGGCCCGGTACGGCGACCGAGCCGACGGTCGACCGTACAGGCAAGGAGACCTGGCGGATGCCTCCGCTGAGCCTCCTGCAGCGACCCGAAATGTCCGTCGGCCGGAAGATCGGCATGGGCGCGCTGCGGCTCTATCTGGGCGTGGCGATGGTCCTGGTGATCATCAAGATCGTCGAGCTCGCGCTCGGGCACTGAGACGGGCACGCTGACGGCACAGTCCGAAGTACGGACTGTGCCGTCAGCGCTGACTTGGCCTATGCCTTGAGGCTCGAGTAGCTGCTCGGATAGTCCGACGGAAGCACGCCGTACGGAGCGGCGCTGCCGTTGAACGGACTCAACGGGACTCCGAGGGCATTGAGCAGCTCGGCGAAGTTCTTCCCGACCGCCGTGGGGAAGGGACCGTTGCCGCTGATGCCGCCTGCGGCCGGCAGCTGTGATTCCGCTGAGCTGCCATCCGGCATCGCCCAGCCGGTCTCGATTCCGGCGCTGCCGTTGTACATGTTGGCGATCACAGTATTCGGCGTCACGTGCTGGCCGACCTGCACGGTCGGCGTTACGTCCTCGGCGAGGTAGACCATCAGGCCCTTGGCGGGCCCGTCCGTCAGCTGGTAGGTGATCCAGCCGCCGCCCGGCCAGCCCGGCGAGTCCGCGGTTGCGTTGGTGATCACGCCGTCTCCGATCGCGTAGACCGGCCCGGAGCCGCCGAAGTCAGCGCCCATGTCGATGCGTTCCACCATCAGCCCGGAGATCTTGCGCAGCGGATTGAGGTAGACGGCCGTTGCTGCGTTATGCGCCGTCGCGGCTTGGCGGGTGGTTGCGGCCTTGCTCGGCGTCTTGGTGGCGGAGGCCTTGGCAGGGCTCTTGGTGGCGGAGGCCTTGGCAGGGCTCTTGGTGGCGGAGGTCTTCGCCGGGGTCTGGGCGGCCGGTCTGCCGGCCTTCGATCCGGCGGACGCTGACTTGCCGAGCTGGGAGCTTTTTGCCGTGTCGGCGCGCGGAAGCTTATTCACCGCGTGGCCAGTGTCGCCAACGATGCTGCTACCAAGAGAATCGGCGACAGAGCCTGCCGCGGTCCGGCTGGTGTCCGCAGTTGTTCCGGTACTCAGGGCCGGCAGGCCGAAAACGACCGCCGCTGCCACGGCTGCCGCTGCGGTGACTACTCCCACCACGATCGAGGTACGCCGGGCCTTACGCCCGTCAGTTTGGGTGGTGTACTGCCTGCGGTGCCGTGATGACGCGGCGTGCCGCGCAAGGTCGGATTCGGATAGCTTCCGGTGCTGACCGGTATCGGACACGATGTGCCTTCATTCGGAGCGCAATCCCGCGCTCTGTGCTGTTCACCTCCCTGCTGGCCTCCGGGCCAGCGGCATGCGGATGCAGTGCAAGTTCAGGGCGGGCCGGTTACGGCCGCTGCCGTCGCGCACGCTGGGTGCTCTCGTCTAACCACCATGCACCGATTTCGGTTTCAATGTGACCGAAACGCAAAGACAAACAGTAAAGAAATCGCAACGACGGCGAAAGCAGGCACTACGTGAATCGGATATAAGTGACAGAAACTAACCCTGGCGGAGTGAGCAGCGACCGCCGCCTCTCGTTCTTCGCCGGCGAGGCTGGCCAGGATCTCCGCTCGGCTCCAGCGGCGCCCGGACGCCCCGAACTCGGCAAACTCGGGATCCAGAAGGGCGTCGACATCGGCTCGTGACCGGCGGACGAGTGGCTGAAGCAGGCGGAGCTCGCCGTCGATCGCGCTGCGCAGGTCGCCGTCAGGCTGCAGTGTCATGACCGCCGATCGTAGCCGCGCATCGCGTGCGGGATGGGCTGCGACGTGACCGCGACACTGCCGGCCGGCGGCCCGACCGCGACACTGCCGGCCGGCGGCCCGACCGCGACACTGCCGGCCGGCGACGGCCCGCCTGCCATGCTCCCCGGCGGGAATTGCCGGGCTCCCCGGCCGGAATCAAGCAGGCGGCCGGCCGAAACCTAGTTGTGTCTCGGCGACGGCGAAGCCGACCGACCGGTAGATCCCGATGGCCACATCATGCGGGTCAGCGAGCATGACCAGTGTGGTCGCCGCGCGGCCGCGAAGGCCGTGCTGGCCCGCGTGCCAGACCAAGGTTCCGGCCAGCCCCTGGCGCCGTGCCTGCGGGTGGGTCTCTACATTCTGGTAGCGAGCGATGCCGGACCCGTCACTGACCAGGCCTAGCTGCGCTACCAGTCTTCCGTCCGCAAATGCGCCGAACCACGTTCCGTAGCCTGCCTCCGTCAGGGCGCGTTCGGCCTGGATCCGCGCCTGCAGGAAAGCCGGATCGGAGCCGGGCTCGCCCTCGTTGACAGTGGTCCGCAGCTCTGCCGCCTGATGCCAGTCGCTGTCGCCGGCTAGAACCCTGACCTCCGCGGTCCGGTTGAGGTGCGGTGGCTCATGGACGTCCCGTGCGGTGAGGACTGCTGTCTGTTCCAGGCGCATGCCGTGGCTGAGCATCCCGGTTCCGTCGATGTCGCTGGCCTCGGTGACGTCGATGCCAAGCGCGACATGCCCGGCTTGCGGAAATTCAGCCGAGAACGTGTCGAGCCAGGACTCAGTCTCGAGTGGCTGCGGCGGCGACTCCAGCAAGAGGAAGTTGCCCCACCAGTAGCCGGGGTTACCCGGTGTGCGGATGACCAGGTACTTACCGCGGTCCTCGACCTGGCTGCCCTCCAGGCTGAGGATCATGAGGTCGGTGCGATAGCCGAGGGAACGTACCTGCACGCCGAGAGCTTACCGAGCCGAATGTCCTGAGGCGGACGGCCGAGCTGTGATCAAGATCGGCTAAGCCGGAAAAGCTCGTTCCCATGGCTAGTACGCTCGGCAGCGTAAGCCGAGGCTGGGTTTCATCGTCGCAGGGAGCAACTGCCATGAGTCTCTTCCAACGGGCCCACGACATCGTCGCCGCGAAGGCCAACAAGGCACTGGATGCGGCCGAGAACCCCAACGAGATGCTCGACTACTCCTACGAACAGATGCTGGACCACATCACCCAGGTCCGCCGGGCGCTGGTCGACATCACCGCCTCCAAGAAGCAGCTAGAGCTGCAGGAGCAGCAGTTGCAGCACTCGATCGACCACCTGAACGACCAGGCGAAGGCGGCGCTGGCGCAGGGGCGGGAGGACCTGGCGCGGGAAGCACTGGCCCGCAAGGCCACGGCGCAGCAGCAGATCGACGAGATGGAGCCGCAGCACCAGCAGCTCAACGATGAAGAGCAGAAGATGGAGCAGACGCTCAGTACGCTTCAGCAGCGGGTCAACGACTTCCGCTCGAAGAAGGAAGTCATGAAAGCCCAGTACACGGCCGCGTCGGCGATGACCTCGGTGAACGAGGAGGCGGCGGGTATCTCCAAGAGCTTCAGCGACTCCGGAGCGGCGCTGCAGCGCGCCCAGGACAAGATCGCGACAATGCAGGCCAGGGCCTCCGCTACCGACGAGCTGCTTCAGTCCGGCGTGCTTGAGGACGTGGGCGGCGACACCGATGACATCCAGCGGGAGCTGGACCAGGCCAGCTCCAATGCGAACGTCGACGCCGAGCTAGCCGCGCTCAAGGCTCAGATCGCGAGTGCTCCCGCTGCTCCGGAGCTGCCCGCCGGCAGCTGATCGGTCCTGCGACAGCACTCGCGCTGTTGCTGTGCCTAGCATCCCGGCAGCCGCGCCAGGGATAGCATCGCTGCCGTGGGCTTCCTTTGACTGTGACCTGAACTAGCGGCTCGTGCGCCGCCCCCCTCGTCTGTCCAGACAGCAGACGACGAGGGAGGCGGAAACATGCAGTTCGCACGACTGAATCTCGGGTTGTTCGCAGCGCTAGCTGTGGAGTTCGTCGATGAGCTCTTCGACGGCACCAAGAGCGGGGCGCTGCCGCTTATCAAGCATGGCCTGTCGCTTAGCTACGTTCAGATCGGCTTGCTCTCCGCCGTGCCGCTGATCGCCGGAAGCCTTCTTGAGCTGTCGGTCGGAGTGATCGGCGGCACGGGCGCGCGTCGCCAGCGGTTCATCCTGGCCGGCGGCCTGGTTTTCATCGCCTCAGTGCTGGCCGCCGGACTCGCCCCGGTCTTCGCGGCCCTGCTGGTCGCGCTGACGATCTTCTTTCCGGCCTCGGGGACGTTCGTCAGCCTGAGCCAGGCGGCGCTCATTGAGTCAGCTTCCGACCGCCAGGCGCAGCGCATGGCCCGCTGGACCCTTGCGGGCTCGGCAGGTGCCGTCGCCGGGCCGCTGCTCGTCGCGGCGGTGCTGGCTGCCGGCGGCAGCTGGCGTCTGGCCTTCATCGCGTGCGCTGCCTGCTCGGTCCTGGCGTGGCTGGCGGTAGCGGCAACCGGCCGGACCGACGGTGCAGGCGAGTCAGTCGCGGCCCGCTCCGATTCCGACATCGCCACCGCACGGACGGACCACGGCACTCCTGCCGATAACGACTCTGGCTGGCCCGGCTGGCGGCTCGCCATCGGCATCGTCCGCCGCTCCGGCGCGCTGCGCTGGCTCCTGCTGCTCGAGGCGTCAGACCTGCTGCTGGATGTGCTTACCACGTTCCTGGCGCTGTATCTGGTTGAAGCCGCGCATGCCGGTCCGCTCGGTGCGGCACTCGGCGTCGGCGTGCGCCTTGGCACCGGCCTGGCCGGGGACCTCGTCCTGATCCAGTTGCTGGAGCGGTTCGAAAGCCGGCGGGTGCTGCGGGCCAGCGTGTGGCTGACCGCAGGGCTATTGCCGGCGTTCCTGCTGATCGGAGGGCTCGGCGCCAAGCTGATGCTGGTCGCGGTGCTCACTCTTGCGACTGCGCCGTGGTATCCCGTGCTCAAGGCCGAGTTGTTCGGCAGCCTGCCGGGCCGGAGCGGACTCGCGGTATCACTATCCAGCGCCTCCGGGCTGGCCGGCGGGCTCGGTCCGCTGGCGGTCGGCCTGCTCGCCGAGCACTTCGGCCTGAGCTGGGCGATGGCCGCCCTCGGCGTCGCGCCGGCGATCATGCTCGTACTCGTTGTCCCCGCTGGCGGCGGCCGAGGCTGGACTAGACTCGGCTGCCGTGACTAGCTCGGGTTCCGCGATCAGGGTGCGCTTCGCGCCGTCGCCCACCGGCATGTTCCACGTGGGCAGCGCCCGGTCTGTCCTGTTTAACTGGGCTTTCGCGCTGCACAACGGCGGGACGCTTGTGCTCAGGATCGAAGACACTGACGCCGCCAGGAACCGGCCGGAGTGGACCGAAGGCATCGTCAGCGCGATGGCCTGGCTGGGCATCGACCAGAGCCAGTATGAGGGCCCGGTCTTCCAGTCCGAGAATCTCGCCAAGCACACCGAAGCCGCGCAGCGCCTGTATGCCCAGGGCCGCGCTTACTACTGCGACTGCACCCGCGAGGTTGTCATTGCCAGGACCGGTGACCAGCACCGCGGTTACGACGGCTTCTGCCGGGACCGCGGTCTCGGGCCGGGCGAGGGCCGGGCGCTCCGGTTCCGCGCGCCAGACGAAGGCGCGACGGTGATCGATGACCTGGTTCGCGGCAAGACTGTGTTCGAGAACTCGGCCATCGAAGACTTCGTGCTGGCCCGGGCCGACGGGTCGATCCTGTTCCTGCTGGCGAATGTCGTCGATGACATGGACCAGGGGATTACCCACGTGCTGCGCAGCGAGGAGCACCTGTCGAATACGCCGAAGCAGCAACTGCTGTGGGAGGCGCTTGGCCATCAGCCCCCGGCCTGGGGGCACCTGTCGATCATCGTGAACGAAAAGCGGCAGAAGCTGTCCAAGCGCCGGGACAAGGTCGCGCTGGAGGGCTTCCGGGACGAGGGATACCTGCCCGCGGCCATGCGCAACTACCTGATGCTGCTTGGCTGGGCGCCCAGAGGCGACCGGGAGATCGTGCCGTGGGACGAGATGGTGGCCGAGTTCCGGCTCGAGGACGTGAATCCTTCCCCGGCGTTCTTCGACGTGAAGAAACTGCGCGCGTTCAACGGTGAGTACATCCGCGCGCTCACGCCGGCCGAGTTTATCGCTGCGTGCCGGCCGTGGCTGAGCCCTCCCGCGGCGCCGTGGCCTGCGGAGCGGTTCGACCCGGCCGTATTCGCTGAGCTTGCGCCGCTGGCACAGACCAGGGTCTCGGTGCTCCCCGAAGTCGTGACGATGGTGGACTTTGCCTTCCTGCGCGATCCCGCCTACGACGAGGCGTCCTGGGCTAAGACCATGCGGGAGCCCGCCGCGGAGTTGCTGGCCGAGGTTGCAGCAGCCTACGAGAACGTACCCTGGCAGGCCGACGCGCTCCGGGAGCGGCTGGAGGCAGTCGGTGCGACGTACGGGCTGTCGCTCGGCAAAGCGCAGGCTCCGGTCCGCGTGGCTGTGACCGGACGGACAGTCGGGCTGCCGCTGTTCGAGTCTCTGGTAGTGCTGGGCCGGACGGAAACGCTGCGGCGCATCGAAGCCGCCCGCGAGCGAGTGACCGGGCTGGCCTAGGCCGGCGTGCGAGCTGGCCGCCAGACGATACGGCCGGACTGGTTGCTGGCCGCTGTCGGGCTGGCCGGACTCGTGGCGGGCGTTGCCGCCAGGCCGTCCGATGCGGTAGCGGCAGCGGCACAGGACTGGTCGCCGTTCGTCCTTGTCGCCGGGCTGCTGCTGATCGGGCTGGTGGCCGATGACGACAGCCTCTTCGCTGCCGCCGGGTCGCGCCTTGCGGCCACCACTCGCCATGGCTGGCTGCTGTTCGCCGGATCTGTGCTGCTCGTCAGCACCGTTACCGCGACGCTGAACCTGGACACGTCAGTCGCATTCCTGACACCCGTCCTTGTCCACACTGCGCGCAGCCGGGGGGAGGGCGAGCCGGCTTTCCTCTACGGCTGCTTGCTGTTGTCCAATGCCGCGTCGCTGCTGCTGCCAGGGTCCAACCTTACGAACCTGATCGTGCTCGGCCATCTGCACCTGACCGGCGGGCAGTTCGCGGCACGGATGTGGCTGCCGTGGCTCGGCGCTGTGGTCGTTACGGCCGCTGTCGTTGCCATCGGCGAGCGGCACTCGCTCGGCCCGGTAGCAACCGAGCCCGGCCCGGTATCCCGGCCCGCGCTCGGGACTGGCCTGGTGGCGATCGTCGCGGCGACTGTGCTCGTGATCGTCATCCGGGCCTCTGCACTGCCTGTCTTCGTTATCGGCGTGCTTGCCGCTGGCACCAGGGTGGGGCGCGGCGGCGAGGTAACTATGGGCCGGATCTGGCAGGTGCTCGGGGTGCCTGTGCTGGCGGGGCTGTTCGGCGCCGCTGTTGCGCTCGGGACGCTAGGACGAGTCTGGTCTGGCCCGGCGGTCCTGCTCTCGCACCTGTCCGGGTGGGCGACGGCAGCGTTCGCCGCGGTCGCGACGGCGGTGGTGAACAACCTGCCGGCCGCCAGCATGCTCGCGGCCAGGACGCCCGCTCATCCCCTCGAGTTGCTGATTGGCCTGAACCTCGGGCCGAACCTGTGCGTGACCGGGTCGCTGGCGTGGCTGCTCTGGATCCGGTCAGCGCGGGACGCGGGCGCCAACCCGTCACTGACCCGGGCCAGTCGGCTCGGTGTCCTCGCCGTGCCGCTGTCGATCGCCGTAGCAGTCGCCGCACTAGCTGTCACGGGCGGTAACTGACGGTAGTTGGGCACAGATTTGCTATGCATTGTGGCCTTAGCGCTGCCGCATCCGACGTCCGGAGAGCGGTCCTGAAGTACCCCGGCGGCAGCACGGGGACGTACCTGGCAACCGAGGCGGACGGCAACTGGCTCGTTGGTTACGCCATCCCCGCGCACCTGTCGGTGGTGCACTCGGTGGAATATGGCACCTCAGGACAGGTTGTCGGCAGCACTGCCGGAGCGCCCTGGGAGTGCTAGCCGTGGTCCGGTGTGCTTGGCTAGGCCAGTGACTCAACTCCCCTTTTGTGACCGGGTCCGCGCGGGTGAGACGGTGTTCGGCGGGTGGGCGGTGGCGCCTACGTCGGTCAGCGCCGGAATCCTCGCCCGCGGCCTCGACTACGTCGTTGTTGACCTGCAGCACGGCACCGCGACCGAGCATGACCTGCCGGCCCTGACAACCGCGATCCGGCAAGCCGGGGCGACGCCGCTCGGCCGCGTCCGGCACGCGCACCCGGCGGACATCGGCCGGGCGCTAGACCTGGGCTGTGAAGGCGTGATCGTGCCTAACGTGGAATCGGCCGAGCAGGCAGCGGCGGTGGCAGGCGCGTGCCGGTTCCCGCCCGACGGTTACCGTTCGGGCGGCGGTGTCCTCGCTAGCCAGTCGCTACCGCTGTGCATCGTGATGGTGGAGTCGCGGCAAGCCATGGCTGAGCTTCCGGCCACGCTGCGGCTTTCCGGCGTGGACGGGATCTATGTCGGCCCGCGCGATCTGTCCTACTCGCTGGGCTGCCCGCTCGACCCGCATGACCCGGTGCTGCGCCCTGCGCTCGAGAAGATCTGGGCGGACGCTGCAGCAGCGGGCAAGCCGGCCGGCGTGCACGCGACCGATGGCGCGACTGCCCGCATGTACCGGGAGAACGGCTGCCGCCTCGTTACGGTTATCTCCGACGCCCTGGCCGTGTCGCGAGCCGTAGCCTCCGAACTGGCTGGCGCGCGGGCGTAACTGGGCGCGCCGTCCGACCGTACTGCACCCGTCATGCGACCCTCGAGCGCATATCGGGGCATAGCAGGCATCAGAGCCTCTGGTCGCAAGGGCGGCCGCAGGCGCATGAACTGTAGCGGCGGGGCGCATGCGGGGTGGCCGCGGGCGCATGAACTGTGGCCGCGGGCGCCTGCGGAGTGCCGTCAGGGCAGTCACGGTTCTATGCTGCCCACAGAGCTTTCGGCGCTCCGGCTCGCGGAGCGGGCGCCCGATCAGTCCGCGCGGAGGCGTTTCACATGGGACTTATGGACAGGGTCAGGGCGCAGGCGACCCAGCTCGCACAGCAGGCCCAGGAGGCAGCACAGGAGGGTAGGAACAGGCTTGATCAGGCTCAGGCCGGCCGGCGCGGCGACATGCTGCTGCGCCAGCTGGGCGCGCTTGTGTTCGCCGAGCGCACGGGGCGCGGTACAGCCGACAGCCAGGCTCGTATCGACCAGCTGATCAATGACATCTCGGCGCACGAGCGTGAGAATGGCCTGAACCTGGCCGATCCGCCGCAGCAGGGCTTCGCCCAGTCGGTACTGGGCCAGTCAGTGTGGGGCCAGGCTTCGTCCGGGCCGCCGGCCGCCGGCCAGGGGGCGCAAGGGTCGGCTGGCTTTGGTCAGCCCGCTCCCGGGCAGGCGCAACCGGGCCAGCCGGCTGGGTTCCCCGCCGACCCGCAGGCTGCCCCCGGCCAGGCCGGCACAGGACAGGCTGGCCCAGCACCGACCGACACTGCGCAGCCTCCTTCGCCAGCTGGCGGTGCCGGCGCGATGCCGTCCGTGGACACGACGACCAGCTTCTTCCCCGCTCCGGACGACGAGGCCCCGGGCGCCGCGCCGCAAGGCTGAGCTTCTCGAAGCCGTTTGTCCCGCCGCAGCTGGCGGATGGCGAGGTTCCGGTCGGCGTATTTCGCGGCACCGTCAACCTCGGCGATCGTCCGGAACGCCCGCCACAGGAAGTCGACACGGCCGATGAAGTCAGGGTTCCTGATCTCGACTTGCAGCTCGGGCGGAGGCAGTCCGACTTCAGCGAACACGACACGGGCCAGCGACTCTAGTGGCGACTCCGTCCCGCCATCGGCGAACTCCGCCACTTGCGTGGCTCTCCGCAGGCCCGGCCAGCGCGGGCCGACGGCGATGACCTCGCCGAGTTCTTTCGTTGACGTCAGTTTCTGCTGGAGCGCGGAGTCGGCCACGACCACGCCGGCCCGGAAATCCAGTAGCCGGGCGAGGTCGATGACGGTCCTGGGCACCGTCGTCACAGGAACTCCCAGCCGCCCTCCGACGTGTTCGGCCGGCAAAGCAGCGCAGTGGATGCGGACGCCCGCCTTGCCGGACCTGCTGCCCGCGCCTGGCGGCCGGGTGATAGTCAGCAGCTTCGGCGGCGGGCCGAGCAGGCTGAGCCCGTGGAGCAGCGCGGCCGTCTCGTGGCTGACCACCGCGGCCGGCCCGAGAGCAGCGGCCGCTGCGGCCGCCGAGAGCAGTAAGGCACCGATGTCCAGGCGAGGAACCAGATCTGCCAGGTCGGCAGTGGCGTATATTCCGACGGCGGGGCGAACAAGGTCGCCGCGCTCGAGCATCGCCCGGATCTGCCGGGGAGACTGCCCTGCTGCGCGGAGCTGGGCCGTTGTCGCAATCCCGGCTAACCGTACATTTCGTAACGAGAGTTCGGGCGGTCACAGGTCCACAATCGCGTCCGCTACTGACATTTCACGGCTGCGGTACGCTCAGACGCCCGCTTCGTCCCTATATGCGTGCACCGCAACCGTGAAAAGTGAGTCGCGAGGTCGGCGCCGCGGAGGCGAATGGGGCAAATCGCCCTCGGTCTGGGGCGTCGTAGCCGGCTCGGGAGAGCGAAGCACAGACACCCGACGCAAAGGGTGCGAATCGCCAACGACGTAAGCACACCTGAGCGCAAGCGACGCCCCGCTACAGCTCGGCGCCCGACCCCGTCGGCGGGTGCGGCTGCTGACCGGCCCGCAGGACGCGGACCTTGGCACGGAGCGCCTCCCCCTTGGCCTGAGCTGACGAGCGGAGCTCGGCCTGGAAGGACGCCATCCGCTCGGCAAGCGCCGCGTCGCTGGCAGCCAGGATCCGCACCGCGAGCAACCCGGCATTGCGCGCGCCGCCGACCGCAACCGTGGCAACCGGGATGCCGGCCGGCATCTGGACGATCGACAGCAGAGAGTCGAGTCCGTCCAGGTACTTCAGCGGCACCGGCACGCCGATGACCGGCAGCGTGGTTACGGACGCAAGCATGCCGGGCAGGTGCGCCGCGCCGCCGGCACCCGCGATGATGACCTTGAGCCCGCGGCCGGCGGCCGTTTGCCCATAGCTGAGCATGTCAGCGGGCATCCGGTGCGCCGAGACCACATCAGCCTCAGACGCCACGCCGAACTCGTCCAGCACGTCAGTGGCAGCCTGCATCACCGGCCAGTCCGAATCGCTGCCCATCACCACGGCCACCAGCGGCCGCCCCGCGCTGGTCACATCAGCCGCCCCGCGCCGGTCACCGGCTCCGCAGCCGGCTCCTCCGAGCCAGTGGCCAGGTAGTTTGCCGCCCGCGCAGTCCTGTCCCGCAGGCTGGCCAGGTCACTGCCCAGAGCCGTCACGTGCCCGACCTTGCGGCCCGGCCGGACCGGCTTGCCGTACAGCTGCACCTTAAGTGCGGTATCGGCCGCCATCACATGATTCAGCTTCCCGTGCAGATCAGGATCCGCCCCGCCGAGGACGTTCGCCATCACCGCCACCGGCGCGACCATGGCCGGCGAGCCAAGCGGCCAGTTCAGGACAGCTCGCAAGTGCTGCTCGAACTGCGACGTCCTGGCGCCCTCGATAGTCCAGTGCCCGGTATTGTGCGGCCGCATAGCCAGCTCGTTCACGAGCAACCCGCCGCGTCTCGTCTCGAACAACTCGACCGCCAGCAACCCGATCACATCCAGATCACGCGCCAGCTCGAGCCCTAGCTGCTGCGCCGCAACGGCCGTCGCCGCTGACAGCCGCGGGGCCGGCGCCAGCACCTCGACGCAGATGCCGTCCCGCTGCACCGACTGCACGAGCGGGTAGACGGCACCGTGCCCGCTCGGCGAGCGCGCCACCAGGATCGCGAGCTCACGCTCGAAGGGCACGTATTCCTCGACGAGCAGCGGCAACCCGTGCGAGAGCACCTCGGCGGCCGCCGGGGGATCATCGCAAAGCCAGACACCGCGCCCGTCATAGCCACCGGAAACTGCCTTCAGCACTACCGGCCAGCCGGTCCGCCCGGCGAAGGCCACGACATCAGCCACCGACTCCGCCGGCTCAAACTGCGGGCAGGGAACGCCGAGTTGGGCGAGCCGACTGCGCATCTCCAGCTTGTCCTGGGTAAACCGCAGCGCCGCAGCACTCGGCCACACCACGTGCCCGGCTTGCTCGAGAGCTCTGACCTGCGCCTGGGGCACATGCTCATGGTCGAAGGTGATCACGTCACACCCGGCCGCGAACGCCATCAGATCGTCGGTCGACCGATAGTCACCCAGCACGGTATCCGCGACCTGCGCCGCGCTTTCGTCAGGCGCAGCCGCCAGCACCCGGAACCTGATGCCGAGTCCGATCGCTGCGGCGGCTGTCATCCTGGCCAGCTGGCCAGCCCCGACCATCCCGACGACGGGCGGCCGGCCTGCGGCGGCACTTTGGTGAGTCTGCTGGTGATTCATTACCCGCCGTAGCCTACGGGCCAGGGCGCCGTGCCGGGAACGAGGATCTGACTACCAGGCCGGGAACGCGCAGTGCCGAACATCGGATTCGGATCCCGCGCAGTCAAGCCCGGGGGCTGGGCCCGTGACCTAGGCCGGCCCGAGTACCGCAGGCTGCTCCTCGGCATCCGCGGTCGCGTGCGGCAGGAACAACGCGAACACCGCCGGCCGCGGCCGGACCAGCACCACCTGGCCGCCGTCCGCAGCCGCGATCGTGCGGGCCAGGGCGAGCCCCAGGCCGGTCCCGTTGGGCGAGCCGCTCACGCTCCGCTCGAATATCCGCGGCGCCAGCTCGGGCGGCACGCCGCTGCCTTCGTCCCGCACCTCGACTACCACCGACCGCCGGGTCCTGGACGTCCTGAGGGTGACCGTGCCCGCCCCGTGGACCAGGGCGTTGTCCAGCAGCGTGGCGATCACTTGCGAAACGCCGCCGGGCGTCGCGAAAGCGAACAGGCCCTTCTCCCCGGCTACTGCGAGCCGCCGGTTCAGCCGGCGGAAGGCAGGCTCCCACTCGACTACCTGCTGGCCGACGATCTCGTCAACGCTGGCCACCGTCGGCGCCCCGGCGCTGGTCCGCCGGGCCCGGCCGAGCAACTGCCCGACCACGTCCGCCAGCCGCTCGGTCTGCGCGAGCGCTGCCGCGCCTTCCTCGCGCACCACGTCCGGGTAGTCGGCGGCTGCCATGATCTCCTCCAGCCGCATCGACAGCGCGGTCAGCGGCGTCCTGAGCTGGTGCGACGCGTCGACAGCGAAGTCGCGCTCGGCCGACAGGAGGTCGTTGATCCGCTGGGCCGAGCCGTCCAGGCCCTCGGCAACCCGGTCGAGCTCCTGGATCCCGTACCGCCTCCCGAGCGGGCTTGAGTCTCCCGAACCCAGCCGGTCCGCGGCGCCTGCCAGTTCCTGCAGCGGCTTCACGATGCGCCGGGCGTACAGCAGCCCGAGCACGACTGCAAGCCCGACAGCCAGCAGGGCCACACCGCCGATCAGCAGCAGATCCGTGGTCAGGTTGCGAGCGAGGTCGACGCCGTTGGCCCCCACCGTCACCGAGAAGGGATCCTTGCGAACCGTTGCCGACCTCGCCCCCGAGGGCAGGCGGTACCGGCTCCGGTAGAGGACATGGGCGTCCTCGACGATCAGCACGTACCGGTCGGACAGCGATCTGGCCTGCTGTGCTGCATAGGTCGGGCCGATGGGCTGACCGTCACCGCTGCGTTCGACCAGTGCCCGCACTACCGCCTGGGCGTCGCCATGCAGTGACTGGTTTGCCTCGTTGATCTCCAGGCGGCCGAGCACGAACGCCAGCGGGATGCCGAGCGCAAGCACCGCGACAATCGCCACGGCCAGCATCGAGATCAGCAGCCGCCGCTGCATCGTTCCCGCTCCAGGCCGTTAAATCCTGCCACCATAAGCCAGCTTGCTGATCTAGTCCCCGCGCTCGAACCGGAAGCCGACACCGCGGACCGTCGTAATGTACTGCGGGCTGTGCGCGTCGTCACCAAGCTTGCGGCGGAGCCACGAGACGTGCATGTCGAGGGTCTTGGTCGAGCCCCACCACTTGCTGTCCCAGACCTGCCGCATGATCTGCTCACGGGTGACGACCTTGCCCGCCTCGGCGACCATGAGGGCAAGCAGGTCGAACTCCTTGGATGTGAGCTCGATCTCGGTATCGCCGAGCCAGGCCCGGCGGGCGTCAGTGTCCACCCGCACGCCCTGCACGGTCTTGGTCTCCGAGGCCCCGCGCCGGAGCAGCGCCCGGACCCGGGCCAGCAGCTCGGCCAGCCGAAACGGCTTGGTGACGTAGTCATCAGCGCCCGCATCCAGGCCGATGACGGTGTCGACCTCGTCGGCCCTGGCGGTGAGGATAAGGACCGGGACTGACTGCCCGGACGACCTGATCCGGCGGCACACCTCAAGCCCGTCGATCCTGGGCAGCCCGATGTCGAGCACGATGAGGTCAATGCCGCCGTTCCTGGCCGCCTCCAGGGTTCCTGGCCCGTCCGCGGCAACGTCGACTTCGTAGCCTTCACGCCGCAGCGCACGGGCGAGCGGCTCAGAGATTGCCGGGTCATCTTCGGCAAGCAAAACGCTGGTCATGAGATTGATGGTAGGGGCAACTGGCTGTTTCCAGCTCGCTACACACCTGCAGCCCGAAGTCTTGCCCGCCGCTTGACCTTTTCCTCAACTTGCGCGACGGAGCCGCTCCGGGCCCGCAAGCGCCCGCCCGGCCAGCGCCGGTCCAGCCGGCGCTCTCAGACCGGCGTCACGCCGTGCCGGCGGCGCGAGAACGACCGGTCCTTGCCGCGGGCGGCCGCGAACCGGCGGATCAGCTGCCCGCGCAGGTCCTCCGGCTCCACCACGTCGTCCACTACGAGCTCGCCGGCCAGCCGGAGCACATCGATGTCAGCCTCGTAGGAGTCCCGGAGCCGCTGCGTCTCGGCTTGCCGCTCCTCCGCCGAGGCCAGCGCCGCGAGCCGGTTGTAGTAAACAGCGTTGACCGCGGCCTCCGCGCCCATGACTGCGATCTTCGCAGTCGGCAGGGCGAGCGTCGCGTCCGGGTCGAAGCCAGGCCCGGCCATCGCGTAGAGGCCAGCTCCGTAAGCCTTGCGCACGATCACGCAGATCTTCGGCACGGTTGCTTCAGAGACCGCGCTGATCATCTTCGCTCCGTGCCGGATAATGCCCTGCCGTTCGACAGCCGTACCGACCATGAAACCGGGAACGTCAGCAAGGAACAGCAGCGGCACATTGAACGCGTCGCAGAGCTGGATGAACCGGGTCGCCTTGTCAGCCGAGTCCACGAACAGCACCCCGCCCTTGAACATCGGGTTGTTCGCGACCACGCCGATCGCCTGCCCGTCCAGCCGGGCAAAGCCGACGACCAGCTCGCGCGCCCACAGCGCATGAATCTCGAACAGCGAGTCCTCGTCCACGATGCCGCGCACGTATCTGCGCATGTCGAAAGCCTGCCGCTCGCTAACCGGCACCATGCCCCGCAGATCGGCTGGCTTCGGCTCGCGCGGCGCGGCAGCAGGCGGCGCTTGCTGCCAGTTAGCCGGCAGGTAGGACAGGTACGAGCGGACCGCTCCGATTGCCTCGGCCTCGGACGAGGCAAGGAAGTGACCGACGCCGGACACGGACGTGTGCATGCGTGCGCCGCCCATCTCCTCGAGCGTGGTGTGCTCGCTGACCACCATCTCGACCATGCGCGGGCTGCCCAGGTACATGGACGCGTTGCCGTCCACCATGGCGACGAAGTCGCAGAACGCCGGGATGTAGGCGCCGCCGGCGGCCGACGGGCCGAAGAGTGCGCAGACCTGCGGGATCGAACCGGACGCCCGGACCTGGGTGTGAAAGATCTTGCCCGCGCCCCGGCGGCCGGGGAACATCTGAACCTGGTCGGTGATCCGTGCGCCGGCGGAGTCGACCAGGTAGATCATCGGCAGTCCCGCGCCGTACGCCTGCTCGATGATGCGGATGATCTTCTCAACGGTCCTGGCGCCCCAGGAGCCTGCCTTCACCGTCGAGTCGTTGGCCATCAGCGCGACGGGCCGGCTGTCGATGGTCGCGGTTCCGGTGACGACGCCGTCCGCCGGTAGCCCGCTGGCCAGCACGTTGGCGAACGCACCGTCCTCGGTGAAGCTACCCGCATCGACCAGTTGCTCGATTCGGTCCCTCGCAAACAGCTTGCCGCGCTCCGCCGCCTGCTGGTGATAACGCTCCGGGCCACCCGCCGCGATCCTGGCCCGGATCTCGGCGAGGTCAGGGTGGCCAGCGCGTGCTTCCTGACCAGCCCGTGCTTCCTGACCAGCCCGTGCTTCCTGACCAGCCCGTGCTTCCTGACCAGCCCGTGCTTCCTGACCAGACTGTTCTTCTCCTGCTGAGCTCACGCTCGCGAGCGTACGGCAAACGTGCCGGGGCGGCGGGAGTGGAGGGGCCACCGCC
>Ga0335072_10007006_pt1 | contig 16456 bp, 9 predicted proteins | sample Lox_Sample_21_FD_206725 | JGI IMG/M metagenome (GOLD analysis project Ga0335072, IMG submission 206725) | Soil microbial communities from Loxahatchee National Wildlife Refuge, Florida, United States - Lox_Sample_2.1 | ecosystem: Environmental > Terrestrial > Soil > Wetlands | place: USA: Florida...
GGTCTGAGCATGGATCGTTGCCGTCCAAAGCGCAACAATAATGCCGACGATGAACAGCCAATCCCAACAACGCGTCTTCTTCCCGTTCCAAAGCCCTTTGGATTGCGCCATAGAGTTGAACGCCCTACAAGAATGCCCTCTTTCTTAAAAAACACCCTACTTCTTGTCTGTTCCGATGCAAGAAACGCCCCACTTGGTGCATCTAAGCTACAGGATTAGACTAACAAAGAATCCCTAGAGAGTGTCCGATGGAAAAACCAAGCATCCGTCCCCGTCAAGTTGTGCCCGTCTTAACCTTGGCCTTCTGTCTTATGTCCTGCTGGTTGCAGGCGCAGTCTAATCCTGCGGGGTCGGGTTCGCAACAACCGTCAGCGAACCAGCAATCGGCAACTCCCGGTCAGTCCAATTCAGGTCAGTCGGCGGCTGGCGGTCAGCAGTCCGATCAATCGCAGCAACCGGTGGCCACGTTCAAAGCCAATGCGAACATCGTGCAGATCTTCTTCAACGTAAAGGACAAGCACGGAGCCCTCATCCCGAACCTGACCAAAGACGATTTCACCATCGCCGAAGACTCCAAGCCACAAACCATAAAATATTTTACGGCGGAGTCGAATCTGCCGCTGACCCTCGGCATCATGATCGACTCGAGCGCCAGTCAGACCAACGTGCTCGACATGGAGAAGGAAGTGGGCGGCGCGTTCTTGAAGCAGATCCTGACCGACAAAGATGAGGCGTATGTGATCAGTTTCGATATCAGCGTCGACCTCTTGCAGGATTTCACGCGCGATGTGCATCGGCTGCAGACGGCGTTGAACAAAGCAAAAATCAACACCGATTTCACCCAAGGCGGAATCCCGGGCATGGGCGGCGGCCCGGTGCCGGTGCAGAATCCCAAGGGTACGCTGCTCTATGATGCCGTCTATCTCTCGGCGCACGACATGCTGTCGAAAGAAGTGGGACGGAAGGCCATGATCCTGCTCACTGACGGGCAGGATGAAGGTAGCCGGATGAGGTTACGCGATGCCGCCGAGTCGGCACAGAAAGCAGATGCGATTGTCTATGTGCTGCTGTGCGCGGATCGCGGATTCTACGGCGGTTTCGGCTACTCGGGCGAGTCGGATATGCGTAGGCTGACGGAAGAAACCGGCGGACGCGTGATCAACGTCGGCAACAAGTTTGATAAGCTGCGTGACGCTTTCGACCAGATCGCCAACGAATTGCGCAGCCAGTACAACATCGGGTACACCTCAACGAATACCAAGATGGATGGCTCCTATCGCAAGATCGAAATCAAATCGAAGCAGAATTATAAGATTCAGGCGCGCGCAGGGTATTACGCGGGAGTGGCGGATGAATAACGCTGGATTTGGGGTGACCCGCCCTCGACAACTGGCATTGTTCCAGTCTTAGCGGACGGCGCGTCCGCGCCACACGTGAATTCCTTTCACCTACGAAAAGCTTCTGCGGATGATGGACAAGCTATCCTGGCTTGCCTTGCGGCCGCATTCGCTCCCTATCGCACCCAGTACACACCTGAAGCTTTTGCTGACACCGTGCTGGATTCGGCCACCGTCCAGGAACGAATTCGCGAGATGTGCGTCTTCGTCGCGGTGTCTGCGGAAACGATTGTTGGCACGATCGGATGCAAAGCGAACCTCGAGGAAGGGCACTTGCGCGGAATGGCTGTATTGCCCGAGTGGCAAGGGACCAAGGTCGCGTCATCGCTGCTCCAAGCTGCTGAGGCCGAACTGCGGCGAGCGGGGTGTAAGTTCGTGACACTGGACACGACGAGACCACTTGAGCGGGCAATCCGCTTTTATCAGCGACACGGATTTGTGGCTTCGGGACGGGTATCGGATTTCTTCGGGATGGAGTTATTCCAATACGCGAAGTGGCTTTAGAGGTTAGCCATTTGAATCCACTCCCGAACGGCGAGAAGTATGGGGACCGGCGCGACTACTGAAAGCCGGCTTTGCCAACCTTTTGCGGACGGAAGCGTTCGCGCCCCACCAAACCTGCTACACTTTCTGGCCTGGAGGTGTAGCATGGCACGATTCTCCCGCCGGTCGTTTCTGCAATTTTCTGCCGCGGCCTCGGCCACGGCTGTCCTCCCTGCGTTTACGGAATCAATGCTGGCCCAGTCGGCGCGTCCGCGCATGCCTGAACCTGGCCCCGGAGCCGTTGTCATTGATGCGAATGAGAATCCGCTGGGACCATGCCAGGCTGCACGCGATGCGATGGCGACGATTCTTCCGCACGGGAACCGCTACGCGACTTATCTGACCGATGATCTCGTCAAGAGCTACGCGCAACTAGAGGGCGTGAAGCCGGAATACATTCGCGTGACCCCGGGCTCAACTCCGGCATTGAGCCTGGGCGTGCTGGCGTTTACGTCGGCAAAAAAAAGCTATGTAACGGCCGATCCGAGTTTCGAACTGGGCATGATGATGGCGGAACGAAGTCCGGCGCGGCTAGTGAAAGTGCCGCTTACAAAATCGTATGCTCACGACGTACGCGCCATGCTGAGCGAGGCCCCGGATGCAGGATTGTTTTACATCTGCAATCCGAATAATCCGACGGGCACGCTGACGTCGCACCAGGATATCGAGTATCTAGTCGCAAATAAGCCGAAAAATTCGATCGTGATGGTCGACGAGGCTTACATTCATTTCACTGAGAAAGCCGAAACTGCGCTCGATCTCGTGAAGGCCGATCAAGACGTTGTCGTTCTGAGGACGTTTTCGAAGGTCTATGGCATGGCTGGGATACGCTGCGGAGCGACCATTGCGCGTCCAGACCTGCTCAACAGAATCCTGGAGCGTGGCGGATGGAATTTCATGCCGGTAACGGCGGTGGTCGCCGCGAGCGCGAGTTTGAAAGATGCGCAACTCGTTCCCGAACGGCGTGCGGCCAATGCGAGCATTCGCCAGCAGACCTTCGATTGGCTCGATCGCAACGGCTATACGTATATTCCGTCGGAATCCAATTGCTTCGTGATTGATGTGAAGCGGCCGGGACGACAGGTGCAAGAAGCGATGGCGAAACAGAATGTCTTCATCGGGCGCACCTGGCCGATCATGCCCAACTGGGTGCGAATCACCGTGGGCACGCAGGACGAGATGGAAAAATTCGAGGCCGCATTCCAGCGCGTCATGAAAGCTTGAGCAGTTAGCAGTTAGCGCTCAGCCGTCAGCATTCAGTCATTCGAAGCCGGTTGAGTTGAAGATTTCTACTGACTCAATGCTAATCGCCAATTGCTAGCTGTTTATTGCTGCTTTACTCCACCGCTTCGTTCCAGCGTACAACCCGCTCCTCGCGGCTGCTTTTGTGTGAAAGCAGGAGTGCACGCATGGTTCGCAGAGCTTGCTCCGGCGGGACGTCGAGGGGTGCGCCCTTCTCGATCGCATCTCTTACGTTATCGTAAAAGCCGCGATAGTCACCGCGTTCGGTCCTGATCTTGCGCGGTTTCTCGTTTACTCGGCTGAGAGTTCCCCAGCGCTCTTCCGGTTCTTCGCCCCACTCGGCCCCCCAGTCGAGTCCGTCAGGACAATTCGGGCCGCGCAGGATTTCTTCCTGCGGATCCATGCCGAACTTGACAAACGAACCCTCCGTGCCATGAATTAGCAAATGAGGGCCAGGCGCATAGGCAATAATGCGCGCACGCAGGCTGACGCGCAGGCGCGGATATTGCATGAACACATCAAAAGCGTCGTCAATTGTTGAGCTCGCGCGTTGGCAGAGCGCAGTAGCGGAAATCGAGTCGGGCTCTCCGAAAAGAACGAGCGCGCCATCAATCAGGTGCGGACCAAGATCCCACAGTACACCGGCACCGGGGAAATCGGCGCGTTCCCGCCACGCATCCGGCTTCGGATCGAGGCGGAATCGATCGAAGCGGGCTTCATATTCTGCGACCGTGCCCAGTCCGCCTGAGTGGATAAGCTTTTTGACGGTCAGAAAAGCTCCGTCCCAACGGCGATCCTGATATACGGTGATCAGGCGTTTGCGTTCGTCGGCCAATGCGACCAACTCTTGCGCTTCTTTCATCGTCGGCGTGAAGGGCTTGTCGACAACCACGTGGCGTCTCGCTTCGAGACAGGCTCTCGCGTAAAAGAAATGCGAATCGTTGGGAGTAGCGACGACGCAGAGTGCGATCGACTCGTCGGCGAGCATTTCGTCGAGCGTGCGCGCGACGCGGACTTCGGGATACCTGTTTTTCGCGTTACCGGTGTGGCGTTCGAGAACACAGGCAAGTTCCATGCCCCGAACGCCGCGAATGATGGGAGCGTGGAAGGCTTGACCGGCAAGACCGAATCCTATGAGACCGACGCGTAGCATGAGTTCTCCTGGTTGGACCCGCGCCTAAAGGCGCGCTGGATTGTGGCGTATTTACGGCTCGCATGAATGCGTACCCTGATGCGAACCGGTGACTCCGAACTATCGGTCCCTGAGTCGCCTAACGAATTTCAAGCCTGACCACACATCCGTCACGGCGCAGACCTTCACGTCTACCAATCCCGCGGCGAGGCCGATCTCGCGGACAACATCTTCGGTCAGCTCGGTTGTGACACCGGAACTTTTTTTCGGCCAACTGATCCAGAGCATGCCCGCTGAAGCCAAGCGCGTAGCGAGAAAAGCGACATCACTTAGTTCCTTTCGAGAGCGCGCAAATAGCATCATAAAGTCGGCGGCTCTCTTGCCGTCGGTGAGAATCTCGCAGTGCGCGAGTGACTGTTTGAGTTCAGCGCGAACATCACCCGGCATTTCGAAAATGCGCACGCATGCGCCATCTTTAATGCCCAGCTTTTTCGGAAGCGGTGTGCCAGAGTATCCCGACATGGGTCAGGACATTTTAGCGGATCGAAGCGGACGACGGCAGCGGCGAATACCATCCGCGACGCGACCGCACGCGAAGATTCTTACGGTCGTTGGCGACGATCTCAATCGTGCGGTAATGGCCATCGTACTTGAGGTCGGCGGGCTTGTAGGAGATGGCGTACTGGCTGCGGAGTTCGTCCTGAATTTCGGCGAAGGCGTTGGCGACTTCGCTAATCTGGAACGGGAAGAACGCGCGGCCGCCGGTGGCGTCGGCGATCCGCTCCAGAACTTTGTCGCCAGCGCTTTTGGTTCCGCTGACGTTGGTGCTGATAGTGTAGACGATGGCTTCGGCGCGCTGCGCCATCTCAATGGCTTCTTCGCGCGTCACATGGCTCAGGTTGTCTTCGCCGTCGCTGAGCAAGATCACGGCCCGGCGTACGGTTCCCGTGCTTGTCGTCTTCATCAGTTTGTCGCGGCAGGTGTAATAGAGCGCGTCGTAGAGTGCGGTGCCACCGCCGGGGCGCAATTCGCGCACGCCATGGGCCAGCGCCACCGTGTCGTCGGTGAAGTCCTGCGTGACTTCCGGCGTGGCGTCGAACCCGATCACCAGGGCCTGATCGTAGTGCGGGCGAACCGTCTGGTTGAGAAACTCGACGGCGGATTCCTGCTCGAACTTGAAACGGTCGCGAACAGAGTTGCTGGCGTCGATCAACAGCGCAACTTGCAACGGCAGGTTCGTTTCCGCGTGAAAGCTGTTGATTTGCGCCGGCGGCTTGTTATCGTCCAAAACCTGAAAATCGCTTCGCTTGAGGTCGGTGATGCGGCGGCCGTGCTTGTCAGTCACGGTGAAGACCACATTCACTTCGTTCGTGCTGACTTTGAAGCTGCTGACCGGTTCGGTGCCGTTGTTGTTCGGCTTTGATGGAGGACTGGAGACAGCTTGCGGTGCCGATGGCGCTTGCGCTGCAACTGTGGGTGCAGTAGGCGGTGAAGATTGCGCGATCACGACGGTGGCAAAAAAGGCCAACAGAGCGAGGCAAGCCGTTTTCATCAGATATTCCAGGAGCGAACGATGCGAAAATGTTTTGGGCCCCACGTGTGCCACCTGCCGTCATTATATCCGGGATTGCGGCGCGCGCGTGCTGATATGCATTACCGATGCTGTTAGCCCGCGTGGCTATTGCTCCCTTCCAGCACTGCCAGGAATTCTTGCAATTGCCTGGGCAAAGAAGTCTCCAGTGAGATCTTCTGACCCGTTCGTGGATGAGCCAGGCCCAGTCGAGACGCGTGAAGGAAGTTCCGCGGCAGGGAGATTACCGGTGGCAGATGTTGCGCGTTACGGGTACTTCGCCCTGCGCCCCTCGAGTTGACGGAATGCGCGATCTTCAGTTGCTTCGGCGCACCGTAAAGTGAATCTCCGACAATCGGATGGCCGAGCGTGGCCATATGGACTCGAATCTGGTGCGTGCGTCCGGTATCGATTTTTACTTGGACAAGCGTGAACTTGCCGTAGGGCGTGTCGAAACGGCGGACGACTCCGTAGTGCGAGACAGCTTCGCGGCCGCCGGAAAACCGAGTCGTCATGCGCGTCCGGCGAACGCGATCGCGGGTGATGCTGGCGGAGATCGTGCCGCGATCTCTCTTCACCCAGCCGTGAACCAGCGCAATGTACGTTTTCTTGACTTCGCGGCGGGCAAACTGTGCGGCGAGTCTGCGGTGCGCTTCGTCATTCTTCGCCACGACGATCAAGCCGCTGGTTTCTTTGTCGAGGCGATGCACGATGCCCGGACGCATCTCGCCGCCCATTCCCGACAACGAAGAAAAATGATGCAGCAGCGCGTTGACCAGCGTTCCACGATTGCGCTCGTCTTCCGTGGCTCCGGCTCCAGCGTGGACCATCATGCCGGCGGGCTTATTCACAATGGCGAGATCGGCATCTTCGTAGACGATGTCGAGAGGAATGTTTTCAGCGACAGCGCGTAACGCCGGACGCTCGGCGGGACCGAGAATTGTGATCTGTTCGCCTCCGCGGAGTTTGAGGGAAGCTTTGACCCGAGTTCCATCGAGAAGAATTTTCTCGGCCCCAATTAGTTCCTGCACGCGCGCGCGGCTGACGCTGAGATGCGAGGCCAGGAATTGGTCAAGGCGCTGGCCCGCATTCGCTTCCACGACGGAAATTCTCTTTGGCAGCGATTCCGTCATCCGCTCCAAGGATATTACAGCGCACGCGGACCGGTCATGGTCTTCACTCCGAAGCTGGACAGGAGCTGCCCTTGTCTTTTTTTGCCGCCAATGATGCATATTCGGGACCCAGCTTAGCGATTTGACTGCGGAGATCATGGTCGCTCATGCCGGTGCCGCCGCAGATGACCTAGACACAAGGCAACGTGGATCCTCCGAAGTACGAAAATTCCCCACAAAAGAAATGGGGGCGGATCGCTCCGCCCCGTTGAACCTCGGTTGCGCTGAGAACTCAGAATGAGAACCGCAGCGAGAACTGCATGATGCGTGGCTCCGCCATCGTCTTTTGGAACTCGCCGAAGGTGGAACCAGTGGTGAAAGAGTTGTTGCCGCCATTCTGCAACAGGCCTACATCAAAGCTTGGAGTGTTGAAGACGTTAAAGACCTCCCAACTGAAGCGGATATCCTGGTGCTCGGTGATGTTCCACATTTTGGCCAGCCCGGCGTCGGTCTCAGAAAATCCGGGGCCACGCAGGTTGTTGCGCTCTCCGGACTCGCCGGGAAGAGCGAAGCGGAAGTAATCGCCTGGTTGTTCGAGGTTCGTGGGATCGCCGCCCGGGGCGTTAAATACGTTCGGGTTCCCGCTTACGTCGGTGTAATGTCCCGTAACAGGCTTCTTGAGAGTAAACATGGCTGAGGTTAACTGCCAGTTGGTGGCCCAGTAGCCGAGGCCGGGCTCGACGGTGAATGGATACCCGCTGGTGATGCGGAAGATGCCGGTGAGGCTCCATCCGCCGAGCACTGCCTGACCTACGCCATGCATGTCTCCGGCGAAGTGCTTGCCTTTGCCCAGGGGCAGTTCGTACACCCAGTTCGCGTTCAATTGCTGCGTGGTATCGAAATCGGACGGAGCGCGCAATTGCGCGGGAGCCCACGAATTTATGACCTGGCTGGCGAAGCCGCTGCCTTGAAATTCATTAATTCGCTCCGCGTTCGATCCAACGTCAATAGACTTTGAGTACGTGTAGTTAAGGTCGAAGTCCAAACCATTTCCCTTGTGTCGCAGCATCACCTGCAAGCCGTTGTACGCGGAGTTGCCGATGCTTCGCCACGCATACAGAGACGAAAACTGCGGGTCGAAGTACGCATCGGGACCCAACGCGGAACAGGAGGGCAAACAAATGTCGGGCACGTCGAGATTGAACAGCGCGGACGTTTCATTCCCTACATAGCAACTCCACATGTCGTAGATTGCTTGCGTGGCGGTGTAGTTCGTGGCATTGGCGTTGTCGCCGGGCGCACACCCGAGGTTGCCCGAGCTTCCGGGCGGCCCGAATCCGAGCATGCCGGCCGCTCCCGGGAACAGATTTTGCCAGTAGGGGATTGGCGCCAGATTATTAATGTTCGTACCGCTGTTATAGGCTTGGGACAGCATTGAGGCCGCCTGAAAGTAGCTGGTCTTCGAGGCCGGGTCCACAAGGTTGAGCGGCATAGCCAAGTCTTCTTCCTGCAGCAGGTGATGACCCAGCCGTCCGATATAGGAAGCCTCGACAACAAACCCGGTTGACAACTGACGGGTAACCGACAAGTCAAAGACTTCCGAATAGGGCGTTTGGATTTTGTTATCCATTCCCCAGGTGATGGCGTAGCCCCCCGTACTCAGAGTGGAAGGAGGAGTCTGTGGAAAGCTTCCAGCGGGAGCCGGAATGATCACTGAACTGGGGATATTGTTCAGTCCGGTGAAACGAGGCGCGATCGGACTGCCTCCGCCGCCGCCCGCCGAGAGTATACCGGCAGGATTCGAAAGAGATGTCGTCAACCCAAACGAACCGTTTTGGTCGAACGAATTGACGATTCCCTCGCCGTAATGGTCGTAGTACATTCCGAAACCGCCGCGAACGGAAGTTTGGCCACCGCCGCCCAATAACCGACTCAGCCAACCGCTTCCCGAGCCATTCGGCGCCCAGGCAAAGGCAACGCGCGGAGCGATGTTCTTGTAATCCCATGCCCAATACGGACTTTTCCCGTTTGCTTGCCCATCGAGATCGAAGGTGAGCAAGGGTGCATAAGTCTGGCCCTGAGCCATGGCGGCTGCTCTCTGGTTGAACCAGTCGTGAATGCTGGTCGTCAGACCCACCTGTGTCCCGCTGGTTTCATAGGGTGGTTGAAGGAGCGTGTACCGCGCTCCCAACGTCAGAGTCAGGTTGGGACGCATATGCCATGCATCTTGCAGGTAACTCTCAAATTCGTTGGATTTGAAATGGCGGAAGGCGGGAACGCCAACCGGCAATACCGCGCCCGTTTTGGTGCGGTTGTAGTCGGAGAATCCCTCGGAGATGACTGCTGCCATGGAGCTGACAGCAAGGTCATAGGACTGAACAAAGTTCACACTGTCGGTGGGACTCGAGCCTCCTACCGCGGGCTGGCCGATTTGAGTGGGATCAAATCCGTTGGCCGCGCAACCGGCACCACAGGTGTAGCCCGAACCGGCTATCCACGAAGGGTTGGTGTAGCCTCCCAGGAATGACAACGAGTTGTTGGACCGAATATCGTTGATGATGCGCCAGTTCCCGCCAAACTGCAGAGTGTGATTCCCCTTTCTCCAACTCACGTCGTCGATGACGTTGTGTACTGGCGGAATGAAGTATGAAGTGGGAGTCTCTCCCACGACGTTATCCAAACCGCGGAATTCGATATAGGGCTGGGTCTGCAGCCCGGAGTAGCTTGTGCTCGGTCGCGTATAACCATAGCGGAAGTTGTTGATCACATTGTTGCTAATCGTCCATACATCACCCACGGCAATGCCTTTGGCGTTATCTTGATCCGATATCCCGGCCCGCTGGCCCGGAAACTGCTGTGCGTTTGCAACCAGAGGATCGACCAGATTGTCGTTTTGCAGGTTCCCGCGCACGTAGACCGTTTGCCGCGAACCGAGGTTGGCGTCAAGTTTCACGATGTATGTGTTCAAATTCGAGGGGGTGGAAGCCGGGAAGGTATAGCAAACGAAGTTCAATCCATCGCCACAGTTCGTGCCATTCGGAGTGGGATACTGATTAAACAGCTGTTGCGCCGCCGAATTCGCACCAATGCCGAGTAAGTCCATCTGTGTGACCTGACTCGGGCTCAACTGGACCAAGTCCCCAGTCCCGGTAAGGTACTGAAGCGTTCCGTTGCGAAAAAGAGTGCTTGGTACGGTACGCGAAACCTCCAGACTCTCGTTGGTGCGCTGACCTTCGTAGGCCATAAAAAAGAAAAGCTTATCCTTGATGATTGGCCCGCCCACTGTGCCGCCGAAAGTGTTGCGGATCAGGTGCGGCGGCGTATTGGACAGACCCGACCGAAGCTGTGCCTGCTCATTGAACCAGTCGTTGGCTTCGCCAATATTCGACCGGTTGTATTCGTAAGCGGTGCCATGAAACTGGTTCGTGCCGCTCTTAGTCACCAGCGATACCTGAGCCCCGGACGACCGGCCCTGGTCCGCATTTGAATTACTTGTGGCCACCCGGAACTCTTCAATCGAATCCAGCGTGGTGCGGAGCGCGCCTTGAAAAGCGTTCCCATTGTTGACGTCGTTGTTGTCAACGCCATCCAGAGTGACGTTGGTTTGATCGCTGCGCGCCCCGTCCACCGATCCCCCGCGGCTGTCATAACTCTGGTCGACGTTGGCGCCTCCCACGTAGGTCACGCCCGGCTGCAGGCTAAGGATCCAGACCGGGTCGCGGCCTTCCGAGGGTAAGTTCAGCAATTGTTTCGAGCCAAACGCATTGCCGAGCGACGCGTCCTGAGTGTTGACGAGTTCAGCCTGTGCCTCTACTTCTACGATCTCGGTAGTCTTAGCAACCTCCAACTTGAAGTTTTGTGTTCCGGGAGTGTTGACCAGGAGCTGAACCGAGTTGGCTTTCGTAGTGGCGAATCCCGATGCAGTGACCGTAAGGTTGTAGGTCGCCGGGGGAATCTGAAGGAACTGGTAGGTTCCCTGGGCATCGGTGGTAGTCGTCCGAGAGAATCCCGTTGCCGGATTGTTCAGGATGACGGTCGCTCCGGGCAGAACTGCCCCTTTGGGGTCGGTCACGGTTCCCTTCAGCGATGTCGTCGCGACTTGCGACCAAACAGAAGCGGAAAGGAGAACAAAGATAGAGAGCAGCAGGTGAGTGACAACACGAGCGCGAGAACGCATGGGGAAAGCTCCTTTACCCACGAGGGCGTAGTCTCAAAATCTGTTTCTCAGGAAAGAAAGGCCCGCACTGAGACCCCGGGCGCCTGATGGGGCGGTATTGTGCTACGCGGGGATGGCGACTTTCAAGAACTTTTCGGGGCGATTTCGACTGCGATTAAACGTTTGAATAGCCCGCATTTGATATTTCGCTAGATGCCGGCACTCGGGGCGAAGGGCGGCTGAAAACAGCCGAGGCGAGAACGAGCAGGGCGGGGAAGCATTCCAGCGTGTAACGCGGCTCGGGATTTTCCATGGTGCCGAGAAACAGCGAGCGCAGCGCGATGAAAAAAAGCAGTAATCCGATAAAACGTACATGTCGGGCACGCACGACTCCGGCGAGTGCCAGACCTACGTAGAATAGATTCAATAGCCCGAAAACCAGGCTCACCGCCAGCCAGCGCGGATCGTCGTTGAACTCCCACCAACGCGGATCAGAGGGCAGCAAATCCGTGCGCGGACGAAGCCACATGTCGGCAATGCGCAGGGCCGGCAACCAAACGTAATAGCGCATCGGAGCCGCGTGAACCCGTTCGGCGGCCAGGGTTGCGAAACGCGCATCGAGGTCCGGGCTCATGTCGTGACCGCGGTTGTACTCTTCGAAAAGCTCGCGGGTCTCATCGCGCTGCTGCGCTGTATCGAAGGCTCGATCGGGCAACTTCGAAAAATCAATCTCGTCGCCCGGAACATTCCAATAAATCTCTTCGACGGAAACGTATTCTGCCGTCCAGGTTTTCACCCAGCGATTGAAGCCGGGCATGAGCGGTTCGTCGGAATCGTTGGCGTAGCGGGGAGCCAACGGCTGAAAGCGATGCATGGTGTGGAGATTGCGAATGGTCCACGGAATCAGCGGAGCGAGGGCGCCGGTTGCGACCAGAACTCCGGCCAACAAAACCGCAGTTGCATCCCCCGTTGTGCGCGACTTTGCCAGATTTCGTATCAGCATCCATAGCAGATAAGCACCGATCGCAAGCAGCACGATGCCGCCATCGGGACGCAGAAGAATGGCGCCGGCGATGGCCAGCCCGCAGCCGAGCCAGAGGCGAATTCGGCGGTGTGGCGCGGTCTGGTTCCCTATCAGTCCCGCAACGGCGAGATCGAAAGCCAGTGCGGTAAAGAAAATCTCCAACGTCTCCGTGAGTGCAGTGGCTGCGTAATTGGCGAGAAATGGACACAGCGCCGCCAGAAGAAATGCTGCTTTCGCCGCACGTTCGGATAGCAAACGCCGCGCCAGATCGGCGATCAGGAAGCACGTGCCCAGGTCGAACAGGACCTGAATCAGAAGGACTGCGCGGAAATTTCCGATTCCAAATACATAGAAAATCGCGGCCAGGAATGCCGGATATCCGGGCAGGCGCGAGAACGTCGGCATGATGCGGCCGGAATTGGTGACTGCGTAGGCGCCATGCTGCATCCAGTTTTCGGCGATATTCGCGTACAGCCGAGAGTCATCGACCACCCCCGGAAAGCGCCAGACGAAGAAAAGGCGCAAGGCGAGCGCTGCCAAAGTGGCCAGCAGAAACAAGCGGCGGTAGTTGCGTAGCAATGCGAGCATCTGCCCCGATATGAGCGAATATAGCGCGTTTCAGGCGGTCGCGGCTCGTATACAATACATCTAACCGCTCAAATGCGGTGAAACTCACCCTGCCTCACTGAGAATTGACCGTGTGCTGGCCACGGCATACGATGAACGTTTCGTCCCATGTCTGAACCCGTTTTTTATGATCCACGACGAGCGCGCTGGAAGCGACTGCGCCGCGTATTCGATACCGCGGCGGTTCTGTTATCGGTGCTGATTGTTTTTTTTGTGTACACCGCTCTGCGTGATGAGAAGTTGCCGGAATTACTCTTCCCCGCACAAAAGCGCGATTTTCGAGCGTTAAAGAGGAGCGAAAAAGAAAAGGCACGCGAGCGGCTCAAAAAGATTGCCGCGCATTCGCATCGGAAATCGAAGCTGGCAGCCTCGCAAGTCAAGTTGAATCAGGAAGAAGGCATTCGAGCGGCGTTTTACGTTCCCTGGGATGCTGCCAGTTTTTCTTCGCTGCGCACCTTCGCCCGGCAGGTCGACATGCTCTATCCCGATTGGCTGCATGTGTTAACAGCCGACGGGAGGCTTCAGGGCATCGACGATCAGACCGGCAAATTCTTTGACGTTGTAAAAGGCACGACCGTCCGCCAAGTCGATCATCTCGTGATGCCCTTCCTCGCCACCGACGATCCCACCATGGAAGTCTTCCCCATGGTCAACAATTTCGACGGCGCCAATTGGGTGGGAGACGTCGTCGGATTCTTTAATGACCCCGATGCGCGTGCCTTATTCCGTAAGCAAGTAGCGCAATTTCTTTCCTCGGGGCGCTATCACGGCCTGATGATCGACTTCGAGGCCTTCCCTGCCAGTGGGCAACCCGGTTACATCGCCCTACTGCAGGAATTGTCGACAGATCTGCATGCGCGCGGCATGAAGCTCTACGTTTCCGTGCCGCCGCATAACGGCGAATACGACTATGGCGCGGTTTCTGCAGCCGCGGACGGCGTTGTGCTGATGAATTATGACGAGCACTATCCCGGTGCAGCTTCGGGGCCGGTGGCCTCGCAGGACTGGTTTGTGCGCAACCTGCAATTCGCCGAGAAAGTAATTCCCAGGGAAAAAATCATCTGCGCCATCGCGAATTACGGCTACGACTGGGCCCTCAAGCCGAAGAACGGGAAACTCCCTCCCGGCGAACACGATAGTCCGGCCAGCGCACAAACCGCATGGCTGTCCGCACGCGACTCCGACCAGGACGTCAATTTCGATGACGACGCGATGAACCCGCACTTCAGTTATCTCGACGAACGAGGCATTCAGCACGATGTCTGGTTCCTCGATGCGGTGACAGCTCTTAACCACATGCGGGCAGCGCAGAATCTCGGCATACAGACTTTCGCTCTATGGCGGCTCGGCAGCGAAGATCGTTCGCTCTGGAAGGTCTGGGATGTTCCCGGCGATCCGGGAGCAACCGACAAACTTAAGGACGTCCCGCCCGGCGCTGATGTTGACATGGAAGGGCAAGGCGAAATTCTTCGCATCGAAAACGATCCGGCGCACGGAACCCGCGATCTCGAAGTCGATCCCAACAGCAAGCTCATTACCGACGAGGTCTTTCAGAATCTACCCGAGCCCTACCGCGTTGGACGCTATGGTTACAGCCCGAACAAAGTCGCCATCACCTTCGACGATGGCCCCGATCCGGAGTGGACGCCGAAAATTCTCGACATCCTGAAAGAAAAGCACGCTACCGCAACTTTCTTCCTGATTGGCATTCAAACCGACAAGTTTTCGAGCCTGGCGAAGCGCATCTACGAAGAAGGCAACACGATCGGCAATCACACCTTCACCCATCCCGATGTCAGCAGCATTTCTACTTCCTACATGAAGGTGGAGCTGAATCTAACCGAGCGCCTGTTTGGCAGCCTGCTGGGAATCCGCGCCACGCTGATGCGGCCGCCCTATGCCATCGACGAGGAGCCCGATACGGCCGATCAAGTCCGGCCACTGGAAATTCCTCAGGAGATGGGCTACATCACGGTCGGGAACCGTATCGATCCGAACGACTGGAATCTTTACGATCCTTCAGAACCGCACGGAAAGCGCACCGCAGACGAAATAAGCGCATACGTGCTGTCACACCTGCCGCCATGCCGTCCCGAAGACCTGCGTTGCGGAAACATCGTCTTGCTGCACGATGGCGGAGGCGACCGCTCCGAAACAGTGCGTGCCCTGCCGATAATCATTGACGGCATTCGCGCTCGCGGATACGAGGTCGTTCCCGTCTATGAACTGCTCGGCAAAACACGCACCGACGTCATGGCACCGTTGCCCCCGGGCGAACTCTGGGCCGCGCGCTTCGACCGCTTCGGATTCTGGTTGTTCGACGCTAGCATTGTCGCGATCACCTGGATCTTTCTGCTGGGCGACATCCTGATGACTGGCCGGCTGCTGTTTATCGGCGCGGCGGCGGTTTACGACCGCGTGCACGAGAAGATTTTCGGCAAGCCGGCGGAAGTTGCCTCGTACAAACCAAAGGTTGCAGTGCTCATTCCCGCTTATAACGAAGAAAAAGTCATCGAGCGCACCGTTCGCGCGGTGCTCAATTCCAATTATCCGAATCTGCGCGTGATCGTTATCGATGATGGATCACGCGATCGGACGCTCGAAGTCGCGCGAGACGCATTCGTAAGGGAAGAGGCTTCGGGGCGCGTACTGATTCTCACCAAGCCGAATTCCGGAAAAGCCGCCGCGCTCAATTACGGAATTCAGCACATCGGCGATGCCGAACTATTTGTCGGCATCGACGCCGACACTGTGATCGCGCCCGACGCCATTTCGCTGCTCGTGCCGCACTTCATCAATCCGAAGGTCGGAGCGATTGCAGGCAACGCCAAAGTCGGCAACCGGGTGAATCTCTGGACCCGCTGGCAGGCGCTCGAATACATCACCAGCCAGAACTTTGAGCGGCGCGCGCTCGACGTCTTAGGCGCGGTGAGCGTGGTCCCGGGCGCCATCGGCGCATGGCGCGTGTCGGCTGTGCTTGCTGCTGGCGGCTATCACACCGACACTGTCGCCGAGGATGCCGACTTAACCATGGCCCTGCTCCGCATGGGATATCGCGTCGAGTACGAAGACATGGCGCTCGCCTATACAGAAGCGCCGACCAATGCGAATGCCCTGATGCGCCAGCGGTTTCGTTGGTCGTTTGGAATTCTGCAATCGGTCTACAAGCATCGCTCGGTGGTTGCGCGCAAGGGCGTGCTGGGGTGGATCGCGCTGCCGAACATCGTCATCTTCCAGATTATGTTGCCGCTGGTCTCGCCGCTCATCGACATCATGTTCGGCCTGGGAACGATCTGGTATTTCATTCAGAAACATTTCCATCCCGATTCAACCGACCCAGCCAGCTTTCATAAGCTGGTCATGTTCTTCTTCGCATTTCTTGTGATTGATTTCTTCGCTTCAGCGATTGCATTCGCGTTGGAGCGGCGTCGTCCTGACGAAAAGGAAGACGTCATGCTGCTCAGCCAGGTGTGGCTGCAGCGCTTCGCTTATCGTCAGCTGTTCTCGGTCGTGCTCTTCAAGACCCTCAAACGCGCGCTCGAAGGCCGTAAGTTCGCCTGGGATAAGCTGGAGCGAACCGCAGCGGTAAAGTACGTGCCCGCAGAAAATCACGATCACGTCAACGTGCCGTAGGAACTGGAATTCGCCGCCAC
>Ga0335072_10007007_pt1 | contig 16456 bp, 14 predicted proteins | sample Lox_Sample_21_FD_206725 | JGI IMG/M metagenome (GOLD analysis project Ga0335072, IMG submission 206725) | Soil microbial communities from Loxahatchee National Wildlife Refuge, Florida, United States - Lox_Sample_2.1 | ecosystem: Environmental > Terrestrial > Soil > Wetlands | place: USA...
GAAGCCGCGAGCCTAGGCAGGGACGTGCGCTGAACGGCTAGCCGTGTACGTAGGGGCGCTGACCCTGGACCTGCTGCTAGGCGATGTCCGGTCGCTGAAGCAGAAGCGTTCAGTGGTCAGGCCCCTCATCGCGGACGTGCATCGCCGGTTCCCCGGCGTGGCGGTCGGCGAGACCGGTCACCTTGACCTGCACCGGCGAACTGAGATTGGCATCGCGGTGGTCAGTTCGACCGCGGCGAACGCCAGGGAAGTGCTGGACGCATGCGAACGCTTCGTCGCCGGGCGGCCCGAGATCGAGCTGCTGACAGCGAGGCGGCGGCTGCTGACCGAAGAAGGGGAGTAAGCCGATGAACCAGGCCCGTGCTGGCTCGGGGGGACGACCCCCCGGAACCCCCCGCACTGCTGGCTCGGGGGGACGACCCTCCGGAACCCCGGGCACTGCTGGCTCGGGGGGACGACCCTCCGGAACCCCGGGCACGCGAGCGAACAAGCTGGGCGACCGCATCGCTGAGATCGTCGCGGAGATGCTGGAGCGGCGGATCAAGGACCCGCGGCTCGGCTTTGTGACCGTGACCGAGGCCAGGGTTACCGGCGACCTGCGCGAGGCAACGGTGTTTTACACCGTGTACGGCTCCGACGACGATGCCGCGGGCACCGCGGCTGCGCTAGCCAGCGCGACCGGGCTGATCAGGTCCGAGGTCGGCAGACAGACGGGGCTCAAGCACACGCCGTCGATCAGCTTCAGCCAGGACACCGTGCCGGACACCGCCAGGACCATCGAGGACCTTGTGGCCAAGGCCCGGGCAGCGGACGCAGCGGTCGCGGCGGTGCGCGACGGCGCGGTGCACGCGGGCGATCCTGACCCCTACCGGGTGCCGGATAACGACAGCGACGCGGGCGAGGCTGGCGTTAATGGGGCTCGCGAGGACGACTGGGTCGATGACGACGTGCAGTGAGGCTGACTGGTCCAGCGCCGTCAAGTTGATCGACGGCGCCGGGCAGGTGTGCCTGGCCTGTCACGTCCGGCCGGATGCAGACGCGCTCGGCTCCATGCTCGCCGTTGCGGTGGCGCTGGCCGGCCGTCCGGGCAGCCGCACGGTCGTGGCCTCGTTCGGCGATGACCCGTTCGCTGTGCCGGGCATCCTGAGCTTCCTGCCCGGTCAGTCTCTGCTGAGCTCGCCGGCGGACTACCCAGACCGGCCCGAGGTCATGATCTCGTTTGACGCGGCAAGCGTCGACCGGCTCGGCCGGCTTGCCGGACCGGCGGAAGCGGCCGGAGCGCTGATCGTGCTGGACCATCACGCGTCTAACGGCGGCTTCGGCACGGTGAACATCGTCGATCCCGCCGCGGCGGCCACCGCTGTGCTGGCCGCTGAGCTCATTGACCGGATGGGAATCAGGCTGACCGAGGACATCGCACTTGGCTTGTATGCCGGGCTGGTCACCGACACCGGGTCGTTCAAGTACGCGGCCACCACGCCGCAAGTGCACGAGCTGGCAGCCCGCCTGCTGGCAACGGGCATCGAGCCCGGCACCGTGGCCCGCGAACTCTACGACCGCGCGCCGTTCAGTTATCTTGGCATGCTGGCGGCCGCGCTCGGCCGGGCCGTCCTGGAGCCCAGCGCAGCCGGCGGCCTCGGCCTGGTCTGGACCACCGTGACCCGGGCCGACCGGGAGCCGGCTGAGCTGCCGCTGGAGCTCGCCGAGTCGGTGATCGACGTGGTCAGGAAGACCGACGAGGCGGAAGTAGCCGTCGTGCTGAAAGAGGACGACGCCGGAAACTGGCAGGTCTCCGTCCGCTCCAAGGCTGCGGTCGATGTGGGCGCGCTGTGTACCGCGCTGGGGGGCGGCGGCCACGCCCGGGCGGCCGGATTCTCCTTTGCCGGGCATCCGGGCGAGGCCGTCGCGGCCATGCTGCGATTGCTGGACCGCCAGTGACGGCACCGGGCGGGCTGGTCATCGTCGACAAGCCGGCCGGCTGGACTTCGCACGACGTTGTCGCGCGCATCCGCAAGCTGGCTGGCACCAAGCGCGTGGGTCATGCCGGAACGCTGGACCCGATGGCGACTGGCGTGCTCGTGGTCGGAGTGGAGAAGGCTACCCGGCTGCTTGGTTATCTCGCGCTGACCAACAAGGAGTACACCGGCACGATCCGGCTCGGCCAGACGACTGACACCGATGATGCCGACGGGGCGGTGCTTGCTGTCGTTCCCGCCGTGAAAATCGGGGAGGACGAGTTGCTGCGCGCCGTCCGTACGCTGACCGGCGAGATCAGCCAGGTCCCGCCGGGAGTCAGTGCTATCAAGGTGGGCGGCAGGCGTTCGTACCAGCTAGCGCGCGCTGGCAAGGCGCCGGCGCTGGCAGCGAGGACGGTGACCGTCAGCAGGTTCGACGTCACGGCGCTTCGGCCCGCCGACGACCTGCTGGATGTCGATGTGGCGGTGACGTGCTCGAGCGGCACTTACATCCGGGCGCTGGCCCGTGACCTCGGCGCGGCGCTCCGCGTTGGCGGGCACCTGACCGCGCTGCGGCGCATCCGGGTGGGGCCGTACCTGGCCAGCCAGGCGCGCACGCTGGATCAGCTCGCCGATGAAGCTGGACAGGCATCGGGGCTACGGCTGACGGAACTGGCCGAGGCGGCGGCGGCGGCGTTCCCGCGGCGCGATCTGAGCGCGGACGAGGCACGGTTGCTCTGCCACGGCGGCAAGCTCAGCGCTACCGGGACCGGCCCGGCGCCAGTGGCCGCGTTCGCGCCGGACGGCTCGCTGGTCGCTCTGCTGACCGATGACGGCGGCCGCGCAAGATCGCTGGCGGTATTCGCGCCCGAACCTGCGGTTGGTGGTCAGGCGGTTGCGGATCCGCCGGTTGCCGGTACTGCGGTTGCCGACACTGCGGTTGGCGGCCCGGCCTTGGCTGGTCCTCCCGCTGCCGATCGGGTTGGCGGCACGATCGACGGACCGGCTGGCGGGTCCTGAGGTACGCTCCGGCCTGGCATGCGAGGCTTAGACCACCGCCGGCCGATTCCCGAGGATTCAGGAGACGAGCAGATGCAGCGGTGGCATGGCCTGGACGACGTTCCGGCCCAGTGGGGCAGGTCTGTCGTTACCATTGGCGAGTTCGACGGCGTGCACCGCGGCCACCAGTGGATCATTAGTCACGCCACGACTGCCGCGTCCGAGCTGGGGCTGCCGGTCGTGGTCGTGACGTTCGATCCGCATCCGGACGAGGTCGTCAGGCCTGGCTCACATCCGCCGCTGCTCTGCACAGCCAGCCGCCGGTCGCAGCTTCTCGCCGATCTTGGCGTCGACGCTGTCTGCGTGCTGCCGTTCACACTTGAGTTCTCCCGGCTCGGGCCAGACGAGTTCGTCCGGGCCGTGCTGGTCGAGCGGCTGCACGCGGCGCGGGTCGTGGTGGGAAGCAATTTCCGGTTCGGCCATCGGGCTGCCGGGGACGTCGCGCTGCTGGCCGAGCTGGGCGAGAAATACGACTTCACAGCCGAGGGCGTGCCGCTGCTGACCGAGAACGGGGTGACGATCTCCTCGACCGGCATCAGGGCGATGCTGGCCGCGGGTGACGTGGCCGGGGCGGAGCATGACCTCGGGCGGCCGCATCGGGTCGAGGGCGTGGTGGTCCGGGGGGAGCAGCGCGGCCGCTCGCTCGGCTTCCCTACGGCGAACCTGGACACGCCTCCGCATACCGCGATCCCGGCCGACGGGGTATACGCGGGCTGGCTGAGCAGCCTGGACGCGGCTGGCGCTGAGACGCAGCGCTGGCCGGCCGCGATCTCGGTGGGCACCAACCCGACCTTCGACGGGCGGCACCGGACGGTCGAGGCGTATGCACTGGACCGCGACGATCTTGATCTGTACGGGATGCACGTGGCGGTGGACTTCGTGGCGCGGCTGCGGGCGACGCTGAAGTTCGGCTCGGCTGAGGAGCTCGTGGCGCAGATGCACGTTGACGTCGATGACGCGAGGCGGCTGCTGACCGCGGGCTAAGCTGGCGGCCTCCGGCTGCCTGATCACCAGCTGGCACACGCCGCTGGGCATGCCGGATTGCCGCGCTGGGTAACATCCCGGTAACGAGAGTTCCGCGTCCGCTTGACCCGTGGGTGCCCCATGGCGCCAGCGGCGTGGTACGGTGAACCATTGGCCGGAGTATCCGGCCGGGTTAGCTGTGCCCTCATAGCGGCTAACCACCGGGAGGCACTGCCCCACTGCGGCGCGATGCCTGCTCTGAGCCCAGGCGAAGGCACTTCAGAGTGTCGGCCTGGGCGTATACGGAATGACGGATAACTGACGCTAGAGGAGCAATGTGCCGCTCAACACTACGGTGAAGAACGAGATCATCGCCGGGCACGCGACCAATGAGGGTGACACTGGCTCGCCGGAGGTCCAGGTTGCGCTGCTGACACGGCGGATCGCTGATCTGACCGAGCACCTCAAGGTGCACAAGCACGATCACCACAGCCGTCGCGGGCTGCTGCTGCTTGTGGGCCGCCGTCGGCGGCTGCTGCAGTACCTTGCCCGCAAGGACATCAGCAGGTACCGCGCTCTCATCGAGAAGCTCGGGCTGCGGCGGTAGCCTGTTCGGGCGGGACGGCGTGGCGCCGTCCCGCTCCGCTCAGGCTGCCGTAGACACAAGGTAGTCAAGACAACTAGATAACGTAGAGATAAGACGTCCCGCGGCTCCGACCAGGAGCGCAGACAGCGCCCTTTTTGGGCCGGTCCTCGGTAGTGGTTCTCGGGTCATGGCGGTCCGCCCGCAAGCGGACTAAAAGGGCCGAGGGCTTCGATCGAAGACCGGCCGGCAGCTGATCCGGCGTGGCCAGTGCATCCGTGCGGATTGCCGGAGCCTGCCCAGTCGGCCCTGGCGCTTCCAGTAGTGCGGCGGACAGGCGCGGGACCTCAGTCAAGGAGGTCACCCGTGGAGGGTGTCTACACCGCCGAAGTCACCATTGACAACGGCGAGTTCGGCGCGCACAAGATCCGGTTCGAGACCGGCAGGCTCGCCAAGCTAGCAGGCGGCTCGGCCGTCGTTTACCTGGACGACGAAACTATGGTGCTGTCCACCACCACCGCGTCAAAGGGCCCGAGGGAGGGCTTCGACTTCTTCCCGCTCACCGTGGACGTGGAGGAGCGGATGTACGCGGCGGGCCGGATCCCGGGCTCGTTCTTCCGCCGGGAAGGACGGCCGTCTGAGGATGCGATCCTCACCTGCCGTCTCATCGACCGGCCGCTGCGCCCGTCTTTTGTGCACGGCCTGCGGAACGAAGTCCAGGTCGTCGAGACGATCATGGCGCTGCACCCGGATCACCTGTATGACGTCGTTGCTATCAACGCCGCGTCGATGTCCACCCAGCTTGCCGGACTGCCGTTCTCCGGCCCGATTGGCGGCGTCCGGGTCGCGCTGATCAAGGGTCAGTGGGTGGCGTTCCCGACCTATTCTCAGCTTGAGGACGCCACCTTCGACATGGTGGTGGCCGGGCGGGTCGTGGATGGCGACGTCGCCATCATGATGGTCGAGGCCGAGTCGACGCCGAGCACTTTGCGGCTGCTTGCTGACACCAGCAGCGGCGCGGTCCCGCCGAACGAGGAGACGGTGGCGGCAGGCCTGGAGGCGGCCAAGCCGTTCATCAGGCAGCTCTGCGAGGGGCAGCAGCAGGTGGCCGCGCAGGCTGCCAAGGAGGTAGCTGAGTTCCCGATCTTCGTCGACTACGGTCAGGACGTGTTCGCCGCGCTTGAGGCCGAGGTCGGCTCCGACCTGGCGAACGCCCTCACGATCGCCGGCAAGAACGAGCGTGGCGCGGAAACGGACCGGATCAAGGCGCTCGCGACCGAGAAGCTCTCCGCTCAGTTCGAGGGCCGCGAGAAGGAGATCAGCGAGGCATTCCGCGCGCTGAACAAGAAGCTGGTTCGCAAGCGGATCATGGCTGAAGGGCGGCGCATCGACGGCCGCGGACTGGCCGACATCCGCCAGCTGTCTGCCGAGGCGGGCGTGGTGCCGAGGGTGCACGGCTCAGCGCTGTTCGAGCGCGGCGAGACGCAGGTGCTCGGGGTGACGACCCTGAACATGCTCCGGATGGAGCAGATGATCGACACGCTGAACCCGGAGCGCACCAAGCGTTACATGCACAACTACAACATGCCGCCGTACTCGACCGGCGAGACCGGCCGGGTGGGGTCACCGAAGCGGCGCGAGATCGGGCACGGTGCACTCGCCGAGCGCGCGCTGGTGCCGGTGCTGCCGACGCGCGAGGAGTTCCCTTACGCGATCCGGCAGGTTTCCGAGGCGATCGGATCCAACGGGTCAACTTCCATGGGCTCGGTATGCGCGTCCACGATGGCGCTGCTCGATGCAGGCGTGCCGCTGAAGGACATGGTGGCCGGCATCGCGATGGGTCTGATCCACGAGGGCGGCGACTACGTCACCCTCACCGACATCCTCGGGGCCGAGGACGCGTTCGGTGACATGGACTTCAAGGTGGCTGGCACCAAGGACATCATCACCGCGCTGCAGCTTGACACCAAGCTCGACGGGATCCCGGCCTCGGTGCTGGCGGCCGCCCTCACCCAGGCACGCGGCGCCCGGCTGACGATCCTGGACGTGATGCGCGAGGCGATCGACACTCCGGCAGAGATGAGCGAGTTCGCGCCGCGAATCATCACGATCAAGGTTCCGGTCGACAAGATCGGCGAGGTCATCGGCCCCAAGGGCAAGATGATCAACTCGATCCAGGAAGAGACCGGCGCGGACATCACCATCGAGGACGATGGCACCATCTACATCGGCGCCACCGACGGAGTCTCTGCAGAGGCGGCGCGCGCGACCATCAACGCGATCGCCAACCCGCACATCCCGGAAGTGGGGGAGCGGTTCCTCGGCACTGTCGTGAAGACCACCACGTTCGGCGCGTTCATCTCGCTACTGCCCGGCCGGGATGGCCTGCTGCACATCACGCAGATCCGCAAGCTGCACGGCGGAGCCCGCATCGAGAACGTCGATGACGTGATGAAGGTGGGCGACAAGATCCAGGTGGAGATCCGCGAGGTGGACGACCGCGGCAAGCTTTCCCTGGTGCCGGTAGAGGTCGTGGAGCGCGAGGCGGCCGGCGAGGACCTTGGCGGCCACGACGAGCCGCGTCCCCGCGAGGCGCGTGGCGACCGTGGCGACCGCGGCGGCTCGCGCGGCGACAGGGACCGGGGCGACCGCGACCGTGGTGACCGTGGCGGGGATCACCAGCACCACCGCAGCAGGCAGCGCAGCCGCGGCGGTGCAGGCGGCTCAGCTGACTCCGGTTCAGCCAACTCCTGACGGCCGGTCCGCGATCATGACAGCTGGAACTCAGCGGCTGCCTGGCAACGACGGGGCTCTCCGCACTGTCCTGCCAGGCGGCCTCCGGGTCGTCACGGAGTCACTGCCGGCCGTCCGGTCTGCCGCGTTCGGCATCTGGGCGGGAGTCGGGTCACGGGACGAGGATCCGCAGCATACGGGCGCCACCCATTACCTGGAACACTTGCTGTTCAAGGGCACAAGCCGGCGGACCGCGCTGGACATCTCAGCGGAGATGGATGCTGTCGGCGGTGAGCTGAACGCGTTCACTGCCAAGGAGTACACCTGCTACTACGCCCGGGTGCTTGACGCTGACCTTCCGCTGGCAATTGACGTGCTGTCGGACATGGTCACCGGCTCGCTCATCGAGCCGAAGGAGGTGGACGCGGAGCGCGGCGTCATACTCGAAGAGATCGCCATGAACGAGGACGATCCGTCGGACCTCGTGCATGAGGCGTTCTCGGCTCTGCTCTTCGGTGACACCCCGCTTGGCCGGCCGATCCTTGGCACGGTCGACTCGATCAACGCGATCTCTGCCGACCGGATCGCCGAGCATTACCGCGCCCGCTACACGCCTGCCAACCTGGTGGTGGCCGCGGCAGGCAGTCTCGATCACGACCAGGTAGTCGAGCTCACCTCCGCTGCCTTCGGCCCAGCGCTGACTGGCGATTCCGCACCAGTGCCCCCGCGGCTGGGCGGGACGCAACCGGAGGCCGGGACCGGGATCGGCGTGCGGCTGGTGGCCCGGCCAGTGGAGCAAGCCAATCTGGTGCTTGGCTGCGCGGGCCTGGCGCGCACCGACAGCCGCAGGTTCGCGCTCGGGGTGCTGAACGCTGCTCTGGGCGGCGGCATGTCGTCACGGCTGTTCCAGGAGATCAGGGAGAAGCGTGGCCTTGCGTACTCGGTCTACAGCTTCAGCTCCCAGAATGCCGACTGCGGTCAGTGGGGTATCTACGCTGGCTGCCTGCCTGCCAAGACCGAGGAAGTGCTTGCCATCTGCCAGGATGAGATCACCAAGGTGATCGAGTCCGGGTTGACCGACGAGGAACTCGACCGGGGCAAGGGCCAGCTGCGCGGCTCGATCGTGCTCGGCCTGGAAGACCCGTCCTCGCGGATGAGCAGGCTCGGCAAGTCGGAGCTCGTCTACCCGTTCCTTGAGCCGGTCGACGACATCCTGGCCGAAGTAGAGGCTGTGACCCACGACCAGGTCCGCGAGGTAGCTGCGACCGTGCTGGGCCAGCCTAAGGCGCTCGCGATCGTGGGTCCGTTCGACGACGACGCATTCGCCGGCGCCCTCGGCTAGGCCGGCACGCAGCAAGGCGCGTAACGCCGGCAAGCGTGGTGCCGGCCGGTGCGGCACGAGTTCCGGGCGGCGCATGCGCTGGTGCAGCGCATGCTGGTGAGCCATGAGCGGGAATAGCCGGGATCCGTTAGCGTCCTGACATGCCAGCTTCTGACGCACCCGGTCCGCTCCTCGGCGCGGGCAGGGCTGCCGACGTCTATGCCATCGGTTCGGGGCGGGTACTGCGCCGCTATCGCGTGCCCTTTGACGTGCAGGCCGAAGCCGAGATGATGCGCCACCTCGGCCAGGCCGGTTATCCGGTTCCTGCGGTCTATGACGCGGACGGACGTGATCTGGTGATGGAGCGACTCGACGGTCGCGACATGCTCGCGGACGTCAGCCGCCGGCCCTGGCTCGCGCGGCGGCACGCTCGCACACTCGCTGACCTGCACAACCGGCTCCACAAGATAGTTGCTCCGCCTGGCTGGCCGCAGGTAGTCGGGCCCGGCGGCGTAGTGCTGCACCTGGACCTGCACCCTGGCAACGTGATGCTGACGAGCCGGGGGCCGGTCGTTATCGACTGGAGCAATGTCCGCTCCGGTCCGGCGGGAGCGGACGTTGCGATGGCATATCTGATCATGGCCAGCTCCGAAGTCGACGACTTGCCGCTGCCGGTCCGCGTCTCGGTGGGTGCGCTTCGCGGAGCTTTCATCCGGCAGTTCTTGCTCGCCGCTAAGGACGATCCTGCTCCGCATATCGCGCGGGTTGCCCGGCACCGCATGACCGACCGCAATACCCGCCCGGCAGAAGCGGACTGGTTGGCGCGAAGGGCGGCCGAGGCCGAGCGAGCTGCTGAGACAAGCTAGTCGCCGCCAGATTGACCAGGATGGCATCGCCGCGTTATCCGGGTCGCCTCGATCGACGCGGTGCAAGTCGCCGCGACGGGTCAGGGTCCGGATCCGGATCCGGTCGCAGGAGAATCCTGCCGCCGCAAGTTCGGCGGTCGTCGCAATCCCGGCAACTCTGCCTGTTTGCGGCATTGTCGGCTCGCTCATGGAGCCAAGGCTGCCGCGTAGTACTGACATCTGCCGACGGGGTTCTGGCTCCCTAGTTCTTGGGTAACTTGCGGCGGGGGATTTGCCGGTTAAGTGGTCACCCATGGACTAGGGAGTCAACTTCCACGCGACGGCAACGGAGCTAGCCCGTTGGCAGCGGGGCGTCCGGGTCGGCGAGCCAGGCGCGGATCGCCTTGCCGTGCTCGTCCAGGCCGGGCGGCGGCAGGTCATATCGCGGGACAGTGGCTGAGAAGGTCAGCGGGTTGCGGATGCCAGGCACCGCGGCGTCGCCCTGCCCGGACAGCACCACCGGATCAAGGCCGATCTGCTCGGCAAAGGCCACACCGCCGGCCACGCTATTGATCGGCCCGCACGGGACTCCGGCCGCGATGAGCTTGTCGAACCACTCGGATGCTGGCCGGGTCTTGAGCCGCTCGATCAGCAGCGGCCGCAGTTCATCGCGGTTGGCCGTCCGGCCGGAGTTCGCGGCGAAGCGGTCATCGGTACTGAGTTCCGGTGCCCCTAGCACAGCGCACAGGTTCCGGAACTGGGTGTCGTTGCCTGCCGCAATGACCAAGTCACCGTCAGCGGTCGGCAGCGGCTCGTACGGGAAGAGGCTGGGATGCGAGTTGCCCATCCGATGCGGGACGACGCCGGCCGAGGCGTAGGCCCCGGTCTGATTGACCATCCCGGCCAGTGCTGTTGCCATCAGGTTCGTCTGCACATGCTGCCCGTCGCCGGTGCGGTTCCGGTGCTCGAGCGCTGCCAGCACGCCGATGGCGGTCTGCAGACCGGACATGACGTCGAATATCGCGATGCCGGCCCGGTACGGCTGGCCGTCGGTGTCGCCCTGCAGGCTCATCAGTCCGGACATCGCTTCGACGATCAGGTCGTAACCGGGCAGGTGGGCGCCGCCACCCGCGCCGAACCCGGTGATAGATGCGTAGATCACGCGGGGGTTTGCCGCCCGGACCGTGTCGTAGTCGAGGCCGAACTGGCGAAGGCCGCCGGGCTTGAAATTCTCCACCAGGATGTCTGCCCGCCTGGCGAGCTCGGCTGCTGCCGCACGGTCGCCGTCATCGCGGAGATTCAGCTGGACGGAGCGCTTGTTGCGGTTGATGGACAAATAGTAAGTAGAGATGCCGGACCGGACGGGGGGCATCCACTGACGCGTGTCGTCGCCGCCGGGACCCTCCACCTTGATGACATCAGCGCCGAGGTCGCCGAGAATCATGGTGCAGTAGGGTCCGGCGAGCACCCGGGAGAAGTCGGCGACCAGCAGTCCGGTCAGCGGCCCCGGCCGCGCCTGTTGAGCAGCAGGAACCTGATCCATCGGCCGGTGGCACACCCTTCAGTTAGTTGGGCAGGTGGGGGAGCCCGCCGCGTTGCGGTCAGGCTACCAACCCGTAGCGGCAAGACTCACCGAGACCTGCGCTGCCATGATCGTCCAGGCCCTGGTGGCGCACCAGTCTCCCGCTGCACTGCCAGACTCAGCCCGAAGCTGCTCAGCTGCGCCGTGTCTGCGTGCTCCCTCGGTGCTGGAGCTCATGACGCGGTGGCCGGCCGCCCGCCGGATGGCCGGCGTCGGCGCTAACCGGCCGACTGGCTGGCAGTCCATGCCGGACGGCCAGCTGGTCCCAGAGGCGATGGTGCAGCGCTGACGGCCGGGACTGCGGTCCGTGATCTATGTCATGACCGGTGGTGGCCCGGGTAACTGACGACTCATCTTCTGCGGGCTGGACTGCCACGGACTGGGGGGACACGGACTGGGGGCCGGAGGGTCGGGCTGCCGAGGACTGGGTTGCCGAGGACTGGGTTGCCGAGGACTGGGCTGGCACAGGCTGTGCCGTCACGGGCTGTGCCGCCACAGGCTGGGTCCCGGCAGGCTGAGCTGCTGGTTCCGGCGCAGTGAGCAGAGTCGGCCTGACCCGCGCAGTCTTGGCGCCGCGCCAGGCGATCAGCGCGGCAGCCGCCGAAGCGATCGCGGCAGCAAGCATCGCCGCTCTTGTGCCGCTCGCCGTTGCAGTCACAGCGTCGTGGCTCACCGCGGCTGAGATAGCCGGCAGCAGCGCAGCGCCAAGGGCCGCGCCGATCTGGCGGCTGGTGTTGATCACTCCGCCCACGATGCCTTGCTCGGCGCCGGCGGCGCCGGTAGTCGCGATCACCATAGTGCCGAATGCCGTGCCAGCTGTGCCGAAGCCCACCAGCATCACGGCTGTGAGTACCAGGCTGTAGTGGCCGCTGGCAGGGAGCTGGGTGAGGACGGCGAATCCGGCAGCCGCCATGACGCCAGTGAGCACCAGCACGTGACGGATGCCGATACGCCTCGCGAGCCTGGCCCCGAATGCGCCGGCAGTGAAGCCGATCACGCCCTGCGGTGCGATAACCAGTCCGGTCACCAGCGGCGAGTCCTTGAGCACCTGCTGCAAGTAGAGCGAGAGCACGAGCATCTCGCCGCCGTTCCACAGGCCAAGCAGCAGGTTCAGTGAGCCGGCCGTGCGTAGCGCGGGCCGCCGCATCAGGGCCGCCGGCAGCAACGGATCGATATGCCGTCGCTCGGCGATGATGAAGGCGCACGTTCCTGCGGCAAAAACGATGATCGCCCCGAGGATCAGCGGCGACAGCCAGCCCGCGACGTTAGCCTCCGATACCGCGAAGACAAGCGCGGCCATCGCGGTGGTGATCAGCGCCGCGCCCCGGATGTCCAGCTTGTGGCCCGTCGCCGGGCCGCGGGAGTCGGCCAGCAGCCGCGGTGCGATGAATGCAGCGATCAGACCGACGGGCACGTTCACCAGGAACACGGCCCGCCAGCTCGTGAACTGCACTAGGATCCCGCCGAGGACCTGGCCAGCCACGAAGCCGATGGACGCGGTAGCGCCGTACATGCCGAGCGCGCGGGTCCGCCGATGGCCTTCCGGAAAGCTGGTCGTGATCAGGGATAGCGCGGCAGGAGCGACGATCGCCGCGCCAGCGCCCTGGATCACGCGGGAGGCGATGAGGAGCGCCGGGTCGTGGGCAAGCCCGCCGGACAGCGACGCGGCGGTGAAAGCGAGCAGCCCGGCGATGAACATGCGGCGGCGGCCGAACAGGTCAGCGGCCCGGCCGCCGAGGATGAGCAGGCCGCCGAAGGCGATGGCGTAACCCGTGATCACCCATTGGACTGCTGCCGCGGTCATGCCCAGTTCGCGCTCAATAGATGGCAATGCGACGTTGACGATGCTGAAGTCCAGCACGACCATGAAGGACGCGATGAGGATGAGCGCCAGCCTGAGGCCCTGGTGCCCGGTGTCGCCGCTATCGCTGACCGGATGCGGGGACGACCGGAAACGACTGGCCCGGGCCGATGACATGATGCTCCGTCCTCATCTCGATACGATACGGATCGTATTTAGCATTACGCCCATAGCGACGCCCTAACAGAACGCAACCGCACCGATACGCTACGGTGCGTTTCTTTAATCTCGTGTAGGCTACAGCGCCATGGCGGACACGCGTATTCCTGCCAGCGGGCAACTTGCGACCGAGCCAGGCCCGGCTGCGCCTAAGCGTGGCCGGCCACGCAGTGAGCAGGCTGACCGCGCGATCTTGGAAGCGGCAGCCGAGGTCCTGGCCGAGCGCGGTCTGGCCGGGATGTCCATCGAGGAGGTAGCGTCCAGAGCCGGGGTCGGCAAGACCACGATCTACCGGCGCTGGAACTCCCGCGGCACGCTAGCCCTGGATGCGTTCCTTGCCGAATTCCAGGGCCAGCAGCCGCTGCCGGACACCGGCTCGCTGCACGACGATCTGCTGACCGCGCTGCGAGCGTGGATCCGCTCAGTGACCGGGTCCAGCGCTGGCCCGATCCTGGCCAGCCTGATTGCGGAGGCCCAGCGGGATCACGGCCTCGCCGTGAGCTGGCGCCAGCGCGTAGTCGAGCCCCTGCGGGATCAGCACAAGATCATGCTTGACCGGGCCGTCGCGCGTGGCGAGATTCCGGCCGAGACCGATTACGACGTGGTGCTCGACCTGATGTTCGGCGCCGCCTACCACCGGCTGCTGCATGGTCATCTGCCGCTGACCGACCAGTTCGCCCGGCAGGTCGTCGATTACGTGGTCGCCGCGTTGCAGCACCAATGAGATAAGCGCTGGGCGGTTGCGCCGGTTGTCGATGCGAACGGAAACCGGCTCGTCGAATGCTGGCGGCCATCCCAGCCGATGACGAGCGCCTCGTAGCCGGTGAGCGGTTCGACGAGATCAAGCCCTTCGATGCCTGCGACCGCAACGGCCGTGGCCAGGGCGTCGGCTAGCCCGAGGTCGGGTCCGATGACGCTGGCGGATGCGACGCGGGCCGCCGGCGAGCCGGAATGCGGGTCGATGAGATGGCTGCCGCGCTCATAGGTACCCGACGTCGCGATGCAGCCGGTGAGTTCGGCGATCGCGGCTAGTCGCCTTGGCTCGCCGGGATCGGCTATGCCGATGCGGAACGCGTCGCCGGATGGCTGGCCGCCGACGGAGGCGATGTCGCCGGCCGCATTCACCAGCGCACCGTGCATCGCCAGACCGTCGAGCGCGGCCACCGCGCGCTGGGCCGCCCAGCCTTTGACATATCCAGTGGGATCGAATCCGCCGGGCATTGCCCACGGGTCGAACCAGCCACCGGACAACTGCCGCGCCACCTCGCAGGCACTCATCACCTCAGCCACCTCAGGCGGGGCTTGCGCGGAGGTGATCTCACCCCGGCGCAGGCGGCTCACCGTACTGTCCTGCCGCCACGTGCTGAAGACATCATCGGCACGCTGCAGCTCCATCCTGGCCAGGTCGAGCCGGCGACGCAGGTCCGCGGTCCACGAGTCGCCAGCGACGGGCGCCGGGTAGACGTCGATCGTGATGACCGTGCCCATGACGTGCTCGAGCTGACGGACTGGGGCGGCTGACACTACTTGCCTAGCGAATGCAGCGCGGACTGCAGCGACTGCTCGAACCCGGCGCTGGTGTAGCTCGCCCCGGACACGCCCTGGATGCTGGCACTTTGCGCCTCGAGAGTCTGCTGCTCCAGGATCGGAATGGCCTGCTCGTCGATCATCTGAGAGCGGGGGCTGCCGCTATCGTCGAGGTAGGCGATGCCGACCTTGGTGATCTTGCTGCCGGATACCGTGATCTTGACCGAGAGCACGCCGAAGTTGTAGTTAACCCGCTCACCGGTCGCACTGCGGACCGCGGTTTGCCCGCTGGCCGAGCCAGACCGTGCGCGCCGCGCCCGCGTGCTCCTGCCGGACGCTGGCTGTGCGGGCGTGCTGCCGCCGGAGGCTGGCAGCGTAGTCGCGCCCGCGCCGCCGGATGCGGCCGAGGGCAGCGATGATCCGCTGGCCAGCGTCAGCTTCACCGGGGTGGTGTGGAACTCCAGTACCGCGACCAGCCCGGCGACAGTTCCGGCGATCACTATCGGCGCGCGCTTCACGCTGTCGGGCCCTTCCTGTCTGTCACGCTATTGTGTCCGGATTTCTAGCTAGAAGCCGAACGATTCAGTATGGATCTGGTCATCGGGGACGCCGAGGTTGCGGGCCGCGCCGACGACCTCGTCGTTGAATCCGGGCGGGCCGCAGATATAGACATCCCGATCCGCGATGTCCGGGACGAGGTGGCGGATAGTGCGAGCAGTAAGCCGGACCTTGTGCCGCGACCCGATGAGCTCGTGCAGTCGTCCGCGCCGGTGGTCGACAAGCGCGGCGATCTCGGTGCGGTGCGGGACGTCGGCGACCGTCGAGGCGCGGACGATGACAACGACGTCGGCGTCACGGGGCAAGTCCTCCAGCAGCGCACGCAGCGGAGTAACACCTACGCCAGCGGCGATCAGCAGCACGCCGTCCGACAGCCGGGCGTGGTCAGTGAACACGCCATAGGGTCCCTCGAAGGCGACCGGAGTACCAGGCCGCAGGCTCGCCAGGGTGCGGCTGGCGTCCCCGAGTCCCTTGACCGTGATCCGCACGTACGGTGGCTGCGGCAGTGCCGACAGCGAGAACGGGTGTGCCTGCCACCACAGGTCCCTGGTCAGGAACCGCCACAGGAAGAACTGACCGCCGGATACCGGGAGCTTGTCGAGCCCTCGCCCGCGGCAGATCACCGACATCACGCCTGCGGCCTCATTGCGGACCTCAACCACGCGGAGCCCGTACCGCAGACTCCGCCAGGCCGGCAGGCCGAAGCGGCACGTCAGGACGAGGCCGGCTGTGCTGATCCAGATGGCGATCCATAGCGCTCGCACCAGGGGATGATCGATGAAGCTCACGCCGGTGACGATCTGGTGGGCGAAGGCGAGCGCGAGGCCGAGATAGAGGTACAGGTGGACGACCCACCAGGTCTCATACCGCAGCCTTCTGCGGACCGCCCGGTAGGAGGTGATCCCGGCAAGCAGGAGCAGCCCGAAGCCGACGACGGCAGCCAGCATGTCCGGGTAAGAGCGAATCAGGAGCCAGACTTCGCTCACTACCGTTGACTTAGCGGCCTCCGCGTAGCCCAAGGTGATCAGCAGTACGTGGGCAATGATCAGGCTTATCGCCCACCCGCTCACTCGCCGGTGCCAGCGGATCAGCTGATCCTGTCCGACTGACTGTTCCAGCCAGGGCAACCGCGCAACGAGCACCACCATGATCAGGATCAGGTAGGTGCCGGTCAAGGCCGCGAGCCTGCCAGCAGCGGTCAGCAGGCCGCCAGGCGCAGCTAGGGACGAACGCGACTCGTTCGCGATGGCCGATGCCACGACGGCGCCGAAGCCGATGCCCGCAGCGGCCGCGCACACATCAACGAATCT
>Ga0335072_10007008_pt1 | contig 16453 bp, 14 predicted proteins | sample Lox_Sample_21_FD_206725 | JGI IMG/M metagenome (GOLD analysis project Ga0335072, IMG submission 206725) | Soil microbial communities from Loxahatchee National Wildlife Refuge, Florida, United States - Lox_Sample_2.1 | ecosystem: Environmental > Terrestrial > Soil > Wetlands | place: USA...
GACCACTCAGGTTAGCCCACGATTACCGTCAGCAACCTGGCTTGTGGTCAGCAGGAAACTACCGCTAGTTGACCAGGTAGTCGAATTCGCCGGTACGCACCGCACCGACCAGGGCACGGACAGCGCCTGCCGGGTAGACGAGCGCCGTGCCCTGCGGGTCGCGGGAATTGCGCATGGCGACGGTGGCCGAGTCCAGACGGGCGACCTCGACGCACGCGCCCTGCGAGTTGCTGCGCTGGCTCTTCTTCCAGGAAGCGCCGATGAGCTCGGCGGCGAAGATCCCGTTGTGAATGTCCTGCATCGTTCTATCTCCTGACGCGATACATGGTTCGCCGTCACGCACTGACCGCCGGGCCCGGCGTGGGACGTCGGTCGGGGGTGGGGGTTCCCCTGGTGAGTGGGACCCGACATCAGAGATTCTATCCCATGCACGTGCATTGGCATCGTATTTTGCACGACCATACGCATACGCAGATTCATACGCATCTGCACAGTGCGTGTTGACCAGACACGAACTACGCAGCGACCCTACCGCTGAGTAACCTAAGCCCGTTGCCAGCTTCCCTGGGTTCAGGCCGACAAACGCCAGCCGTCACACAAGGGAAAGACTTCGGATCCGCGCCGAATATCTGCCCTGTCACCTTTGATGACGTAGTGAACCGCTGTGCGGTTGTGGTGTTCGCTGAGGGCGATCAGCGGCCGCCCCAGAACGCGGGCAACGCAAAGCGGCCGCGGGCAGCACCTGCCCCGCGGCCGCTCTCGGCAGTGTGCGCTACACGACGCTGCGCAGCTGCTCGGCGCGGTCGGTGCGCTCCCAGGTGAAGTCCGCCTCGTCGCGGCCGAAGTGACCGTAGGCCGCCGTCTGCCCGTAGATGGGGCGCAGCAGGTCGAGGCTGTTGATGATGGCCCGCGGCCGGAGGTCGAAGACCTGGGTGACCGCGTCCTGGATCTTCTCGACCGCGACCTGCTCGGTGCCGAAGCACTCCACGAACAGGCCGACCGGGGCGGCCTTGCCGATCGCGTAGGCGACCTGGGCCTCGCACCGGTCGGCCAGGCCCGCGGCCACGACGTTCTTGGCGACCCAGCGCATCGCGTAGGCCGCGCTGCGGTCAACCTTCGACGGGTCCTTGCCCGAGAAGGCGCCGCCACCGTGCCGCGCGGCACCACCGTAGGTGTCGATGATGATCTTGCGCCCGGTCAGGCCGGCGTCGCCCATCGGCCCGCCGATCTCGAACCGACCAGTCGGGTTGACCAGCAGCCGGTAGCCCTCGGTGTCGATGTCGAACTCGCCGAGCACCGGCTCGACCACGTAGTCCTTGACGTCCGGCGCGAGCAGTTCCTTGAGGTTGATGTCCGCGGCGTGCTGGCTGGAGACCACGACCGTGTCAAGGCGCACCGGACGGCCGTCGACGTACTCGACGGTCACCTGGGTCTTGCCATCCGGGCGCAGGTAAGGGACGGTGCCTGAGCGCCGGACCTCCGACAGGCGGCGGGCCAGCTTGTGGGCCAGCATGATCGGCAGCGGCATGAGCTCGGGCGTCTCCCGGCACGCGTAGCCGAACATCAGGCCCTGGTCGCCCGCGCCCTGCAGGTCGTAGTCGTCGGCGCGGCCGTCCTCGCGGTGCTCAAGCGCGTCGTTGACGCCCTGGGCGATGTCGGCCGACTGCGAGCCGATGGAGACGGAGACGCCGCAGGACGCGCCGTCGTAGCCCTTGGCCGAGGAGTCGTAGCCGATCTGCAGGATCTTTTCCCTGATGATGCCGGGGATGTCGACGTACGTCTGGGTGGTCACCTCACCCGCTACGTGCACCTGTCCGGTGGTGATCAGGGTCTCCACCGCGACCCGGCTGGCGGGGTCATCCTTGATCATGGCGTCCAGGATGGCGTCACTGATCTGGTCCGCCATCTTGTCCGGATGGCCTTCCGTCACCGACTCTGAGGTAAACAGGCGCCGTGCCACGTAGTTCTCCGTCCGTTGAGCGATCGAGCTGGTCTTAATACGAAAGCAGCCAGGTTAACCGTTAAGCTGCCACCGTCAGTAGCGACTCCACTGCACTCCGCATGCTGTTCTCGTCTAAAAAGCAGGGCGCAGCCGACAATAGCGCAGCCCACCAAGCCTGCCGGCCGGTCACCCCAGCAGTAGATGCCTGACCGGTCCTATTTGAGACGCATCGCCACGAGATTCCAGACAACCTCGGCGAGGGCTTCCTTCGCCCCGCGCGGAATCGGGGTCTGCGATCCGTCCGCGCCGTACACGACGGCCTCGTTATCGGCGGTCCCGAAGCCGAGGCCACCGCCTACCGGGTTGACCACGAGCAGGTCACATCCCTTACGGGTGAGCTTACCGCGCGCGGCGTCCGGGTCGGTGTCCGTCTCGGCCGCGAACCCGACGATGACCTGCCCGGTGCGGCCCTGGGCGGAGCGCATGGCGGCCAGGTCGGCGAGAATGTCGGGGTTCTCGGTCAGCGCGATGAGCTCGGGCGGCCGCCCGTCCTTCTTGATCTTCGACTCGCTGCGCGCGACGGGGCGGAAGTCCGCGACCGCGGCGGTCATTACCACGGCGTCGGCCGGACCGGCCTCGGCCAGCATCGCGGCATGCAGGTCGCGGGCCGAGGTGACGCGGACCACGCGCGCGCCCGCCGGGTCGGGCAACTCGACGTTGGCCGCCACGACGGTCACCGACGCCCCGCGCAAGGTGGCGGCGCGCGCGAGCGCGTAGCCCTGCCGGCCGGTGGACCAGTTCCCCAGGAAGCGAACTGGGTCAAGTTCCTCGCGGGTACCGCCGGCTGAGATCACGACCGACCGGCCGGCCAGCGACGGGACGGGCCCGCTTGGGCGGGACAGGACCGCCTGGACGACGGCGAACAGCTCGGCTGGCTCGGGCAGCCGTCCAGGGCCGGTGTCGGCGCCGGTCAGCCGACCCGACGCGGGGTCGATCACGATCGCGCCGCGCTGCCTGAGCAAGGCGACGTTGGCCATCGTCGCCGGGTGCTCCCACATCTCGGTATGCATCGCCGGCGCGTAGATGACCGGGCAGCGGGCGGTCAGCAAGGTAGCGGTGAGCAGGTCACCCGACATTCCGGCGGCGGCCCGCGCGAGCAGGTCGGCGGTGGCGGGCGCGACGATCACCAGGTCCGCGCTCTGGCCGAGCCGGACGTGCGGCACCTCGCTGACGTCGGTCCACACGTCGGTGGAAACCGGCTCGCCGGACAGCGCCGCCCAGGTGGGCTCGCCAACGAATCGCAGCGCGTCGGCCGTGGGAATGACGCGAACGCGGTGCCCGGCCTCGCGCAGCAGGCGCAGCAGGCTGCAGGCCTTATAGGCGGCAATGCCTGCGCTGACGCCAAGTACTACCCGGGCCATAAGGAGGGGCCTAAATGCCGTGCTTGCCGTATATCGCGCGGCAGGCGATTACGACGCCTCGCCGGTGGCCTCGACGGAAAGCAGCCGCTCCTTGGTCTCGCGCAGCGCGATCGACAGCGGCTTCTCCTGGACGCGCGTCTCGACGAGCGGTCCCACGTACTCGAGCAGGCCCTCGCCAAGCTGGGAGTAGTAGGCGTTGATCTGGCGCGCGCGCTTGGCCGCCATGATGACGAGCCGGTACTTGCTGTCCACGACGTCAAGCAGGTCGTCGATCGGCGGGTTGATGATGCCGTCAGCGGGCGTAGTAGCAGACACGTATCGCCTTCCTCATTGGGGAACACCCAGGCGCTTGGTCACCCCTGCGCATGCGGGGCGGACTTCATCGCTACGCGTCCGCCGCGGTGCTCACTATCAACGTTACCATCTGCTGGCAGACTTCCTCGACGGACGTGTTCACCAGCGTGATGTCGAACTCGCCGCGGGCCGCGAGCTCCTCGGTGGCCACGGCCAGCCGACGCTCGATGACCTCGGGGGACTCGGTCCCCCGGCCGGAGAGCCTGCGGACGAGCTCATCCCAGGACGGTGGCGCGAGGAAAACCAGGAGCGCGTCGGGATCAGACCCGCGCACCTGCCTCGCGCCGGCGAGGTCTATCTCAAGCAGTGTAGGCAATCCCGCCTCGGTCCGACGCCGAACCGGCTCGCGCGGCGTCCCGTATTTGTTGCCGGCGAACTCGGCCCACTCCAGAAGCTCCCCTGTGGCGACCAGGCGGTCAAACTCCGCCTCATCGACAAAGTGATATTCCCGCCCGTTGACTTCTCCAGGCCGTGGCCTTCGCGTCGTGACGGAAACAGAAATCCAGATCTCTGGGTGGTCGCGGCGGAGTGCCGCGGCGACTGTGCTCTTGCCGACCCCGGAAGGGCCAGAGAGCACAGTCAGCCGCGAATGCCGCTGTCCCGCAGGCCGACACTGTGTTGCATGATGCCGCGAGAGGGGAGCGCCAACACCGAGGGGCGCCACGCTTCCCGCGGCTACCGCCTCGCGCGACCTACCGCCGGGCGAGACGGCCATGCCCTCGCGCCCGTTCCGACTGCTGCCGCCACCCTGTTGCCTGCCCCATGAGAAGGTCAGTGTATCGGGCGGAGCGCGCCAGCAGTCGGATGGCTGGCCTAAATGTCCGCACCGAACTCCTGCTCAAGAGCGGCGCGCTGATTGGCACCGAGGCCGCGTACCCGCCGGGAGTCCGCGATCCCGAGCCGATCCATGATCTGCTTGGCGCGGACCTTGCCCACGCCCGGCAGGGACTCAAGGAGTGCCGAGACCTTCATCTTGCCAATCACGTCATCGGTCGATCCCTCTTTGATGACGTCCGACAGGGTAGTTGCGCCACGCTTGAGGCGATTCTTAACCTCGGCGCGTTCCTTGCGAGCGCGGGCAGCCTTCTCCAGGGCTGCGGCGCGCTGTTCGGCGGTGAGGGGAGGAAGAGCCACTCGGGGTCACCTCATGTTTCGTCGTGAAAAAAGGTTGGACGGGAGGGGAAACTAGCGAGTCAGGTGCCCTTTCGGCAACGAGAACCTCCATTTAGGTCATCACGAATCCAAATATATTACTCTCCACATTGGAGTCATTACTCCAGGTAGCCATTCTGAGCCTCCGGGTCCCTGGCAGGCTCTCACGCTGCGATAACGCACCCATTGACGGCAACCTGTCGCACCGCCGGCCGGCCCCCGCGGCAGGCCACGGCAAATATAGCAAAATGCACCATTTGTCCGTATCGCTGCGGGGTGCGCGCGGCGGCGGCCCCCCGCGCCCTCGCGCCCGGCCGCGGCATTGCGGAACACCCTACACGCGGGGCCAGAAGGCCGCCGGGCAAGCGCAGGCGCCCGGCGGCGGGCCCCGGAGGGCGCGCCGCACGACGGGACGCCACCGCGCCCGGCGTCGAAGCTGACTGCAGCCAACCGGTCACCCCTTTCTCGCCACCAGCCAAGGTTATTAGGAACCTTGACATATACGACATAGCTGACTTTACGGCATACTAATCACGCCGATGGACGTTGGGCCAGCACTTGCCCCGATCGGACATTTTACCGACCGCAGTGCGACGATCACAGAGGTAACGCGAAGATTAACCGCAGCCTGTAACATGCCGGACACGGGCAGCCCGGCGCGCGGCCGGGCCAGCGCGCGAGATCTCGTCACCCCTAGGCCGTCAAGCTGCGCAAATGCAATGGCGAACGGCATAGCAGCCACCGGGCGCATGATTCTCGTCACCTCATGAAGGCGGTGGTGGCGCGGCGAAGGACACCGTCGTCGCGTCAATCACTCAGCAGTCAGTGACGCTGGGCACGCCATGAGCGTGTGATGACCAGTGGCACGCCTGGCGCAGCAGGAACACCCGCACCAGGCGACACGGCGACCGGCAGGTCAGCCCGCTACCGGGCGCGGCACCATGCGCCGCAGCGAGGCGGCTATGGCGGCCGCGGCGGCACCAGGATCGGGCGCCCTAGTGATCGGGCGTCCAATCACTAGCAGGTCGGCGCCGGCCCTAATCGCCTCTTCTGGGGTCGCGACCCGCGCCTGGTCGTTGGCCTCCGACCCGGCGGGCCGCACGCCCGGCGTAATCAGCATGACGTCCGGGCCGACTTCCGCCCGGACGGCCGCAACCTCCTGCGCCGAGCAGACCAGGCCCCGGGCCCCGGCCTCGACCGCCATCACCGACAAGCGCCGCACGAGGTCGCTTACCGAGCCGGACACGCCCAGCACCGCCAGGTCGTCGTCGTTGATGGAAGTCAGCACGGTCACGGCGGCGACACAGGTGCCCGGGGCCGCCTCGACGGCGGCCCGGACGGCGGCCGGACCCCCGATGGCGTGCACCGTCAGGAACTCGGGCCGCAGCCGGGACACCGCGCGGGCGGCACCCGCGACGGTCGCCGGTATGTCGTGCAGCTTGAGGTCCAGGAAGACGTGGACCCCGCTGGCGCCCCGGATGGACGCCACCACGTCCGGACCGTAGCGCAGGTAAAGCTCAAGGCCGATCTTGACGGTGGACACATGTGGCGTCACGAGCTCGGCCCAGCGCGCGGCGCTGTCCAGGTCGGGAGCATCGAGCGCCACTGCCACCGGCGCTGACCCATGCTGCACGGCAGCCCCCTTTCTCCGCCGACGGCACTCGGCCGCCGGCCATATCAGTCGATTAGTTTCCGCCAAGTCACACCCAGCTCAGTCGGCCGGCGGCAAAGCCCGCCGCTGACTCGTGCGCGCGCCCGACGAGGTCTGCCACCCGATCTACCCGGTGCGCGACGAGTTCCTCCTCCAGTTCGCGCTGTATTCGCGAGCAGGCCGAGGGGTCATGGAACAAGACCGTACCGACCGCGACCATCGCCGCGCCGGCCGCGAGGAACTCCAAAGCGTCCCGGCCGGTCCTTACGCCCCCGCTGCCGATGATGGGGACGTCGGGGAAGGCCTCCCTGACCTGCCACACGCACCGGATGGCCAGTGGCCTGATGGCCGGCCCTGACAGCCCGCCGTACAGCCCGGCCAGGGCGGGCCGCAGCGTCACCGGGTCGATGGACATGCCCGGCACCGTGTTGATGAGGGACAGCCCGTCCGCACCCGAGGATATGCAGCCGCGGGCGACCGACACCAGGTCGGTCACCTCGGGTGAGAGCTTCGCGAACACCGGGATGTCGTAGCGAGCGCTCCCCCGTACCTGGGCGATCACCTGCCCGGCGGCGGTCGCGTCGAGGGCGAAGGGGCGCCCGGCGGCGGAGGCGTCCGGGCAGCCGAGGTTGACCTCGATGGCCGACACCCCGGCGGCGTCCGACAGCCGGACGGCCAACTCGGCGTACTCCCGCACCGCGTGCCCGGCGATCGACACGATGGCCCGCGCGCCCCGCGACAGCAGCCAGGGCAGGTCCCGCTGAAGGAAGCCGTCGATGCCCGGCCCCTGCAGCCCCGGGGAGGACAGCATCCCGCTCGGCGTCTCGGCCAGCCGGGGCGCCGGGTTCCCCGCGCGCGGCTCCAGCGTCACCGACTTGGTGATGACCGCGCCGATCCGCGCCACGTCGGTGAACTGGGCCAGCTCCCGCCCGGCCCCCGCGCACCCAGAAGCCGCCAGGATCGGCGAGGGCAGCTCCAGTTGCCCCAGTCTGGTCCGCAGGTCAGCCGGCATGCTTGCGCCCCTCTGCGGCCCGTGTGTCGCCGTCGGCGGGCACCGCCGGCATGGCGCTTGTCGTCGTGGCGGCCGCCCCGCCGCGCGGCTTCCAGCCGGGCGCGCCGAGCGCGTCGAACGGGATCGTGCCCACGTCGTCCCAGCGCACCAGGTCGCCGCGGAAGACCGGCCCGTCCAGGCAGGCCCGCACCATGCGGGTGATCCCGTCGGTGCCGACGGCGGGCAGCACGCAGCCCATGCACAGGCCGGTACCGCAGACCATGGCCGGCTCGGACACCAGGGCCTGGACCGGGATGGAGTAGCGGCCCGCGAGCGCCGAGATGGCCCGCAGCGCGGGCAGCGGCCCCGCGGCGTAGATCACGTCGGAGCGGGCTTGCAGCACGGCATTGGGCAGCAGGTCGACCACCGAGCCGCGCGCGCCCATCGTGCCGTCGGCCGTGCTGATCATCGCCGTGCGGCCCATGCGGTTGGCGGTCAGCGCGCCGAACACCCGGTGGGCAGTCTCCGCCCCGAGCAGGAAGTCGGCCTGGCAGCCGCGCTCGGCGAGCCTTGAGGCCAGCGAGAACAGCGGGGCGGCGGCCGCGCCCACCCCGACGAGCATGCAGGAGGCCGGGTCCCTGGGCACCGGGAACGGCCGTCCGAGCGGCCCCACGATGTCAAGCACGTCCCGCGCCCGGCAGTCGGCCAGCCATTCCGCGCCCGGCTCGGTGGGCGAGAAGACGAACTCCACCGTGCCACCGTGATCGGGGCGGACGTCGTGAACCGAGAACGACCGGCGGGCCAGCATGCCCGTGGAGGGACCGCCCACGGCGATCGCGACGAACTGCCCGGGACGGAACTTGGTGGCGATCGCGGGCGCGACCACCGTCATGGCCACGTAGGCATCGACCCGGCGCACGGTGAGCACGGTCCCGCGCACTTGCACCGGCGCCAACCCGCCGCCCTCCCGATCACGATCTGCTGCTGCCAAGGAACCTCTCAGCCGTCCCCGGGGGGTCGCCCGGTGCTCTGCTATCCCCGGTGCGGGCGGCCATGCCAGCGGCGAGGCTTGCACCGGGAAGGGCGATTCTATCCGGCACGTCCACTATCCGCGCAGGCTAGCGGCGTGCTCTTGCAGTGAGCGCACTCCCAGTTCCCCTCGGATGACGGCCTCGATGCCCTGCACCGCCGCCGCCAGCCCGGCCACGGTGGTCACGCACGGCACGCCCCGGCGAACCGCCGCCGTCCGGATCTCGTATCCGTCCAGCCGCACGGAAGCCGCCGAGGAGCTCCCGAAGGGCGTGTTCACGATCAGGTCTACCTCACCGTCCAGGATGCGCGTGACAACGGTTGGCTCGCCATCCGGTCCGGCACCATCGCTGTGCTTTCGCACGATCTTGGCACGAACGCCGTTCCTGCGCAGCACCTCCGCCGTTCCATTCGTCGCCCAGATCTCAAACCCCAGATCGGCCAGGCGCTTGACCGGGAAGATCATCGAGCGCTTGTCGCGGTTGGCGACCGACACGAAGATGCGGCCCTTGACGGGAAGCGACCCGTAGACGGCCTCCTGGGCCTTGGCGTAGGCCTTGCCGAAGTCGGAGTCGATGCCCATGACCTCGCCCGTCGACCGCATCTCCGGGCCGAGGACGGTGTCCACTCCGGCCCCTGAGGGGTCACGGAACCGGCCGAAGGGCAGCACGGCCTCCTTGACCGCCACCGGCGCGCCGGGCTCAGGGAGCGGGTCCCCCGTTCCCGGCCCGGCCAGCGGCGCGGTGCCGCCATCGCCGGCCGCCGGCAGCACCCCGGCCTCCCGCAGCGAGGCGATGGACGAGCCCATCATGACCAGCGCGGCCGCCTTGGCCAGCGGCACCGCCGTCGCCTTGGACACGAACGGCACGGTGCGAGAGGCCCGCGGGTTGGCCTCCAGGACGTACAGGACGCCCGCGGCCAGCGCGTACTGCACGTTGAGCAGGCCGCGCACCCCGGTGCCCTGGGCGATCTTGAGGGTCGCCAACCGGATCGCGTCGATGTCGCCACGGCCCAGGGTGATCGGCGGCAGCGCGCAGGCCGAGTCACCGGAGTGAATGCCGGCCTCCTCGATGTGCTCCATGACGCCGCCAAGGTAGAGCTCGGACCCGTCGTACAGGCCGTCCACGTCGATCTCGATGGCGTCGTCGAGGAACCGGTCGATGAGGATCGGGTTGTCGGGCGAGGCCTCGGTGGCCCGGGCCACGTAGGCCCGGAGCGTCGCCTCGTCGTAGACGATCTCCATGCCGCGCCCGCCGAGGACGTAGGACGGCCGCACCAGGACGGGGAAGCCGATCTCGGCGGCCGCGGCGGCCGCCTCGTCGGCCGACAGCGCGATCTCGCCGCGCGGCGCGGTCAGGCCCGCCTCGGCCAGGACCGCCGCGAACGCGCCGCGGTCCTCGGCGGCGTGGATGGCCGCGGGCGAGGTGCCCACGATCGGGACGCCGGCCGCCTCAAGCGAGCGGGCCAGGCCGAGCGGCGTCTGTCCGCCGATCTGCACGATCACGCCGACAACCGGCCCGGCCGCCTGCTCGGCGTGCACCACCTCAAGGACGTCCTCGAGGGTGAGCGGCTCGAAGTACAGCCGGGAGGAGGTGTCGTAGTCCGTCGAGACCGTCTCGGGGTTGCAGTTGACCATCACGGTCTCGTAGCCGGCCGCGCGCAGTGCGAATGAGGCGTGCACGCAGGAGTAGTCGAACTCGATGCCCTGGCCGATGCGGTTGGGGCCGCTGCCCAAGATGATGACCTTGGGCGTGTCGCCGCCCGGCACCTCCGTCCCCGAGTCGTAGGAGGAGTACAGGTACGGGGTCTGCGCGGCGAACTCGGCCGCGCAGGTGTCGACCGCGTGGTAGGCCGGCCGGATCGAGAGCGAGTGCCGCAGCGCCCGCACCTCGTCGGCGGGCAGGCCGCGCAGCTCGCCGATCGCCTGATCGGAGAACCCCGCGCCCTTGGCGGTCCGCAGCAGGTCCGCGTCGAGTCGCGGCGCGGACCTGATCGCCGCGGCGAGCTCCTTCAGGTACTCCAGCTGGTCGACGAACCACGGGTCCACCCCGGTGACGTCGGCCACCTGCTCGGGGCTGGCCCCGGCCAGCAGCGCCCGCATCATCGTGCCAAGCCGCCCGTCGTGCGGGGTGCGGCAGCGGTCCAGGAGCGTGGCCGCGTCGGCCGTCGGCGTGGTGAAGGTGAGCGGGGCATTGCGGGCCTCAAGCGACCGGAGCGCCTTCTGCAGGGCCTCGGCGAACGACCGGCCGATCGCCATCGCCTCGCCGACCGACTTCATGTGGGTGGTCAGCGTGGGGTCGGCCCCCGGGAACTTCTCGAAGGCGAACCTGGGCACCTTGACCACCACGTAGTCCAGGGCGGGCTCGAAGCTGGCCGGGGTCTGCCCGGTGATGTCGTTGGGGATCTCATCGAGCGTGTAGCCGATCGCCAGCCGGGTGGCGATCTTGGCGATCGGGAAGCCGGTCGCCTTGGAGGCGAGCGCGGAACTGCGCGAGACGCGCGGGTTCATCTCGATCACGATCATCCGCCCGGTCGCCGGGTTGACGGCGAACTGGATGTTGCAGCCGCCGGTGTCGACGCCGACGGCGCGGATGATCTTGATGGCGGTGTCCCGCATCCGCTGGTACTCGCGGTCGGTGAGGGTCATCGCCGGGGCCACCGTGACCGAGTCGCCGGTGTGCACGCCCATCGGGTCGATGTTCTCGATCGAGCAGACGATCACGACGTTGTCGTTCGCGTCGCGCATCAGCTCGAGCTCGTACTCCTTCCAGCCGATGATCGACTCCTCGAGGAGGACCTCGGTGGTCGGGCTGGCGTCCAGCCCGGCGCTGGCGATGCGGCGCAGGTCGTCATCGGTGCGGGCGATGCCCGAGCCGAGGCCGCCCAGGGTGAAGGACGGCCTGACCACGACGGGCAGGCCCAGCTCGGCGGTGGCCGCGAAGCATTCCTCCAGGGTGCGGCAGATGACGCTGCGCGGTACCTCCGCGCCCAGGCCGATCACGATCTCCTTGAACTTCTCGCGGTCCTCGCACGCCTCGATCGCGTCCACGTCCGCGCCGATCAGCTCGACGTTGTACTTGCGCAAGATCCCCTGGGCATGCAGGTCGATGGCCGCGTTCAGCGCGGTCTGGCCGCCCAGCGTCGGCAGGACGGCGTCCGGCCGTTCCTTGGCGATGACCTTCTCGAGGATCTCGGTGGTGATCGGCTCCACGTAGGTGGCGTCGGCGAACTCCGGGTCGGTCATGATCGTGGCCGGGTTGGAGTTGACCAGGCTGACCCGGATGCCCTCGGAGCGAAGGACGCGGCAGGCCTGGGTGCCCGAGTAGTCGAATTCGCAGCCCTGGCCGATGACGATCGGGCCTGACCCGATTACCAGGACCGACTTGAGGTCTTCACGCCGCGGCATGGCCACGCTCCATCAGGCTGCAGAACTGGTCGAAATGGTCTACCGCGTCGTGCGGCCCGGGGGCCGCCTCCGGGTGGTACTGGACGCTGAAGGCCGGGTAGTCGAGCAGCCGGATGCCCTCGACGACGCCGTCGTTGAGGTTGACGTGGCTGACGACGGCCGGCCCGTAGGGGGTGTCGAACGGCCGGCGGGCCGCGTCGGGCACGTGCGACCAGGTGGCGCCGTCCCCCGCGGCCTGCCAGGTGCCGTCCAGCCCGGGCAGGGCGGCGGCGAAGCCGTGGTTGTGGCTGGTGATGTACACCCGGCCGGTGGCCAGGTCCATGACCGGCTGGTTGACGCCCCGGTGGCCGTAGCGGAGCTTGTAGGTGGACAGGCCGAGCGCCCTGGCCAGGATCTGGCTGCCGAAGCAGATGCCGAACAGCGGTACCCCGGCGTCGAGCACGCCCCGCATGGCCTCGACGGCGTAGGTGAGCGCGGCCGGGTCGCCGGGCCCGTTGCTGAAGAACACCCCGTCCGGGCCTTCGGCCAGGATCTGGCTGGCGGTCGAGGTCGCGGGCACGACGGTGACCTCGATCCCGCGATCGGCCATGCTGCGGGGGGTCATGGCCTTGATGCCCAGGTCGACCGCCGCCACCTTCCACCGGGTGGGAGTACCGACTGGCGGGCTGACCGTGTACGGCTCCCTGGTCGACACGACGGTGGCCAGGTCGGCCCCGGCCATCTGCGGACTGTGCCTGACCCGCTCGAGCAGCCGGGCCGGGTCGGTCTCGACCGTGGACACGGCCGCCCGCATCGCGCCCTGCTCGCGCAGCCGCATGGTCAGCGCCCTGGTGTCGCGGATCGCGATGCCCGGGACGTCGCTGTCGGAGAGGTAGGCGTCAAGGCTGGCGCGGGAGCGCCAGTTGGAGGCGATCCGGGCCGGCTCGCGCACCACGTACCCGCTGACCCAGACCCGGCTTGACTCGGGGTCCTCGGCGTTGACGCCGGTGTTGCCGATGTGCGGCGCGGTCATCGCCACGATCTGGCCGCAGTAGGAGGGGTCGGTGAGCGTCTCCTGGTAGCCGGTCATGCCGGTGTTGAAGACCATCTCGCCGAACCGCTCGCCCTCGGCACCGAAGCCGGTCCCGTGCAGGGTCGTGCCGTCCTCGAGGACGAGGATCGCTGGCTTCTCGCTCATTTGGTCACCTTCCCGTCGATCACCGTGGCTGTGCCGCGCAGGAACGTGGCGACCACCCGGCCAGGCAGTTCCATCCCGCCGAACGGGGAGTTGCGGCTCTTGGACGCGTGGCTGCCCGGATCCACGGCCTCCGGGCCCGCCGCCGGGTCATAGCAGGTGATGTTGCCGGGGCTGCCGGGCGCCAGGGGCTGGCCGTGGGCGGCCACCCGGCCGATCCGCGCGGGCCGCACCGACATCCGGTCGGCCACGGCGGCCCAGTCCAGCAGGCCGGTGTCGACCATGGCGAGCTGCACGACCCGCAGCGCGGTCTCCAGGCCGGTCATCCCGTTGGCGGCCTCGGCCCACTCGGCTTCCTTGGCCTCCACCGGGTGCGGGGCGTGGTCGGTCGCGACGCAGTCGATGGTGCCGTCGGCCAGCCCGGCGCGCAGCGCGTCCACGTCCGCTCGCGTGCGCAGGGGCGGGTTGACCTTGAAGACGGTGTCGTAGCCCTCGGCGAGGTCGTCGGTGAGCAGCAGGTGGTGCGGAGTGACCTCGGCGGTGACCCGCCAGCCCTTCGACTTGGCCCACCGGATGATCTCCACGGACCCGGCGGTGGAGACGTGGCAGACGTGCAGCGCCGAGCCGGTGTGCGCGGCCAGCAGGCAGTCCCGCGCGATGATCGCCTCCTCGGCGGCCGCCGGCCACCCGGCCAGGCCGAGCCTGCTGGCGACCTCGCCCTCGTTCAGCTGCGCGCCCTCGGTGAGCCGCGGCTCCTGGGCATGCTGGGCGATGACCCCGTCGAACGCCTTGACGTACTCAAGCGCCCGCCGCATCAGCAGCGGGTCGGCGACGCAGTGCCCGTCGTCGGAGAACACCCGGACCCGGGCGGCCGAGTCGGCCATCGCGCCCAGCTCAGCGAGGTTCTTGCCGGCCAGCCCGATGGTGACCGCGCCCACCGGCCGGACATCGACGTACCCGGCCTGCTCGCCGAGCCGCCATACCTGCTCAACGACGCCCGCGGTGTCGGCCACCGGCTCGGTGTTGGCCATCGCGTGCACGGCCGTGAAGCCACCGAGGGCCGCGGCCCTGGTGCCGGTCTCGACCGTCTCGGCGTCGTCGGCGCCCGGCTCGCGCAGGTGCGTGTGCAGGTCGACAAGGCCCGGCAGGACGATGAGCCCGGACGCGTCGAGGACCCGCGCGCCGGGCGCGGAAAGTCCGGCCCCGACGGCGGCAATCACGCCCCCGGACAGGTGAATGTCAGCCCGATCGCCGCCCGCGATCCTGGCCCCCGTTATCAGCCACTCCTCGCCCCTCAGCTCACTCACTGGGCCTCCTCCGCGCCGCCGAGCATCAAGTACAGCACCGCCATCCGGACGGTCACCCCGTTGGCCACCTGGGCCACTATCGTCGACCGGGGCGAGTCGGCGACCTCGGCCGCGATCTCCACGCCGCGGTTCATCGGGCCGGGGTGCATCACGATGGCGTGATCGGGCATCCTGGCCATCCTGGTCATGTCCAGCCCGTACCGCCGGCGGTACTCGCGGATGGACGGGAAGTAAGCCGCGGTCATCCGCTCGTGCTGGACCCGCAGCATCATCACCACGTCGCTCTTGCCCAGCTCGGCGTCCAGGTCGTAGCTGATGCCGCACGGCCAGGTCTGCACCGCATACGGCATCAGGGTGGGCGGGGCGACCAGCGTCACCTCGGCCCCGAGCCTGCTGAGCAGCAGCACGTTGGACCGCGCGACGCGGCTGTGCAGCACGTCGCCGACGATCGTGACCCGCACGCCGTCAAGGCCCGCCCCGGCCGGCCCTGAGCCGCCGACCCCGCCCGCGGCGAGTCGCTGGCGCATGGTGAACGCGTCGAGCAGGGCCTGGGTGGGATGCTCATGAGTGCCGTCACCCGCGTTGATCACGTTCCCCGTCACCCAGCCGGCGAGCCGGTGCGGCGCCCCGGAGGCCGGGTGCCTGATCACGATGGCGTCGGCGCCCATCGCCTCCAGCGTCAGCGCGGTGTCCTTGAGGCTCTCGCCCTTGGCGACGCTTGACCCCTTGGCGGAGAAGTTGATGACGTCGGCGGACAGCCGCTTGGCGGCCGCCTCGAAGGACGTCCGGGTCCTGGTGGAGTCCTCGTAGAACAGGTTGACGACCGTCCGGCCCCGCAGCGTCGGGAGCTTGCGGATGGGCCGCCCGGCCACGCTAGCCAGCTCGGCGGCGGTGTCGAGGACGCTGATCGCGTCCTCGCGGCTGAGGTCGGCGGCGGAGATCAGGTGTCGCTTCATGGCGTCGTCCCCTCCTCACGCGCCGCGGGCTTGCCGCGCTCGCCGAGCAGGACCAGGTCCTCCCCGTCGGTTTCCTCGAGCAGCACGCGGATCACCTCGCGATGCGCCGTGGGGAGGTTCTTCCCGACGTAGTCGGCGCGGATCGGCAGCTCCCTGTGCCCCCGGTCGACCAGGACGGCCAGCTGCACGGCGCGCGGGCGGCCGAGGTCGTTCAGCGCGTCGAGGGCGGCCCGCACGGTCCGGCCAGAGAACAGGACGTCGTCGACGAGGACGACGGTCTTCCCGTCGATCCCCTGCGGGGGGACCTCGGTGTGGCCGAGGGCACGGGCCGGGCGCAGCCGCAGGTCGTCGCGGTGCATAGTGATGTCGAGCGAGCCGACCGGGACGGCGGCGCCCTCGAAGGCGCTCATCCGGGCGGCCAGGCGGCGGGCCAGCGGCACGCCGCGGGTCGGGATGCCGAACAGCACGACCCCGTCGCCGCCGTGGGTGCGCTCGAGGATCTCGTGAGCCAGACGGCTCAGCGCGCGGCGGATCTCCTCCTGCGTGAGGACGGCCTTCCATCCGGAAGCGACCTCAGGACGTGGTTGCGGCGTCATCGCGCACACCAGTCACGACCTCCTTCCCCGTCTCACTGGACGGTCCTTAAAGGGTGCCTACGTCCTCAACCGTACAGTGCTGGCCGGGGAGTACCTCCCCTCCCCCGGGTCACGCGGGGCAAAACGGGGCGCCTTACGGGGCGTCGCGAGCGGCTGTCCATCGTTGCCGCGCGGCCCGGCGGCACTCATTCAGAGGTGATCTTGATCCCATTGGGTGACGACTTTCAGATGTGATTTAGATCACACTGACGATACCGGGGCATAACGTTCTGACACCGTGAGAGACTTCCTGTCGGGCAGCCCGGAACTCGGGAAACCCGATTACATCAGGGGTTGTCGGGTTTCGGCGGAGGGTACATAGCCATCCGGGAGGCAAGCCCGGTTACTGGACGAGTTCAACCAGTTTTTGCCATTCGGCTTGACCTTGTCGCCTTCGCCGCCTACCGTCACTGTGCGTAACCGTTACCGTAAGCG
>Ga0335072_10007009_pt1 | contig 16453 bp, 12 predicted proteins | sample Lox_Sample_21_FD_206725 | JGI IMG/M metagenome (GOLD analysis project Ga0335072, IMG submission 206725) | Soil microbial communities from Loxahatchee National Wildlife Refuge, Florida, United States - Lox_Sample_2.1 | ecosystem: Environmental > Terrestrial > Soil > Wetlands | place: USA...
ATGAGGATGCTGTTCGCCGTTGCCATCTGAAGGATTTCATTGATCCGGATCAACTCGTCTTCGAGCTTTCCGCGCAGATTCTGAACGTTCTCCTCCTCCTCAAAGTGCGTGAAGATCCTGTCAAACAAGAACAATTTTGCTGAAGCGCCCGGCACCGGACAACCAAGCGCAGCCAGGTAGTGAATCTGTCCAAAGGTCCGTGCGAACGTGGTTTTCCCTCCCTGGTTCGGCCCCGAAACGACAAAGATGCGTTCCGGTTCCTTCAGGAAGAAGCCATTCGTCACCACATCCTTGTGCGCACGGATCAATTGATTAGCGAGAGCCAGATCGTATGTTTCAACTGCCTGAATCTCTCTGGAAGGGTTTGTCACGTCCGGATAGCAAAACGCGAGTCCCGCCTTTCTTACTTGGTCCATTTGCTCCAGGTAGGCAAGATAGAACTGCACCTCCCGGTCGAACCTGGCAATGACCTCGTGGAAGCAGCTCTGATAACGAGTGCAATATTCGTCGAGATGATGAAAGAGCCCCGAGTGGAGCTTGGCGACCTGATCGAGGATTTGCGCCTCAATGTGATTCATCTCGATTGACAGTGAGATTTTGAGGCGGTGGCTTCTCGGATCGACTTGCCGAAACTTCTGAAACGTTTCCAAGACCTCCTGGCTGTAGTTGCCGTCCCTATCATTTCGGTCGACGGTGACCCGGGCTCCGTGGATATGAAGCGAGTATCTAACCCCTTGCAGATCGGCTCGAATTCTTTCCGTTTCTCCCCTCAGAACAATGAACTCCTCTGAGTTGCGATAACGGGCGAGAAAATCGCTGAAACCCTGGAAGCCCCGCGAATCAGGCCTGGCGCAGGCCAACCCTTGCGTGAGCGTTACGGTGGCTTTGCAGTAGGTTTCAACGGCATCGAGGAACGAGGCTTGCTTTTGTAGTTTGTAGTAGTGCTTCTCGGAACGCGCAAGGTGAGCGCGCATGTTCCGCATCTCTTCCGCAAACGACCGCACGTTCTGCAGGAGCTCAGAATTCTCGAAATCTTGAAAAACGGCCTGGCGATAGCGGACAGCTTCTGCGCGGTCCAGCGGGCAATAGAAAAATGGCTGCAGGTGATATTCTTCGCGGCCGGCTGTAATCGTATCGACGATCTGGTCAAGGTTCAGATCGGGAAAGAAGACAGGGGACTCTTGCCTTCCAAATCCTCCATCAGCTCCCGGTGAGTCGTACAGAATACTACGGAAGGCCCCCGTTTCCATGGCTGCCCCGTCTGGTCCGGTGGCAGACGACGGACCGGATTCCTTCATAGGAGCGGCGTTCGGATAATGGGCGGGATATGCGGGCACAGACGACTCCTCGAGTCCTTCTTCGCAGGAGTCATCTTCCCCTAGTGTAAGGGGCGTATCAGAGTGGACTCCAACACCCGCTCACTACCAGTATCAGGAGGGCGCAACCGGCTGTCAACGAAGAGCACGCGGCAATGCCGGGCGGTGAGCGCCTGGTCGACTGCGGGGATGACTGTCATCGCGGGATGCCGATCTGTTGGAGGTCGCGTGCAACGGGCGGCGGAGTCTTGACAACTAGCTCCTTGCGGTTCAATATGATGGCAGCACATTGTCGGAACGGTGATGGAACTCCACCGATTAACCGCCTTCACGGCTGATGATTCCTACTCTCAGAGGAGTTGCGCCGTGAAGAAGTTTGTGCAAAAGCCCGCTCAACAATCTCAGCAATTCGCTTCGGATTTCCTCCCCCAGGCTTTCCCGCCGCTTAATTTGAGGCCCTGCTTTGAGACTGTTGTAGCCGTCCGCCGCTGCTGAGGAGCGGAACCGGAAGCGGCTCGTTCTTCCACCTCAACGGCTATTCAAAATGCTAGGCTCAGGGGAGTTCTGATGGCACGGACAATTCTGTACAACCTCATTCAGCTTTTGTTCGTACTGGGTTTTGCGCCCTTGTACTCCGGGGTGCTAAGCCGGTTGAAAGAAATCATCCAGAGCAAGCGCGGGCCGAGCATCATTCAGCCTTATCGCGATCTTTGGAAACTCTTTCACAAAGACGAGGTTGTCTCATCGGAAACCACGTGGATCTTTCGCGTCACGCCGTACCTGGTGTTTATCGTTCCGCTGTTTGTTGCCAGCCTGATCCCGGTCCTCACGGATTATCCTCTGGCTTTCGCGTTTATGGGCGACATGCTCGCGGGAGGGTTTTTCCTCGGGCTTGGCGGCTTCTTCGCGGCCCTGGCAGCGGTCGACACGGGGAATCCTTACGGTCCCATGGGAGCAAGCAGAACGCGGATGGTTGGGTTTCTCGCCGAACCGGTGTTCATGATTGTGTTCTTCACCGTGTCGTTTGTGGCCCAGTCCACGATTCCTTACATCGTTCAGCAGAAATGGGTGGCTAGTCCTGCCGCATTCTTCTCTCCGGCCCACATACTCCTGCTCATCGCTTTTCTGATGCTGATGTTGGCTGAAGGCGGAAAAATTCCCGTCGACAATCCGTCGGGGCACTTCGAGCTTGCCATGATCGATGAGTCGAAGGGGCTTGAATACTCGGGCCGTGGCGCCGCTTTGATGAAGTGGGGCGGCCAAATGAAGTTCCTCGTCCTCACCTGTATCTTTCTCAATGTGCTGTTGGCGCCCTGGGGCCTGGCCAGCGATGTCGAGCCCGGCCATGTGTTGCTTGCCATTCCGCTGATCCTGGCCAAGATTCTGTTGTTCACCATCGTCCTGGTCATGATCGAGTCGTCGCTTGCCAAGCTGCGCCTGTTTCGCATCAGCGAGTTTCTTGGAGCCGCGTTCATCATTTCTGTGGCGGCGATGATCATTAGCATTTTTTCAGCTTCGGCTGCTTAGAAAGGAGTCGCCGGTAGTGGGTGCTCAAACACAACTCATCCAGGGACTCAATGCCTTGGCCGCAGGACTGGTGTTGTTGGCCGCGTTTGCGATGGTCACCACTCGCCAAGTGCAGGGCGTTTTGCGGTTTCTCATTGTCCAGTCGCTCTTCGTGGCAACGTCGGCATTTCTAATCGGATTCAATCGCCATTCGATCGACCTTCTGGCTCTCGGCTGCATCATGATCGCATCGAAAGTGATCACCATCCCGTGGGTGCTCAGACGATTGTTGCCCGCAGATCTTTACGAGCGTCGTGAGATCGATCAACTCATCAATATTCCATCCTCACTCTTGATCGCGTTATTGCTGGCAATTGCCGCAGAGTTCCTGGTCGGCCCTCTTGTAGCGGTTTCAGGAGATCCAGTCGTAAAAGCAAACCTACCCATCGGCATGGCTGGACTCCTCATAGGGGCGTATTCCCTGATCGCGCGCCGCGAAGCCATCCCTCAGCTCATTGGCATTCTCGCCATGGAAAATGGAGCCTTCTTTGCCGGCATCGCGATCGCGCCCGATCTTCCTCTGATCGCCGAGCTGGCCATTGCGATCGACGTGATTCTCATTGTTGTGGTTGTTGGCGTACTGACCCGAAACATTACCAGGACGATCGGGACGACGGAAGCCGCTACGATGAGCGAGCTGCGAGAGGAGCCCAGGACATGGCGCTAATGGCTGTTGTGGCGCTGCCGCTCCTTGCAGCATTCCTGTGCTGGCTCCCGCCGTTGCGCCGGATTGCCTGGGTTACTACGATCGTTTTTCTCACACTTAGCCTCGCGGCCGCAGTGGTTACTGCGTGGCAGGTTCTCTTGAGCGGACGCATTGTCGCGATTGCCGGATGGTTCGAAGCGGATGGCCTAAGCGCTCTTGTGCTTCTCATGGTTACCTTTGTGTGCATCGTCGCCGCTATCTATTCGGGCGGCTATATGCGTCACGAGACCCCGTCGAAAGAACGGTTGTGGTGGTTTTACTCAAACTACAATCTGTTTGTTTTCTCTCTGGCCGCCGTTCCCGCTCTTGCTCGGGTCAATCTGGTCTGGGTCGCCGTGGAAATGGTCACACTGTTTGCAACGTTGCTCGTTGCGTACGAAAGTACGCCAGGCGCCCTCGAGGCGGCCTGGAAGATGGCGATCCTGACCATGATGGGAGCGCCGATTTCGCTCTTTGGATTTCTGACTCTCTATTGGGCCTTTCGTATCGGCGGCGGAACAGCGGAGACGTGGCAGAGCCTTTATGCCATGGCCGCAACCATGTCGCCCAATCTGTTGAAACTATCGTTCCTGCTGGTCTTTGTGGGATTCGGCGCCAAGGCCGGTCTTGCTCCCATGCATACCTGGCTTCCGGATGCTCACAGCCAGGCACCGACGCCTGTGTGCGCTGTACTCTCCGGGATGAAGACGACCATTCCTCTTTACGCCGTGTTGCGTCTGCTTTCCGTCGTGCTTGGCTCGCCAGATGCACGGCTCGGGGAGTGGATGGTGATTTTGGGTCTCTTCTCGGTGGGGATTGCTGCATTCCTGCTTTTGCAGGTGCGCGATTACAAGCGCATGTTCGCTTACTCCACCGTCGAACACATGGGCATCATTCTCACCGCTGCCGGCTTCGCAACACATGCCGCAGCGTATGGGGCTGTCGCTCAAATGCTGAACCACTCGATCACCAAGTCCCTCTGTTTCCTGTCAGCCGGGATGGTATTGCTGGCGCTCGATACGCGTCAGATCAGCGAGGTGCGTGGACTCTTCCGAATCTCACCCTTTGCGGCGAGCGCGCTCCTGCTTTGTTCACTGGCGATTGCCGGTGCACCGCCATTTCCAATTTTCCTTAGTGAGTTTTCCATCTTGTCCGCCGGCCTCAGATCGGAACACATCGCCGCGGTCATCGTTCTTGCTACCCTGATCGTCATCGCATTTGTCGCCATCTTCCTGCAAGTCAACAGCATGTTGTTTGGCGAACCTGTACCTGCGAAGACACCAGTGCTGGCACCCCGGAGCTGCCGCACTGCCATACTCATCGCTGTCGCGCCTGTGGTTCTCCTCGGCGTTTACATTCCTGGGCCAGTCCATTCGCTGATGACACTCGCGGCTCAGCAGTTGGGAGGACACTGAAATGGCGAATCATTCCTCGCCCATTGAGGGGGGCAATATAACGGGCCTGGCCGATCTGACCGGCATTCTCGTCGAGCGTTTTGGAGCTCAAGTTGTCCAAATGCGGGCTGGCAGGAACTTTATCCTCTCTCTGTCACTCGCTCAGTTGAGCGCGCTGCCTGCGCTTTCTCGATTCCTTTTCTGGGAGCAAGGCTGTGCGTTTGGCGGAATTATCGCGGAGGAGAATTCGAGCAGTTGGCAGATGCACTATGCATTTCTCCAACCCGGGACGGGATGGATCGATGTGGAATTCTCGATGCCGATCGAGACGACCAGCCTGCCAAGCATCGTTGCCGAGGTGCATGCGGCCGATTGGCATGAGCGGGAAATCGAGGATCTCTTTGGAATACATTTCGAGAATCACCCGCGGCTTGGCGATTTTGTGCTGCACGACCAGATCTGGCATGAGGGCATCGACCCGATGCGCAAGAGCTTCTCGGCCAGTCAGGCGCAGTTTGAAGGCAAGGTGGACCTGGAGTGGCAGCCCTTGCTGGTTGTCGGAGACCCAGGTTCGTTCGCAATGCCGGTTGGCCCCATATACGAGGGCGGAGTTGGAGAATCTCTGCACTTTCTGCTGGAGACAGTTGGTGAGGATGTGATCCGCGCAGTGCCGCGGCTCTTCTATAACTACAGGGCTGTCGAAAAGATCGCCGAGGGCCGCACCGTTGCGGATGCGCTTCTCCTTGCCGAGCGATTTGCTGCAACGTCCGCATTCGCTCATTCACTCGCCTTCTGTCTGGCTGCCGAGAGAATCGCAGGGGTAGAGGCGCCGCCGCGAGCCGCGGCTCTTCGTGTCCTGCTTGCGGAGCTTGAGCGATTAAGACACCACGCGGGCGCGATTGCGGCCATCTGTGAGTCCACTGCGCTAGCCGTCTCTGCCGCGCAGGCCGCGATTATCGAAGAGAATCTGCTACGCTCCTCCTCCGTATTTGCTGACCATCGATACCTGTTTGGGCTGAACACTCCTGGAGGGCTGACTCGCGATTTTGGGTCGGAGCAGTGCAGACGGTTGCTTGTTGCAGCCGACAAGGCGGAGAGCGATCTTCTCATTCTGGAGGGCCGGCTTCGTTTGAGCAGCAGCTTCCTTGACCGTCTTGAAGACGTAGGAGTCGTCACTGGAGACCGCGCCAGGGATTTGAATCTCGTGGGTCCAATTGGCCGGGCTTCGGCTCAGCATTGCGATTTGCGAAGAGCATGCTCTTATTCCGGTTACGGGCGGTTTGAGTTTGAGGTTCCATATGAGACGGAAGGCGACGGCTATGCCAGGTTGCGCGTGCTTTTTGCGGAAGCGACACAGTCCGCGAAGCTCATTCATCAGGTTGCTGGCAGCTTGGAGGACGGACCGGTTCGTGTTAACTACGAAGTGAATCGCCCGGGTGCGGCCCTTGGATGGGCGGAAGCGCCGCGAGGCGCCGCACTTCACTGGCTGCGAGTCGACGAAGAGGGTGTTGTCGAGCGCTATCGGGCGATTACGCCATCGTTCAACAACTGGCTCGGGTTCCACGTTGCCGCGGAGAATTTCGCGTTTCAGGATTTCCCGATCATTCTTGCAACCTTCGGGTTGTCCGCAACTGAATGTGATCGGTAGAGGTGGCCTCACGATGAGCTTCTGGTTTTGGCACGGATTGCGCAAAGGCATTCAATCGACTCGCTACCCTGCGCGGGCGGAGAACGCACCTGGAGTTTCTCCGGGACGTCCGGCGAACACGGATTTCCCGACCGTTGAAGAGGCTCAACTCGCCGCGGAAATCTGTCCGACGGATGCAATTGTTGCCCACGGAAAATCAACATCCGTGAATCATGGCAAGTGCGTACATTGCCAACTCTGTCTTCACTCTTTGTCGTCTCCCATGAACTGGGAAGCCGGGTTCGAATGGACGCGGCTGCCTGCAAATCAAACAGAATCGCACCCTTTGCCGGCAGCTTTTGCCAAGTCAATGCACATCATGGTTGTGGACGCCGGAGATTGCGGCGCCTGCCTCCACGAGGTAAAGCAACTCAACAACCCCCTTTACAACATGCATCGGCTTGGGTTCTTTTTGACGGCCACGCCGCGCACCGCAGATCTTCTGCTGGTAGTGGGGCCGGTGAGCGAAAACACGCGCGGGCCACTGCTCAAAACCTGGGAAGCCATGCCAACCTCCAGGAAAGTGATGGCCGTTGGCAGCTGTGCCACTTCAGGCGGAGTGTTTGGCAGAAGCTTTATGTGCGCCTGTGGGGTGAGCTCGGTCTTGCCCGTCGATTTTGAAGTTCCAGGAAACCCTCCACCGCCTCTGGCGATACTGCACGGACTCCTGGTCGTTGCAGGGAGGAAATCCTTGAAGAGCCTTGAACCAATCTCCGAAGGGAGACCCTGATCCATGGCCATTACCGGCCCATCGTTGGTTGCAATCTTTGTCGTCTGCGCGGCGGGAGCCTTCTGCTCGGCTTTGTTTGGCCGCAAGCAGGTTCCATCGGTGCTCGCCATTGCGGGCACATTGTCGGCCATCCTTATGGTCTTGACATCGGCAACCGTGCTGCTGACGGGTCAGGCTTTCGAGTCTGCGCTCTGGACACTCGACGGGTTTGGCCGCTTCACAATTCACCTCGATCCGCTGTCGTCCATCTTTCTTCTCGTTTCCGGAGTCGTCTACTTTTCTGTTTCACTATTCGCAGCAAGCTTCCTCAGGAATCAGGCGGACGAGGAGCATCCTCACCTGAATTACTCGGTTCTTTACTTTGCGCTCATGGCGTCGGTGGTCCTGATTCTCGTGGCCGGCGACACCCTCCTCTTCCTGATTAGCTGGGAGTGCATGTCCATCCTGTGCTTTTTGCTGATCAATTACGATCCGCGCGGACAGTCGGACAAATCCGCCGGTTACATCATGCTCGCGATGAGCGAAGCCGGCTTTCTTGCGGTTGCGGTCGCCTTTTTGCTCCTTGCCCGTTCCGCTCCGGATTTCTCGTTTGCAGCATTGCGCGCCGCGAGTGCAAACCTCTCACCACAAGCGCTCTGGCTGCCCTTCCTGCTTGGCTTCTTCGGCTTCGGAGTGAAAGCGGGCCTGGTCCCGGTCAATTTCTGGCTTCCGCGCTCCTATACCGCCGCTCCGCCGGTTTTCATTCCCGTTTTCGCAGGCGTCACACTCAATCTCGGGTTTTATGGAATCCTGCGGCTCAATGCGGATCTCATGCATGCGGGTTACGGCGCGGGCCTGGTAGCGCTGATCACCGGCAGCGTCACAGCCCTGGTGGGAATTCTCTATGCAACGACTGACGGCGACATGAAAACGATGCTCGCTCACAGCTCCATCGAGAACGCTGGCATTATCGTCGCCGCCGTGGGCGCTTTCCTGGTTTTTCGGGCCCTTGGTCAGCCGGTCGCCGCAGCACTCGCTGTCTCGGCTGCGCTTTATCACGCGGTGAATCATTCGGTCTACAAGACGCTTCTTTTCGAGGGTGCCGGGCACGTGGAAGCTGCAACCGGTACGCGAGAGATGGATCACCTTGGCGGCCTCTCGCGCCTGCTACCTGGCCTGTCCTTCATCTTTCTCGTAGGCTGCCTGGCGATTTCCGCGGTGCCCCCATTGAATGGATTTGTCAGCGAGTGGATGACCCTACAGGCGTTGCTGCGCAGCGCAGTTCTAGTGTCGACCTCGATACGAATTGTCTTCGCGCTTTGCGGCGCCGGGCTCGCGCTGACCGCGGCACTGGCCGTGACCTGCTTTGTGAAGGCCTACGCCATGAACTTTCTGGGACTGCGCAGGGGCACATGGGAACTTCGGGCCAGAACGCAGGCAATGAGCAAATTCCCGCTGGCGTTTCTGGCCGTCATTTGTCTGCTGTTGGGAATCCTCCCAACCTACGTCCTGCCGATGCTCAACGCGAGCGTGGAACCTCTCGCCGGTGCCAGCATCACCACCGCGCTCGTTCAGCCGTTTTTTACGGCAACTCCCGAGAATGCGCAACTTCCCGCCGGATTTCTCCAGGATTTTCACAACCTGGGCGCGCAGGCAGGCCGGGGTCTCGCACCCGGCCGCGGGCTGGTCATGCTTCTCCGTGGTGGTGAAACGAATCCAGTCGTCTTTGCAATGTCGCCTTCCTACAGCATCATCGCACTGGTTGTTCTCTTCGCCGCGGTTTGGTTCGTCGTGCGACGCTTCACGCGCCGCCGCATTCTGGTACGGCGTCCAATCTGGGCGGGAGGAATTCCACGGCTGCTGCCACTTTTGACCTACACGGCAACAGGTTTCTCGAATCCGGTCCGCGTCGTGTTTCAGGCCATCTTTCGACCTAACATTATTGAGGACACACGCCAAACCGTTGCGGTGCATTTCCGGACGGCCATTCACAGGCAGCGTGAAGAGACACATGTCGTCGACCGTCTGCTGTTGAAGCCGGTGGCAATTGCTGTCCAAGGGATTGCCGCATTTCTGGCCGGCATGCATCACGGCAAATTGAACGCCTATGTCACATATGTGCTCGCGTTCCTTTTGCTGGTGCTTTTTTTCTATCGGGGAAGTTAGAAGCTGCGGAACGCCCCCACACCGCTGTTCACTCTCGCGCGCGTTTTCAAGATCAGATATGCACGAGCTGAACTCAGGCGGAGGCTCCCGACGTAAGAGGAGTCTATGAATCCTGTTGGGTTGGCATTGAGTCTGCTCTTCGCGGTTTGCGCTGCAGGCATCATCGTGGGAATCCTTGTTCCTGAGAAGCGCGTCCCCGCCATTCTCGCGTGGGCCGGATCGATCGCCGCAGTTCTGGTGCTGTATGCCTCAGGGAGCGTCCTGATTTCCGGCGGCGAGTTCCACCACGCCTTGTGGACCATTCCTTCGATTGGCACGCTGACGATTCTTCTGGATCGTGTATCGGCGTTCTTCCTTCTGATTGCCGCCATTGTCATCCTCGCCAGCTCAGTATTCTCCGCTGCCTATATGAAACGGTATGTCGGCCACTATAGCCTGCGAGCATTCAATGCCTGGTACCTTGTCTTGTGCGCCTCGATCGCCTGGATTCTGATTGAGAACGACGTCTTCGGCTTCTTGCTCGCGTGGGAGGCGATGTCCATTTCCAGCTATCTTCTCGTCAACTTTGAGCATCGGCGCCGGGGAACCAGCCAGGCAGGCTATCTGATGCTGGCGATGAGCGAAGTGGGATTCATCGCCGTTACAATGGCGTTACTCATCCTCGCGTCTGGCGCCGAATCCTGGCAGCTTTCAGACCTCCACATCGGCGCGGCTGCTCTCGGTCCTATAGCACGCTGGGTGGTATTTCTGCTCACGTTTTTCGGTTTCGGCCTGAAGGCCGGCCTCGTCCCAGTCAACGCCTGGTTGCCCAGAGCTCATCCTGCCGCGCCGGCCAATGTCTCTGCAATTCTCTCCGGCGTAATTCTGAACCTGGGACTCTATGGGATTGTCCGCTTGGATTTTCAAATCGCACCCGTTACAACAACCGCAGCCGGACTGGTGATGCTCTTAACCGGAACGGTCTCCGCCCTGATGGGAATCCTTTACGCAACTACAGCGACGGATCTGAAGGGTGTCCTGGCTCACAGCTCAATCGAGAACATCGGAATTGTGACACTTGGATTTGGCGCAAGCGTCATCTTCGCCGCGGTGGGCCTGCCCTTGTTGGCGGGGATGGCCCTGATCGCAGCGTTCTACCATATGCTCAACCATTCCATCTACAAGTCTCTTCTCTTCTTAGGTGCGGGTTTAGTAGATGAGCACGCCGGCACTCGCGATCTCGATCGTCTCGGCGGACTGATGCGACTGATGCCATGGACGGCGGGCGTGTTTCTTATTGGCGCCCTCGCTATCTCTGCTGTTCCGCCGTTTAACGGATTCGTGAGCGAATGGCTCACGCTCCAGACTCTTCTTCGCGGCGTCGAAATCCCATCGATTCCCTTGCGCCTGGTGTTTGCGCTCTGTGGCGCGGTTCTCGCCTTGACGGCCGCACTCGCCGTGACCTGCTTTGTAAAGGCGTTTGCCATGGGTTTTCTTGGGCTGCCGCGTTCCGAAAGCACGGCGAAAGCTACCGAAGCCCGCGGAATCGCAATTGCGCCGATTGCGCTACTGGCGGTTCTTTGTCTCTTACTGGGCGTTCTTCCAACCTACATTGTTCCAGCATTAAATCAGGATTTGCAGCCGCTCATCAGTGCCGGCTCCGCGGAGTCGCTCGTGCCTCCGTTCTTCAGTGCTACTGCTGAAAACGGCCAACTACCCCGAGCATTCCTCCAGGACTTCCATAATCTAGGCGCGCAATCGGGTAAGAGGTTACTGCCCGGCCGCGGCTTGGTCGTACTTCTTCGTGGCTCCGAGCAGAATCCTGTTGTTTTTGCCATGTCGCCCGCATATGCCCTCGTGGCTCTGGTGATCCTGTTGACCCTCACAGGTATTATCGTCACGCGCCTCACGCGACGGCGTAACGTTGCTCGGCGCCCATTGTGGGCCGGAGGTATCCCTCGCTTGTTACCGCAGATGACCTATACGGCGACAGGTTTTTCAAATCCAGTGCGCGTCGTCTTCCACGCCATTTTCCGGCCCAATATCACTGAAGACACTCGCCAAACGGTAGCGGTGCATTTCCGCACTGCCATCCACAGGCAACGAGAAGAGACACATGTCGTCGACCGGGTATTCTTGCGGCCGGTGGGCGCTGCAGTGCGTGGAATCGCCGGTTTCCTGGCCGGCATGCATCACGGCAGATTGAACGCCTACGTCGTTTACGTACTCGCGTTCCTGCTGCTCGTCTTGTTTGTGTGCAGAGCGACTTAGAAATGATCCGACAAAGTCACCTTGCAATTCACTTTGCGGCCTCATGCGAGACGAAGCGTGCGTGGCAAACCCGGATGCTTTCCTGGGCGGCTCTCCGGTCCCTCCATCCGAGCACTTTTATGCGCTTACCTTTGAAATCCCGATGCATGGAAAGCACGTGCTCAATCTCGAGGAGAAGATTTGCTTGTGCGTCGGTGTAATTGTGGATGAGGCGAAATCGGGGATTAGCTACAGCGCATGCGACGATCTTCTCAAGCTGGACGCCGTGGTCGACAATTTCTAAGGCACCAATCGGACGGCCCCGCCTGATGCAACCGGGATCAGGTGATGCGTCGCCCAGCATAAGAATTCCGAGCGGCTCTCCATTTGCGCACATCGTCTGCGGGATGAACCCATAGTTTCCAGGCAGATGAACGGGAGTATGAAGCGGCTTCACCGGATGAAACAGGCGCGAGTGCCTGTCGTATTTGGTAGCTTTGCGGTGAGCTACCTCAATCACAGCGGTTACGGTATTTGGGGCATCGTCGCCAAGAGGGAGTGCGAGATAGTCCGTCATTTCTTTGTCATGCTCCTTTGCAATAGACGCTCACACAGGAGCAAAACAAAACTCCTGCGCTTCAAGCAGGAGTCATCAGCCGCTGTATTCAGAGGCGCTTCAAGGTGGATTCCTTCACCACATCAAGAGTACCACGATGAATGCGCTGATTTGTTTCGATATCTACATCTTTGCTGTACTTCCGTAATTAGCCTGCTACGTGCCGATTTGCATTTCCACTGTCGATCTTTCGCCTTGCACGCAAGGTCATTCGGCTGACGAAGGTGAATCGCTTCTGCAATAGGCTTCGGCGAGGTCGGGAAACCGAAGAAGCCAGTGTGTGAGGTCAATCAGGTAACGACGCTCAAGCGCGGCGCGCAGCCGCGGATTTTTCAGTCCCCTGGACAAGATCGTACGTATCACTTCTTCCTCAAGACTCCTGTTCGTTGGCTATGGCGTTCAAACTCTTCATAGCGGCAGCAGCGAGGAAGCGGTTCTCGCTCCTGCTGATCGTGCGCAGTAGCGATGCTGAACGGGAATCGCAAAATGTGCCAAGACCCTCCACTGCGGCCTTGCGAACGAATAGATCTGGGTCGTTCGTCGCCAGATTCATGAGATCCGGTACACCTTGCCGGATGCGATTTTCGCCGATCAGCCAACAGATGCGCACTCTCGCTTCCGGCAGCGGATGTGCGAGCGCCCCGATCAGCTTTTCCTCGTACGCCCGATGGTCCAGCGTCAAATCAGCTTCACAACCTGGGCAAACCTTGTCTTTCGAGTTCACCTCACGCCAGCAATGGGTGCAGTACGCGATCATGTCGCAAAACCCCGAGGCGCATGAACGCCACTATGCAAGTGCCGAAACCTCTTGCTCAAATCGGTTGAGCCGTTCAATTGTCAACTGCACGGCGGGAGTTCCTTCTTCTTTAACCCTCCGCGCCCGGTCAAGCGCCTGTTCGGCGATGCGGCTGATCTCGTGCAGCAGCTTGCGAATCTCAACCTCCAGGCGGTCCCGGCTTTCCTGAATGCGATTGAGAACATCGTTTTGTACACGCGAGCTGTTCACTTCCAAAAGGTGCTGCAGAAACTCACGAGCCTCATTCGTGATGATTTTGCGCGCGCCCACCAACGGCAAAAAGACGTCGGCGAGCCAGCGCAGCGGCGAAGGAGGCTGCGCGGTTCCGATGAAATCCTCGAAAATGAACCTGGAACGTATGCGAAAGCCCTTCTCCGGATCGAGCGCATGGGGCATTCGAGTCAGTTCGCTGAGGCCCGCATCGGCAAGCCTTTTCAGAAAGTTGTTTCCCATCTCCACAAATCGAAGTGCCACAGCCCTATATTGGCGCTCGCCCTCTTCCTGCTCAGGCTTGAGCCAGGGCATAACCTTGCGGCGCGAGATTTCCTGGGCGAGATGCATCACTCGGCGCCGATAGTTGGGGCCAAAGCCCCGGGGCACGGACAATAGTTCATTGCTGAATTCAGCTTCAGATTCGTTCCATGCAGAACGGAAGAACTGTTTATGCCTATCACCGAAGAGGTCTGAAATTCGATGCTGCTCCGCCATAAACAGGTAATTCAGCTCGTGCATCGAGCGCTCAGCCTCGCTGATGGTTTCCTTCATCAGCCCGATGCGCCGTTCGGATTCTTCGATTGGGCGCAGAAGGGCATCACGGTCCTCACTGATGATCGCCAGCAGTTGCTCGCTTAGGCGCTGGAGACCACGATCGCAAGCAGCGCGTACGATATCTCTGCCTGAATCTTCGACGAGGTGATGGAGACTCGCCAGCAGTTTTTCCCAATCCCGCAGCGGACCGCGTTTTTCCATCCGCTCGGCGGCGCTCACCTCAAAAACCATGCCCATCGGGCGATTCAGTCGCTTTTCCAGAATGTTGCGCGTGAACTTCGCCGCGGCTGCGCGCTCTGGATCGGTGGTGCGGTCGGCTTTGTTGATCACCAGAATTAAATCCTGAACTTGCTTGCCAACTGTTTCGACCAGCGCCAATTCCTCTCCCGCAATCGGAGGATCGGCTCCGACCACAACCAATGCCGCATCAATGTGAGGAATGAAAGCCTGCGTCGTTGCCGTATTTCCAGTAAAAACCGAACCCAGTCCCGGCGTGTCCACAAAACACATGCCGGATGACAACAAGGGGCTCGGCACGAATACTTCCGCGCCATCTACGCACTTTTTGTTTTCGGGGTTTAGTTCTTCGGTTACGTATTCCTTTAAGTCGAGCATGGCAATGTCGTGCCAGGATCCATCGTGCATTCGAATGCGCGCGCGAAGTGCTTTGCCAAACCGAATCACGGTGGGCACGGCTGTGACCGGAACGAACCCGGTCGGAACAACTTCGTAGCCGACAAGAGCATTGAGCAGAGTGGATTTGCCTCGCTTAAACTGACCAACGCAAGCTACATAGAAACGTCCTTCGGCAACTCGGGCAGCGAGCTCACGCGCTTCCTCGGCGACAGGTTCAGCCGCGAGTTCATGAGCCAGACCGGCAAGCCGCAACAGACGGGAGGCGCCATCCGCAGACACGGATGTCTCTGTCAGAAGGGTGCCGTAATCTTGCACTGTCGAACTGCTGTTGTACTCCTGCATTACTCTTACTCTCTTCCTCAAGACCTGGCCGTCACTTTATGGCTGCCCGTGAATAGCGGATTACTTCAACACGAGACATGGCGATCAAGCCTTCTTCCACCATGTCGTCCAAATGTGGGATCAGCTTCTCAATCTGTTCTTCGGTGTCAATGATGCTCAGCATGATTGGCGCTTCTTTGGAGAATTTCCAATGGCTGGCATGATGAATCCGTGTACTTGCTCCGTAGCCTTCAATTCCCCGGTAAACGGTCGCTCCGGCCATTCCCAGTTCCAGGCATTTGGCCACAATTGCTTCGTGCAAGGGCTTACCCTGCCATTTGTCGCCTTCGCCGAAGTGAATCCGTAACATGCGCGCTTGAAAATGGTCTTTCATTGTTAAGCCTCCGCTCATACCGAAGCGTTTCCCGACTGCGGCTCTGGCAAATCTACGTCCAGCGCGCGGTAGGAGTATTTGATGATGTCGACTTCCGAGAGAACAACCAATCCTTCTTCCACCATCTGATCCACAAGCGAAAGGAAGGATCGCAACTTCTCCTCCGTATCAATCGCTGAAAGCATGATTGAGCAATCGTGCGACAGGTGCAGCGCCTTGTCCTTGTGCATATGGCGATGTGCGCCATAGCCGAGGATGCCGCGATAGACTGTGACCCCGGCGATGTCGTTGGCTCTCATGGCTTCAACGAGCGCTTTGTAAAGAGGCTTGTCCTTCCACCGGTCCGCTTCACCTATGTAGATGCGCATCATCTTTGCTTTGCCTTCCATCTTTACGTGCGCAGGAGGCGTGGCCTTCTTCGGTTTCGAGACTTGTGCCGGCTTTGCGATCGTCGTCTCCTGTACTTCGATCATGCCCGTACCCGCAAGCTCTTCAAGCTTGCCGAGAAGCTCATTCACTTTCTCCTGCGCTTCGATAAACTCGATCTTGAGTGGCATGTGATCTGAGATTTCGACGATGCTCGCGGAATGCATGTGATGGTCCGCACCAAAGCCGGCGACGCCCTTTACAACCGTCGCCCCGGATACACCCCTATAGAAAAGGAAGTCAAGAATGCTTGAATACACCGGAATCCCGTGGTGTTTTGACCCCTCGCTGACGTAGATTGAAACCTTCAAAGCCTTTCCCGCCTTCAGCATTTATCCTCCCTTGCTCTGAGACCGCGTACTTGTGAAACGCGATCAATCCCTAACTAACAATCTTCCCGCCGCCTCTGAGCGTGCATGACGCCGGAGTCACTCTGCTTCGTGGCTCACATTCGTAACCCACGTTGCGAAACCAGAAACTCGGCAGCCCGCCCAAGTGCGCCATAACCTGAGCGATCAGGACTGGGATCGTTCCGCAACTGAAGAAGTTCGTCATTCAGTTGTTCCCGATGCTTCTGGATGATCGCGTCGATCCGTGCGGTGAGCGTCAGCGGCACTTTTTGGCGCAATTTGACGGCATGAGGGATGCAAAAGACCGCCTCCATGCGCAGCCACCTCACGATATCAGGCTTTCCCAACAGCGTAACCAGTTCCCGAATCCGCCGGTCCTCCTCGTCGATTACTT
>Ga0335072_10007011_pt1 | contig 16451 bp, 13 predicted proteins | sample Lox_Sample_21_FD_206725 | JGI IMG/M metagenome (GOLD analysis project Ga0335072, IMG submission 206725) | Soil microbial communities from Loxahatchee National Wildlife Refuge, Florida, United States - Lox_Sample_2.1 | ecosystem: Environmental > Terrestrial > Soil > Wetlands | place: USA...
AGCGGAGCTTACGGGATGGTCATATAACAAGGAAATATATCGAATGATGCTTTCAAGAATCAACGGGATGGCGGGGAGCTGACGTACACATTTCGACGAGTGATCACCGAATCTCCACGCCTGTCCGGAGGGGATACTCAGACATCTGAACCATATGATAACATTGATATGTACAGGAAGCGCACGATCGATACGGGGGGGGCAGAGGAGGAATGTAGATTACGTGTGGAGGAGGGATCAAGTAATCCATAGATTGTCCGGATGCAACTCTTGCCGCTCGGACTTTCTTACGCAGCATCAGAACACAAGCATTCCTCGCTAGAACTGTCAGTCAATCGCTTGGCGAAAGCTTGTTTTGCCAGTGTTTGATTTCACGCAGAGATGCAACAGCTGCCTGACAGGCAACCCTAGTACTGTAGATGTTTATCGCAGAGGTCTGCTGTAATATCCAAGCAGCAGACAAACAAATCAATTCCTTCACAGAGTCGATGCTGGGAAAAGGGAAGGCATGCACGAAGGAATATGCACAATATCAATCTGGCCGGCTAGCAGGAAGACAAGCATTTTGCATTGCACCCACTCTGGAATTAGCATTGATGCCTTAGGCTATTGCAAGGCCATCAAGCCATGCACCCCCGAGTAGATGTTTTATCGCGAAGTCTATATTTCTTCCTATCAATTGTTGGTCACTAAGAAATCTGCAGCAGACAAACGAATCAACTCCTTCACAAAGCCCGATTCTGAAACAAGGAATGTCATCAGGCGGGCTGCTGTATGTGTAGCACGAAGAGAAGCATTTTGCCTTACACTACCCCAGACTCGGCAAATTAATGCCTTAGGCTGCAAGGCCATCATTATCACTAGCGCTGATCGATAACGAGGCGACGATAGAACTCAGAGCCTCGTGTTAGAAAAGAGTCGACGAAATTCTCAATCCTCCACTAGTACCTCCACTAGTATATCTCTGCGTCCCAACCCCGTCCTATGAGTATCACAACAGGCACTACCCATCCCACCTCTGCGGCGTATTCCCAATATGCCCTCTTTTGCCCAAAAGAGCAATGCCAAGAAGGGCGGGAGAGATAACAACGCGCGTCGCTCGCGGAGCCGCAACACCACGCCTGGCGTGTCACGCCCAATCGAGATGGAGACTCCCTTTCTCGGAGTGCGCATAAGGCCATTCTCCATATCCTCCTACGATGAGATCGTCGAGCAACAGAGCGGATCTGCCATTCCCGATTCAAAGAGCCTTGACGCGCTCATTGATAGACTCCAGAACCTCCTCAAAGAAGTCGAAGCCAGAGGTAGCGCCAGTGATCGCGGAATGAGGATGTTAGCTGCGGAGCGGAAGAATCGTCTGGAGGAAGCCGAGGCGGAGAGAAGAGATGAAGAACAGAAGGAGAGGCTGAGGCGCGAAGCGGAGGAGGAAGAACGTGGCAGGAAGGCAAATAAGCAGAAGAAGAGGAAAGACACAAGCAGAGCTAGGGAGGAGCGTCCGCTAGCACATGGTTCTCATGGTTTAGCTCCGCAGGATGGATCAAATCTTGGTAGGTTGCCTCTTACAGTTTCTCGGTCTCCCTTTGCCTGTTGCGCCCTGGGGACAGCTCTGGACGGACCGCCGTGATGCATTTACGGCATATTCTTTGACACTCGTTGCGGAACGACTGTTCATTCACTTGGTGTGAAATTAGCTTGTCCTGAAATATGTTTGAGGTGCTGGAAATGCGCGAGCATTTCATACGGTCTTTTTTGTCATTTTCATTGCTGTCGTTGTGTTTCTAGTCATTGCTGCGATTCTTGTCGTCGTAACGGTTCCTGTCGCCGTGCTTTTTTCAACCTACACTTTTATAACCAATCACGCTCCAGAATCAAAGTAAACGTTACTAACAGTGGCACAGAAATTCCTGCGAAGTCTCCGGGGAAAAGTGCTTCACACAAGGCTCGCCATAACGCATCAAGAGATCCCGAGTCCGCTAGCTCCTCTCTCTCCCCTGTTGAGCAGACGACCCCGGTCGCAAGCATCATGGATACCAAGGCTCGAAGTGCTGATGCTGACGATAGCGACAGCTCGGACGATCATCAGCCTCCTCCGGCACCAACTGTAGCTCATGTTCAGACGTTTGGAGATGATCCCTCAACTTTTCCGGATCCGACAATATACGAGATTCGCCAGGCCAAACCCGGCATGTCTGAGGAAGAAATTAAGGAAATCTATTCTGTGGCCGATTATCCTCATAATGACCTTCGCGACCTCATTCCCGGCACCCCACCTGACAAGGATTTCAGCAATGCCAAACCTTCAAATCAGGTCCAAGCCACAACATTTGCTACATATCTAGAACCATACTTCCGTCCATTCACCGAGGAAGATTTGGCATTCTTACGAGAGAGGGGAGATCGAGTAAGCCCGTTTGTCATTCCTCGCCGAGGCAAAAAACACTACACAGAGGTTTGGGCTGAGGAGGATGGCGCCATGGCAATTGATACACCTAAGCAAGATCGAGACAAGCTGCCTGCAAATCAGGCGCGAGGAAGCATTGAAGATATAGATGACAGCCTTGCCGAGACAGATCAAGTCTCCGCCGGACCCATCTTGTCGCGACTGCTTGCCACACTGCGGCCTGAGCACCGCGCTCCGCCATCAGATGACAAGGCAATAACAAATGGAGTCTCAAATGGCGATTATGGCTTAAATGGAGACATGAATGGAGAATTGCATGAACCCAACCTGCTAGCCATAGATGAGCCGCCTCCCCCAATCCCACCCGCCACTTATATGCCTGAATCATCTTCAGAGACCTGGAAGAAGGCAACTCATCCCAAGCTCGATCACGCGCAAGTTGACGAGCGTATCAAGCAAGAACTTCGCCATATCGGCTTCCTTCCCTTTGACGAAGAGCCCGACTTCGACGGTCATTTCGACGATGAAATCGCTGCACGGCTCCGTCTCCTCCAGGCTCAATTGAAGGAGCAGGCCATCATAAATGGCGCGCGGAAAGCTAGAATGATGGATCTCGTCAAGGAGCGAATGGCACACCAGGAATATACCACTATACTGGAAGATCTTGACGGCCAAGTCCAGAGTGCCTACATGAAGCGTACACGCAGCATGGGCAAGAGCAAGAAGACAAAGCGACCTGGCGGAGCTGGAGGGGGAAGCCATTTTGTCGGTGCGGCTGGCTCAGGAATGGCAAGGCCAGGTATTGGGGATATGACCAAGACATTGATGGAGAGACGGAAGAAATGGATTGATAACATTGGGCCTGTTTTCGGGAATGAAAAGAGTCTGGGTATGGTACCTAGGGTTAGTGATGAGGGCAGTTCAATCTTCAAACCGGAGGACATTGCGGAATACATTAAACGGGAGCGGGAGGCATGGGACGAAGATGTAGAGGAGGAGTAGAGGCGTTATAGCGAATGCATGGCTTAAGCCATTTGTGCTTCTTTCAGGCGTTGCGCAGTGGACTTCTGTGAAATCTCAATAGCGATGAGCTCTCCACAGCACTGTAAATAGACAATGTAACAGGATTCCCGCAGCCAACCAACCACTGCTGAACAGAACGCTCACATCCTGCACTCGCACCCGGCTAACCAGAGCCGCAATGGTATGTAATTGTTTCTTCTGTTTATATCACCAGGCAACTTGGTCCAGTGCCCCTCAATTAATCGCAAAAAAGATAACTGCAGCAGTAACGCCTCGTCTCATCACTGATTCGAGTGCCGCAATCGATTTAGTTATTGCGTCGGAGCTGAACTGTCATGGAATACACTCATAAATCTCGCAAACAGATAAGCGCAATAATTGCGTGCCAAACAACTCCGGTTCATAAGCATGTCAATTTTCAGTGTGGTGTAATGAAGGCAATCAAACGTTTTTAGGTGGGCGAGAGCCGCGTAGTATTGGTCCTTACGATACCAGGATCGCAACTCGCTTTATGAGGCTTACCCTCATTGTTTGCTGCCTGTCAATGTTGATTTTGTCCTAAACACAATCATATCAAAAGCTCTGGTCAGAAGTATATTAAATTTTAACAGCAGGAAGTATGTAGCAATTACGTTTGGGTTTGATCCTAGTAATTAGAGACATGTAGCAAAATTCAGAATTGTCTGGAACATGATTTCCAAGGTTATGCAAAGCCTCAAGAAGCTTCTCGCTCATTGGTTCCAGGAAGACAGTGAACGGGCACTAGGGGTTATTCAATTGAATAATATTTTCAACGTTAGATCAGAGAAGAATCATAAGAGTGTGTCTAATCAATGCGACTATCTTACAGAAGGAAAGGAAGATAAGGAACAGTTAATAGAGTTTAATATTTCTAATCTAGAAGACGTGGAAAACTTTTGGTTTTGATTTTTATTTTAGGTACGTTACACCGCCTTGACCAATTAAGGGGATTTTCTAATACAACTGGACATCGGCATTGTAATATCAAGGAAGCTAGCAAAGTCTGAGGAGAGAGTAATCAAACCACAGATCAACGTCCTTCTTGTAATATGTCGCACTTTAGAACAAGCAGCCTAAATTGCTATATTGAGAAGTATACCAACGTCTAGCTCCAAATTTTAATCAGCCAAGATACGCCCTTACTACTACTTCATATTTGGATCAGGCTTCATTTCTGAACCCTGTCAATAGGAATAATATTAACAGTGCTGAATTTGGCCAGGCTTAGGGTTTACGGCCACTGCTGACCTAAACGCAACTTTTGGACGTTGATGATTCTAAATCACCAGTGGTCTCTGGTTTACAAACATAGAAGTAAGGTCAAGAGCATGTGTGGCTATTTCCAATATTTAACCTCGGATATTTTGTGTCTTTGTATAGAGGAGCTTTTCATTCATTATACTTGTTAGTAGCCAAGCATTCTTTAACACTACATTATATCTAAGTTCTTCCAAGATTACTCTAATATGCGCCTGACATACTCTAGGACTACAAATTGAGCAATGCCATCAGCCTTAGATCCTCTTGCTATTCAGCAAAATTTTAACTCTCTCCACATGTATACGAATGCTAGGACCAAGCTAGATCAAGCAGCAACGACATTTTACAATAAAGAACCAACTCCTTCGACGAGAGTGTCTCCACCTTGATACCACTGTATCAACATGATAGGCAATACTCATCTCCAAATTACTCATGCATTCGGTATCCTTGTCTGAGTTGCGCAAGGGAGTTTCTCTCTAGCTGACCTAAAGCAGCTCAGCTTCTCCTTTCACTCATGAACCGATCTGCCTCTCTCCTTATCTTGCTAGAATATGTGAGTTCTCTCATAATACTTCCCATGCCTAGCTCCTACCGAGACCAGAAAATTATGAATTTTTGTTCCTTGTGGATACACAATAAGGTCCAGCGGTGTCTCTTTTCGTGTCAATCCAGCCTCGACATTCAACATCGCTCGATTCTGGACCAGGAGTTTCACCATGGACTCGTTGCTGTTATGAGTGGCCACATGTAGAGGTGTTTTTCCATCAAAATCTCGTACGTCGATCTTGGCCCCTCTACTGAGTAGCAGCCTCACAACGTTTTCGTGCCCTTTGCTCACTGCAACGTACAGTGCAGTGCACCCGCCCCAGTAGTCGATACCAAATCTAGCCTCAATGTCCGCTCCAACTTCTAAGAGCAGCCGCACAATGCTCTCGTTTCCAGTTGCTGCCGCCAGACCGAGTGCTGGCTGCCATCGGGCTCGACTAGATGGATTAACGCCATTCTTAAGTAGAAGTCGGACAGCCGTTTCGCTGCCGTTTTCGACTGCCCAACATAGAGCTTGCTCTGCAAGAGAACTAGTATCGTCGTTCCTGAAGATGCCAGCTAAGAATTTCAATTTCGACCGAGTGACTTTGTTAAGTTCGAATCCGGCATTTTTGAGAGCGATCTTCGCTTGTTCTATCTCAGCTGGTGTTGCATTCAATGGGATGTCTGCTGCACGCATGGCGGTGAAGTCCCGAGCTACAGGCCTGTTATCACTAGGGAAATCCACGCTGCGAGGCGCTTCAGACGAAGGCCCCAGTTGAGAGGCTGACTCTCCCAAAGCAATATTATCACTCGCTCCGGCTCCGACTTCTTCGATAGCTTCATGCAAGACACTCCTAATTTGATCTCTATTCTGCCGGATATAGTCTTGAGGGATGCCTTCAGTCATCAGCTCAAACTCCAGCGGCGCCCATACCTCCTCCTCATCAGTATTTTGGGCGCTCACGATGGATTGCGCTGTTGACCGGCTCCTCCTAGCTGATTCCCGTAGTATAGCGAGGACTTCCCGTAGCATTGGCTCCATTTGACCGACAGTAGTACTTGTGACACTTTCCATGAACTGGTTGATGAGTCCGATATGCAATGTCAACTTGCTCCTCAGCGCGCTAAGGTTCTCTTGGCCAAACCTGACTCTATGCCAAGCACTTTCTCCCATACGCTGATATCCTTTATGAAGCTCATCAAGCTCTTGCAGGGTGCCTTTCAGGTTACCGCATAGTACAAGCAGTTCCGCTTTACGGTTCTGGCGATTGACTTGCGATGATTCATCCTCTGCTTGATCCCGAAGATCGTCGATCACAATGTAGAAAGAGCCTAATTGATGACTTATCTCCCTGAAATCCCCAGGCGCGTTGGCAAAGCCGCGATACAACTGGCGCACCAAAGTCCCTACTGCGATGAAATCGCCGATGCTAAAACCAAACGACATGATGTTCTAGATGACTCATTTCACATTTTAGACAATATATGCAAAGTTAAGAAAGAAGCCTGACATCAGAAGGTCGTTCGAGAGCATAAGGCTGTGAAAATGTGGCTGTCGTGATTTTCAGCCTAAGGCTACAACCCAGGTCCTCACCTAGCAAAATCCCGCTTCTGTTTCCGGAGGTAGAGGTGCAGAGCTGCTTTTATCGCGATTGCTGGGTGAGTCACAGTCAGCAAGGGCGAGCAAGGGTAAGCCAGAGAAAGCTTGTTTTGGCTCCGCGGGCTACAGTTGCCCCTGGCTAATAATAATGATTCGGTCTAGAGCCTAATTTTGACCCTGTCTTGATTGGTTACACATGACTATCTATAAGTCTTGTAAATGAAGACCATGCGCCAGGCGTGCGTCTATTACCCTTGTTACTTGATTACTTATTCCTTCCCTTTCCTATAACGTCTTCCCCTGCCTCTGGAACTCTTTTAGCCCTAAAGCACTTTCGAAAAAGCTACATTTTGCTACCCTTCCTAAGCACGACATGCTTTGTCACCTCCGTCTTCACTCGGTCTTGTCTTTTTTAATTCATCTAGCCTGTTAATAGCTTTATTATGTAAACTCGCTGCCTTTAGTTTACAATTTTCCATTACTAAAAGTCTTTTTACAAATTGTTACCATCCCTGAATTCTACCCTGAACGAAATCTGCTTCGATTTGGAAAGGTGAGCACTGAGCAGGGCTGCTTTACTAGCAATATTAGGTGAGTTAAGCCGGGTAAGGATGATGCTAGGGTGCAAAGCAGGTGAGCAATGGGTAACGCTGGAGACTTGTTTCGACCCCTCAACTGCAGTTGGTGTTATCGGCCAGAATTAGAAAATGTTCAAGGATTACCGAATTTTGTCGAGTGTCCAATCTGCCCCCACCTTAGTTAGGGGCGATCCAGGCAATCTGTAGTATTATAGCCGCGAGCACTTCGGTTTGCAAGACTCCACAGGGAAGTAATGTCATCTGAAGCATTGTACCTAAAGGGGTGGCATACGTCATTTATTCGTATATGAAACCGAAGTACGCAGATTTGGCATAATACAACTTTGAGCACGCTAACTTTTGATACTGCTACGGACTGTTTATACGGACTGGTCTATAAATTTGCAAACGGGCTCAATACTAAATATGTCTTAAGTATACAATGGTTAAATCATGTTATCTCTGAATAAGCCAAAGTATCTTGATCGAATACCCTCAAATTGACCAACGTACGTTCAAGACGTCTCACATTGTTGGCGGCATCCTGCTCGGCTCTTAGGATCATCTTTCGTGCATCTGTCAAACTCCGTTTCCAACCCGGTATGTAGTCAGTTAGCTTATGCTTCTCTAGTGGAACACTAACCGTGAGTCCATGTGTCTGTAAAAGGGCTTCTGCTGTATCCATTTCCTTTTGCAAAGGAGCTTAGAACTTCTATAGCAGTTTGCCATCGGGATATGATTTTTGAGCCTTTCTCGGTTTCGGTTCTCGACCAGGCGCCCGCACTTGTTTTCTCTTCTTTTCTAGCGTAAAAATTAAGCCAGGTGGGCAAGTGGCTTGAGAGGGCTGACAACTCTTTCAGTAGTGACAGGACTTTGTGGTTTCATTGAGGAGTTCAAAATCCAAGTTTTCCTTTTCAAAACCATGCCTTCATTGCTATATAGATCTCCGACATATCTTCCTCAGATGAATAGCCAAACTTTCCAACTTTATCAATGTTATCGCTTTCCCTTCTCAGCATTTATATCCCAAACCTTGCTCACGTGACATAGTACATAGCTTCGCGACAGTCATGGCAGCTGGCCAAAAACAACTTAATCAATTTCCTCTAGAAACAGCTTACCGAATCCCAAAGCACCTAATATTCTGATATTATACTCGCGTAGGACAACGGTTATCGTGACCACCATAATTATGCAATAAATCCTATTTTCTTGGACATGTGAGGGATCGCCAGTATATCCAGTTGCGTGTGTGCCGGAGCGGCAATCCTGGCACATAATTAGACATTTCTTGCTAACTCCAAAGACCATATAGCAGCATAACAAATGACATACAGTTAATAGCATAAGCACTCTAACATAGCCTTGAGGGAAGATTGCCTCTCTAAGCAGCTACTAGGACTCACAGGCTCAAGTCGTCTGGATTTATCTTAATTGAGCTTCTATCACAGACTGCCTGTGTCACTTGACTGGCTGATTTCCATTGCATGAGGAATTAACCGAAATTCTAGGCTAAATTCCTACTAAATATCTGAGATGCCTTACCGGGAAAAAATCTAGGAAAAGTGCCTTCTTGCCAGTGAAATTTTCGATGAACCTGACGATTTGCCCGGCAGGCCTCTCTCAGAGGGCATAGGATCCAGATCTATAATTTCATCTTGAACTAGACACCGTACCAATACAAGTAAAACTTCTTGGCCTTCGTACCTAACCATTTGTGGTTTGCAAACCTTGAGCCAGTTGGTTCCTGCTGGAACCTCGCTCTTAGGGTCGCTCCTTCTTATTACTGTAGTAATAAGATGTCAATGGTCTCTCGCTATTCTAGTTGCCAGCTGCACGGCGCCTAGTGCGTCGAAATGTGCTGATTGTTATGGCCATCCTTATATACATTTAATCATACATATACTACTTTACTTTCTATGCTGAAAATTTGAGCTTAAAAGAGTGTGTGGTTGTTGAATAATACATTAGTTTATCTTTTGGTAGTGGGGGGCGGTTCGCTTAAGCACCAGTATTATTGAGTATAACTTTATATTATTAAATAAGCGGATTTTTGCAAAATCAAGTCCCGAATCCACCCTCGGTGTAAGTTATTCAAAATTCATAATTTAAAACGTCCAAACTAACCTTCCCAAAAGCGTCTAGTTGGTTTATGGGTATGAAAGTTCGATTAGAATTCATGATTCATAGCTAATCTTCTGCTAGCGTCCGGCTGTAATTGTTTCAGTCTCACCGGAATGGTTAGTATAACACTCAAGTTGCCTTCAATCAGTTGTTAATAACTAAGCAGTCGCGCGTTCGACTCGCGCCTGAGGGATCTCAACAACATTTTTTTTTGAGGCAATTTTATTGAGGGTGATTTTTCAGTAGTTAAAAAGTTATACTAAGCGAGGCCCGCGTAGAGGGGGTTCATTAGCGAACCGCCCGCTACCGGGTCATTCTATGATTTTATATTTTCGGCTAAACTTGCCCTATTGCGCCTAGCTGTATTGATATTCCTGTCCTCGCTTACTTCCCTTGCTCCAAGGCACGTGAGTTGTTACACGTGAAAAATGGAGCTCCTGCTTGAGGATTAGCCGGCATTTGGCGTACATCTCGTCAGCTTTGCTGTAAGTTGTAATTGTAATGTCCTGACGCAATGTCCAGACGCAGTGTCCACTCCAAACAGATGGCCGGAGATGCCGCCGAGCACGAGGTGTATACGCTGGGGGGAATGGCCATCCCCTCCGTCACTGTCAAGCAGACATCACATCTCTAACACCCCTCACAACTTCCTCAATAATCTCCTCAACACTACCTCCAACATCAACCTCCAACACCATCTCCTCCTCCAGATTTCCTTCCTTGCCCTTCCCATACTTCGACTCCTTTCTACCATCAACACCTCCTGCAGCAGCTTCAAGCGCATCGAAACTCGTGAATCCACTTATTGTCCTCATATCCAATGGTCTAAGCACTGGCAATTCATCCTGTCCCCTCTTCTCCAATTCGTCGTCGTGCTCGGCATCAGTCTTGAATAAAGGCACAAAAATGATGCCGATACCATATTCTCCTGTAACCTTACGAATGGCGTCTTTGTGCCACGCCTCTAGCTCCGGATGCGTTAGGACCATTAAAGCAGGATTCAATGTTCGGCGTCTTTCTTCCTCAGAGATTGTGAAAACGGGCTGGTTGATATATTGGCTTGTGCCGAACATACCGCTGGAGGTTATGAATTGGTTCCCGACATCAACAGCAGAGGATGCTGTGGACCCAGCCGTAGAACCACCGCCAAAAGAAGTCGTGCTTGAAATTGATGATCCTGATCCCCTCCGGCTTGTCGATGTCGAAGACGATCCACCGCCGAAACCAGAGAATCCTTCGGTCGCAGGTCTCGATTCCTCCGGAAAGAGCAGACCTGTTCGTGTCATCTTACTCAACCACATCCTCTGATATCTTCCCCTTCCACCATCGTCGCTTCGACTTGCGCCTACAGCTGCGGCTTTGGCACTACTCTCGTGCAAACTGTCGCCCTGGAATAAGGGACAGGAAAGGGATTTTGAGACTGAGGTGGCTATTTGGACCTTTCCGGCAACGGAGGTTGGTGCGAGGAGGAGAATAATATATTTATTGGGTTTGGTAAGGGGGGTATCAGTGGCATCTGGTTTGTTGGGTGTGCGGTGGAGTAGTGCTTGTGGAGTTGGCGGTCGTACGTAGGGGGGGTTGTCCATTTTAGAGGTTAGGCAAGATATGGTTTTGAAGATTCAATCTCAACGACCGTTGCTTCTAGATAGATAGGGACCGGAATATGTAATTGACAAGAAACGGCTTGTAATTATCAGCGCGGTTTGAGGTGTGGCTGTATGGCTTGGCGAGATAATGGGGTACGGTCGGGTGTCGGCTAACCTGAAAAGGCGAAGTCACGTGGTTTAAAGTCTTAAGAGGTGCTGACAGAATTATGCGCGATTAGGTAAGTCACGTACATATAATATCAGCAGCGGATGGCTTATCTTCAGGCGGTTATGCCTGACACTCGATTGATTGTATATTAATTGACATGTTGCATCCAAATTGCTCCGGATGCTCCCCTATATGTAGAGGTATCCCAGCCACCTCAATTATTAGGTATTTACCCCATACTATCCCCGGATTACGTAAGCACATCCTGACAGGTGCTATTTAAGCGAGCTGATAGACGAGCGAAAACACATGAGCCAAAAGGTCAATTAAACGAATAACTAGTTATTCGTTTACTATCAGCAGTTAAATAGCTTTCAGACCAAGCTAGTCATCCGAAAATGACAGAGGGCAGAGCGTTGGGTCACGTGCACTTGACCGTGTTAGAAAGCGTGACCTAACCCTTAACCCCTCGCATTAAATATTACAGCCTGAGGCTACTTTCGCTTAAGTCCACCTCGACTTGATGTCGACTCCTTCCCGCAGATAGCTTTCCTCTTCTCTCTTCAGGCGCTTAGATACACAGATGCCAGAGTATCTCTATTGATTTATGCTTAGTTTCCCGTCTCCGCTGCGCTGTGATACGCAATGACCATCCTCATTACCCAGATGAGCATGAGTAATTCAATGCCGAACGCTGGAACTAGAACTCAGAAGGCACGTCACTAAGTGAGGACCTCTGGCCAAGCCCGTAACATCTTGAAACGCGTTTACCTCAGCGAACTTGCATGTTCTTTTCACGACAGTCAAGTCCTTCACTCAACGCTTGCACCTGCGTACGGCATTGCTGTAAGGCAAAGGCATTGGAGATGTTTTGACTAGCATGGCGATCCAATATCCACCATTGACGACCACCTTTACTCCGCCGACCTCATGCGCCTCGGAATGGACAATATACACATCAAGTCCTCTGACCATAGTCGACTTTCTCAGTTACGGTGGAATTTACCCAGTTTTGACATGCTATCCACCAGGAATGGCAACTCAAAATGGGGTGTTCAGTCCCGGCTTGATTTGCCCTTTTGGATATACCACAGTCCCAAATCAATTAACGACCTTTGGGCCAGCCTTCACTACTGTTGCCTGTTGTAGTAGGTAAGTCTCTTTGCTGGCGAGTTTCCAAGCTAGTTAATCAACCTAACTTTTTATAGTGGTTTCGATTGGCAGACGGAATGGGGGGTGTGCACCAAGACATTTTCCTCCACGACTATTTTCTCGGTGAACAATTTTGGTACGACATCTAGTGATATCGACCTTGGCCCTGGCCAAGCATGGAGGGATCCTATCTACCTTATATGGGCTGCGTCAGATTTGCCGGGTTATTCGACTACAAATTCTTACTCATCTACGAGTGCAGCTACGTCAAGCTCATCGACACCATCAACCGTACCGACCTCGTCCAACATAATTGGGTTGCCTAGTAACACGAGCAACGCCACTCCGAGTTCTACGGCTCATCCATCCCTTAGTGCTGGAGTAATCGCAGGCATCGCTGCTGGCGTCATATTTGCATGTGTTCTTCTCGCTGGTCTCCTCCTAATCCTACGACATCGTCGAAAGAATCTGCGGGTAAATACTACTGAAGAAAACATGGTAGTCCCCGAATTACATGACGAGAGCAAAGCTCCTTATCCCGAACTACCCGTCACTGAAGTACATCAGCTTCCTGCAGCACTTGGTGCGGAGTTGGATAATTCGAATCGGCATTATAACGGAGATGTAAGATGGAACAACGTTAATGGGAACAACGCGGTCCTAGAGCCACGTCACGAGCTCCTAGGTGCTTCCCCATTCGCCCCACCACCCGGGCTTCAAGAGTTACCTACATCAACAGCCAATAGCATGCCGGCCCCACAAGCTGTACTGTACGAGCTTCCTCATGGTCAAGAGCATCCTCCTCAGGAGCTTCCCTCTGTTGGTCTCTATATAGACTCTGCATCTCCTTCAAAACCTGAGGAATTGAAGAATACGAAGAACCATTCTCCTACGCATTCGCAAACTAATGCAGCGTCAGAGCCTGCAGAACTAGCAAGCCCAAACACCGAAACCCATGCAGAGGGAGCAAATCCAATTAAAGATGTTTCTGGAGATATACTTCGGGATGTTGAGCTACGATGGTTGGAAGAGGAGGAGGCTCGAATCCGAAAGCGGAGGGCAGCTTTACTCGGGAAGGACTGAGAAATTTTCGCACGATCACGAACTTACTCGTTAACTTCTAGTCATTGTAGATACCAAATCCCTTAAATAATATAATACTTATTCTATTACTTCAAAGACATGCCTGTTCCCGCGTGACTATCGCCGCATCCAATCCACTTTATCCACGGATAATGTAGATAGATTGGATATGGATTGGATAGGTCGTTCCTACATAGATAAGGATTGGATTGACCCAAGAGCAGCGGGAATAGCTTCAAACCTCCAGAGGCTAGGTTAGTAAATAGTAAAAGAGTGGAAGGTAAGTTAGTAATTTGCCGTTTAACAATAGAGCCCAAGAGCAAAAGTCTAGAAAACGGCCCCCTCTCAGCCTGAAAAAATTCAAACGCAATAACTTCACACTGCTGTAGTGAGAGCTAGCGTAGCTAAACAAATCAGATGCTCTCAACGTCTCCCATTTCCAAGCCTTGACCATCCATCAGCCCATGCACATAAGCATCCCCAACTAAGTTCCAAGATCGGCGGTCTTCTGCAGAACTCAGTGCAGCTTGGCGGATACTGAAAGGTGTATTGTCACCAAGAAAGATGCGGACTTTATCACCTTAACTTGTACCCTGACTTGTAAGCCCGATATATCCCCTGTTAGTTGTAAAAAGAAAAAGAAAAGAGAAAAAAAATCCTACTCTTGGTGGCCCTTGCAGGATAGAACTGAAAAATTAAAATCTTCTGGTTCAGAGAATTCGTTATATTAGAGTCGTCGAAGTCTCCAGGAGCCAACACTGTTCTAATTAAACGATAGTAATCTCCGAATTCGGCTGGCGCTAGAGCGCCATACAACGACTAATGTACGCCAGAGCGCTTCTTCCCAGCGGCAATTCTTCCCCGGATATCTTAGCGTTAGGGTATGATTCATATCGTGGTGGAGTGCCGCAACTAGATTCTCTACTACTTCAAACCAGGGCGAAGTATGGGCTACAAGTTCCTTTTCTATCCCTCTCGGGTCCTGATTGCAGAGAGCAAGTTGCAGCGGCTTATCTTGAGGCCCGAGGCATAAACATTTCTACATCTGCATGAGCATGTTTTAACTTAACTATTTTCCAAACTTTGATCAATCTCTAAGAGCTTTTAAAGGTTCCTAAAATTTTGGTGTTCCCGGGGTGGGTTGAGGACGGCGGGCGGTTCGTCAGTGCACCCTTCCAAAACTTCAGACCAAGTTAATTCCGTTTCGTTAAATGGTGACCTACTTGCATCTTGCACACGCGTCCGTATCTCAGAGAGTTTAAAATAAGTTGAGTTGGGGACGTATTCTGATACTGGTGGTCCATTCTGGCCTCTAGAAGCCTGTTAGGAGCCCCATCACCCTTCTCGTTAGAAGTTTGATAGTCCACTGCCCTGCCACCATATTAAAGACAACGGGGGTCGAGCTGCTAGGGCGGGTGAGGAGAGGTGGGAAGGGCGTACGAAGAGATGAAGCGAGGGTGATCAAAAGCGAGGAGGGGTCACGTGCACAGTGGCTCGGGACACACACCGAACGAGATGAATAATATAAGTCACTTTAGGAAGATGGAGATTCTCAACGGGCATTTCAACGGCGCGAAGGCGCGAGGACGAAACCCGTTCCAGAGAATGATTATTAGGTGAAACCTACGCTCATTTACTTACGCGCTTTAAGTTAGGTATCGGAATACGACACGGAAATATTTTCATATAGCTCCCACAGTGCCATTAAGTCCCTTCTCCAAACCGGTCTCATCCACACAAAAAAGATACGCAGAAAAAACACTTATTCCTACTCCGTGGAGTACAGCTATGAGCGAAATCGGCGCCCTGCTCTTCAAACTCTAAAGAATAATTTAAGCGCACAGACTAGATAAAATCGGTGCGGATTAATATTTAGCCGTATATGCTACTTCCTAGTTACCTTGAAATACGTTTACAGTAAGACATAGCTCTCCTACTTACCGCTAAAGACTTAACTACAATAGCGCCAAATCTTGCGCTTTCCAAGCATATTCTGATTCAGAATATGATCAGCAGTAAGTTACAAAGATGACGAAGCGCTTAAAGATGATGATATAGCCAAAATCGCTAACTGTTCTAACCGTGCGGTGCGCCGCATCCAATCCAACCTGCTTCTCTTCGGATCGACTAAAGCCCCATCGAATAGTGTCGGCCGACCTAAGACCATCGCTCCTCCTATGCTGACCGCTTTATATAACTAGCATTCCATCGATCCTTGCATGCGTCTTAGCGATATGGCTGCTTTCTTCGGAAAGAGTTTGATGTTGATGTAACACGTTTTAGCATTCGCAGAGCCTTAAAGGATTCCAAATAGTCGAAGAAAGTCACACAGAACATTGCATGAGAACGCAACCTAGATCTGCGAGACGAATATGTGTATGAAATATCGTCCCTCCGTCCTGATCAGCTGGTGTTTATAGATGAGACTAGGCTAGATAGAAGCATTAGGATCGGGCGCAAGGGTTGGGCTCCTCAGGGAAAGAGGCCACGTCAAATCAAGCAGTTTCATTGCAGCCGAAGGTTTCAAATCCTCCCCGCATATACACAAGATGGTGTTATACATTTTCAAGTATATGAAGGATCAACTGATACTAGGGTATTCGAGGACTTCATCAAAGAGCTTTTGCCATACTGTGGCAAGTAGCCTAACCCAAGATCTGTCTTGATTATGGATAACGCATCATTTCACCACTCGGAGAAAATACAACAGTTGTGCGATGACGCGGGAGTGATCCTACGCTACCTACCACCTTACTCGCCAGGCTTGAACCCCACCGAGGAGTTCTTTGGAGAACTCAAGACATAAAGGGGAGACACACAGATGCCAAGCGAATTTATAGCACTTGCATAATGTTGTATTTACAGTCACGCTAGCCGTATTATATTATACCGTATTCAAATAAAATTGGCGTTCTTTTAGAAA
>Ga0335072_10007012_pt1 | contig 16451 bp, 13 predicted proteins | sample Lox_Sample_21_FD_206725 | JGI IMG/M metagenome (GOLD analysis project Ga0335072, IMG submission 206725) | Soil microbial communities from Loxahatchee National Wildlife Refuge, Florida, United States - Lox_Sample_2.1 | ecosystem: Environmental > Terrestrial > Soil > Wetlands | place: USA...
GTAAGCGCTCCAGGAATACACCCACCAGTCGCCAAAGACACCACCGGGATAGATGAGATCGTAGCTATCGAAGAGCGCGCTCTCGGGAATGATCGCCTTCAGTGCCGGCGGCGCCTGCGAGGCGGCGAAGTACTGCGTCGTGCCAAGATAGGAGCGTCCGACCATTCCCACCTTGCCGGTCGACCAAGGCTGCGCCGCCAGCCATTGGATGACGTCATAGGCGTCTTGCGCCTCCTTCGGCGGGAACCACCCGTTTGCGACGCCAAATGACGCGCCAGAGCCCCGCACGTCCGCCGTGGCAATGATATAGCCGTGCCGAAGCAGGACGAACAGCGCGGGAGATTGGTATAGGTGCGTGTACAAATGGTCTTTGGCGACGACGGCACGCAAATACCGGTCTTCGGAGAAAACCACGGGCAGCTTCTCGGACTGAAGTGCCCCGTGCTTCGTAGGCCTGTAAATATCGAGCGCGATGCGAGTGCCGTCTCTGACCGCCACGTACCGGGAGAATCTGATGAAACCATCATAGGGGGCGGGCTGGAAGGCCAGGTAGGGTCCGGGGCGCAGTCGATCGCCACCGTGTGGATCGGCCAGATCGCCGGCAGCGGCGATGCTCAGCGCGAGCGTGAAGGCAACGAGCATCGCCGCCCACCTGCAGTTCTTTAGTTTCATTGGTGCCCACACCCTCCACTGTCGAGACGCAGTACCCAGTCGCCATCGCCCGGCGGCGTGAGGGACCGCATGCCTCTGGCCGGCAATTGCCCGGCACTTTGCGACGTGCCCGTGCCTGGATTCATCCAGGTGACACGAGCCGTCGGCCCGGCCAGCTTGCTCATGTCCACCGTGATCGTCCTGGCGGTTGGCATGTAAGCGATGACACAGCCGCCGTCAGGGCTGCGTGCCGCCGTAAGGTAATCCAGGCCGTTGAATTCGCCGAGTCCTGATGTCACGACTTCGTGCTTCTGATCCGGGACCAGATCGAACCAGCGCGTCGAGCGGAAGAACCGCCCCCAGTACATCATGTCGATCGAGCCGGTACTGCTCAGCGCCTGCTGCCACCCGGGGGCGAACAGCCAGATCGGCCGGTTGCCGAACACGTGGCCGAACCCGCCACTCAACACCGCCCAGTACGCCTGGCGGCGGATCTGCACGGGGGAGGAGTCGTGCTCGCCCTCGTAGCTGGACTCGATGAGAAAGAAAGGCTTGATCGGCATCCGGTCGTAATCGTCGATCAGCGAATCGTGGACGAGACCGTAGGTATACGTGGACTCGATATCGAGCCAGGATCCGGGATACTGCTCGACGGGATGGCAGTCGGGGAAGCAATGCGCCGTGAACAGGTGCCGCCGGTCGAGCTCCCTGATCCCGTAGGCCACCATGTCGATGTCCTCGCGGGCCGCACCTGGATTGCGGTCTCCGCCCATCACCCAAATGATGTTGTCGAAGCTGCGGTAGCGCGCGCCGAGAAACCGGCCGTAGGCGAGCATCCGCTCCGGGCCATTGGCCAGGACCTCGTGATAGAAGCCTTCGCCCGCGCCCGGGTAACCGAGATAAACCGGGGCGAGCAGGACGGTGATTCGGTACCGCGCGGCGAGCCGTATCACCTTGTCCGCATGGGCGAAGTACGCCTCGTTCGGCACCGACCAGTCCTTCATGTCCGCAAACGGTGGCACTCCGTACACATTGCGGGGGGCCCGGCGCGCGAACTTGTATTCGAGGAGGTTCACCAACACGGCGTTGAATCCCTTGGCATGCCTGTCGCGCAGGTAGTCCTCCGCCGCCCCGTCCGTGAGGTTCGCGATGAGCGACCACGCCGCATCGCCTTGCAGCAGGAACGGCTTGCCGTTGCGGTCGATGAGGTAGCGTCCGCTCGCGCTGATTCGCAAGGGTCCGTCGGACCTCGCAGCCCCCGCGCAAGCGCCGGCACTCAGCCCCGTGCACGTGGCGAGTGCGAGCATGACCGAGAACATGCACCGGCGAATCCGCGCGCTTCGGAGGCACCGCATCACGGATGAGGGGCTCGCGGCTCGTAGGGGCGCAGCTCGATGTCCGCAACTGCAGCCGCGATGTTCAATCGCGGCACAGGCTGCGGCTCGCGGCAGTAAACGAACGCCGCGGCGCTGTAGTCATCTCGCCGTTCCGCCATGCCGGAAACGTAGTCGCGCGGGATGGACTGGCGCTCCTCGGGGCTCAAGGAATCGAGGGCATCGTTCCATGCCGTCGTGCCGGGCAGCGCCCAGCCCGGGCCGGCGGGCACGTATCTCTGCAACATGAGTTTGGCCTTATCCCCGCCGCCACCGACCGAGCCGATCTGCTGAATCGTCGCCCGGAAGCTCGTGCGAAAGACGAGGGGATCCGGCAGGTGCCACCGATAGAAGCTGACGAAATCGGGCATCCGCGCCTGCGCGTCCCGCGGCTCTCGCGCTCTCCCAGGCTCGACGTAGATCGGAGCGCCAGCGTAGAATGCCGTGTGCCGGCTCATCCCCCAGGCGCTGCCGACATAGTCCTCCAATCCCGTTCCACAGATCGTCGGCAAGCTGCTGTCGCCGTCACGATAGAACTTGAATTCGCCTTCACCGTACCAGTCCATCCCGTCCTGGAAAACCCGGATTCCCACGGCGCTTCCCAGAAAGCGTCCAGGCCCGGTGAGGCCGGCTGCGATCACGAAGTCCCTTCTCAGCACCGTCGGATTCTCGCGATGGAAGCTGACGTGTAGATACCCATCGTCCGGATCGACGGACTCCAGCGTGTAATCGATCTGGTAGTAGAAATCCAAGGTCCTGCGCATGGAGTTTGTGAGCTCGATGCGGATGCGCCGTCGAAACGGCATGGGGAAGTAAGCGTTGAAGCCTCGCCCCTGGTGCACGGAAGTCAGCGCCGAATCGTACGCGACGGCGCGCCCATGTGGCAGTCCGAAGAAATCCAGGCATGGCACCGATATGCTCGGGAATGTGAGGTCGTCGTAGTAGACCTCCATCCAGACTGCGCGCATGTCCTGCGGCTCCGAGGGCGGAAACGTCATCCAAATGTGCCGGATGCGGCCTGGGCCCTGAATGTCGGCTAGAACGATCCTCGCACCCGCGGCAATGAGCTTCTCGGGAGCGCCCTTGCGGCCGCCGTCCGTCGGTCCGCCTGCACCTCGCGCGCCTGTGGGGTTCTCAAAGCTGATCGAGCGGCTATCGAGCGTCGTGCCCAGCCGCGCGGCACCCTCGAGTGGAGATATCAAGAACGCTTCTCCGCCGAGCGGGCCGCCGCCCCGCGAATCATGCGCAGCGCCGCGATACGAGCTGGGCTCGGCGGATCCGCCAGCAGCGCGCGGCCGCTCGGTGCAACTCCGTCATGCGCCGCCGGCCCCAGCGCCGCCGGCCGCGGGGCTGCGCGGTGCAGCCCGCTCATCAGAGCGGCGGCACCGAGGCAGCGCAGAATGAATCCGCGCCGCGCAGGCTCTCCGGCGCCAGGGTATCGGCCGGCGCCGCCCGATCGGCGCTCGGTGGAGTGATTCATGGTTGGCGACGTTCGCATCCCGGCTCACATCTCGTCTATCACCTTCGCAGGGTGATTTGGTAGAAAGCTATGATGGCGGTGGGAACTCCCGTTTCATCTGCCTCGTCCCCCGTCGAGACGCAGCACCCAATCGCCCTCACCCGGCGGCGTGAAGCGCCGCATGCCGACAACCGGCAGCTGCCCGCCAGCCTGCAATGTGCCCGTGCTCGGATTCATCCAAGTAACGCGAGCTGTCGGCCCCGACAACTTGCTCATGTCCACCGTGATCGTCCTGGCGGTTGGTATGTAAGCGATGACACAGCCGCCGTCAGGAGTGCGCGCCGCCATCAGGTAGTCCAGCCCGTTGAATTCTCCGAGTCCTGAAGTCACGACTTCGTGCTTCTGATCCGGGACCAGATCGAACCAGCGCGTCGAGCGGAAGAACCGGCCCCAGTACATCATGTCGATCGAGCCGGTACTGTTCAGCGCCTGCTGCCACCCCGGGGCGAACAGCCAGATCGGCCGGTTGCCGAACACCTGGCCGAATCCCCCGCTCAGCGCCGCCCAGTATGCTTGGCGGCGGATCTGCACGGGCGAGGAGTCGTGCTCCCCCTCGTAGCTCGTCTCGATGAGGAAGAAGGGCTTGACCGGCACCCGGTCATAGTCCTTGATCAGGAACTGGTGCACGATCGAGCCGGAATACGTGCTCTCGATGCCGAGCCAGGAGCCGGGATACTCCTCGACCGGCGCCGACTCCGCCCGAACGTGCGCGGTAAAGAGGTGTCGCCGATCAAACTCCCGAATTCCGTAGGCGACCATGTCGATGTCCTCCCGGGCCGGACCCGGATTACGGTCGCCTCCCATCACCCAGATGATGTTATCGAAGCGTCTGTAGTGGCGTCCCAGGAATTCTCCGTACTCCAGCATCCGCTCCGGTCCGTTGGCGAGGACCTCATGATAGAAGCCCTCACCGGCTCCCGGATAGCCGAGGTACACGGGCGCCAGCAGGACCACCATTCCGCTCTCGGCCGCCTTGCGAATGACCCAGTCGGCATGCCGGAAATAGCTTTCGTTCGGCCTCGACCAGTCGCGCATGTCGGCGAACGGCGCCACGCCGTAGATATTCCTTGGCGCGTACTTGGCGTATCGGTACTCGAGCAAGTTGACGAGCACGGCGTTGAATCCCTTGGCATGCCGGTCTCGCAGATAACGCGCGGCGTCCTCGTCCGTGAGGTTGGCAATGAGCGACCACGCCGCATCCCCTTGGAGCAGGAACGGCTTGCCGCTGACGTCGATGAGATAGCGTCCGCTCGCGCTGATCCGCAGTGGTTGATCGACTGCGGGCCGCGCGTACGCACCACCCGCCCACAGGGTAAAGCACGCAAGCCATAGTACCCCGGCGCATTCGGCAACATATGCTCGCTTCACCTATTGCCCCGTATTGTCCGAAATGAAGAGCAACGCATGCTCGCCCGATGCGCGTCTGTCACGTTCGCAGGAATCTTTGCCACGAAGCTACTATAAGGCGCGGATGCGATCCGCGGGGGCCGCCGGCGCCCGCCCGGGGATGGCATCCTATCGGTGCCCCATGTAATTCGCCGCAGCCGGCGTGCGGGCCTGCGCGGTGACACGGATATTGAATTGCCGATCCGCCATGGTATAAGGGACTCGCGCGCCGGCCGGCTCCAGTCGTTTGGCTTTGAGGGATGCAGCCGATCAGGCGGCTTTCGCCGAGCGCACAGCGAGACACTACAATGCAAAGGCATCGTTTGCCCTGGAAGCCCGCGTTTGATGAGCTCGAGCAAGCCATCAACGCCGAAGGCGTGCACACCTATCCGTTCAATGCGGCCCTGCCGATCGATGTCGGATTCTTCGTACATTCGGGCCTCGACAGCGTTCGCATGAACCGGCATGCGTACCTCGAGGTGATGTACGTCTACGAGGGGGCAACGGATATTCAGGTGCTCGACCGGCGCTTCGCCGCGAGGCCGGGCGATTTGATGGTCATAGGTCCCGATCTTTATCACCGGGTGGTGAATCAGCCCGACACCGACTTCAAGTTGATCTCCCTCAACTTCGATCCTGACGTCCTGCGCACCGACGGGCCGGGCGGCGAGGCAGAGCAGTACTTGCTGCCGTTCACCTGTCAAACCGACCGGTTTCCTCACCACATTCCCCGTTCGGCGAGCCTCTCCGCGCGCGCCCTCGAGCTCATCCTGCAGGTCCACAACGAGCTGCCCGCCACCGCGCGCCTCGGCCGGCTCGCTGTGATGACGTACCTGAAGATGCTGCTGTTGCTGCTTTGCAAGCATTACAACGACCATGTCGAGAGCCGCAGGATCTTTGACTGTAATGGCCGTGGCATCGAGCGCCTCGGCTCCCTGTTCGAGTTCCTGGAGGTTCATCTGGATCGGCCGATCGCGGTCGGCGAAGCCGCGCGCATCTGCGCGATGAGCAGCTCGCATTTCATGAGCTTCTTCAAGAAAGCAACCGGACAGTCGTTCGTCGCGTATCTCAACAGCTTCCGAATTGCGAAAGCGCAGGCGCTGCTTTCCACCACCAACGAGCCGATCGCCGAAATCAGCGCGCAGCTCGCATACTGCAGCCAGAGCTACTTCGGCAAGGTGTTTCACTCCCTCGTCGGGATGACGCCGCTCGCCTATCGCGAACGCTTCCGCAGCAAATCCCAGACGGTTCACGGCGCGCACGGGAGCGGCCCGGTGCCGGTGATCGGGCCTCATCGCGACTATCGGCCACAGCCGGGCTATGCAGATACCGCCGCCGCCTCGCTGTGCAATCCGGGCCCGGCGAGCTGATTTCGCCTCAGACAGCGGTGAGGCCACCGTCGACCGGGTACACTCCGCCCACGCAGTAAGCGGAATCGGGCGTCGCGAGAAACAGGGCCAGCCCGCTCACATCCTCGGGAGACCCCAACCTGCCGATAGGCGCCATCGCCAACAGCTTCTCGCGCAGCTCCGGCACCGACAGCTCCTGCGCCGTCATGCGGGTCTCCATGGTACCCGGGACGATGGCGTTCACACGGATGCCTTCCCCCGAGTAGTCCGCGGCCATCGCCTTCATCAAACCCAGGACTCCTCCCTTGCTCGCGCTGTAGGCCGTCAGTCGGGTGAACCCCTGCATGCTCGTCGGGGACGCGATGAAGATGATCGAGCCGGCGCGCTGCGCGAGCATTGCCGGGATGACATGCTTCGAGCAGAGCCAATAGCCGCGAAGGTTGACGCGCATGGTGAGATCCCACGCCTCGCTCGAGAGCTCGTGCGCGCGGCCCTCCTCTTGCGCGAGCAGGACGGCGGCATTGTTGACGAGGATGTCGATGCGGCCGCAGCGGCCCATAGCGGCCTGGACCATCGCCCGCACGTCATCCTCGCTCGAGACGTCGGTCCTCACGAAAGTCGCCCGGCCGCCAGCGGCGCGGATCGCGGCTTCCGTGGCCGCTCCGGCCGTGGCATCGATCTCGGCGATGGTGACGTCGGCACCCTCGCGGGCGAACCGTTCGGCGATCGCTCTACCCAGCCCAGCGCCGCCGCCGGTCACGATGGCCGCAGTGTCCTTCAGACGCATGGCGGTCTCCCGAAGGCTGATTCAATTCCGAGCATGGCTCTTCTCGACCTCCCGCTGGATGAACGATGTCAGCTCCTCGCAGCGATCCAGCATCCGCGAGAAATCGTCCGCAGGCGTGGTGAGGGGCGGCTTGAATTTGAGCACGTTCGCGCCGGCTCCGCCAAATTGCACGATCAATCCCAGCTCGAGCGCGCGCTCCCAGGCGCGCAGACAGGCCGCAGTCGCCGGCTGCCTGGTGCGGCGATCCACCACGTAATCCACTCCGATGAAGAGTCCCGGTCCCCGCACGTCCCCGATGACCTCATAGCGCTGGGCCATGCTCCGGAAACGGCGCGTCGCCTCCTGTCCCAGCTCCGTCGCGCGCTCGGCGAGACGCTCCTCTTTCACAATGTCGAGCACTGCGAGGCCCGCGCTCGCTGCAAGGGGCTGATTCATGAAAGTCAGCATGTGCCAGGGCTGGGACTCGAGCCCGTCGGGAATCAGGTCCTTGCGCGTAATGAACACGCCGATCGGCACACCGCCGCCCAGAGCCTTGCCCGCCACCAGAATATCTGGGCGAACCCCGTACAGATCGCAGGCCCATGTCGCTCCGCAGCGAGCCAGGCCGGTCTGAATCTCGTCGACGATCAGCAAAACGCCGCGCTCGCGGCAGACCCGCTGCACCGCCTCGTAGTAGGCTTGTGGGAACAGTGTGTGCCCATTGGGGCCCTGCACCAGCTCCATGATCAGGGCGGCGACTCGTTGCGGCCGGCAAGAATCGAGCTCCGTCTCGAGGGCGCGCGCCGCGCCTCGCCAATCGCCGCCGTCACCGCCGAGCGGCGGCCGATAGCTGTCGGCCGATGGCACCTGCCTGAATCCTGGCACGCGGACGACGCCCTGACACCACTCCCGAAACGCCGGCATGCCGCCCAGACTGAGAGTGGCAAGCGACATGCCGTGGTACGCGCCGGTCAGCGACAGCACCTCGGTGCGCCCGCTCACCTGGAGGGCGAACTTGATCGCCGCTTCGATCGCGTCCCCGCCGCCCGGACAGATGAAGCTCTTGGTCAGACCTGCGGGAGCGATCTGCGCCAGACGCTTGCAATACTCCACGGCGATCACGTTGTCGTGCCGAAGATTGTGCGACGGCAGCCGTGCCATCTGGCGCGCCACCGCCTCGGCAACACGTGGGTTGGCATGGCCGACCATCGCCGGCCCCGCCGATCCTGACATGGTGTCGAGATATTCGCGGCCATGAATGTCCCAGAGCCGGGCGTTCTGTCCACGATCAAAAATGAGGGCGCGGTCGCCACGGACCGAATGCAGCACAAAATCGCAAGCATCTCGCTCCAGCTCTTCCGGGTTCATGGATTCTCGCTCGCCGCCTCAATAGACCTGGTCCTCACCGAAGGCCCAGAACAAAATGATCCCGCGCAGGGTCGCTGCGCGGAGCCCTGCCCTCGCGGCCACCTCCTCCGTGAATGGCCCACGATGTTATAGAGCACGGCCTGGACCGCCGATATCACGAAGCCATGGACCTTTGGCAGAAATCTACGACACCACAATTACTGCCGCAGCGAGCATGTCACCGATTGACGCCGGCCTTACGGCGTGGTCTGTTATGGAGTTGGCCGCGAGAGGAGATGACGAATGTCCCGGACACCTCTGACTTCACTGCCCACACCGGCATTGCTCCTAGATCTCGATCTCATGGAGAGAAACCTGTCGGTCATGTCGGAATTCTTTCGCGCCGGGCGCGTCGGGCTGCGCCCCCACTTCAAGAACCACCGCGTGCTGGCGCTCGCCGGGCGCCAGATCGAATCCGGAGCGATCGGCATCACGTGCGCCCGCCTGTGGCAGGCCGAGGCGCTTGCCGCCCACGGCGTCCGCAACATCCTGCTCGCCAACGAGATCGCGGGAGGGTCGGCGCTGCGGCAGCTCGCCGAGCTGACTCGGCGCGCCGAGGTGATCGCGGCAGTGGACAACGCCCGCGTGGTGACCGACATGGCGCGAGTCGCACGCTCGAGCAAGGCCTCATTCGATGTCGTCGTCGATGTCGATCTCGGCTTGAAGCGCTGCGGCGTCGAGGCCGGTGAGCCCGCGCTGGCGCTCGCGCGGCTTGCGCTCGCGAGCGGCTTGAGATTTCGCGGCCTGATGGGCTACGAGGGGCATCTGCAGCCCATCCTGCCGAGCCCGGAGAAAGATGCGGCCGTGCTGCGCGCGATCGATCTCCTCGCCCGGTCGAAGGCGCTGATCGAGAGGGCGGGCATTCCAGTGGAAATCATCAGTTGTGGGGGTACGGGAGACTACCGGATCGTCGGGCGTCATCCGCTCGTCACGGAGCACCAGGCGGGAGCCTACCTGCTGATGGACCAGTGGTACGCACCGTTCGCACCGGATTTCTCACCGGCCCTCAGTGTTCTCGCCACCGTCATCAGCAAGACGGCAGGAGAGCGCATCGTGGTGGACGCCGGCGTCAAGGCGATCAGCGGCGAGAGAGGTCTCTGCTCCATCAAGGGCCAGCCCGGACTGCGTGTAACGGCGTTGCACGCCGAGCATGCGCTCATCGACGTCCTCACTCCCAATATCGAGATCGATGTCGGCGATAAGCTCGAGCTCGATGTCCAATATCACGATGGAACAGTCAACCTCTACCGCAAGATGCACGGTATTCGTCACGGGGAGGTCGAGCAAACGCTCGACATCGTGCATTGAACGCCGGCGGTGGTTTCTCTCCTGGCCCATCCCCGCTGTCCGCCCCTGGCCTCAGGCGAACAGGGGTAAACCGCCGGTCTCCGTGTGGTGGACCTCGATCTGACCCAGCTCATATTCCGTGACGTACAACCGGCTCTCGCCCGAATGCGGGAAAACGCAATTGGTCGGGAGTCGACCCATCGTACGCAACCGCCTCACTACGACGCCGTCCACGCCGAGCACCGTGACATCCTGCTGGCCAAAGACCGCGACATACAGCCTGCCATCCGCCGCGAACGCCATCCCGTCCGGGCCCCTCCATCCTGCCGGACCCGCCGGATCGATGACGTTGCCGAAGCATGTACGCGCACCGAAGCGACCCTCGCCAAGGCTTGCGTATCGGTAGATGTTGCCCGTGAGCGTCTCACTGACGTAGAGATCGCCATCGGGGCCGAATGCGATGCCATTGGCGAACTTGAGCCCGGCATCCAGCCGTTGCACCCGGCCGCTTTGCGGATCGAAGCGAAATACCCTGCCGTCATAGTTGACCGAGTTGAAGTCCGCTCGAATACGGCCTCCGGGGGCGAAGCTGTCGATGTGCACACCGGAGTCGGTGAAATACACGGCCCGATCCGGCCCGAGACACAGATCGTTCGGAAAGAGGAACGCGGCGCCGTCGCAATGAGTCGCCGCGACCTCCACAGCTCCCGCCAGCGTCACCCGCAAGAGAGCCGGCCGCTTCGATTCCGCCACCCATATGAGTCCCTGCCTGTCGATGGCCAGCCCGTTCGGCCGGCCCGTCTGTGCGATGACACGGCGCTCGCCGCCATCCGGGCTGAGCAGGGTGACGGTGCCTCTATCGCCCCCTTCCACGCAAAGCCATCTGCCGTCGGCCAGGGCCGTGGGCCCCTCCGGCTGGACGAGACCCGACGACAGGATCACGGCAGGAGCTCGCGGTACATCTTCACCTCGAAGCGCTCGGCGAGAAGCGGCCGCAATTCGTCGAAGAATCTGGTGATGTAAGGTGTGGCGCAATGCTCATCGAAGCTGCGCTGGTCGCGCCACTTCTCGACGTAGGTCAGCGCATTGGGCGCATCGGTCCTGCGATTGAGCTCATATCGCAGGCATCCCGCTTCCCGATGTGTCGGCGCCATGAGCGCGTGCATGGCCGCGAGCAACTCGTCGAATCTCCCCTCCAAGGCGACAAACTCCGCGATGCAGACCACCTGCGTCTTCTCTTCGGTTGCCACTATCCGGCTCCCGCAAGCGCCGGCGGCACGGCCTGGCTTTTCAGGGTGAGATATAGATCGTGCGCCTTCTCCGGACTCTCACCTTCGTGAACGACGGCGCGCACGGCGTGCAACATCGCCAGCGGCGCATCGGCTTGGAAGACATTACGTCCCATGTCCACGCCGGCCGCGCCCTGCTCGATCGCAAGGCGCGCCATGCGCAGCGCATCCCTCTCCGGCAGCTTCTTGCCGCCAGCGATGAGCACGGGCACCGGACACGCCGCCGTCACCCTCGAGAAATTCTCCTCGCAGAAGTAGGTCTTGACCGCGGACGCGCCGAGCTCCGCGCAGATACGCGTCGCCAGGCCGAGATAGCGGGCATCGCGCACCAACTGCTTGCCGACTCCCGTCACGGCAAGTGTGGGAATGCCCCTGCGCAGGCCTTCGTCCACGATCTTCACGAGATTGCCGATCGACTGGTGCTCGTATTCGCCGCCGATGTAGACCTGTGCCGCCATCGCAGAGGCATTGACGCGCACGGCATCCTCCACATCGACCGCGACCAGCTCGTTCGACAGCTCCTTGAGGATGCTCTGGCCGCCGGTGACACGCAGAACTACCGGCCTGGGCATCTCCGGTGGGATGCAGGATCGCAGCGCGCCGCGGGTGATCATCAGCGCATCCGCCTGGGCGAGGAGCGGCGGGATCGTAAGATCGATCCGCTCGAGCCCGGTCGTCGGCCCCTGGAAATAGCCATGGTCGACAGCCAGCATGACCGAGTGGCGACTCGCCGGGTTGAAGATGCGCGCGAGGCGGTTCTTCATACCCCAGTCGAGCGAGTTGCTCCCCTTCAGGAAGAACGTCCCGAGCGGCTGCGTGATGTTGATATGAAAGTCGTCGCCGCCTGCGATCTCGTCAGTATCCGGCATGGTCCGTACCTCGCTCGCTGCCGATGAAACCTTGGTAGAATCCGTTGAAAAGGAGCGCGATGGAGGTGGCGCCCGGGTCCTGGTGACCGAGCGTCGCGTCGCCGAGGCTGCGCCCGCGACCTGCACGCGCTGTCATGTGCCTCGTCGCCTCGGCACCGCCTTGCGCCGCGAGCGCAGCCTCGCGCAGCGCATCCGCCAGACTTGCACCGCGCCCGGCCGCGCTCGAGAACGCGGCGAGGGCGGGCACCAGCGCATCGAGCAGCGTCTTGTCACCCGGGGCCGCCTCGGTATAGCGGCGACAGTTGCGCAGCCCGGCCGCCAGCGCGCTATCGACCTCCCGGCTGCCCATTTCCGAGCCTGCCTGTGGCGAGTCAGCCGCCATTCCGAGCACGAACGCACCGAGGAGCGCGCCCGAAGCGCCTCCGTCGCCGCCGAGAAGCTGCCATCCTGCGTCCTTGAAGACGGTCCGCAGTGGGGCGCCCGGGGCGACCTGGACCCCGCTAGCCACGCGCTCGATGAGGCGCATCATCGTCGTGCCGTGATCCCCGTCGCCGCAGGCAGAATCGAGCTGCGACAGCAGCGCGTGGTGGTTGCGGATCTGCTCCGCGGCGCACCTCGCCATGCGCGTCAGCGCTTCCGAGGTCATTCGATCGCTCATCGAACCGTGAAATAAGGCGCATCGCACGGCGCGTCCCATAGCGCCGTAAGCTCGGGGTCCATGCGCGAGATCATGAGCTGGAATCCCGCCTGCTCCTGTGTGGTGACGAACTCTCCGACCGCGCTGCGGATGAGGCGGATGCCCTTGTCCGCCAGCAGGCGGTGCACCCTGCGAAAGATGATGAAGAGTTCCATCAATGTCGTGGCCCCTGCGCCATTGAGAATGACGAGAAGCTCCTCGCCCGGCCGCACATCGAGGTCGGCAAGCAGCGCCTCGAGCATGAGATCTGCCGTTTCGTCCGCCGTCTTCAGAGCCATCCTGCCGATGCCAGGCTCCCCGTGTTGGCCCATTCCGATCTCCATCTCCTCATCGCCCAGCTCGAAGATCGCCTCGCCCGTCGCAGGATGCGTGGCAGCGCGCACCGCAACCGCGAGAGTACGGGTATTGCTCTCCATCCTCTGCGCGACATCGAGACACACCTCCAGTGAGCGGCCCTGCTCGGCGGCCGCGCCGGCCACCTTGTAGACGGGCAGGAAGCCCACGAGTCCGCGCCGGGCATTCCGGTCTGCTCCGCCGGAAATATCATCGCGCGTAATGACCGGCCGCACCCGCAGGCTTTCGCGCTCGGCCAGGTCCAGTGTGATCCTCGCCTGCAACACGTCGCCGGCATGGTTGAGCACAATCAGCAACACGCCGCAGCCCCGGTCCGCGAGCCGCAGAGCCTGCAGGCAGCGCGGCGCTCCCGGAGCGGCGAAGATCTCGCCCGGCACGCTGATATCGAGCAGACCCTCGCCGACGAAGCCGCTCAGACCCGGCTCATGGCCGCTGCCGCCCAGCGTCACGATGGCAACGCGTCCCGCGGGCTTTGGCCGCGCGCGCGCGATCAGTCGATCGCCCACCAGACTCACCCTGGCCGGCTGCGACAGCACGAAGCCCTCGAGCAGCTCCGCAACCAGTTTTTCCGGGCGATTGATAAACTTTTTCATCTTCATGGCATCACCGGCATTCAGCTCTCCCCGCGGCGACTCGCGCACCGCGGCGATGGCGCGGCCAGTCTGGGAACTGCCGCCCTGCCCGTCTATCACCTTTGCACCCATGTTTGGCACAAGGCTATGGCGCCCGCGCTGCCGCGGTGCGACGCGGGCGCGCAGGCCCGACGACGCCGCGCCGTAGTCTTGTGCTAAATCTCTGTACAAAGGTGATAGACCCTTCCGTCGAGCCGAGTACCGTAGAACGCGACGGGGTAAAGCGGATAGAAGCATGAGACAAAATCGCGCACCCATACACGGACGGACCGGTGCAATCGCAGAATCGAGCGCGGGGCGGCACCGGCATCGGAAACACGTGCCCGGCGGCACGCCGGACCTCAAAGTGCGATGGCTCGGTGCCATCGTCGGGCTCCTGGGCCACGGCATTCTCTCGCCGGTGCTCGCCGCGGACGCCCAAAGCGCGCCCGCCGGAGCCGGCGACGCCATCCAGCTCCAAGAGGTCGTCGTCACGGCCACCAAACGGGCGCAAGACATACAGAAAGTGCCCATCAGCGTCTATGCTCTGTCGAGCCGGGATCTTTTCCTCACCAACGCCAAGAACATGACCGACATCGCGGCGCTGGTGCCCGGCATAGACTTCGAGAATCAGGCCGGCTACGGCGCGGGCATGCTGACCATGATCTCGATCCGCGGCGTCAACTCCAATATCGGCCCTTCGACGACCGGCGTGTATATCGATGACACGTCCGTCCAGGACCGGCTCAACCAGTACACCAACTTCGGCAACGCCTATCCCGTGCCCTTCGATCTCGAGCGGGTCGAGGTCGACCGCGGCCCTCAGGGGACGCTGTTCGGGGCCGGCGCCGAGGGGGGTCTGGTGCGCTTCGTCTTCAATCAGCCGAGCCTCGAGCAGACCACCGGCGAGGTGAGCACCGAGTTGGCTCACATCGACTACGGCGGAATGAGCTACGAGGCCGGCGCGGCGGCGGGCGGCCCGATCATCACGGATACGCTGGGCTTTCGGATGAGCGCCTGGTTTCGCAAGGACGGCGGCTTCATCAACGAGGTCGACCCCTTCAACGGCGCGCTGACCGACCCGGATGCCAATCGGGAAGAGACCAAGGCTTTCCGGCTCGCGCTGCTCGGCTCGTTCGGTGGAATCACCGTCAGCCCCTCCTTCTACTACCAGTCGAGGGAGATTCATGATGCGACAGGACTCTATGGATATCTGTCCGACCCGCAGGCCGGGGAATTCGACGCCGGACACATCTTGCCGCTTCCCGCCAAGGACGGTTTCTCCGTCACGGCACTGAAACTCGAGTCCGATGTCGGCGGCGCCAAGCTCACCGCGATCAGCTCGTATTTTTGGCGATTCGGCAGGACCGTCGATGATCTGACCGGCTTCGCCGGCACGCTCGGAGTCACCAGCGCCGGCGCCGCCGGCTATGGCAACCCGCTCGGTCCCGAGTATCCGGTGTCCTACTCCGACTACGCCGCGGAGCCGAACTCGACCGATCAGCGGATCCTGTCTCAGGAGGTCCGGCTGTCATCGCCGAGCGCGGACACCGGCCTGACCTGGGTCGCGGGGCTCTTCTACTCTCGTGCGAACCAGGATGAGACGGAGAACGCTTATTCCCCCAACATCGCGGGGACGCTCGGTGTCTTTCCCTTGACCACCTCGCTGCAGTACACCGGGACGGTGTCCATCGACACCCAGGCCGCCGCCTTCGGCCAGGCCGATTACAACATCACCAGGCGATGGAAGCTCACCGCGGGGATCCGGGTCGCGGATATGAGTTATTCGTTCAAGACGGTGGCGGCTGGTCTCTTCAATGCCGGGACACCCCCCAGCTCGTTGACGGCAACGAGCGCGCACCCCGTCACGCCCAAGGTCGCCCTGAACTTTCAGGCCGATCAGCAGGATCTCTACTACGCCTCGATCGGCAAGGGGTATCGCACCGGCGGCGGCAACAGTCCGCTGCCGACATACTGCAATTCTCCGGAACCCGCCACCTATGCCTCCGACGATCTGTGGAGCTACGAGATCGGCGCCAAGAACCGTCTCTTCGGCAACCACCTGCAAATGGACACGAGCGCGTACCACATCGACTGGTTGAACATTCAACAGGAAGTGCTGCTCGTCAATTGTGGCCTGAACTACATCGCGAATACCGGTCGGGCCAAGATCAATGGGTTCGACCTGTCTGCGGAGGCGATCGTGTTGCAGGGACTGACGGCGAGCCTAGCGGTCTCCTACACCGACTCGCGCTATTCCAAGAACGTGGAGCTCTACGGCGTTCCCGTCGTCGATGCGGGCGATCAGGTCGGCGGTTCACCGTGGAACGTCACGATGACGGCGCAGTACGCCTTCCCGTTGCCCGGCAGCGTCCCTGCGTTTGTCCGCGCAGAAGAGGTCTATCACAGCAAGAATCCCGGGCCGTTCGCATGGGAGATTCCGGGTGGAATATCCTACAACCCTTATACCATCACGGATTCCGCGACGCATGTGCTCGGCTTGCGCGCCGGAGCCACTTTGAGCCGATTCGAGCTTTCGGTGTTCATCGACAACGTGACCAACACACACCCATGGCTCGGCAGGGGCACCGATGTACCCGCCTCGACACTCACGTACTTCACTGCGCTGACCCCGAGAACCGTCGGACTGGACGCCATCTACCACCTCGGCAGATGAATGAGGCTGTCATGCCTGTTCGATTACCCGAAGCCGCCGCGAGCGCGTATCACTATCCGCTGCTGATCAAGCACCTCCTGCGCACGGCCCTCTTGACCGCGCCGGAGCAGCTGATCGTTTACGGCAGCCACCATCGGTATACCTACGCGGCATTCGGCGCCCGCGTCGGCCGGCTGGCTGCCGGGCTGGCGGGCCTCGGCGTCCAGCCGGGAGCCA
>Ga0335072_10007014_pt1 | contig 16446 bp, 15 predicted proteins | sample Lox_Sample_21_FD_206725 | JGI IMG/M metagenome (GOLD analysis project Ga0335072, IMG submission 206725) | Soil microbial communities from Loxahatchee National Wildlife Refuge, Florida, United States - Lox_Sample_2.1 | ecosystem: Environmental > Terrestrial > Soil > Wetlands | place: USA...
AGAGAGCAATTGGTGGGCGATTGACACCGTTAACGATCGTGGGCAAAGGCGTAATGACGAAGCCAATCTTTCAACCTTCGACTTAGTGGAAAAATATTTGATATGGAATTGGGTGACCTTCGCCCGCTCAAGCCTTTCCTCCGGGTGGTTAGGTGCTGACCTCTACAGATTAGGGTACGCACCCGGCATCGAGGTTTCCCAGTTAGACGCTGTTAATGTTAAACTATGCTTACACGGCGATTGCGCCATACTCGTAGCCGGTGATGCCACTATCTTTAGCCATCTCATGAAGAAGTCGGTCGCTGAACTTGAGGAAATCGCCAACAGGGGTTGAGCGTAACTTTCGATCGGAATCGCAGGGTCAGCAAATTTCACGCAATGCAGCCGCGCTGCAACACCCGAACTGAGGGTGGATTGAGTTGGACAGTAATCTCTTTTGTCCATCGACCACTCTACGTAAATGCGACTTCTAACCGCTCGGTTGGTTTAGCGCCCACCCTTCGATCTCAGCGGTGACCGGGTCGGTGATGTCATCGAATTCGGGATGCTTCTTCAGCACCGTTTCAACCATCGAGCACACCGGGACGATGCGCTTGCCTTCATCGCGGGCGGCATTGAGTGCCTCTTCGACGAGGATGGTCGCCAGGCCTCGTCCACCGAATTCGGGATCCACCACGGTGTGGTAAAAGACGCGCTGGTCACCGCGATCCGCATAGTCGGCGTGGCCGACGGTCTGGCCTCCGACGGCAATGCTGTAGGTCTGTTGCCCGGCGGTGACGGTGGTCGGTGCACCGGTCTTATCGGTAGTCATTGGGAGTCCTTTCTTTCCGGTATAGGTCGAGGCCGCAGCCGAGTTGTCGGCAGCGGCGGCGCGGGCAGTCGGGTGACAGACCCTCGGTATCCCTGGACGGCGCCGAAGCGTTCGTCGGCGTCCTGCCACAGCTGGCTATAGCTGACGATGTCGTCTTGACTGCGCCCGACGAAGTTCCACCACATCACCAGTTGTTCGGTGAACGGCACGCCACCCAGCACCAGCACTCGCGCCGGCCGATCACCCGTGTTCTGCAGCCGCAGCGTCGAACTGCCGGGGCCTTGGTAACCGAGGTCGGCGACCGCCAGAGCGGTCTCGCCCATTTGCACGGCACCGACATCGCACAGCACGCCGTGTTCGAATGCAGGGTCGACATCGAGGTCCAGGACAGCGTCCGCATCGAGGTCGAGCTGCGCGCCGAGTAGCGGAGTGAAGGTATGAACCGGCGAATGGCTATCGGCCAGCGCTCCGAGAAACACCCGCGCCACCGCGCCAGGTCGCGAAATCGGCGCGGGCGCATAGTGGGCGAAGTCGCGCGCAGTGCCCCTATCAGAGTCGGGCAATGCCACCCACAGCTGCACACCATGCAAGACAACGCCCGATTCCACCGACACTTCGGAATGACAAATGCCCGCCCCTGCCGTCATCAGGTTGAGCTCGCCGGGGCGAACCATGGCGTGCACGCCGGCACTGTCGCGATGTTCCACTTCCCCACTGAACAACCAACTCACAGTCTGCAATCCCGTGTGCGGGTGCGGCGGAACGTCCATGCTCGCAGTCACGGGGCCGTAGTGGTCGATGAAACACCACGCGCCAATCAGCGAGCGTTGTCGTTGCGGCAGCGTGCGCTGTACCCGGATCGCCCTCGGCCCGCCCAGCGGAACTTCTCGTGAATGCAGCACTTCAATGCCGGCAACCTGTGAAGCGCTGCAGGCCACTTCGGCCGGCGCAGCTTCAAGGTTGCTCATCGTGCACCCTCCATCGCGGGTGTGAGACAGTGCCAATACCGCGACGATACCCAGGCCCGCTTACCGCCCCGGCGGGCGCAGTACCTTCATGGCGAGCCGCATGACCGGTTCGGGAACCCGATTCTGCATCGACAACGCGACGTCGGCGGCGCGGGATCGCAGTGGTGTGCCGCGACCGAAAATCCGGTTCAACGGTCCCCCGGACGGCTCAATCACCACGTGCAGCGGCGGTGTGCCCACGGCAGCGCCCAGCGCATTCGAAATGACCATTCGCTGAATCTCGCTGGTGCCTTCAAAGATGGTGTACAGCTTGGCATCTCGATACCACTTCTCCACCGGGTGGTCGGTGATGTAGCCCCAGCCACCCATGGTCTGGATGGCGCGTTCGGTGGCCTTGATGGCCACCTCGCTGGCGGCAAGTTTTGACATGGAGCCCTCGCCTCGCTCGAAGGGGACGTTATTAGCCGCCATCCACGAGGCACGCCACGTCAGCAGCCGAGCAGCGTCGATCTGGGTGGCCAGGTCCGCCAGCGGGAATGCGATGCCCTGGTTGTCGATAATGGGTCCTCCGAACGCTTCCCGCTCGGTGGCGTAGGACGTCGCGTATTCCAAGGCGGCGCGTGCGATCCCGATCGCCTGGGCGGCGACCATTGGGCGGGTCTGCTCGAAGGTGCCCAACGTCGCCGAGCCGGAATGTTGTCCACCCGTCAGCACTTCACGGGCCTTGGCGAGCTTGTGTTCGAGCTTGTCTTGCCCGCCAAGCAGATTGGACCCCGGAACCCGTACATCTTCCAACAGCAATTCCGCAGTGTGGGACGCCCGGCAGCCCAGCTTGTCGAGTTTCCGCACCGTTTTCAGCCCGGGCGTACCGCCGGGGACCACGAAGAGTGCCTGGCCGCGGTGGCCGAGCTCCTCGTCGACTACCGCATTGACCACGTGCACGTTGGCGATGCCGCCGTTGCCGATCCACATTTTATGGCCGTCGATAATCCAGTCGTCTCCGTCGCGGCGGGCATGGGTGCGCAGGTTGCGCACGTCGCTGCCGCCTTCGGGTTCGGAGATCGCCAGCGCCGCGAGTTTGAGATCGCCTGGTGTGCCGAAACATTCGGGCGCCCACTGCAGCATCTGCTCGGGGGACGCGGCTTGGCCGATGGCAGACAGCGCCAACGCCGGCATGACGATCGCCAAACCGATTCCGGCACAGCCCCAGAACAGCTCCTCCATGAACATCGGTAAGGAGATGCCGGTCGGATCACCGATCAAATCGCGATAAAACAACGGGCTGTAGAAGCCACGCTGGGCTGCCTCCTCAAGCACCGGCCAGGGAAACTCCTGCCGTTGGTCATAGTCGAGTGCAACCGGGCGGACCACTTCCTCGGCGAATTCGTGGGTGCGCCGGGCCAGGTCGTGTTGCGCTGCCGTCGGTGTCAGGTCGAACGTCATGGATGCGCTCTACCCCGTTGGCCGGGTCAGCAAACTGCTGATCACCCAGGGCGTTCCGACGGGTTGTCAGGCGGCCGAGCGGGGACCGACTTGTGCGAGTGGCAGGTGCACCACCACCGCAGGCACCGCAACGACATCGTGTTCGCGGCGTGTCAGCAGCGCCGCGTTTTCGGGCAGCTGCCGGGAATTGATTTCGCCTGCGGCAATTCGCCGGAGGGCGTCGTGGGCACGAGCAAGCTGGTCGCGCTTGCGGTATTGGCCGCCCGGAAGTTTGACGCCGGCCCAGACGCCGTACTCCTCCCGGTGCACGATGGCGTGCTGGGCACACCGCCGCTGTTGTGCCAACGGGCAGCGACGCAGGCATTGGATCCGCGCCTCGGTGGCCGACTGCTCATACGCGCGCGCCTTCGCCGCGCCGTCACCACCGTCATCGTCGGGATACCCGAACCATAGCTCCGGGTTGGCTGCGCAGGGATGTCCCATGTCGGTCTCCTTGTCCGCTGAAACGTAGGCGAAAGCGTATACACACAGACGAGCCGGGCGCAAGAGAAACGTGACAAAAACGTATATACGTTGGCGGCGGGTCCGGCGCCTGTAATATCCGGCTTATGGCCGGAGCCTGCGGTGAGCCGTGAATCGGCCGGTGCCGCCATCCGCGCGCTACGCGAGTCGCGCGACTGGTCACTAGCAGAGCTCGCCGCCGCGACCGGCGTGAGCGTCATGGGACTGAGCTATCTGGAGCGCGGAGCCCGTAAGCCTCACAAAAGCACAGTTCAGAAGGTTGAAAACGGGCTTGGTCTGCCGCCCGGCACCTACTCGCGATTGTTGGTGGCCGCCGATCCGGACGCCGAGCTGGCCCGGCTGATCGCCGCGCAGCCGCCTGAAACGATGTCCGCACGACCCACCGGCACGGTGGTCGTCGACCGTCACAGCGACACCGAAGTGCTGGAAGGTTATGCCGAAGCGCAACTTGATGCCCTCAAATCCGTCATCGATCGGCTGCCGGCGACGACATCAAACGAATATGAGACGTATATTCTCTCTGTGATCGCGCAGTGCGTGAAGGCAGAGATGCTGGCCGCCAGCTCCTGGCGGGTAGCCGTGAACGCCGGCGCCGACTCGACGGATCGGCTCATGCAGCATCTGCAGGCGCTAGAGGAAACTCGCGGCGCTCTGCTGGAGCGAATGCCCGCCAGCTTGAGTGCGCGGTTTGATCGGGCATGCGCGCACTCGCCGCTACCGGAGGCGATCATCGCAGCGCTGCTCGGTGTTGGCAGCGACGAGATGTGGGACATCCGCAACCGCGGGGTCATCCCGGCCGGAGCGCTCGCGCGCGTTCGCGCTTTCGCGGATGCGGTCGAGTCGGCGAGCCGGGGCACGGCGGACCAGGACACTGCCGAGGGGGAACAGTGATCGAAAGTGACATCGAGGCGTTGAGCCGTGCGCATCAGATGTTTGCCGGCAGTACTCGACGCCCGACGCTGGACGCCGGCACCGGGCCCTACCGGAGATTCTTGGTGCGAGCTGCCGAACTGAATAGTGGTGTGGCCCATGGTGATTACCAGCGCTTCGCGGACCGCAGCCGAGAAGCGCTGCTGTCGGCAGGGCGCACCGATGCCGCGGCAGCGGGCGTCATCGCCAGTGCTCACGGGGATCGGGCCGAGGCCCGTGACCTGACCAAGAGCGTTCTGGACGAGGCTCGCGCCGACGCCACCACCACCCCTATCAGCCCGATGGCCCAGCGCGAGGCGATGCGGCGTCGCGTCGCCCGCCTGCATGCGCAACGGGGGCACGTGTTGTCGGCGCGCTTGCGGGCTCGACGGCATGCGGCGGCATTACGGGCGCTGCGATACCGAATGTTGCACCATCGCGGTCTGGGATTGGCTGGGCTGCGGCTGCCGCCACCAAACGGCCGCGTCGGAGTCGCGGTGCGCGCCGCCTTGTCGCGATTGGGCCGCCCCTATGTCTGGGGCGCGACCGGCCCCGACCAGTTCGACTGTTCGGGCTTGGTCCAATGGGCCTACGCGCAGGCGGGTATTCACCTGGACCGCACTACGTATCAGCAGATAAACGACGGGATCCCAGTGCTGCGTTCGCAAGTCCGGCCGGGCGATCTGGTCTTCCCTCACGCCGGACACGTACAGATGGCCATCGGCAACAACCTAGTTGTCGAAGCGCCGTACTCGGGCGCTTCGGTGCGGATCAGCACGCTGGGCAGCAACGTTCAGATTCGCCGACCGATATGAGAAGCGATAACCCCCCAGAGCCGTTTGGGCACGATGAATAGGTTGAACCCATGTCGGAAAAATCCGGGCCTTCGGTAGCGGCGATTCAAGCGCGTCAGGCAGCACTGGCCAACCAACATGGCACGGTTGCTGACGCTGACCGTGTGCTGGCGGAAGTGCTTGCCAGCGCTCATGCCGCGATACGTGAGAGCGTCCGTCGCCTCGACGCGATCGCTGCCGAAATCGAACGTGCTGCACCGGGTCAGGACCACCTTGCCGTCGATACCCCCATGGGCGCCCGGGAGTTTCAGAAGTTCCTGGTTGCCAAGCAACGTGAGATCGCGGCGATCGTGGCAGACGCTCACGAGCTTGATCGCGCGAAAACAGCTGTCTTGGAAGGGTTGCGGGCGCAGTACACCGTTTCTGTGAGCTAGCGCGACGCCGCGCGGTGCGTTGATTCACAGGCCCGTCGAGGTGAATTGTCGCCAAGTTCGTGCCTGAGTACTGTCACCCGGCATGGAGGGGTCGCGAAACCGCCCGCACCGGCACGCAGCGCTGTTCGCCTAGCAGATGTCGACGTATGGCGAACTACTCGCGACGGTCAAACGCGTCCGTGACAGCACCGGCGATCCCAACGCCTGGCAGACGGGATTGACGCGGACCGAGCTGGCTGCCGTGATCACACCCACCACACGTTCGGAACAACTCGATGCGATTCTGCTCAAGATCCGCCAACAACATCCGGACCTGTTCGACGCCCGGGCACTGCCGGGTGGGCGACCCACTACCCCGCCGATGGGTGTACCGGCGACGCCTTCGGATCGGCAGGAAAGCGGCGCTGCCGCCGAAGCCATCGCCAACGCCGAAGCTGCTCTAGCACACCAGAATTCGGCAAGCTCGCAGCTCGACCTGCAAGTGGTTTCAGCCATCATGAACGCACACCTGAAGACCGTTGAGGGCAGAGAAGCGCTGACCACGTTGCAGCGCGAGACCGAAGCGGCGGTTCAAACGCGATCTGACCTGGATACTCCGGCAGGAGCGCGTGATTTCCAACGATTCCTCATCAGCAAGCTCAGAGACATTCGGTCCGTGGTCGCGAATGCGAGCCTGGATGACACGTCAAAGTCAGCGCTGATGGCCGCGTGGACATCGCTGTACGACGCCTCCAAGGGTGGGCCGAACGCTCCCGGCGAAAGCCGGCCGGTGCCCGCCGCTCCTGCTGGTGCACCCCCGCCTGGCGGTCGTCAACAAACCGCGGAAGTTGCCGATCCTGGATGGGATCCATTAATGGATTCGCTGTTGGCCGACGATCCCGGCCTGCTCGCCGGGGATTCATCGGAGCAATATTCGACGCCGAGCCCCGGTACGCCGGCCACACCGGCTGCGCCGGTCATGCCGAGCATTCCCAACTTCGGCGCCGCGCCGATACCCGGTCTGGGCACAGCACCAGGGTCGCTGGCGGGTTGGAGTGGCCCGGGTGGGTTACCGCTGGGTGGGCCGCTAGAGCGGACCGATCCGGCATTGCGGGATCTAGACGACGAAGGGTTGCTCGGGTCGGAAGACCCGGACCCCACGGATCACGCCTCATCCGAGGAAGCCGGCAGCACCAATGACGACGAGGACCGCGAGGGCGACGCGTCAACGGATCAGCCCCCGCAGCCGGGAGGTCCGACAACGGTGACCCTGCCCGACGGCGAGACGGTGACGGCTGCCAGCCCACAATTGGCCGCCGCGATCAAGGCTGCCGCGGGCGGAGCGTCGATCTCGGATGCGTTTCATCAGCAGGGAATTACCATTCCCCCACCGGGAACGGCGGTTACCAACCCAATTGACCCGCTGCAGCTCGCACCGGGAGATATCGGAATGTTCACCGATCGCCACGCGCTCGCTCTCGGCCACGATAAAGCCATTCTTGACGGCCAAATTCAGCACACCGCCACCGTAAGCGGGCCGAGCTTTCTAGGCTGGGAGCATCCGCCGGTGGCGGCCGCGACCGCGCCGGCCAGGACCGACCAACCGGCACCCACTCGACCGGCAGGCACGTCGACTATCTGACAATAGTGATCTCGTCGTTCTTACCGGCGGCGCAGGAAGAGGAGACAGCAGATGGCAGATCGAATCCATGTGGTGCCTGAGCATTTACGTGACGCCGCTGCGCATCACCGGGACACCTCCGAGTACCTGCGCACCGTTCCGTCATCGCATCCTGCGATTCAGGAGAGCTTGGACTCACTAGGGCCAATATTCAGCGAACTGCGCGACGCCGGACGCGAGCTGCTTGAGCTCAGACGCCAGTGCTACGAGCAACACGCGGACGATCACGCTGACATGGCGCACAAACTGAATACGTCGGCGACTGTGTGGGATCAGCACGAGGAAGATGCGGCCGGGGAGCTGGGCGGCATCGTCGACGGCGGTCGATGACAGACGCCAATCCCGCCTTCGACACGGTTCACCCGAGTGGGCACATCCTTGTCCGCTCATGCCGCGGCGGGTACATGCACAGCGTCGCCCTGAGCGAAGAGGCGATGGATACCGACGCCCAGACCCTGGCCAAGGGCATTCGTTTGACCGCCGATGTGTCGTGCCTGAAAGCGTTGCTGGAAGTTCGCGACGAAATCGTGGCAGCCGGGCACACTCCGTCTGCGGCGGTGCCGACCCCGCGTGATCTCGATGCGGCGATCGAGAAGCTGCTGGCGCACAAACTGCGCCGCCGTCACGACGCGGGCTAACCGGCCAAAACGGAACCGAAACGGGCTGACAGCCTAGAGAACCCAGGTCTTGACGATATCGGGGTCGGGCGCGATATCAGTCGGCGGCTCGATGGGATTGGCGCCGAACAACTCTCGCGCGCGGCCCAGGAGGGCGCGCACTTCGTCGAGTTGCTGCTGCAGCGCAGAATCAGCCATGTCTTCACGCTACCCAGGCCCTCGCATCTGCACAATTCACCGTCGGGAGAAAGCATCTGCCAGGTGCCGGTAGGCTTAGCCGGTGGCCATCTTCGGTCGGATAACGGCGCGCCAGCGCCTCCGGAGAGCGACCCGGGAGTCACTGGAGATTCCGGCCTTCAGCTCTCACATCGACTGCACCCCCTGGGTGACAGGCGGGCTTTGGCCTGCCGAACTGTCGACGGTCACCGACGAAACCGCCGCGCTCGCAGACTATCTCAGAGCTGATCTGCAGCGGATTACCCGTAGCGCCAACGACGAGCTGAAGGTCATCAAGCGAGCGGGCATGACCGATTCCGCCCGGGAAGCAGAAGAGGCTCGAGTCGTTGACGAAGCTCGCGACCTCGCCGCACGACGAGTGGAATCAGCGATTCGTCATGTACGCGCGATGAAGGCCGAGATGCTGGCGGGACACCGGCGCCCGCAGGTCACCGAGCGTTTCGCCGGGAGAGGTATCCACGAGACGCAAGTCATACCCGCCGTCACAGATGTGGAACCCGCCGTTGCTGCACCCACGGATGCCGCTGCGGAGCCGCCGGAGTCCACCGAGACCGATCGCCATGGGGTTTCGGCGGCACGGCATCGGGCCCTCGACGAAGCCAGGAAGACCGTGGAGATCCCGCAGCTCGCGGAGACCCCCGAGAGCGTGAACACCCCCGAGATCGTGAACACCCCCGAGACTGTGGAGGCACCGGAGGCCGCAGAGGCCCTGGAGAATGTGGAGACAGCGGAGATACCGGCGGTCGCGGTGAACCCCCCGGAGACCGTGGAGACCCCGCAGACCGTGGAATCCGTCCAGACCCCGGAGATCATCGAGGTCCCCGTGGTAGCCGAATCCGACAACGAACGATTGCAGCGGTTACTCGCGTTCGTCGTCCATCAAGAACCACGACTGAACTGGGCGGTCGGCGATCATGCCGACGGCACGACGGTACTGGTCACCGACCTCGCTCATGGCTGGATACCTTCGGGCATCACCCTCCCCGCGGGCGTGCGGTTATTGGAGCCCGGGCGCCGCGGCGGGAAAGTCGCCGCGCTGGTCGGCGACGCCACGCGGATGCTGACCTACACCCCGGGCGATTCCATAGGTCGGCCGGCTGACTTCGCCGCGACGGACTCCTCCCTGCAATCCCGCGAGCTGCCGGAGGTTGATGATCTGGGATGGGAACTGGGTCGCGCCACACATTGGCGCGACGGATTGTCCCGGATGGTGCACACGTTGGCTAAGGCCGCCGCCGCGGGCACCGGCGTCGTGGAGGAAGAAGTCGACCTGCTGCGGGTACACCTTGATACCGCGCGCTACCAGCTCCTGATCCAGTATCCGGACGTCGGACCCGCGCTGTTGCTCAACTGTCTGTTGTTGGCCGCCACCGAAAGCCTTGTCTTCGGGGATTCGATGTCAGCGAACTATCACTTCGCCTGGTTCCAGAAGCTCGATGAGCCACCCGCCAGTCAGTGGACCGCGAGATCGTGACGCTTCTCGGGCGTGACGCCAAATCATGAATTGACGCTGGTTGGAGGGGTCAACGATACTGACACGGTGTCGGGATCGGCCAGTCGCGCGAATCTGAGCGACAAGGATCTCGTCGAATCGGTTTTACGTGAGCTGAGTGAGGCTGCCGACAAGTGGGAAGCTCTTGTCGCGCAGGCCGAGACAATCACGTACAGCGTGGACTTGGGCGATATTCGCGCCGTCGCAAACGCCGACGGCCGGTTGCTCGAGTTGACGCTGCATCCGGGTGTGATGACCGGCTACGCCCATGGAGAATTGGCCGACAGGTTGAACCTCGCGATCGCAGCGCTCCGCGAAGAGGCGGAAGCCGAGAACCGGGAAAGGTATGGGGGCCAGTTGCAGTGACGTCGGTGTCGATGCAGCAGATCCGCATCGACCGCCGAAAGGAGAATGACTGTGCCACTCAATCTGTCCAACCGGGATCAGAATTCGGGGCACCTGTTTTACAACCGGCGGTTGCGGGCCGCGATCACCAGGTTCTCGGTGCGGATGAAGCACGACGATCGCAAACAGCAAGCGGCGGTGGCGCTGTCGATCGTGCTCGTGCTCATCGGCCTCGGCTGGATGGCGTTACTTCACGTGATGAAGCCCGCGGGTTTGGTCGGCCAGTCAGCCATCATCGGCGACCGAGACACCGGCGCGGTCTACGCGAAGATCAACGGACGCCTCTACCCCGCGCTGAACCTGACTTCCGCTCGGCTGGCGATCGGCAATGCGAGTGCGCCCACCTGGGTCAAGGCAAGTGAGATCGCAAATTACCCGACGGGTCCGATGATCGGTATTCCCGGTGCGCCGGATAGCCTGCCGATCACAGCGAGCGCCGTATCCGCATGGTCGGTCTGCGACACCGCGGCCACCCGAGGCAGCGGAACCGCTCCGGTGGTGACCGCCATCGCCGGCCAGCTTTCGCCGTTCGGTCGGTCCGCGGCCATGGGCCCGGCACAGGCCATCCTCGCTACCCACAACGGCGCGACTTACGTGATCTGGAAAGGACAACGGTCCCGCATCGACCCGACCGACCGATCGGTGACGTTCAACCTCGGTCTTGATCCCGGGGTTACGTACCCGATTGAAATCTCCAATGCTCTGTTCGACGCGATGCCTTCAACGGAACCCCTTGTGTTACCGGTGATTCCGGGCCACGGGACGCCGTCGCAATGGCTGCCGGGTTCTACGGTGGGCAGCGTGCTGGAAACCCGCGACGCCGGCGGCACCGTCAACGGCTTCTATGTGCTGTTGCCGACCGGTGTGCAGAAGATCACCAGTTTTGTCGCGGACTTGTTGCGCACCGCAGATTCAGAGGGCTCGACGACACCGATCCTGGTCGCGCCGGACAAGCTGATCCAGATCCCGGTCGTCGACGTGCTCGGCGTCGACTATTACCCCTCGGGGAAGCTGGAATTCGTTGATACTTCGGCCAATCCGGTGTCATGTGTCGGGTGGGAGAAGCAATCCGGCGACCCGCAGGCCAGGATCACGATCTTCACCGGGCGGGGTTTGCCGGTCCCGATCGGCATGGAAGATCGCCTGGTGCATCTGGTTCGCGACGACCGCGACCCCAATTCGCCTGAGGCGGAACAGACATTGATGCTGCCGGGTGCGGCAAACTTCGTCACGACAACAAGCGGCGTCACCACGTCCGACAGCCGAGAAAGTCTGTACTGGCTTTCACCGCAAGGTGTTCGGTACGGGATCCAATCGGATCAGCGCACCTTGCAGGCACTCGGGATCGATCCACGCTTGGCCGTGCAGGCGCCCTGGCCGATAGTGCGGACTTTCGCGGCCGGTCCGGCGATCAGTCGCGATGCCGCCCTGGTTTCGCGCGACGCGGTGTCCGGAGGTGGGGCCGTGGCGTCCATTCCCGATTTCAACGACCAGGCAACCGGGGGGTAAGGAATGTCCAAGCGAGGTTTCGTCCGTGGTCGGCGCAAACCGCCGCCGAGTGTTCCCCCCGTCCGGGTGGCGGTCGCCGCGCCCCTGGCGCTGCCCGAGCGGGAGCCGCGCAACATCCTGCTGATGATCGCGCTGCCGGCACTGCTGGTTGGGATCATCGGCACCCTGGTGGTGATGTACGCGTCAGGGATTCGCTCGTTGCAGTCAGGCTTCTTCCCGATGATCGGTCTGGTCGGTTTCGGCACGCTGATGTTCAGCGGCCGCTTCGGGCGAGGTCGCCGGATCAGTTGGGGTGAGCAAGAAAAGCAGCGCCGCAGCTATCTGCGCCAACTCGACGAAGACCGCGAAGAAGTGCAGCGCGCCGCTCAGAAACAGCGGCGCAGTCAGCTATTCGTGCACGGCGATCCGCAGAGACTGGACACGGTCATCGGTGGCCCGCGGATGTGGGAGCGGCGGGTAGGTGACCCGGATTTCCTCGATGTCCGCCTTGGGATCGGCGTTCAGCAAGCCAGCGAGTCGGCGGTCTCACTGCAGTGGCCCGACGTTCCGATCGGGGAAGAGCTTGAACCGGTAACCGGCGGGGCGCTAAGGGATTTCATCCTCGAGCAGAGCAAGATTCGCGGGATCGGCAAGGTGCTGAGCTTGCGGTCGAAACCCGGGTTCAGCTTCATCGGCGACGATCCGGGCCAACTGCATAGTCTCGCCCGGTCGGTGCTGTCCTCGCTGGCCGTCTATCACGGCCCCAACGACCTCAAGCTCATGGTAGTCACCCGTCACCCCGAGCTGTGGTCCTGGATAGTGTGGCTCCCGCACAACCAGCACGACGAGATGTTCGACGCTTGCGGACTGCGCCGGTTGGTGTTCGCGTCGCCCACCGAGCTGGAAGAAGCCCTGGATGCCGAGTTGCACCGTAAAGGCCGCGGACCGTGGGCGCCGCCAGTCGGGACCAGCCCGACGTCAATGCCGTCGCCTATGGAGTCGGCCCCCGGACTGGCGCTGGGCCCGCACTGGGTGATCGTCGACGACAACGTCGGCACGCCCGAGCAATGGGAGGGTGTCACCGGGCAGAAGGGCATGGCCGGCATCACCGTGTTGCGGCTGGCAACCCGACCCGGCGTCGGCGTCGGGTTCACCGACGACACCGAGCGCTTCGGGTTGCACGAAGGCAGACTCACACACCGCGGCACCTTCTATGCGGTGGCGGATATGCTCGCCGAGAGCACCGCCAATCGGTACGCGCGAGCGCTCGCCCGCTGGTCGCCGATGAGTGCCGGGGAATTGTCGGAGACCGACAGTCAGGGTGGAGAATTGCTGCGGGCGCTGGGAATCAGCGATCCCCGAGAACTCGACGTCGACAGACTTTGGGCCGAGAGCCGTGGACGCGGCGACCACAAATGGGCGATGGTGCCCGTCGGCGTCAAGCAAGGCGGAGAGCTGCAGTATGTCATCCTGCGCGCCAAAGATTTTGGTGGCTTCGGGTTTCACTCCGTGGTGATCGGCACGTCAGGGTCAGGCAAGTCGGAGTATTTCCTGTCGTTGTGCAGTGGGATCGCGCTGACGCACTCGCCGGAGACGTTCGTTGTGATCTTCGTCGACATGAAATTCGAATCGGCGGCCCAGGACCTGCAGGGGTTTCCACACGTTGCGGGTTCGTTGTCCAACCTCGGCAAGGACGACCGGCATTTGGCCGAGAGGATGCGCAAGGCGATCAACGGCGAAATAGCGCGGCGTTACCGGCTTTTCAAGGAAGCCGGTGCGCGTGACGCCAATGAGTATGAGGAGATGCGGCTCGCTGGAAGGGATCTGGAGCCGGTACCGATTCTGTTGGTCATCATCGACGAATACCTCGAGTTGTTCATTCATCATCCCGAGTGGATCGATCTGGTCATTCATATCGGCCAGGAAGGCCGCGGCTGCAATGTCTTCTTCACGCTCGGCGGTCAGCGATTGGACCTGTCGTCGCTGAGTAAAGCCAAGAGCAACATCGCCTTCCGCGTGGCCCTGCGCGCTGAGACGGCCGAAGATTCCCGTGACGTGATCGGCAGTGATGCGGCGCTGCATCTTCCGTCGAAGGAAAACGGCTATGGGCTACTCAAGGTCGGACCACGCGACCTGGAGCAGTTCCGGTGCTTCTACGTGTCAGCACCCTTCGTGGTGCCCAAGCGAGTGATCAACGTGAATAAGACCGTGGCCGTGAGCTTTTCCCAGCCCCGCGCATATACCTGGGCGTATCAACCGCTCAGTGAAGCTGACAGCGCAGCCTTAGCAGTAGCGGATGAGCCTGAGGAGCCCGACGAGTTCCTCTTCCACGCCGACGGATTCCGCAAGAAGAAGCTCGTCGACATCATCCGAGAATCGCTGATCTCCCATCCCGCGCGGCCGCCGCACCAAATCTGGCTCCCGCCTTTGGAAGTCAGCGAGCCCATCGATGCGCTCGTCGCGCGCTGGCGCGGCAAGCCATGGCATGTCGACTACGGGCAGAACCCGGGACTGGTGTTCCCGGTTGGCATTGTGGACATTCCCGAAGAGCACGACCAACGTGTTCACGCGATGGACGCCGAGATGGACAACATCATGGTGGTCGCGACCGCTCAGCGGGGCAAGTCCACCACGTTGATGACATTGATGGCCTCGGCGGCGTTGATGTATCGGCCCGAACGAGTCACGTTTTTCGGCATCGGGGCGTCGCTCTACCCGGTTGAAGACCTGCCGCACGTGGCATCCGTCGTCAGCCAAACAGACACCGAGGGAGTATCGCGGACCATCGCCTCGATCGAGGGATTGATCCTGGCCCGGGAGGCGGCGTTCAAGCAGTACCAAATCGACATCTCCGAATTCCGGGAGCGGCGGTTCGGCACCGAGGCGGTGGGAGGCGGCACAGATCCCGGCGACAAGTTCGGTGACGTATTCCTCGTCGTCGACAACTTCAGCGACCTGTACGAGAAGAACGCCCCGATCGGAGACCGGCTGATCGCGATCGCTCGCCAGGGCCTGTCCTATGGGGTGCACGTGATGACCAGTGCCACGGCGTGGCTGGTGGGACAAAAGCAGCAGCTGGTCAACGTGTCGAACGCACGCATCCAGTTGCGGTTGAGCAATCCGGATGAGACCCAGATGGGTGAGGGCTTCGAGCGCAGGAAGGCTGCCCGCAACACACTGGACCGGCCCGGCTTCGGCGTCACCCGGCAGAGTCACGAGTTGCTGGTCGGGATGCCGGAGCTCACGTCGGCCACCGGTGAACGAGTGGCGACGCGTGCGATCGGCGCGGTGATCGCCGACGTGACGGGTGCGGGCAGGCTGGAGAGGTTGGCGCGACTGCCCGAGCGGGTTGAGCTCCGCCAGATCATCGGCGCGTTCGCGGCTACCGCTGCGGCGGCCGACCCGCTCAACATCCCGTTTGCGCTTGGCGAAAGCGCCCTGCAGCCAGTGGTTTTGACGGCGCGAACGGTGCCGAACATGCTTGTCTTGGGCCGCCAGCTCTGTGGGAAGACCACGACGTTGGCAGCGTTTGGGCAGGCGATCATGAGCCGGTTCGATCCCGAGCAGGCGCAGATTACCATCATCGATCCCAAGACATCGCTCATCGGCAAGATCCGGGGTCCGCATGTCCGCGCCTACGCCTATACGGCTGACGACGTCGACGAGGTGATCGAGGGGTTGGCGGCCATAATGCGCGATCGCCTGCCTCCCTCAGGACTGAGCCAGGAAGAGTTGCTGAGCCGGAGCATGTGGGACGGTCCGCACCATTTCGTCCTGATCGACGACGAGCAGGAGCTGCGGCCACACGGTTTGATCGGCAAGCACGCGGCAACGGCACCCCTGTGGGGATTGATGGAACGCAGCCGAGAGATCGGTCTGCATGTGATTGCCTCGCGTCTTCCCGGGAACTGGGCCGGCGTCTCAGTTACGAATCCGTTCCTGCAAAAGCTGACCAGTTCGCGGGCGCCCACCCTGTTCATGGACAACGACCCGGCGGCGGTCAAAGTGTTCGGCAGGGTAAGCGCCCAACAACTGCCTCCCGGGCGCGGCCTGCTGGTCACGACCGACGGAGCGATGGAAGGAGTCCTGGTAGGAGACCCGGAATAGGGTGAGTCGACACCTGCCCGCGACCACCTTAGAATCAGGCATTCCGCGAGAATGTCAGCGGGCATGACTACCGGGTGGGAAGCTCGAGCCGAGGGGGTATGACCCCGACGGGCGAACCGGGCAATTAGAACATGGAGGGGCAGAAATGACGACGTTCGGGATGGTTCCGGGTGCTGTTGATTTGTCGTCGGCCGCAGAGGCTGGGATCAGGGAGGAGATGGCGGCCACCACCGCTGCCGGTGCGGCCGCGCTCACCGGCGTGATGCCGATGGCACCGGACGCCGACTCCGCGGAGTTCGCGGCTGCGCTGAACGCCACGGGGGCCGCCTACCTGACCACCGCGGGCGAGCATGCCGGGCAGCGGGCCGCCTTCTCGGGTGCCCAAGGCCTGGCTTCTGCCACCGGTGTCTCCACCGAGGCGGCGCGCGCGATCGCGAGCGCGATCAGCGGCGTGGTGTAGACGCAATTACCAATGGCCGACCCCAGATTTAGCGGTCCCCCCGAGCAGGTTGCGCTGATCTTCGAGGCGGGCAACCCGGCATCGGTGGTCGCCAACAAC
>Ga0335072_10007015_pt1 | contig 16445 bp, 14 predicted proteins | sample Lox_Sample_21_FD_206725 | JGI IMG/M metagenome (GOLD analysis project Ga0335072, IMG submission 206725) | Soil microbial communities from Loxahatchee National Wildlife Refuge, Florida, United States - Lox_Sample_2.1 | ecosystem: Environmental > Terrestrial > Soil > Wetlands | place: USA...
CAAATCTGCCCTCGCCCTCCTCCAAACCGACATAGTCCACAAAGCCCTCCAAGCCGCACACCCTTCCAGCACCTTCCAAATCCACGCCATGAGCACCATGGGCGACAAGAACCAAGTGACACCGTTGCACAATTTCGGCGCCAAAGCCCTCTGGACCCACGAGCTCGAAGCTGGCCTGTTAGAAGGGCGATTGGACCTCATCGTACACAGTTTAAAAGACATGCCCACAAAGCTGCCTGCCAATTGCGTTTTAGGGTGTATCATGAACCGCGCAGACCCAAGGGACGCAGTGGTTATGAAAGCAGGATCGCCGTATAAGAGCATTGCAGAGTTGCCGGCTGGGTCGGTGGTGGGTACGAGTAGTGTGAGGCGGAGTGCGCAGATTTCAAGGAAGTATCCGCATCTGCAGTTTAAGAATATGAGGGGGAATATTGGGACGAGGTTAAATAAGCTAGATGCAGAGGATGCGGATTTTAAGTGCTTGATTCTTGCTGCTGCGGGATTGCAGAGGCTAGATCTTGGGAATAGGATTACGCAGTTTCTGGACTCGAAGACGCCTGGTGGAGGGATTTTGCATGCTGTAGGGCAGGGAGCACTTGGGATTGAGATCCGTGAAGGAGATCAGAGAATGATTGATTTATTACGGCCATTGGCGGATACTGATGCGACGCTGGCCTGTCTAGCTGAACGAAGCTTAATGAGGTCGTTAGAAGGTGGTTGTAGTGTTCCAATTGGGGTTGAAACGGAATGGATCGAGAGAGGAAAGCTTCTGATGAAAGGCATCGTTGTCAGCCTGGATGGCAAGGAAAGTGTCGATGTGGAAAGACTTGGAGAAGTACTTACTGAGAAAGGTGCCGATGAGTTTGGCAGGACGATCGCACAAGATTTGGTTGAGAAAGGCGCTTCGAAGATCCTTGAGGCAATCAATCTCAATCGCAATGTTATCAAGGATGGTAGCAGCGCGTGACGATTTCGTGAGAAGAGGCGTTCAGAGGACATAGATGGCATGGTCTTAAGACCGAATGTGCATGGCATATTTGTATTTGCATTAACTGGGCGATATACCTAGATAAGCAAAATGGCATTGCATCTGATACTCCAGCGCTCCGGCAGAAAACCTCTAATTTGCCTGCAAAAAATATCCAATATGACATATATTCTCTACCAAAAGCCTATCACTCTTCCACAAACCTCTTGTAGGCCTCCGCGTCCATCAATTGTTCCATATCCTTTACACCGGCCTCTGCAACCTTGACTCTAGCAACCCAACCCCCACCAGTGCTGTCATCTTCGGGACCCTTGTTAATCGTGCCAGGCTTCTCCTCCAAGAGGCTATTGACCTCTGTTATTGTACAGCTTATGGGTGCATTGATATCCGAAGCAGATTTTACCGACTCCACAGCGCCGATTGCGTCGCCCACAGCAACTTCCATAAGGGGTGTGGGAAGCTCAACGTATACGACATCGCCGAGAGCATGTGCAGCATAGTCAGAAATGCCGATTGTGCCGGTCTTGTTATCTGCAGAGAGTTCGATCCATTCATGGTCCTTTGTGTACCTTTTCGCTTGTGCTGGGAAAATTGTTAGTGAGGTCTCTGACGTAGAGGAAAAGCTTAATTACAGTTGCAGGATGCTGAGAAGAGCCGCGCAGCTGGCGGGATTGCTCTGTATGACGCTGCTGGCCTGAAGGATCTGGTCGACAACCTTGAGGCCACTGGACGGAGAGATCGTGCAATTGAAGCCATATTTCGACTTGGTTGGTTGTGAGGGAAGATGTTCGGAACAAGGCTCAGACAAGGCGTGAAATGTTCGGGATTGCCAAGCGAGGTAAGGTGGTCCCCGCCACAGCTGCGGACAGGCGTCGATAATGGCCTGTGATAGGAAGACGGGCCCTATTCTAATAACACGAGCCCTACAAGGCAGCGGACGCCTCTCAGTCTTCTCAGACCTCCTATTTGTGTTAATTGCCTGCATGAACAACACATGTCTAAATCTTGAGGATATTTACCTGGAATTTATTCCTTCATCGCGTGTAGAAGCTGCGTGCTCGCGACGCGTTAGTAGAGACACATATATATATATATATATCGCCAGGGGTGTCACGACCGCTGCAAGAGATTGCCCTTCCCCACTACAGAGGTACACCAATCCTGGAAACAGATCTTCAACAATATGTTTTCCCCATCAAATAGTCTCTGACGGGAAGTAGACAGCTAATCTGAACAAACAATCTCTTTCCATGACGAATTTACTGCCTCGGCGGTAAGGACAGGCCCCCATTTTTCAACCACATCCACAGCCGACACCCTGGATTCATCCTCTCTATCAGCTGGTTCTCCAGCTCAATTCCACGACGCCGTCGACACGATGGAGACCGAAGGTACTTACGAGGCTTACGGTGAAAGCCAAGATGATGTAATGGGCGGAACAGAGGAGTCACATACACCAACCAAGCGCCATCAGCAATCACAGTCCGCAGATTTCCCCTCCTCCTACCAAGTCTATAACGAAAGCGTAGATCCCAATGCTCGATACCCCACCCCACCGACGGCATTTGCACCACAGCAGATCTCGCGGCCTAACTCAGGACTGTCCGGTAACGGAGAGAGATACGGCAACATGCCATCCACATACCAAGAACAAAACTCCCGCAATTCCGGAGGCGTAGAGCAAGCGCGGAACAAGAACAGCGTCGTCATAAAAGTAGGCATGGTCGGCGATGCACAGATCGGGAAGACGTCCCTGATGGTGAAATACGTCGAGGGCAGCTGGGACGAGGACTACATCCAGACCTTAGGAGTTAACTTCATGGAAAAGACTATTTCAATCCGCAATACGGAAATCACATTCTCGATATGGGACCTAGGAGGACAGCGCGAGTTCGTGAATATGTTGCCATTAGTGTGCAATGATGCGGTGGCTATACTGTTCATGTTCGACTTGACTAGGAAAAGCACTTTAAACAGCATAAAGGAGTGGTACAGACAAGGACGAGGCTTCAATAAGACGGCTATTCCGTTCCTGGTTGGCACCAAATATGATCACTTTGTGAATTTCCCGAGGGAAGACCAGGAGGAGATCTCAAATCAGGTACGCACCCCGTTAAAGTCCTTCCCTTTTGCTATCTTCAGATACTAATGCCTATACAAGGCCCGCCGCTTCGCAAAAGCCATGCGAGCAAGCCTCATATTCAGCAGCACAAGCCACAGCATCAACGTACAGAAGGTGCATAAATCTCCCCATCCACACCCCCAACCCCTCCTCCCTCCCCTCTTCGTCTCCTCTTCCTCCCTCATTCCACCCAGCCAAACTCCTCACTAATACCACACGAATTTCCCCTAGATCTTCAAAATCGTCCTCTCCAAAGCCTTCGATCTCAAATGCACAATCCCGGAGATCGAAAACGTCGGCGAGCCCCTCCTCCTCTACCAATCCGTCGGTTAGGCCTCCCACCCTTAAAGCCACCTCAGCACGCTCCACATTTTCCTGCTTAGAAAAATTCCTTGCATCATCCTTTTCTAGGGATCTATGATATGAATCGGAGAAGCATAGAGCATGCAAGTAGGAACCGGGCTCATTTGCAGGAATTTTTGTAGGAGGGGTATAACGCGAACTAACGAGATCAAGATGGGAAGTCTTATGTTGTCACGCGTACCATGCCACGCCACGCCATGCACACATGGAGTTTACGGGTATGGATAGTTAGGATTTAACTTGTACTTGCATAGTGTCATCTTAGCAGGACGTTTTGGCGTTCCGTCTCCCTTGCACTCTGCTGGTATCTAGTCAGGCATGGAATGCTTAAATCAAATGAGTGAAAGTTAAAAAGAAACTTGATTGATGTCCTGCGGTGATGAATGTAATGACTGGAATTTTCACATTATGTGCCATTACCCTGGCACCCAGCTCCCAATACTGATGCTATAAACCTGGGACCTAATTTCCCGTACCGGTCCAAACAATGAATGACTCTTAGCAACATACAAAAGTAAAGAAAAGGAAAGTTTAGTCTTGTACAACATGCCTCAGCTGCACCCAGTTCAAACTTCACTCACTACTCCGGAACATCACTGCTTCCCCTTGCTCTTCTGCTCTTACTCCAATGGCCTTGCTACGAGATCTGTGTGATGACTCCTTTATACTGCCATTTGTGTCTACCACAGTGGGGTAATTGCCCTCGAACTTCGTGCCAGTTTTGCCATGCCTTGCGTCAGCTGCACCACGCAAAGCTTTACGGAGAGCTGCTGCCGCCTCGCTCAGTTGTTGCTGTCCGTCCTTGGCATTGGTAGGTCGGTTATGGTTCCTTGCTGAGTTTGATAGTCCCACTTCATGCCCGGTTGATGTGGTAGAGTCGTTGGATATGATAACAAACTCGATCTTTCTTCTGAGCCATTTGCTTGAGCCGACACTGTGTTCGGCCATAGAGAATTTGGAGACACTACCATTCCAACCAACAAGTACCGACATGATTTTCTGGCTCGTAACAGAGTGGGATTATCCACTTGCCCTTCTTAGGAGCAATAGTACCTACAGGGGCAGGAGTACGTGAATGTCCATAATGGAAGGATGAGGCTGGATGCACTCCGAGTGATGTGATCCATGTGAAGACGTATGAGACCTGTGGACTCCCTTGGGCATTGCAGTAAAACGGTGGCTTGAATAACTGTAACTATCCCCCTGAAGTGGGGAAGAGCTGATGCCCAAACCTGGACCAAAACCACCGTTCATTTCGAAAGTGCACGGACTATTCTATAAATATTAGTATCTCAGAGATGGTATGGATTGATACAGGATTCACTCAAGATAAGACTGTGTGTAACGTATATAACACTGTTAATATCTTGTTGGTTGATAAGATGTTGGGGTATGAGAGATGGTGCTCATGAAAAAGAAACAAAAGATATCAAAGCCCTCCTCGTTTGGGAGGGAGCACTTGTAAGAAGGGAATGACCCTCTGGGCCTTACTCATGATTTCTGGCTAGCAATTGTCGTCAGGAAAGAACCATCAGTGCTGCTCGCCCCAGCATCCAAATTCACTCTCCGCTATTAGAACGTCCATAACTCTGTGCAACTGGATATTCAATTTGCAAGAGAATTATGGTTTACACTGTGTACACTGGAACTAAAGAAATACTTTGAGCGCAGATCCGGTGATGTAACTTGATAGCGACCTCCCACATCTATCAGCATTCAAGGGATAGTCTACTTTTTACCTATGTTTGATTCAGCCTACCGATTGGTTAGCAAAGTCTCACGTTCTAGATCAGATAGTACTGCTGAATAATGCATCGGCTAGACATATGTGTAAAGGAACTGGTGATATAAATAAGTCAATGCTTTACCTGGGGTCTCTTTGGATCCACAGATCCCTTCGATTTGGAGCTTTCCGGAGTACTTCCACCCTTCCTGCTCTTATCAGGATTATTCGTGAGGTCGGTTGAGTGCTTGGTATCTGTGTTGATTAAGCCTTCTTGTTTGTCAGATTGAATGTTTTGACTACCAGCTGGCTTAGAGGATGCAAGCTAGAAACTTCAAGTCAGCTTGGTCTATAAGCTTGACACCGATTTATAGTAATACCGTATCCTTTGATTCAGCATCCGCACCCTCGGGCTTGCCTTGCTTTTTCCCCTTCTCACTATCAGTTCGCTTCTTGCTGGCTCCTTTAGAGTCGGGATATACCTTTATATCGCCCTTGGGGGTTGGTGCGGTGTTAGAAGACGTGTCGTCCTTGGACTTGCCCTCTTTCTCATCTTTGCCATCTTCATCGTCCGACGTATCTGGGGTATCGACCTCCTTGCTCTCATCTCCACTGTCCGTATCGTCACCGTTCTCGCTGCTCTTCTCGTCGTCCTTGGATTCCGGCTCGTCCTTGGATTCCTTGTGCTCTTCACCATGCTCGTTACCATGTGCCTTCCCATGTTCGTCGCCATGACCTCCATGTCCATGGTGAGCTGCTGGTCCGTTTTGAAGGAGGTACCAGCAGGATGGTACAGTAACAGCTAGAGCACCAACAAGCCTGACAAAGTAATCAGTTACTCAAATGTCGCGAAGAATTGAAAGTTGGCAACAGTGATTAAGACGTACCATGGAAGATCACTTGATGCTTTCTTTGTATCATGTCCATGGCTTGCGTAGCCTCGTCTACCGATTTGGCGCCACTGTTGAGCTCTTCCGACCGAGGTTTTGGATGGGCGAACGGCCCTCAAAGCTCCACGAATGGCAGAAGCTCGAGCAAGTGCCATTATGCCTGAAAGGTAGACTTGGACGTCCAACTGTAGAATTGCAATAACAGATTAGTATTTCAGATGTGGAATTGAAGGTGATATGAGCCCTTACTGATTCAATTGAATGCTACAGGAGGGCAAATGTCGAAAGGTAACAAACTCGACATCATTCGAGCTCGGGGCGCTAGCGAAATCCGCTAACCCTTCTGGGAACGCCCTCCATGTTCCCCGCCAAAATTCCGTGTACCTGTCGGAAACGTGAATTTTCTTGCCTTCTGTGACTGCCATAGTTACAGAAATTTTCCTAGTGGTGGCATCTGAGTATGTGAATATCTGAGCCGGGCAGCTTCGAAGTTCTCTCTGCAGTGCAGAATCTGCGTCAATAACGCATCTGCCTGATTCTGAGCCCTAGGCAAGCTCCCCCACTTTGTTGATCCTCACGTCAGTCATACAAGATTACGGGCCATTTTTGATCAAACCACGCTCACACTCTAGAACACGAAGAATACCTACGAATCCATAAGCCTTACCATGGCCAGCGCAATCCCAGCAAACCCGACAGCACAGACAGTGGCGGCCCTACTGCCTAAGCTCCATGATGCGGATCCAGATTATCGATTCATGTCATTGAACGACCTCTTCCAGGTCCTCACCATAGGTCGATCAGATTTTCTATATAATGACTATAACACCGCTGCTCGAGCTGTGGATGGCATAATAAAGACTCTCGATGATCAAAATGGCGAAGTACAGAATCTTGCTATCAAATGGTGAGCATACACTGGCTTTAGATACTTGAATAGTGACCTAATGACTGACTATATAGTCTGGCGCCTCTTGTGACAAAGATTCCAAGTACGATTCTGGCACCACTGATCGAAAAACTTTCGAACCTTACGACTGAGAATTCGGTTGATAACTCCATTCCTGCCATGGCCCTTCGAACAGTTGTCATAACGCTTCCCCGACCTGTCACTGGCGTTTCTCCGTCAAAGGAGGTTACAGAATCATACTCGGCTGTTAGCAGAGTTCTAATCCCAAGGCTCATCGGTCATCTCGTCCTGCCTCCACCAGCGCATATGAAATTGCCGCCTCCACCGCCTGGCATGTTACAGATGAATTCGGATAAAGAAGTAGATGCGGAGGCAGTGGATGTACTGATCGAAGTGGTTAGATGTTTCGGACCAATGCTCCAAGCTCCAGAAATAGAATCCCTGCAAGAAGTTGTTCTTGGCATATTAGAGAATGAGAGGGCGAGCTCGGTAGTCAAGAAGCGTGCTGTCGTCGCCGTATCTATCCTTGCGGTCTATTTATCTGATTCACTACTCAGCAGTTTTGTGTCTCATCTCATAGAAAGCTTTCGCAATGTACACTTGACTCTCGTGCAGAGACGCTTATATATCACAATCCTTGGCTCTATGGCACGATCAATCCCGCTTCGATTCGGGCCATACTTAAAAACCCTTGCGCCATTCGTTCTTTCAGCTTTAAGCCAACAGGAACTAGAAGAGCAATTCGAGAATGCTGCCGAAGACGGTGAACCAGACCCTGAAACAGATGATGTGCGAGAAGCTGCTCTTGTGGCCTTGGAAGGGTTCCTTGCATCTTGTGGGGGCGAGATGCGACCTTATACTGAGGAGACTATTGCAGCTGCTTTGCGCTTCCTGAAGTACGACCCAAATTACGTCAATGATGATGACGAAGAAATGGGAGGTACAGAGTCAGGAGATGATGACGACGAAGGATTTGACGACGATGATGATTTTGAAGCGGAGGCTGGCTTCGATGACGATGACGACGATGCGAGCTGGAAGGTCAGACGATGTGCAGCTAAGGTTCTCTATACATTGATATCTACGAGAGGTAGTGGCGACTTGCTTGAAGATGGGACGCTATACAGTCAGGTTGCACCGGTTCTTGTGAGTAGGTTCAGCGAGCGAGAGCAGAATGTCCGCTTGGAGATCATTGCGACTATGGGTTCCCTGGTTCGAAAAACAGGTGAAGGGTCAATTATCACCTTCTCTGCCGATGACAGCACTGATTACATGAGCCAGCCCCATGGCCGTAAGAGAAGAAGAGAAAGCAGCACTATTACCTTTGATACGAAACAGCTGATATCAATGTCGGCTGGCTTAACCTCCCCAACCATTGAGCCTGTACCTGCATCAGGCCCTAGAGCCGATCTTGCTAGACTTAGCCCGTCTATCGTTAAAGCAGTGATTAAGCTTTTGAAGGGGAACGCGATTCCCTCAAAGCAAGCTGTCGTAACTTTACTTGAGAATATGGTAGCAGTCCAGCATGGAGGTCTATCCGAGTATTTCAGTCAGTTAATAGATCCTATTGTTGAATCGATAAAGGGGACTGGAATGACCTCCGCATCTTCAACAGCCATTACCAGTGGAGGTGCTGCGTCAGCAACTGGCAGTACTCTCCGCATTGCAGCACTGCGTCTCATCAGTGATCTTGCAGAGACACACTCCTCAAGCGTCTTGCAGCCGTACCTTGCCAAAATTGTGCCTGGTGTTGTAACTGCTGCGAAGGACAAATTTTATAAGATTTCTGGAGAAGCTGTCAGTACGGTTGAGCAGTTGGTGAAAGCTTTGACGCCTCCGCGGTCACGTGGAATGGGATTGAAACATCAAGCGGATCTTCAAAACCTTTATCAAGTTATTATCGGTCGAGTCAGTGCAAATGATGCCGACTTGGAGGTACGACAACGTGCAATCCATGCACTTGGTATCTTACTTGCACGCACCGCCAGCGGTGAAGGCTCAAGGTTAATATCGCAGTCGGACAGGATCGCTGCTCTAGATATCTTGAAGGATCGACTCAAGAATGAGACAACACGATTGTCCGCTGTGCGCGCTGTTGACACGGTGGCTGCCTTGACAACATCCAAAGATCAACTGCAGTCTGCCTGGATAAGGGATGTATCACTTGAGCTTGCTGCTCAACTTCGCAAGGCCGATCGTTCTCTTCGAGGCGCTAGCTTGGGTGCTTTGAAGAACTTGGTCGTCACCCCTGCTGCTAGAAATAGCCTCAACACGCCTACTGTGAATGGCCTCATCAGTGCACTCCTCCCTCTCCTGACTACGGCAGACCTGCACTTACTTGGGCCGACTTTACTAGTGCTTGCGGCTTTAGTGGAGGACGAGCCTAAGGTTGTTGTGACAGAACAGTTGAATACGTCATTGTGTGACCTGCTTACAGCTCCTCTTGGAGGGGCTGTCCTAGACGCGCTCTTGATTCTCGTGAAGAACATTGGCGAAAAGGGTGTTGGTGCACCGCTGATGAATGGTCTCTTGAAGGAGGTTAGTGTCCATGGTGACCCAGCGGTAGTTGGGAAAGTCATCGGGACGCTTCTTGTTTTCGGTGGTGATTCTGTTGGTGTAACGTTAGACAGCTTCTTGAAGGAGCTCAACACATCTTCCGACGATGCTAGCAAGAGCCTAGCTCTTGCAGTACTTGGAGAATCTGCTCTACGCATGGGCAGCAAGTCACCACTTACTCCCGATATCTTCACAGCCCATTTTCAGTCAGATTCAAGCAAGCTTCCTTTGGCGGCTGCAATTGCGCTTGGACGTGCTGGCGCTGGTAACGTTCCCACCTACCTGCCAGTCATATTAAGTACTATGGAGAAGGGCGGTAACACCCAATACTTGCTACTACATTCTATCAAGGAAATTCTGCAACAGGCTGGAAACAGTCCTGCCGATTTCACTCCATTCTCCAGGAGCATTTGGGATAGATTGATGATTGCATCTCAAGTGGAAGACAACAAGGCAGTTGGTGCTGAGTGCATTGGACGGCTTGCGATCATTGAGCCGAAGACTTACATGTCTCAGTTACAGGTATATTGAATGCGCAGCAAGATTGGATTTTTGCTGACATTAGATAGACATACTTGAATGACAAAACGCCCTCCGTACGAGCCATGGTGATTCAAGCAATCCGATATACGCTACCAGATGTTGACGAGGCCTTTGATGCTGTGCTTAAAACACTCCTTGTTGACATGCTTATCACTATGATGCATGACAGCGAGCTAGAAAATCGACGTCTTGCACTCACTACGCTCAACTCTGCCGCCCATAACAAGCCTGATCTGATCTTACCACATTTGGGCCAACTGTTGCCATTAGTCATGAAGGAGTCGGTAATCAAGCAAGACCTAGTACGAGAAGTAATGATGGGTCCATTTAAACACAAGGTTGATGACGGTCTTGAGGTTCGGAAGGTAACTCTATCTCACTCTGGAAAGCTGCGTGTCTATTCTAACATTTTCACAGAGTGCGTACGAGACACTGTACTCACTGATGGAGACATCATTTTCTCGTATCAACATTTTGGACTTCTACGATCGTATCATTGCCGGTTTGAGCGATGAACACGATATTCGCGCTCTCTGCAACCTCATGCTAACCAAACTTGTCGTCCTGGATCCTGATGAGACAGCCCGAAGACTTGATGCGATCGCTGACTGCTTTCGTAGCATTCTATCTACCAAGCTGAAGGACAATGCTGTCAAGCAAGAAATTGAGAAGCAAGACGAAGCAAGCAAGAGTGTTTTGAGAGTGACGCTGCTCCTCCACAACGCCATTCCTGGAGCTGCTTCAACAATGGGCGCCGCTGCTGGTCAACACCAGACTTGGCGTACATACTGGGAATGGGTTGAGAAGGACTTTGAACCGCAACTGCGAGTTTTAAGAGACGAGAATCGCGCTACGGCCGCTTTGTCTTGAACTGCCCATGAAAGGGGATGATATTGAGAGACTCTTATGATGGTAATGGCGATGGGACAGTTCACTTGCTCGCATTGCTTGCATGGCATAAAGTAGAATAGCGGCATCCCCAGATGCAGAAAAAAGACAGCTGTTAGATTGTGCCATCATTCCTTATCAGATTTAAAACGTGATTTACCCGAGACAGTTCTAACGATTCATTGTCAAAGTAAGCCTGCGTGTCTCTTCCAGAATATTGCTGCTCCTGCCATACATCAATTGTAGATTGCCTCAAGATCTCAAGTTGAACTTCTCAGTACAGCGAGTGTGAAGCCTCGGAAGGCAAAGGCTAGGGCGGTATGTTCTGACAATATATATCGATGACGTCGTTACTTTAAAGGTAGATCTTACGGGGCCAAAGCTAACAAAACACGTTCTTGAAACACATAGATCACATTTCAGGTTTAACACGAGTCTTCGTTGTCAAGTTCTGGCTCTATATAAACATGAAGTCACCCAGGATTCTCAGGGTAGGAATAATCGGCGCCGGGGAGGTGGCTCAGGTCATTCATCTACCCACCTTATCCCTCCTCTCTCATATGTATAGTGTTGTAGCCATATGCGATGTCTCGCAGAACGCAGCCATCCATTGTGCCAAGAAATTCCACATACCCAAGGCGACTGCAGATCCCTATGAACTAATAAGCCTGCCCGAAGTTGAGGTAATACTCAACTTGACCAGCGACCAGTTCCACGCCCCCTACACAATCGCAGCCCTCGAAGCCGGCAAGAATGTAATGCTCGAGAAGCCAATGGCCCTAAGCATAAAAGCTGGTCTCGCCATTGTCGAGGCCGAAAAGACAGCCAAAGGCCCCCGAGTATTCATCGGTTACATGCGCCGCTACGCCCCTTCCTTCACCTCAGCATTCAAGCAGGAGATAGCCGCCATCCCCCGAATCCTCTACGCACGCTCGCGGGACATAATAGGACCCAACTCCCACTTCGTCAGCCAATCCGGCACCCAATCGTTGAAATTCGCCGACTGCCCTCCCGAAGCTAGCAAAACAGCCCAAGAGAGCCTGGACGTACTCTTGCAAGAAGCGCTCGGCGAAGGGGGCGTCACGTCCTCGAAAGTAGACTATTGGCGCTTCCTCGCTAGCTTAGGAAGCCATGATATAAGCCTCATGCGCGAAGCGCTCGGCTTTCCTGAGTCCGTTGCTGGCGTGAGCGTCAATCACCCGTTCTACAGCGCGATCTTCAATTACCGGAACGCTAACGGCGGGGAACCGTTCGCCGTGACGTACGAAAGCGGGATCGACGCAGTGCCGCGGTTTGATGCGCACTTGGCGGTATATGGGGAGACGAAAACGGTGTCGATCCAATATGATACGCCGTATGTTAAAGGACTGCCCATCAAAGTGCGGGTGGATGAGCTGGTGGATGGGCAGGCGGTGACGAGGGAGGTGCTGACTAGTTATGAGGATACGTACACGGTTGAGTTTAAGGAGATGTATGAGTGTTTTACGGAGGGGAAGGAAATCAAGACGAGTGCGGAGGATGCGATGAATGATTTGTATTTGTGGACTATGATGATGAAGAAGCATGATGAGGATTTGTTGGCTAAGAACTAGTATTGGATATAACGTTCCCTTTCTCTCATTTTCAGCTTTCATTTACTCAGGCACCCCGATTCAGCTCCAGGCCGCGGGCACCGGAGACCCCGAATAGGGGGAAAAGCCCCCTTTAGGAATTGGGTATATATATCGTAGCTACGGGGCACTTAATGCTCCAATAGTAGAAGTAATTAAATTGATGAGTCTGTTCCTAAGAACCGCCTAACCTAGTTGCACATGTAATAACTAGTGAAAAGATTATTTCTATTTCTTTAGGCAAATAGTGGAGATATAATCTTGAGAGGAGCCAGCTGCTCATCGCAAGAGGTCTCTTGACACGTAGTTCACCAGTACCAGTTGAAGCTAATTCTCTCTTCAACATATGCTGTTTGTACTTGACACCTGATCGTCTAATTCAATAGCGCAAGTGGCTAAAATTCACGGATGCCTCACTCCCAGGGCTCTCATTCCTACCATCGTTACACAAGAACCCATCTCAAAATAAGCGCACATCTCCCACTTAACTAATTCGGTGGTCAGGCGGTATTTGAAAGCACTCAAAATGGTTTAAAATCCCTACCCTATACCAAAAAAGAAAAATCTCTATCCTCATTGGGATTTCTTCCGTTGGGGGTGAGTTCGCTCATCCAGTGGCTTCTTTTTGATCTTTCGACATTGCCAGTTTGTAAGGGTGGGCATCAAATTTTGGTGAAATATTCTTGGTTTTTACCTTTATTTTAACTAGATGACACGACATAAAAGGACATAATATTTCTACTTTACAGACTTTTTATCGAAAACATGGATTGAAACCCACGAGCGTAGCGAAGAGACGCTACTTTTTCCCTTTAACCTCACATTCATACTTATCCTTCCCATCCAAATACACAACCTTATCACTAAGTCCCGTCTCCTCAACAATCTTCTTGAAATCCTCTAGTGGGCTTAGAATTACGTCATAGTCGTCTTAATGGATCGGGATCGTGATATTGGGATTTACGAGCTGGACTAGCTTCAGGTCTTGCTGCGCCATTAGCAGGGGCATGTTTGGAGACGGAATGGCTGTCCCACCCAAATAGATGAGTATCAGGTCAATGTTTTGACCTGCGTAGTGGATGAGGATCTCTTGAGGTCGTCGACGAAGAGGGTGTAGGAGATCTATCACATCGACAAGATTGATTATTCAGAATTAGAAAAGGGGGAAAGCTAAGCTATCTAAGCATATTTCTGCCGTACACGTGATAAGGTTTCAAGCTGAACGCTCCGCGCATCGATCCTGATTGTGCGGCTTTGGTCCGCGTCGGCGATCAAAGCGGTGGCCTGACGTGCTAGTGCGGATGCAGGATGAAGTCTGCAAATGATGTCGGTCTTGGTGAGCCTGTCCTGAGTTGTGCAGCTGCATAGAAAAGATTCGTAAGCTTCTGGGTGACTTATATAGGCGAAAGAGAGGAAATGATCAATGGATACCTAGTTCGTTTCTCCATCTTGAAAAGAGGGGTACGGAATTCCATGTCCTTGCAACATGGACTTATTAGAGAATGTTCGTATATGATATCTATCTCAGCAATGACAAGAATCGTCGGGGGTGAATCGAGAACGCGCTACGTGACGGAAGGCCGCACTAATGTTAGATCGAGTTTAACAATTGCGATTCACTAGGCGGATCCCAAATGATGCAACCATGCGTCTCTATCACAATTTACTTTCATGCTCGATATCACAGTCTATTTGGGATAGGGAAGAAAAGGGGGGAGTGGCATGCACGTGACTATAAAATTTCTGTTGCCTTGGAATTAAGGCTAAAAAGAGGCAATAATACCTGAGGTGAAAAGCTCCCTTTGTCAGCAGATGCGGCTGAGGAACTTTCATCAAGCTCCATGTCAAGCTCCATGTCAAACTTAGACCTTATTAAGCAGTAGTTTCAGCTGGTAAGGCAAAGCTATATTAAAAGCTAGCTATAATGCTGGAGCAGATGTCATGGATGACGATCTAGACGACTACAAGTTGGATACGACATGGCATCAAGACCCAAGTCACGTTGTCCATATCTCCTTTGAAAGAGACCATCGTCGTAAAGGACGTAAGGTCAGAGTGGAGAATAAATGGTATCGTCGAAGAGAACTCGGTGTCGGGTCTTGCAGTGTCGTACACCTTGAGACCACTGACGATGGACGGGAGCGAGCTGTAAAGAGTATTCGGAAGAGTTTTGCGGAGAGGCTGAGGATTGACTACAAGAGAGAATTAGCGGCTATTTCGACGTTCTCTAAAGCAAAGGTAGATCATCCTTCCTAGGCTTTTCTACAATTTCTAGAGATTCTAAGCTCAAGATTGCCATTGTTATTGCGACTATTTGTGGCGCTAGCCTTGTCATGTGATAAACCTGAGCTCGATTTCCATTATCCGTCTTAAACGCTTGTCGTAACGAAAACCGCAAAATAGTATCAACAACACCAAATATTCGTGGAATTCCTTGGATGGTTCGAAAACACAGAATTCATCTTTCTTGCAATGGAACATCTTCCATTAGGTGATCTAAGCAAACATATCTCTGAAGATATCCGAGAACATGATTTAAAGGATATCTCTTCTCAGTTGTTAGAAGGATTAAAGCTTATGCACTCAAAAGGCTTCACTCATCGCGATCTTAAGCCTCAGGTATGGAATACTTCTTTCAAATCTTTTATAGCTTCCTGCTGCGGTCCCTTACGTCATCATAGAATATCTTTATCGTCCAAAAGCAGCCATCATGGTGGGTTAAGATCGGTGATTTTGGGATTGCAAAACGTGTTAGGGACTGTGATGCGACCGAACTTCGGACTGCTACGGGAACACAGGGCTATGAGGCTCCTGAGATCAGAGGCTATGTAGAAGTGGATGAACACAGCCCAAGCAGCGTGTATACAAACTTGGTCGACATATGGTCCTTTGGGTGTGTCATCTATAAAATTGTGGCTAAGCATGTGCCTTTCCAAAACGGAAGGGAGATCAAGAGGTTTTGTGACTCAAAAAGTTTCCTTCCCACTCAACCTCTTCAAGGTAAGTTAACGACAGATGGAATCGACTTCCTGCGGAGTATTCTGGTAGCAAGACCTAACGATCGCCTTACGGCCCACGTCGCTCTCCAACATCCTTGGCTTCTCAATGATGATGAGTATGGCGAATCTTCTCCTGAGACAGAAACCGGATCAGTAAAAAAGGAGGAACTCTCGGGTCCATTAGAAGCAGAGGACGAGGATCACGCTGATCGAGGTTACGTTGACCAACAGAATCTCGACAATCGTGTACAGAGCAGTGAGGATGAAGGTAAAAGTGAGGAATCGCTGGAGGGTAGAGGACGTTTGGACGCTACGATGCACAATCCAGGCAACGTAGGTGGAATATAAACAGGAAAGACATATGCTATTTTCCACTAACACATTTTAGAACACTAGGCCTGCGAAGGAGACAGAAAAAGAGGGCGATATGGCCCGGTCAGCAAGGCCGCGAGAGATGCTTCGTCGTAGCGTGCCTAAGGACCTCCAAGAATCGGAGCCATTAACGACAATTATGTCGGCGCAATCCCTAAAGATTAATGGTGACTCAGCCATGACCGCAAACAGGTACCCTGCCGCAATCAACTTCTATACTAAAGCACTCGCTCTTTTCCCTGGAAATCCGGTTTTGCTCTCTAATCGCGCAGCTGCTTATACCTTATCCTATTACAACGATTTTGCGCTAGCCGACGCTGAAGCCGCTGTGAAAGCGGGTCCTAGATACAGCACAGGTTGGGCACGGTTAGGATTTCTGCGGTATCGGCTGGGTGACCCGAAAGGAAGCGTAGAAGCATACCAGAAGGCCATTGAATTCGACGGCAATGGTGGTAGCGATCTGATGAAGAAAGGATATGAG
>Ga0335072_10007017_pt1 | contig 16443 bp, 16 predicted proteins | sample Lox_Sample_21_FD_206725 | JGI IMG/M metagenome (GOLD analysis project Ga0335072, IMG submission 206725) | Soil microbial communities from Loxahatchee National Wildlife Refuge, Florida, United States - Lox_Sample_2.1 | ecosystem: Environmental > Terrestrial > Soil > Wetlands | place: USA...
CTCGACGAGGCGGTGGGCAAGTACCGCGCGGCCGCGGCCGCGCGCGACGAGGTCGATCCCGAGTTCGTGATCTGCGCCCGGTGCGATGCGATCGGCGCGGAGGGATCGAGCTTTGACGACGCGCTTGCGCGCTCGGTCGCCTATGTCGAGAAAGGCGGCGCCGATTTCGTGTGGCTCAACACGGTGGCGACGCGCGAGGATATCCGCCGCGCCTGCAAGGAAATCCCGGCGCCGGTGCTGGCGATCTGGGGCGGCGACGGGCCGGCGCCGTCGCCGGCGGAATACGAGGCGATGGGCGTGCGCATCGCGCTCTACCCGACCTTCACCTCGACCTACGCGGTGCAGGCGATCTGGCAGCTCTTGAACGATTTCCGCGAACGCGGGCCCGAGGCGCTGGCCGAGCGCTCGGCGGCCGCGCGCGCGACCCGCTGGGGCCTCCTCGACCAGAAGTCGATGGCCGGCGCCGACCGCATCCGCGAGCTCGAGGATCGCTATCTTCCGGCGGCGGCCCAGCGCGACTATGCCAACACGTGGGGCCACCGCTATACGTTCGAGCGCGAAGGCGGCGCGAAGAAATCCGACTGAACGAAGGAGCGGCGCGATGCGGATCATCGACGGCGACGGCCACGTGGTGGAGGACTTTGCGGCGATCGAGAAGCATCTGCCGCACGACTGGCCGGGCGCGCGCGGCCTCTTTCCGCCGCTCGACCATTTCCACAATTTCGTGGGGCAGACGCCGCCGGGCTCGTTCCGCCGCGATGTCGGTCCGCGCGAGTGGATCGAGTTTCTCGACGATCTCGGGATCGAGTCGACCGTCCTCTATCCGACCTGGGGCCTCGCCTATGGCCGGATCTTTCATTACGACTGGGCGATCGCCGCGACCCGCGCCTACAACAACTGGATCCACGACACCTACTTGACCAACAGCCCGCGGTTCCAGGCGGTGGCGCTGATCCCGATGCAGGACCCGCCCGAAGCGGTGAAGGAGCTGCGCCGCGCGGTGCGGGAGCTGGGATTCTGCGGCGCGATGCTGCCCTCGACCGGCCTGCCGGACCATCTGGGCGCCAAAATCTATTGGCCCGTCTACGAGGAAGCGGACCGGCTCGGCTGCGCGCTGGCCGTCCATGGCGGCTCGCATAGCGGCCTCGGCCTCGACACGATGAATGTCTATTCGCCGGTGCACGGGCTCGGGCACCCGATGGGGCTCGTGATCAATTTCGGCGGCATGCTGTTCAACGGCGTGTTCGATCGCTTCCCCCATGCCCGCTATGGCTTCATGGAAGGCGGCGTCGCCTGGGTGCTGATGGCCGAAGAGCGGTTTCAGCGCGCGCATCAGACCCACATCCAATACAACCCGCGCCGCGAGCTGACGCCGGCCTGGGACGTCAACGTCACCGACTATATCCGCAAGCACATCGCCGACGGGCGGCTCTTCTTCGGCTGCGAAGGCGACGAGCCGATGATGGCCCAGGCGATCCGCATCCTGGGCGGCGGCGCCTTCGTCTATTCGAGCGACTTCCCGCACGAGGTCAACAACGAGACCTGCAAGCACGAGATCGACGAGTTCCTGAACAACCCCGAAATCGCCATGCCCGACAAGGAAGGGGTGATGTTCCGCAACGCCCAACGCTTCTACGGGCTGAAATCGGCGACCTGAAGTCAGGCTCGATGGAGCGGCCCCCGTCTCAGCGTGCGGCGCGCCTTGCCGTCACGGCCTTGCTCGTGGCGCTTGGCCTGTGGATCCTGTGGGATTTCGTGCCGGCGTTGGTCTGGGCGACGGTGTTCGCGGTCGCGACCTGGCCGCTTTACAGCCGGTTCGTGCGGCTGGCCCATGTGGAGAGCCATCGCACCGTCATCGCGCCGCTCGCCTTCACGTTCATTGTCGGCCTCGTGTTTCTGGTGCCGCTGGCGCTTGCGACCATCGAGCTTGGCCGCGAGGCGCTGTTCGTGGCGCGCTATCTGCCGACGATCGACCGGACCGGCCTGCCGGTGCCCGACTGGCTCAACGACGTGCCGCGGCTTGGTCCCTATGTCGCCAGATGGTGGCAGGCGAACCTTGCCGATCCGCATGCCGCCGCGGCCTTGCTGGGGCGGCTCGACCGCGGCGTCGCGATCGATTGGATCCAGTCGCTCGGCCGCCAGCTTGCGCGCCGGTCGACGGTGCTGATCTTCACCCTGCTGTCGCTGTTCTTCCTTTATCGCGATGGGCAAAAGCTCGTTTCCGACCTCGAGGCGCTGACCGTTCGGCTGGTCGGGCCCCAGGGACGGCGCGTCGGCGTGCAGATGGTGCTTGCGGTGCGCGGCACGGTGAACGGCCTCGTGCTGGTGGGGCTGGGCGAGGGGATCGTGATGGGCTTCGCCTATGTTCTGCTGGGCGTGCCGCATGGGGTGCTGTTCGGCGGCCTCACCGCGGTCTTGGGCATGATCCCGTTCGGCGCACCCCTCATCTTCGGCATCGGCGCCTTGGTGCTGCTATCGGATTCGGGCCTGGTTCCGGCGCTGGTGCTCGTCGGCATCGGCGCGCTCGTCGTGTTCGTGGCCGATCATTTCGTCCGGCCGGTCCTGATCGGCGGCGCCGTCAAGCTGCCGTTCCTGTGGGTGCTGTTGGGCATCCTGGGCGGGCTCGAGGCGTTCGGCCTTGTGGGCCTGTTTCTCGGCCCGACCGTGATGGCGGCGCTCATCGCGCTGTGGCGCGAATGGGTGGCGGCCGCCCGCGAGCCCGTGATCGCCGCCGATTGAGGACGCGGACGCCGCGCCTATTGCGCCGCGGTCCGCGCGGCGAGGCGCTGCTGCTTGGCCGCCCCAAGAAGCGGCTCGAGATTGAACAGCTTCCGCGCGTTCTCGCCCAGGATGTTGCGCCGCCCCTGCTCGCTCAAGAACGGCAGGTCGTAGATCGTGCTCGGCAAATCCATGTCCCAATGCGGATAGTCTGAGGAATAAAGGAGCTGCGATTCGGCCTGCATCAGCTTGAAGGTCTGCTGCAGCACGTCGAGATTCTCCACCATCTCCATCGGCTGCGAGGTGAAGAACATGTCGCGCATATAGTCGCTCGGCTTTTTCTTGAGGCCGGGCGCCTCGGACGTGCGCATCATGTACTCGTTGTCGAGCCGCTGCATCAGGAACGGGACCCAGGCGAGCCCGCTTTCGATCCAGATCGTCTTGAGCTTCGGGAACCGCTCGGGCAGCGCGTTCATGACCCAGTTCGACAGATGCAGCATGTTGTAGAAGGTGAAGCCCAGCGCGTGCACCACGATGAACCGGTTGGCGAGCGAGAAAGCGGGCTCCTGCCAGCTGAACCCGCCGTGGAAGGCGAGCGGCAGGCCGCGCTCCTGCAGCATCTCGTAGACCCGCATGTAGCAATTGTCGAACACGCCGCGGTGGCGCGGGGCCGTCACCATGAACCCGATCACGCCTTTCCGGTCGGCGAAATCCTCGATCATCTTGATGCTGCCCTCGGGATGATTGAAGGGCAGGTAGAGCATCGAGCGGATGCGCGGCTCGTGCGCCAGCACCTTGTCGCAAAGCCAGCGGTTATAGGCGCGCGCAAGCTGAACCTCGCTGTCGGGGCGCGGCGACATGCCCAAGGTCAGCATCGGCGTCGGGAAAAGGCAGATCACGTCGATCCCCATCGCGTCCATCCAGCGCTTGGTCAGCGTGATGTCGCGGAAGTCGCCGGCGGGGGTCTTTTCCTTGCCGCGCTGGAAGATGCGGGTGATGCGCCCGCCCATGTTCTGGTAATTGGCGTCGGGGTCGGCGACGCCGCGGCGGCCCCAGCCCTGGCTCCGCGTCTCGTTGCGGAAGACCGGGTCCTCGATGAATTCGGTGATCTCGGTGTGCGACTCGTTCTCGTAATGATGCGCGTCGACATCGACGATCATGAAGTCTTCATAGCGCCGCTTGACCGCCTGCTCGTGGGCGTTGGCAAGAAGCCGGGTGGTGTCGAATTCCTCGAGCGCGGGATCGCGGAACGTCGAATCCATCTTGATCCTCCTGGAGACCCTGGGGCCCAAGTCTAATGCATCGCCGAACCGCCATCCACCAGCATGGTCTGTCCGGTCATGAAGTCGCTGTCGCGCGAGGCAAGGAAGAGGAGCGCGCCGACAAGGTCCTTGGGCTCCTCTTCGCGCTTCAGGGACCGGGTCGCGACATTGGCGGTGCGCATCGCGCCATAATCGTTCCGCCCCTTCACCACCTCGCTTAGGGTCAGGCCCGGCGCCAGCGCGTTGACGCAGATGCCGTCCTCGCCCAGCTCGCGCGCCAAGGCGCGCGTCATGCCGACGACCGCGCCTTTCGAGGTCACGTAGTGGAGCATCATCGGCGTGCCCTTGAAGACCGTGCCCGAGGATATATTGATGATCTTGCCATAATGCTGGCGCCTCATCACCGGCAGCACCGCCTTGACGCATTCGAACGGCCCGCGCGTGTTGACGCTCATCACGCGGTCCCATTCCTCGGACGATATCTCGAAGAACGGCTTCATCGGGATCTTGCCGAACAGCGCCGCGTTGTTGACGAGCACCTGCACGCCGCCGAATGCCTCGTCGGTCGCGCGCACCATCGCCGCCACCGCTTGCGCGTCGGTCACGTCGCATACGCGGCCGATCGCCTGACCGCCGGCGGCGCGGATCTCCTCGACCACGGCGCTTGGCGATTCGATGTCGCACAGGCTGACCCGCGCGCCTTCGGCCGCGAGCGCGCGGGCGTAGGTCGCCCCGATTCCCTGCGCCGCGCCGGTCACGATCGCGGCGGTTCCGTCAAGACGTGCCATGCTCCCTCCTAGCCGCGCCACAAGGCGCTGAATTGCGTCGCCACCACGTCCGCATAGGCAGGCCTGCCGTTCAGCACGCCCACGTCGCGTGCGAATGCGTTCATGCCGGCGACAAAGCTTTCCGAAATGGTCGCGTCGTAAAACGGCAGGTCGCGCCGGATCAGCTCGGCGATGAGCGCCGCCTCCGCCGCCGGGAACAGACTTTTCCCGACCGCCGTCGCGCGCGAGACATCATCTTTGAGCGCGCGATGCGTCTTCACGATGGCGCGGATGGCGCCGGCGGCCGCCTTGGGCTCGCGCGCGATCAGCGCGTCGGTCGTGGCGACCGCCGCCATCGTATAGTCAAAGCACGCTTTCGGTCCGTCGCCCCGCCGCACATCGATGACGACGCTGCCATAGCCGCCGCGGACCGCGACCTCGGCGCCCATGCCGTTGGCCCAGAACCCGTCGATCTTGCGCTCCTCGAGCGCTTTCGCGGCGGCGAGGCCGAAATTGACGGTACCGCCGGAGAAGGCGCCAGGCACCGGCGCGATCTTTATGCCCTCGCGCTCGGGGTCGATGCCCGCCGCGATGAAGAGCCGCCGCAACCCCATATCGACCCAGGGTGCGGCGCCGATGGTGCGGCCTTTGAGCGCGCCCAGATCGCCGCGCGCGACATTGAGATCGCGATGCACGACCAGGAACCAGTACATCCCCTGCCCCTGGGCGCAGAGGAGCTTCACGCCGTTCCATTCCGGAAACGCGGCAAGCGCCGAATGGGCCGACCCGCCGACGAAGTCGGCCCCGCCATCGCGAAGCTGGCGATAGCAATTATCGACCGGATAGACGAGCTGCAGCGTGACGTCGAGCCCTTCCTCGCGGAAGAAGCCAAGCTCGACCGCGGCCGCCGCCGGGAAATAGGACGGCGAGATCAGATCGGGGATCGCGAGCTTCATCCTGCAAGACCCTTTGGGTTCGCGCCGCCGCTAGAAACTCGTCATGCCCGGACTTGTTCCGGGCATCCACGGCAAGCGAAAAGCGACCGAAACACGGGGATGGCCGGGGCGAGCCCGGCCATGACGATCAATTTGGGCGGTCGGCGTCACTTTGCTTCGTCGTAATAATGGATCTCGTAGAGAAGGCATCCCGTGTCCGACCGGAACGGTCCATGCTTCGCGCCGGGCGGGCGGCAGGCATAAGTGGGCGCGTGGAACGGCCTTCCGCCCTTGCCTTGCGCGTCGTTGCCGACGACGAGATCGCCCGAGACGAGATAGACCTCTTCCCAATGGTCGTGGACGAAGGGCGCCGTGGTGAAAGAGCCCGGCTCGAACCGCAGAAGCCGCGTGCGGCTTCCCTTCTGATGCTGCTCGTCGAGGTCGCTTGCGAGGATCTTTTGCTGGATGCCCGGCGGATAGCCGTCGATCATCTCGAACCCTTTCTGCATGTCGATCGGGTGGAATTCGAGATGGGGCTTGTTGAACAACATCGTCACCGCTCCTCGCTCATTGTGCCGCTGCGGCGTGCGCGTTCCGCGTCAGGTACTCGATCGCCTGATCCGTCGTCATCACGTCGCCGAACGTCAGATAGAACGCGACAAGCGACGCGTTGTGCTCGTCATCGTTGGCGGCCGCGTTGCCGTCGGCGAGCATGATGGTCTTGAAATTCATCATCATCGCGTCGCGCGCCGATGATTCGCAGCACACGTTGGTGACGGTGCCGGTGATCAGCACGGTATCGATGCCCTTGCCGCGCAGGATCTCGGCGAGATTGGAGGAGTTGGGCAGGAACGCGCTGAAGCGCTGCTTGTCGACCATGAGATCGCGGTCCGCGACGTCGAGCGCATCCCAAAGCTCGTACCCTTTGCCGCCTTTGCTCAGCGCCTCGATCCGCTTCGCGCGGCGGTCCGGCGCCAGGATGCCATAGCCGTTCGACCACTCGGTGAGCGACGCTTCGGTGAATAGCGTCTTGATCCAGACGACGGCGCCTCCCGTCGCGCGAACCGCGCGCGCCAGGCGGTTGATATTGGGCACGATCTCGCGTGCCTCCTCGCACACGGCGTGGCCGACCCCGTCCATCATGAAGGCGTTCTGCATGTCGACGACCACGAGCGCCGTTTTGGCGGGATCGAGATTGTCGAAGCAATGGGCGCGCCCGCGGCGGGCGATGACGCGTTGGGTGACGGATGACGGAATCACGACCTTGTGCATCTCGCTGTCTCCTTCTGCGCCGAGGCAAGCTTGACAGACCCAACCGCCGCATTCAAGAACGCGAGGGGCACACGAGTGCGGCAGTGAGGGGGATCGACGCATGAGCGCATTCCTGGTGTTCGTGATCGTGCTCGCGGTGCTGGTGCTGGCGACGATCGCCGCCGGCGTGAAGACCGTGTCGCAGGGGCAGCAATGGACGGTGGAGCGGTTCGGCCGCTATCGCACCACGCTCCATCCCGGTCTCAACCTGATCATCCCCTATATCGACACGATCGGCCGCAAGGTGAACGTTCAGGAGACCGTGCTGCCGATCGCGAGCCAGCTTGTCATCACCAAGGACAATGCCTCGGTCACCGTCGACGGGATCGTGTTCTATCAGGTCCTGGACGCCGCCAAGGCCGCCTACGAGGTGCAAAGCCTCGAGCAGGCCATCACCAACATCACGATGACGAACATCCGCTCGGCGATCGGCGCGCTCGATCTCGACGAGACCTTGTCGAAGCGCGACGAGATCAACGACCGTCTGCTGCGCGTCCTCGATCAGGCCTCGCATCCCTGGGGGACGAAGATCACGCGCGTCGAATTGAAGGATGTGCGGCCGCCCGAGGACGTCGTCGCCTCGATGGCAAAACAGCTCACCGCTGAGCGTGAAAAGCGCGCCAACGTGCTGCAGGCCGAAGGCGTGAAGCAGGCGGCGATCCTTCAGGCCGAAGGCGCCAAGCAATCGCAAATCCTCGCCGCCGAAGGGCGCCTCGAAGCCGCGCGGCGGGATGCCGAGGCGCGCGAGCGGCTGGCGCAGGCCGAGGCCGCGGCGACCACCTTCGTCTCGAAGGCCGTCAACGAAGGCAACGTCCAGGCGCTCAATTATTTCGTGGCTCAGAAATATGTGGACGCCATGGCCCAGATCGGCCGCTCGCAAAACACGCGGCTTGTGTTGATGCCGATGGAGCTGGGCGGCCTGGTCGGCGCGATCGCTGGCATCGCGGAGCTGGCAAAGAGCGGCATCGCACCGGGCCGGGCCGCGGGGACGGCCGGGCCGTGAGGCCGTGGATGTGGGCGGCGGCCGCGCTCCTCGTGGGGCTCGCCGAACTCCACGCGCCGGGCTTCTATCTCATCTGGATCGCGGCCGGCGCAGGGATCACCGCGATCGGCGGCTTCCTCTTCGGCTTGCCGCTCGAGGGCGAGTTCATCCTCTTCGCGGCGGCCTCGATCGCGAGCTGCGGCATAGGCTATTTCGTCTATCAGCGGATGGGCGGGACGCGCGCGGGCGGTTTCGCGCTCAATGAGCGGGGTCGCCAGATCATCGGCGCGCACGGCGTCGTGACCCAGTCTCTCACCAACGGCCAAGGGCGCGTTCGTCTTGGCGATACGGTCTGGATCGCCGAAGGACCCGACCTGCCCGAAGGCACTGCGGTCGTTGTCACCGCCACGCGCGGCACCATTGCCGTCGTCACACCGAAGGAGCACCCATCATGAGACCCGCCACGCCGCATCCCACCCGGCGCCCGTTCCATTCCGCCACCGCCGATTTCGCGAATGGAAAGGACACGCCGCGCGCCTATCTCGAGCGCTGTCTCGAGCGGATCGCCGAGCTCGAGCCGGCGATCGGCGCTTTCGTCGTGATGAACCAGGAAGGCGCCAAGGCGGCGGCCGACCGCGCCACGGCGCGATGGCGCGACGGGAAGCCGCTGTCGCGGATCGACGGCATGCCGGTCGGCATCAAAGACATCATCGAGACCGAAGACATGCCGACCGAGCAGGGCTCGCCCCTTTTCGTCGCGTGGCGCACCAACCGCGATGCCGCGACCGTGGCGGCGCTGCGCGAGGCGGGGGCGGTCGTTGTCGGCAAGACCGTCACCACCGAGTTCGCGGCGAGCGAGCCGCGCGGCACGCGCAATCCCTGGGACCTCGACCGCACGCCCGGCGGCTCGTCGAGCGGGTCGGCCGCCGCGGTCGCGGTCGGCATGCTGCCGTCGGGCCTCGGGACGCAAGTGATCGGCTCGATCCTGCGCCCTTCAAGTTATTGCGGCGTCGTGGGATTCAAGCCGAGCCTCGGCGGCGTCAATCGCGGCGGCAGCTATGACGGGCTGTCGCAAAGCTGCGACGGCGCGCTCGCGGCAAGCCTGGCCGATGCCTGGCTCACCTGCCGCGAGATTTCGGCGCGTGCGGGCGGCGATCCCGGCTATCCCGGCCTTTCGGGCTCGCGCGACCTGCCGCCCGCGCGGAAGCCGCAGCGGCTCGTGATGCTCGAGACGGCGGGCTGGGCCACGGCGCGTTCCGACGCGAAAGAGGCGTTCGCGGCGGCGGCGGGCAAGCTGCGCGCGGCCGGCGTCGAGATCATCGGCCGGTCCGACCACGCCGACATCGCCGCCGTTGAAGAAGTGCTGCAAGACACGATGCGCGTGTCGCGCCTGATCAACACTTGGGAAGGGCGGTGGCCCATCAATGTCTATCGCGACCGGCCAGGCCTCAGCCGCACCATGATCGAGCGCCTTGCCGCGGCCGAAGCGATGAGCCTCGAGGATTATCAGAAGCTCTTGGCCGAGCGCGCGCGGTCGCGGGCTCTTTATGCGCGGCTCAAATCCCTTGGCGCCGGCTGCATCACGCTGTCCGCGCCGGCCGCGGCACCCCAAGGGCTCGGCTCGACCGGCGACCCGATCTTCGTCGTGCCCGGCTCGCAGCTCGGCATCCCGGCAGTGTCATTGCCGCTGCTCCGGTCGGAAGGATTGCCGCTCGGCCTGCAGGTGATGGGCTTCGAGCAGGAAGATGCCGATGCGGTCGGGCTCGCGCGTTGGATCGACGAGACCATCGCCGCCGCGTGAGAGGCCGGGGTCACGCCGACGCGACGTCGAGAACCTTGAACCCCTCTTTCCGCGCGGCGTCGCCAAGTCGATCATCGAGCGTGATGAGTTCGAGGGACGAGGGACGATTTTCCGCGACGACGAAGGCGGCCGCCAATTGCAGCGCATCAGCGGCGCGGAGCGGATGGACGCGAAGGAAGCGCGTGGCGGTCTCGCGCACGATTTCGCTCGGCTCGACCTCGTTCCAATGGTCCGCGAGCTGCGTCAGCCGCGCCAGCGCGCGCGCCGCGACGCGCGCGCCGAGACCCGCCTCGCGTTCGCGGCGAGAGACGGCCGAAACGCATTCGATCTCCGAGCCCCACCAGACCGCCATGTCGAGATCGCGGGCCAACAGCGTCTGCATGGCGCGCGATGCCGGTTCCGCGATCAGCAGCGGCACGATCGCCGACGCATCCCAAAATATCATCGCCCGTCCCGGCGCTCGTCCAGCAGGGCCGCGACCACGGACACGCCATCCTCGGCACGGGGCAGGTCCTCGGTCAGGAACGAGCGCGGCAACGGGGCTCGCCGCGGCCGCAGCAAGCCTTGGCGGAAGAGACGAGCCAACCGCCCTTCTTGTCCGGCCCCGCCGCTCGCGACGACGGGCTCAAGCCGCGCGACCGGGCGGCCCCGGTCGACGATCAAAACCGGGGAACCGGCTTTCAGGCCGTCGATCAGGGAGCTCAGATTGTTCTTCGCTTCGGTTATGCTGGCTTTCTTCATCGGGCCATTATAGCTCGATCGGATGAGCCTGACAGGGGCTTGCCGCCCGGTCTATTCCGCCGGCACCGGCTTTGCCCGCATCGACCAGGCGAGCCCGGCGATCACCACGAGCAGGATCACCGCGCAGGTCGCGACCGAGCGGTGGATGCCCAAAAGGCTGCCGCCGATGCCGACCGTGACGCCGCTGAAGGCGCGCAGCCCAATGGCGCTCATGCCGAAAAAGCCTATGACCCGGCCGCGCATGTCGGTGGGCGCGTTGAGCTGCACCAGGGTCTGCGCCATCGAGTTGAACGAGAGCTCGAGGAAACCCGCGCAGAACAGCGCCACCAGCGCCATCGGATAGGTGGGCGCCAGCGCGAAAGCAGAGATGGCGCAGCACCAGAGCATCGCGAGCGCGAATGCCGTTCGCGCCTTGGGAAGCAGCCACCCGCTTCCCTCGAGCACGATCCCGGCCAGAAACGCGCCCAACGCGTCGGAGCCCAACAGCAAACTGTAGAGCACCCCGGGATCGCCGTGCCCCAGATCGCGGGCAAAGCCCGGCATCTGCGCCTGATAGGCATTGCCGACGAGGAGCGCATAGGCGCCGGTCAGCACGGTCATGGCCGCGAGCACCCGCACGCTCGCCACGATCTGAACCGTCGAGACCAGATCGTCGAGGCCGCGGATGCGCTGGCTCACGATCTTTTCCTTGCGGAAGCGCGGCCCGTAAGGCGCCCGTGCCAGCCACAAAGTGAGCGGCAGGTAGATCAGACTGTTGAGCAAAAGCCCGTGGCTCGGCCCCAGCGCCAGCAGGATCACGCCGCCGACCGCCGGCCCTGCCAACAGGCCGAGATAGCGCGAGGTCGCCATGAGCCGCACCGCGCTCGGCAATTCTTCGGGTCCCACGATGTCGTGGATCAGGACCTGGGACGCGGGGCCCCAGAACAGGCTTGCGTTGCCGTGGACGGTGAGGATCGCGACCGCATGCCATTCCTCGAGCCATCCCAGATGGAACAGCACGGCCCAGGTCAGCGAGCACAGCATGAACAGCGCCATGCCGATCTGGATGATGCGGCGCGGATCGAACCGGTCGGCGAGCGCTCCCGACCATACGCCGAACAGCAGGAACGGGACCCAGTGCGAGATCACCGCGAACCCGCCCAAGGCCGGCGAATGGAATTTCTGATACATGACCCAATAGCTGATCACGTGCTCGATACTGTCGGCCATCATGGCGAGCGCGTTGCCGACGAGATAAGGACGGAAGCCCGCGTGGCGCAGAGACGCGAAGGAGGGGTGGCGGCGCGGCACGGCGGCCGGCGCGGACGTGGTGGAAACGGAGGACAAAGGAGAAGGACCTTTAGATGTTTCGTACGGCATTCGATATATCGAAAGTGATCCTATTGCAAGTGATTCTCAACGAGCACCGTAACAAATTACCCGATTCCGAACCAGGACACGGGCAAACATGCTGCAACGCAGCATTGCGTGCACCTCAGTCAGGGTGGATCAGACTTTCGGTTTGTACGAAATGGGGGTCGCCGGCACCGGACGGCCGGCCCAAGATCGAGGCGGCGGGCGAAGCCATCTCGCCCGCGCCCCCGCCGTCTCAGGTCGAGCTGCGCAAAGGCCGGAGGCCCGCCCGAATGTCTTCTGAATAGAATTGCGGCTGCTCCCACGCCGCGAAGTGCCCGCCTTTGGGATCTTTGCGGTAATAAATGAGCTTGGGATAGGCCTTCTCGGCCCAGCTCCGCGGGGCGGTGTAGATTTCGTCGGGGAACGCGCTGACCGCCACCGGAATGGCGGTGACGCCCTTCACGTCGAAAAACCCCTTCTTCGCCGTGGCGCTGTAATCCCAATAGGACCGCGCCGCGGACACGGCCGTCCGCGTCAGCCAATAAAGCGTGATGTTGTCGAGGATGTCGTCTCGGGTAAGGCCTTCGGTCTTTCCGTCGAACACGCGCGCGATGAGCTCATAGCTGCGCCGGTCGTGATCCAGGATCCATGCCGCGAGGCCGATCGGCGAATCCTGAAGTGCGTAAAGCGTCTGCGGGCGGAGCGACATCTCCTCGGCGTAACCCAGCCCTTTCTTATAGAAAAAGTCGAGCTGATCCCACGCATGCTGTTCGTCGGGCGAGAGACCGGCCGGGGCCGGTTCGTGGAAATTGATCGCCTTGGAGATGTCGTCCGGAACGGTGCCGGGCATGTTCGAGTGGATGCCGAGCAATTCCGGCGGCGCCTGCACGCCCAGCTCGTCGACGACCTGCGCGCCCACGTCGCCGCCCGCCGCCACAAAGCGTGGGTATCCGAGACGCGTCATCAGCGCGACCCATGCGCGCGCGATATGGGCAATATCCCAGCCGGTAGCGGTCGGCTTGCCCGAGAATCCATAGCCCGGCAACGACGGGATCACGATGTCGAACGCATCCGCGGCGCTCGCGCCATGGGCGGTGGGATCGGTGAGCGGTCCGATGATCTTGAGCTGCTCGATGATCGAGCCGGGCCACCCGTGCGTGACGACGAGCGGCAGCGCATTTTCATGTTTCGACCGAACATGGATGAAATGGATGTCGAGACCGTCGATCTCGGTCATGAACATCGGCAAAGCGTTTAGCCTGGCCTCGACCTTGCGCCAGTCATGGCCGGTTTGCCAATAGCGCGCGAGTTTCTGAATCGTTGCGAGCTGCACGCCCTGGGTGTCATCCGTAACGGTCTCCCGATCGGGCCACCGGGTCGCCGCGATGCGCCGGCGGAGGTCGTCGAGCTGTTCTTGCGGAGCATGGAAGCGGAATGGGCGGATCGCGTCGCCTTGGGCCGCGGTGGCCGGACCTGCGGAAAACAGGCTGGCGGCCCCTGCAACGGCGATGCTCGCCGCGGCGGAGCCCAAAAGACGGCGGCGATCCAGGTTGATGGTTTCGGACGGTCTGGTCGTTTTCATGGGTGGGCCTGCTCGGTTCGATAGCGTGTTGGGAAGCCCACCGGAACGCGTCGGGCATTCCGCGCACGAAACCGGCATCGGCGTTGTCCCGGAGCCCACTTTGCCTTCGCGGGCGTGCCGGCGATTGAACACTCCCGATTTCAATTTGATCAAACCCAGCGGGATACGGGCCGGTCATCGCTGCCGCCTCGACCAATACCATCGCACAATGGAAGGAACCGGCCGCGGGCTACAGATAGAGTCACGACCAAGATGGTCGATCGGCAAGCTGCCGCGTCCCGAGGTCGGGTCGACGCAAAACGGATCGGCCACCGACGCAGGAGATGTGCCATGTCTGACACGTCGCAGTTCAAGATAGACCGCACCAATCCGGGCCGGTGGACGATCACCTTCAGCAACCCGCCGATCAATATGTTTGTTCCCACAACGATTGTCGAATTGGGAACGATAATGACAGGCGTCGAGGCGGATCCGTCCGTGAAGGCCGTGGTGTTTCAGTCGGCCAATCCCGATTTTTTCATCGCTCATCTCGACGTGTCCAAAGCGGCCGAGCGGCCTGGAGTGCTGGACCTTTGGCGCGACTTTGTGCTGCGTCTCTCGTCCGCGCCGGTGGTGAGCATCGCCAAGATTCGCGGCCGGACGCGCGGCATCGGCAACGAGTTCGTGCTGGCATGCGACATGCGCTTCGCCAGCCGGCAAGGCACCTTGTTCGGCAATCCCGAGATCGGCGTCGGGCTGGTCCCGGGCGGCGGCGCGCTGGAATGGCTCCCGCGCCTGGTCGGCCGTTCGCGGGCCCTCGAGATCGTGCTCAGCGGCGACGATTTCGATGCTGATGTCGCCGACCATTACGGCTGGGTGAACCGGTCGCTGGACGACGGCGACCTGGACTCGTTTGTCGATGCGCTCGTCCGGCGCCTGGCCTCGTTCGACCGAGAAGCGCTGGCCGCGGCGAAGGCGCAGGTCAATCGGTTCGGCAGGCCGACAGCGACCGAGCTTCAGTCGAGCAACGACCTGTTCTTCCCAGCCTTGGCTTGGCCCAGCGCGCAAGCGCGCCGCGCGAAGGTGCGCGGTATCGGGTACGGTGTTCCAAGCGACTTCGAATTGAATTTCGGCCGGTATCTGCCAGCGCTCGGGCCCGCGAACGACGCGGACGCCGGGGCGCAGCCCGGTTGATCGTGGCCGCCGCCCTTTTGGCGCAGAGCGGCCTGCCGGCGCGGGGGCCGCGAAGCCTGCCCATCCATCATTCGATGACTTCGTCGGCGGTGGTGAGCAATTCGTTGGGGATAGTGAGGTCGATGGCCTTTGCCGCCTTCGTGTTGACGACGAGCTGAAACCGCGTCGGTTCTTGAACTGGAAGATCGCCAGGCTTTGCGCCGTTCAGGATGCGATAGACATAATCGCCGGTCTTGTAGAAGGCGTCGGCCGGATCGCTTGAATAGGACATCAAACCGCCACTCTCGACGAACAATTGGTAAGGATATATTGCGGGCAGACCGTGCGCGGCCACGTCGCGGGCGATCTGTTGGCGGTGGACCAGGCTCACGATTTCCGGCGGGAAGAGGAGACCGCCGTTCCCCGAACCCGAAAAGCGTGCAATCGCTTGGCTTATTTCGCCGACATTCTGTACGTCGAGCAACTCGGCGTCGATGCCGAGCGAAGCGGCGGCCTGTCTTATCGGAGGCAGCAGAAGCCGCAGGTTCGACCGCGCAGCGGGAGAGTCAAAGCTCCAGATGCCGACGCGGCGCAGCTTGGGTGCCACGTCCTTCAAGAGCTGGAGCCATTTGCCGCCGATCGATGGAGGAAACTGGGTAAAGCCCGTAGCGTTGCCGTTGGGGCGCGCCAACCCAGGCACGAAGCCAAGCGACACCGGGTCGTTGACCTGCACGAAAACAACCGGGATCGACTTCGTCGCCGAGAGTACCGCCGGCAACGCGGCGTCACCGGATGTAAGCACGAGATCAGGCTTGGTTGCGATGATCCGAGCGGCCAGCGTTGCATAATCGGGCGTATTCCCGAGGGCGGAATGGAACTCGATCGCATAGTCCTGCCCTTCGCTCAATCCGCGGTCGCGCAAACCTTTGACCAGCGCCTTGCGATTGGCGACGATCTGCGGATCGTCCGCATCCAAACCGGACAGCCAGGCGATGTGGCGGATATGCTGCTCGGCCGCGAAGGCCCGCTGCCGGAGCAGGGACGCCCCACCAAGCGCATAGATGAATTTCCGCCGCGTCACGCGCCAACCTCGTCCCGCGATGGCGCTTGACAATTGACCGCATTTATGGTACAGATGATCGTTTTGGCGGATGCCGCGCCGGCGCAAAGGAGGTGCCGACAAAGGGCGCGGCGATTATCAATTGTCGCGAAAATGGCGCTCAGCGCTTCAGCACGTCGCGCATGGTGCTGCCGAGTGCCGCCGGCGATTGGGCGACGGTGATGCCGGCGCTGCGCATCGCCTCCATCTTGGCCTGGGCCGTGCCGGTCCCGCCCGAGATGATGGCGCCGGCATGGCCCATGCGGCGACCCGGGGGCGCGGTCGCGCCGGCGATGAAGCCCACCATCGGCTTCTTGACCTTGCTGCGGCGGTAGAACTCGGCGGCCTCTTCCTCGCCCGAGCCGCCGATCTCGCCGATCATCACGATCGCCTCGGTGTCGTCGTCGGCGAGGAACATCTCGAGGCAGTCGATGAAGCTGGTGCCGTTCACCGGGTCGCCGCCGATGCCGACGCAGCTCGACTGGCCCAGCCCCACCGCGGTGGTCTGCGCCACCGCCTCGTAGGTCAAGGTGCCCGAGCGCGACACGATGCCGACATGGCCTTTGGCGTGGATGTGGCCGGGCATGATGCCGATCTTGCACTGCTCGGGCGTTATCACGCCGGGACAATTGGGGCCGATGAGGCGGGTCTTGGTGCCGGTCAAAGCGCGCTTCACGGTCACCATGTCGAGCACCGGGATGCCCTCGGTGATGCAGACGACGAGCGGGATGCCGGCATCGATCGCCTCGAGGATCGCG
>Ga0335072_10007018_pt1 | contig 16440 bp, 13 predicted proteins | sample Lox_Sample_21_FD_206725 | JGI IMG/M metagenome (GOLD analysis project Ga0335072, IMG submission 206725) | Soil microbial communities from Loxahatchee National Wildlife Refuge, Florida, United States - Lox_Sample_2.1 | ecosystem: Environmental > Terrestrial > Soil > Wetlands | place: USA...
GTCAAGCCATGGTGGCCTTCTTCGATCCGCACAACCCTGCCAGGCGGCCGACTTGGCGGAAAGCTGGCCGCGCCGAAGGCTTTCGGATTGTTGCGGTAAAGCCCCATGACATTCGCCGTTTGTCTCGCCATGTCGGAGCAGTGCGCGTCCCGAAAGTTGGCTGGGTGCGTTTTCGCTGGTCTCGCATGGTGCCGCACGACGTGAAGTCTTACCGCGTGACTCTCGATAGAGCCGGCCGCTGGCACATCGCGTTTGCCACTCTCCCAGCACAAGTCCCGTCCCCGGGTAATGGTGAAGTAGTAGGCATTGACCGCGGTGTAGCAGTTTCGGCAGCACTGTCGACAGGAGAGTTGCTGCACGTGCCCGGTCTTACACCTGGCGAACGTAAGCGCAAGGTCCGACTGCAGCGCAGGCTTTCTCGCGCTAAGCAAGGCTCGAACCGCCGCAGTCGCGCGAAGCTTGCACTTGCACGCCTGACGGCTCGTGAGACTGATCGGAGGAAAGATTGGGCCGAGAAGGCCAGTACGGACATCGCCAGGCGCTTCGACGTGATCCGGCTTGAGAATCTCGCCCTCAGGCAAATGACGCAATCTGCGAAGGGAAACGTGGCAAACCCTGGACGGAACGTTCGCGCCAAGGCCGGGTTGAACCGGGAGATCTTGCGGTCGGGGTGGGGGTTGCTTGCGCGCCGGTTGGAGGAGAAGGCTCCCGGACGGGTGCAGAAGGTTGGTGCCGCATTTACAAGCCAGCGCTGCTCGGCATGCGGACATGTAGACGAGAAGTCCCGCAAGAGCCAAGCCGACTTCTCGTGTACCGTCTGCAGTTTTGTCTGCAATGCTGACGTGAACGCAGCTAGGAATATCGCCGCAGGGCATGCGGTGACTGCGCGGGGAGGCGTCGGGGATGCCCGGCCTGTGAACCGCGAACCTCAACTGCTGCTCCAATGGGTGTAGTCGTTGGAATCCCTGACGTTGCCAGGGAGGATGTCAAGGGCGGAGTTTGTGCGAGACGCGCTTGGTGACCAGGAACCCCTCGAGTCCTTCCGGGCCGCCTTCCCGGCCGTAGCCGCTGTCCTTGAAGCCGCCCGAGGGCGCCTGCGGCACGGAGCCGCCGCAGTGGTTGATCGACAGGATGCCAGCCTCGTACCCGGCGATCAGCTTCTCGGCGGTGGCCGCCGAGTCCGTGTACCCGTAGGCGGCCAGGCCGTAGGGCAGCGAGTTGGCGACCTCGAGTGCCTCGTCCAGGTCGTCGAACGGGGCGATCGGGGCGACCGGCCCGAACGGCTCCTCGTGCAGGATCGCCGCGCTTGGCGGCACGTCGGTCAGCACGGTCGGCTGGAAGAAGTAGCCCTTGCCGTCGATCGGCTTGCCGCCGGCGGCGACGGTCGCGCCGGCGCTGACCGCGTCGTCGATGAGCTTCTGCACGGAGGCGAGCCGCCGGTGGCTCACCATCGGCCCCATCTGCACGCCGGGTTCCAGGCCGTTGCCGACCTTGATCGCGGCCATCGCCTCGGTGAATGCCTCGGTGAACGCGTCGTACACCTGCCGGTCGACCAGGAACCTGGTCGGCGAGGTGCACACCTGCCCGGCGTTGACGATCTTGGCGCGGACCGCGGTCGTCGCGGCCTTGACCGGGTCGGTGTCGGCGCAGACGATGACCGGCGCGTGCCCGCCGAGTTCCATGTGGGCCGGCTTCATGGCGGCCGCGGCGAGGCCGGCCAGGTGCTTGCCGACCGGCACGGACCCGGTGAACGCGATGAACCTGATGGCCGGGTCGGGAATCACCGCGCGGGAGATCTCGTCAGGCACGCCGAACAGCACGTTCAGCACCCCCGGCGGCAGCCCGGCCTCTTCGAAGGCCCGCGCGATCAGGGAGACCGTCCCCGGTACCTCTTCTGACGGCTTGATCACGATGGAGCAGCCGGCGGCGAGTGCCGCCGAGATCTTCCGCATCGGCCCGCCGGCCGGGAAGTTCCACGGCACGAACGCGCCGACCGGGCCGACCGGGACCACGCGCACGGAGAGGATCTCGTCGGGGCCGCTCGGGATGATCCGCCCGTAGGCGCGGCGGCCCTCCTCGGTGTTCCACTGCAGCCCGGTCGCCGCCCGGTGCACTTCGCCGGCGGCCTCCGCGAGCGGCTTGCCCTCTTCCATGGTCATGACCCGGCCGATCTCGTCGGCCCGCTGGTGCAGCAGCGCCGCGGCCTTGAGCAGGATCCCGGACCGGAAGTCGGGCCCGGCGTCACGCCACTGGGGGAACGCCTCCTTGGCGGCGGCGATCGCGGCGGCGACATCGCCGGGCTCGGCGAACGGGACGCGGCCGAGCACTTCCTCGGTCGCCGGGTTGACGACGTCGTCGCCGCGGCTGCCCGTGCCGTCCGTCCACCGGCCGTCGATGTAGAGCTTGATCTCCGGGTAATCGCCCGGCCCAGTTGTCGGCGCCATCAGTGGTCTCCTTCCGTCGCGTCGCGCTCCAGCCGCAGCGTCCAGATCGTGTGCGGCGGCGTTTCCTCGTAGTCGTTGGGGCCGTAACTCTCGTCGACCCGGTCCATGTCGGCGGCGAACTCGACCCGGCCTCCGCACGGGGCGTGGATGAACCGGAAGACGTTCGACCCGACGGTGTGCCTGCCGAGGCGGCGCGCCTCGTGCCAGCCGCGCTCGATCATGTCGTTGGCGCCGACGATCACCTCATCGACCCGCGCGACCTCGAACGCGCAGTGGTTGATCTGGTTCCTGTCGGGGCGGTGGCACAGCAGCAGCGTGTGGTGATCGGTGTCGCCTGGTGCGCGCATGAACACGCCGACCTTGGCGACCCGGTCGGTGGGGACGAAGCCGAGCCGGCCGGTGTAGAACGCGACGGCCTCCTCCTTGCCGGCCTTCAGGATGTCGAGCGCCACGTGGCACAGCCGCAGCGGCCGCACCCGGCCCGGGTGGCTGAGCGGCTCGTTCCACCGGTTGACGTTCCCTGTCCTGTTGGCTCCGGGATACCGGGTCTTCCCGGTCACCGGCTGGCTGACCGCGAGCCCGACGCCGAAGCCGGTCTCGTCGGTCGTGTGCGCCACGCCGTCGGCGTCGGTGTAGATCGACCGGTCGGCGAGCAGCCCGGTGGCCAGCTTGTCCAGTGACTCTTGCGTGTCGACGCCCCAGACGATCTCGCGCAGGCTCGGCCCGTCCTGCACCGCGGGCGGCAGGCTCGAGTCGACCGCGTCCCGCAGCTCGACGACCTGCCCGGTCTGGGTCGCGAACCTGGCGCCGGTACCGCCGCCGTCGAGCGGGTCGAGCCCGAAGTCGGTGAAGAAGCGGACGCATTCATCCAGGTTGGGCACGCCGTACACGACCCGTTCCACGCGCATGACCGTCATGGCTCGAAGCTTAGGTGTGCCGATCAGTCAACGGGCGAAGCCTTTTGTTGCACGCGCCGTCAGGCCGACTTGGCCTGCTGCACCGGCTTGGGCGGCTGCGCCCGCTGTGCGGGCGCCTGCTTGCGGAACCACTCCGTGACGAAGTCGAGGAAGACCCGGACCCGGGCCTGGGTCTGGCTGCCCGGCGAGTGCAGCGCGTACAGCGGGCGGTCCGGCACCTCGCACTCGGGCAGCACCCTGACCAGGGTGCCGTCCGCGAGCTCGTCGCTGACCAGGCGGATGGGCAGCACCGCGACGCCGCGCCCGGCGAGCGACGCCTTCCGCAGCGTGACGTAGCTGTTCGACGAGTAGACCGGGTCGTTGACCTTCAGGTGCACGTCGTTCCCCGCGTGCTGCAGGTGCCAGATCGGGTCGTTGGTATTGACCAGGCAGTCGTGCTCGCTGAGCTCGTTGACCTGCATCGGCGTACCCGCCCTGTGCAGGTAGTTGGGGGAGGCGCACAGCGCGAAATGGAGGTCGGCGATCTTCCTGAGCATCAGGTTGCAGTCCCGCACGTGCCTGGTGTGGAACGCGATGTCGAAGCCCTGGTCGAGGAACTCGTACGAGCGCTCGGACATGCCGCCGACCTCGAACCGGATGTGGATCTTGGGGTAGCGCGCGGAGAACGCGACGATGGCGTCGCCGACGTCGTTGCTGCCGATCCACTTCGGGCTGATGATGGCGAGCTGTCCCTCGGCCTTGTCGCGCAGCCCCCTGAGCTGTGCCTCTTCGCGGTCGATCTCGTCGATGATCCGTGCGGCGAACTCGGCGTACCTGGTGCCGGCCTCGGTCAGGCTGATGGTCCTGGCGGTCCGGTTGACCAGGTGCACGCCAAGCGCGCGCTCGAGCTCGGCGACGTGCCGCGACACCAGGGAGCCGGAGATCCCGAGCGCCCGCGCCGCCTGGCTGAAGCTGCGGGACTTCGTCACGCCGACGAAGCTGCGCATGATCGTAAGCTGATCCATCTCACTCCTCGCCGCTGAGGATCCGCCGGCCACGCTGTCATGTCCAGTCGCCGGCCCCTCCAAGTGCGCAACCTTAGCTTTCAAGAATCGCACAGATAGCGCTTCTGACCTGGAATGGGACAAACCTAACAGACACTGCTGAGTGCTGCTTCTTGAAGCCCTCTGGACAGCGCCTGGGAGCATGGCAACCGCCGTTGAGGATCTACCCTCACTCGGGTGGGCACAGATGAGGCGAAAGCCTCGGCGAAGCCGACCGGTTCGGCGAGCGAGGTGGCAGGCGGGATATGGGCACCGGCGCGCCGTCTGCTGACGGTCGGCCTCGTGCTCGCGGTCACCTTCGTCGCGTTCGAGGCGCTCGCCATCGCCACCATCTTGCCGGTTGTCAGCCGTCACCTGGGAGATCTCCGTCTCTACGGGTGGGTGTTCAGTGCTTTCCTGCTGGCGAGCCTGATCGGGATCGTGGTCGCCGGGACGCTGGCCGACCGCGTGCCGCTCGGGCGGCTGATGCTCGCCGGTCTTGCCCTGTTTGCTCTCGGCCTGGTCGTCGGCGGGACCGCGCCGGACATGGCGGTTCTCGTGGTGGGGAGGGCCGTGCAGGGTCTTGGCGCCGGGGTCGTACCCGCGGTGGCCTACGTGGCGATCTCCCGGTGCTATCCAGAGGAGTCCCGGCCGCGAATGTTCGCCGTTCTTTCCACCGCATGGGTGGTGCCCGGCCTGATCGGGCCGGCCATCGCCGCCCTGGTGGCCACGGCGGTTGGCTGGCGATGGGTATTCCTGGGCTTGATACCGCTGGTGCTCGTGGCTGGGATTCTGGTCGTCCTAGCCCTGCGGCATGTCCCGCCACTCGCAACTCCGGGAACGGCAGCAGTGCCGTACCTAGCGGTGCTGGGCCTGGTCGCTGGTGCCGGCGCGGCGCTGGCGTCGCTCAGCTCCGGCGTCGTGCCCGTAGTGGTCGCGGGCGGTATCGCCGGCAGCGCGCTTCTCGCTGTCTCACTGCGCCGCTTGACACCCCCAAGGCATCTGTCCGCACGGCCCGGGCTGACCGCCACAATCTTCAGCCGGGCGCTGCTAACCTGCTGCTTCTTCGCCGGCGACGCCTATGTCCCGTACGCGATCGTGACCGTCCGCCATGCCCCGACGGCGCTGGCCGCTCTCGCGCTCACGGCCTCGACCCTCACGTGGACGGCCGGATCGTGGGTGCAGGCCCGCTGCATCGCCCGGTACGGCCCGCGCCGCCTCGTCCGGCCTGGCGAGTGCCTGGTCGCGATTGGCCTCGGCGTGATGTGCGTCGTGCTCCTGCCGTCGGTGCCCCCTGAGCTGGCGATCGTCGCCTGGGCGGTGGCCGGCCTGGGGATCGGCACCGCCTACTCCCCGCTGTCCGTGACCACGCTCGATCTTGCCGCGCCGGGCGAGGAGGGCCGGGCAACCTCGGCTCTTCAACTCTGCGACGTGCTCGGTCAGGCCATCGGTACCGGCGTGGCGGGGGCGATCGTGGCGGCCGCCGCGGCCGGTATCGGGCACCGCCCTGGAGTCGCGCTGGCGTTCTCGTTCGGCATCGTGGTTGCTCTCATCGGGGTCATCGTCGGAGCGCGGCTCCCCAGCCAGCTCACATCCGCGAGTCAGCCCCGCGTGTCGTCGGCTGACTAGGCTGAGCCGGGGAAGGAGCCGCCATGTCGGTGTTCGCCGTCACTACGGCCAAGGGCGTCAACTGGGACCATTCCCGGGATACCCGCGGGCAGCCCTTCTGGGACGAACATGCCGCGTTCGCCGATCAGCTGGTCGCCCGCGGGTTCGTCATCCTGGGCGGGCCGATCGCCAGCGGCGAGGTCGAGGACGTCGCGCTGCTGGCCGTCGAGGCGGCCGATGAGAGCGCCGTGTACGCGGTCTTCGACGCCGATCCGTGGACGGCGCACCACGTGTTCCGGGTCAAGAGCGTCTGGCCATGGACCTTGTGGCTGGACGGGCGCCGCGGTTAGCGGTCGCCGAGGAAATCGAGCAGCGCGTCCCAGACCCCGGCGGCCTCGGCCCTGAACCGTGGGTCGCTGATCGTCCCGTCCGGGCCGACCGCCGCGCGGTCCACCGGGATGCGGCGGCAGGCCGCCTCGACGACATCGGCGCCGACGTAGCCGAGCACGGCCGCCAGGGCATCCTCCGCTCCCTGGCCGCGGCCAGGGACGGCGACGTTGATCCAGGCGGCAGGCTTGCCGTATAGCTGGCCTCCGCCCACGGTCCAGTCCAGCAGGTTCTTGAAGCTGCCAGGCAGGGTCCCGGCGTACTCGGGAGTGCAGAACAGCACCGCGTCCGACGCCGCGATCTCGTCCCGCAGCGCGCCCGCTTCCCGCGGCAGGCGGTCCCCGTCATCGTCGGGATTGAACGCGGGCAGCCGGGCCAGGCCCTCATACAGGGCAGGCAGCACGCCGCCCGGCGCGACCGCCGCCATGGTCACCAGCGCGGCGGTGTTCCCCGAGCCGGCGCGGGTGCTCCCCGACACCAGCAGCACCCTGGCCCGCTCGCTCATCCCTCCAGGCTAGGGCAAGGGTCCGCCCGAGCATGATCGGTGTTCGGCACGCCAGGATGCCGGCAGCGCAGCGTTCGACTTCCGGCAACTGTGCCCTGGTGCCCGGCACTCGCGCTCGCGGCCCGCGCTCAGCTGAAGCGGCACGCGAGATAATCCTGAGGTGACCGAGCCCGCGGCGGCGCCCCCGTCGTTTTCGTTGCGCACCGCGTGGCCGCGGAGCCTGGAGACGCCGCTTCGGCGGTTCTTGCGCACCGAGACCGGCAGCGCGGCGATCCTGCTCGCTGCTACGGTCGCGGCGCTGGCCTGGGCCAACGTCGACCCGGCCGGATATGCGGGCACCTGGCACACGGTGCTGGTGATCCGATCCGGCACGCGGGGCCTGGCCGATACTTGGCAGGGCTGGGTGAACTCCGGGCTGATGGCGTTCTTCTTCCTGGTGGCCGGACTGGAGGTGCGCCGCGAGTTCGACCTAGGCGAGCTGCGGGAGCGGCGCAGGCTGGCGCTGCCGGTCGTGGTCGCCTTGGGCGGGATGATCGTGCCGGTCGCGATCTACCTGGCCATCAACGCCGGCCACTCGTCGGTGGCCGGCTGGGGGGCGGCGATGTCCACCGACACCGCCTTCGCGCTGGGCGCGCTGGCGCTGGTAGGCCGGGATGTTCCGGACCGGGTGCGCACCTATCTGCTGACGTTCGCGCTCACCGATGACGTGGCCGGGATCGTGGTCATCGCGCTGGCGTACAGCGGTCATATCAGCCTGCCCGCGCTGGGTGCCGGCGTTGTCTTGCTGGGCGTGGCGGCCGTGCTGCGCGGCCGGGGGGTGCGCAATGGCGCGTTCTACCTGCTGCTGGGGGTGGCGGCGTGGATCGCGTTCTTTGAATCCGGGGTCGATCCGGTGGTGGTCGGCCTGGTGATGGGCCTGCTCGCGCTCGCCTACCCCGCCCCGCGCCGTGACCTGGAGCAGGCGTCGGAATCGTTCCGGCTGTTCCGTGAGCAGCCGACTCCGGAACTGGCCCGCGCCGCGCGGGAAAGCGTGCGGCTGGCGCTGTCACCGAACGACCGGCTGCAGCAGTTGTTCCATCCGTGGACCAGCTACCTGATCGTCCCGTTGTTCGCCCTGGCGAACGCGGGGATCACCATCAGCGGCAGCTTCCTGGCGCAGGCCTACACCTCACCGGTCACGCTCGGGATCTTGGTCGGCTACGTGGCAGGCAAGCCGGCCGGCACCGTCGGCGCCGCCTGGCTGCTCACCCGCATCAGCCGCGGCCGGATCCGCCCGTCGGCCGGGTGGGCTGCGGTGACCGGCGCCGGGGCCATCGCGGGCATCGGCTTCATCGTGTCCCTGCTGATCGCCTCGCTCGCGTTCCACGGCAGCCAGCTCGCCGAGGCGAAGGTGGGCATCTTGTCGGCCGCGCTGTGCGCGTCGGGGCTGGGCTGGGCCGTGTTCCGGGTCACCGCGCTGCTGCCCAAACCGCTGCGGCTGCGGGCGCTGCTGGGCACCGCCGAAACCATCACCGACCTGGCGGTCCCCGTCGATCCCGAGCGCGACCACATCCGCGGCCCGGACCGGGCACCGGTCACGATGGTGGAATACGGCGACTTCGAATGCTCCTACTGCGGCCGCGCCGAACCGGTGGTCCGCGAACTGCTGGCCGGCTCCGGCAACCTGCGCTACGTGTGGCGGCACCTGCCGCTCACCGACGTCCACCCCCACGCGCTCCTGGCCGCCGAGGCTGCCGAGGCGGCGGCGGCGCAGGGCAAGTTCTGGCAGATGCACGACTACCTGCTGGACCACCAGAGCGCGCTGACGGCCAGCGACCTGATCCGCTACGCGGGCGAGGCCGGCCTGGACACCGGACGGTTCACCGCCGACCTGCGAGACCAGGCCGGCCAGGCCAAGATCGCCGCGGACATAGACTCCGCCGACCTGAGCGGCGTCTCCGGCACACCCACGTTCTTCATCAACGGCAAACGCCACCACGGCGCCTATGACATCGCCACCCTCTCCGACGCGGTGCGAACAGCCCGGGCCCAGACCCTCATCAACTCCCGCAGCAAGCTCCGGCACACGTCCTGAATCCGGCTCAGCCGATGGGTGCCGGGACGTCGACGCCGAGGCCGGCGGCGATCTCGGATAGCTCGCGCCACACCTTGGGGCCGAGCGGGATGCCGGACGCGGCGCGCTCGGCCTGGCTGCGGCGGCCCCGCTCGCCGGGGACGAGCACCTCACGGGTCTCGTCGGCGGGCGGCAGGGACTTGATCGCGTCCACGGTGTCGTCGACCGTGGCGGTGAACTCGTCAAGCGGGAGGAACGCGGAGACGTCGACGGCGAGGATGAACGCGTTCTGCCGGTGCCTGCGGCCTTCCTTCGTCCCCGAGTGGTAGCCGGGCACGATCGGGCTGGCGACCAGGCCGCTGGCCAGCATCTCGAAGACCAGGCTCATTCCCGAGCCCTTGGCGCCGCCGACCGGGGTCGGGACCTTGGCCAGCGCCGGGTCGGTGGTGGGCTCGCCGTCGGCGGTCAGCGCGACCCCGGGCGGCAGTTCCTTCCCCGCCGCCTTGAGCTGGGCGATGCGGCCCAGCGCCATCACCGCGGTGGCCATGTCGAGCAGCACGAGCCCGTGCCGGCCGGCCGGGACCGCGACCGACAGCGGGCTGGTGGCGACGGCCGCGCCCTTCGCGCCGGCGTAGGCCATGTTCGGCACCCCGGCGACCACGCCGACCGCCGCCAGGCCCGCGTCCGCGACCCGGCTGGTGTAGTAGCCGATCGCGCCGGTGTGCACGGTGCCGCGGACCGAGGCCCAGCCGACGCCGCAGTGGCGCGCGCAGGCGACCGCCTCGTCGGCCGCGCGGTTCAGCGCCACGGGCCCCGGGGCGGCGTGCGCGTCCACGATCGCGATCGCGGCGCGCGGCCGCGCCACGCTCGGCAGCGCGTCAGGGACGGATTCGCCCTTGTCGAACAGCTCCAGGTACCGCGGCACCCGGGAGACGCCGTGCGAGTCGATGCCGCGCAGGTTCGCCCAGACGAGCGCGTCGGCGACCGCCGCGGCCTCCGCCTCGCGGGTGCCGCGCGCCCGGAACACGCCGGCGACGAGAGCCCGCAGGTCGTCCGCGCGTACCAGCACCTTCGCGGTGCGCGCCGGCGCCGGGACGGGCATGGAATGCGAGGTTTCCGTGGACATCGGTCCGCCTCCATCTTCGGCTGAGAACTGACTTAGGGCGCGAAAGGAACGGTTTCGCGTCCGAATTGTGGGTTTTGTCGGTAACTTTCGCGCCCTAAGTGCGGGCGCGGTCGGGGCTAGCGGGTCAGGAATACGTTGACGACGGCGGTCTGGCCGGCCCGCACCGTGGCGATCGCCTTTTCCAGGGTCGGCGCCAGCTCCGGCGTGGTGGTCACCGTGAAGCCCGCGGCACCGGCGGCCGCGGCCACGGCCGCCGCGTCGGGCTGGGCGGACAGGTCCACGCCGTCGCCGCTCTTGCTCGTGACGTACGCGCCGTCCGGGTAGGCCCGGGTCAGGTTGAACCGCATGGACAGGTACTTCTTGTTGTTGAAGATCACCACGAGCAGCGGCAGGCCGTACTGCGCGGCGGCCATCAGCCCCTGCGGGACCGGGTTGTACAGCCAGGTGCCGTCCCCGACCGTCAGGACGGCCAGGCGGTCGCCGAGGCCAAGTTTCGCGCCGAGCGCGACGCCAAGGCCCTGCCCGAGCCCGCCCTGCACGTAGCTGTACCGGCCCGGGGTGCCTGCCATCAGGTGCCGGGCGATCACCCGGCTGTGCGTGATCGTCTCGTCGACCACCACGGCGTCGTCCGCGATTAGCCCGCGAAGCGTGGCCGCGACGGCCACCGGATCCACCGGCCCCTCGGTGCTCGAGAGCGCCTTCGACTCGGCGGCGAGCCGCTTCTGCTGGTCCGCCGCGTGCGCGGCGGACTGCGCCGCGCGCCGGTCCTCGACCGCCGCCTCGTCAAGGCCCCACTGCCGCAGCCGCGCGGTGATCGCCCGCAGCGTCGGCGCGATGGCGCCGCCCACGTAGTGATCCGCGGTGAGCACCTGGTAGGCCATGTGCGGCCGGTGCGGCACCTCGTCGATGACCAGCACGGTGGCGTTCCCCGGCTTGGCGCTCGGCGGGTACCACGGGGACCGGCAGCCGAGCAGCACGACGAGGTCGGCGGCGGCGGCGAGGGCGGCCAGGTCACCGCCCGCGTGCATCGGGTTGCCGCGCGGGAAGCTTGAGCTGACCGCGGACTGCGGCTCCACCACCGGTAGCGCCAGCAGATCGGCCAGCTCGACCAGGGCCGCGAACGCCGCCGGGTCGCGTCCGGCGGTCTCCACCGCGAGCACCGGCCGCCGCGCGGCGGACAGCAGCCGCACCGCGAGCTCCACGTCCTCGGGCACGGCTACCGTGCTGCCGCTCCCGCCGACCGGGACCGGCGAGGTCGCGGCCGGCCGCCAGGGCGCGAGCAGCACCTCCACCGGCGTGTTCACGTAGACCGGCCCGGCCGGGGCCTGCGCCGCCAGCTCGCCGGCGCGCTTGAGCATGCCGTAGAGCACCGACACGTCCGCGGCCGCGTTGGACCATTTGGAGAACGGCGCGGCGATGGCCTGCGGGCCGCCGACGACCGACAGGTTCCGGTACCACTGCGACCCGGGGTCCGCGCCCGCCGCGTCGCCGTACCCGGTCGACTCGCCGGAGCAGACCACCATCGGCGCGCCGGTCAGCAGCGCGCCGTGGATGGCGTTCGCCCCTTGCAGCAGGCCCGCCGCCGCGTGCAGCAGCACGAGCTGGCCCCGCCCGGTAACGCATCCGTACCCGGTGGCCATCGCGACGGCCAGCGTCTCGTGGGTCAGGTCCAGGTAGCGCGGCCCGGTGCCGCGTGCCGCTTCCTGGCGGGCCAGCGCCTCCCACACCGGAGCCCATTCTGAGCCCGCGGAGGAGAAGATGTAATCGACGCCCAGGTCGCGCGCGGCCTGGAGCACCGCCTCGCCGCCATCGAGCGCCGGATCGCTCATGCCGTCACCGGGATTGGCCACCCCAGACACTCTGAGATCCCCCGTCCCATGATCCACTCCAGCTCTTCCTCGGTGAACGGGAAGTGCTTGGTGAACTGCTCGATAGTGTCCTGGTAGGTGAGCCCGTGCTCCATCAGCCGGGTGATATCGGTGCCCCAGAAGCAGCGTTGCGGCCCCATCTTGTCGACCATCTCGCGGACGTACTTGGCGATGTTGAGGTTCGGGAAGGGCTGTGTGGAGTAGCCGGGGATGGCCGACACCTTGACGTAGATGTTCGGGTGGGTGTGCAGGTCGGCCGTCTCGCTGACCCAGTAGCCGATGGCGTCGTCGACGCAGCGGGCCATGATGCCCATGTGGTCGATGATGAGCTTCAGGCCCGGGTGCCGGTCGGCGATCTGGCCGAGCTCGGCCTTCCAGATGGGCGCGTGCACCATCGTGACGAGGCCGAGTTCCTCGGCCAGCGGCCAGTACCAGTCGTTGGTCCCGTCGATCATCCAGTTCCGGTCGATGGGCCGGTGGAACGTCAGCCGGGTTCCCTTCACGTGCGGGTTCTGCGCGAAGTCGCGCATCATCGCCGCGCCTTCGACCGGCTTGTTCTGCGGAATCCGCGCCATGATCCCGAAGCGGTCCGGATGCGCCTCACACGCCTCGAGGGCGTAGTCGATCCTGTCGCCCTCCCAGGACGGCGGGACGATGAGCACCCGGTTCACGCCCGCCTCGTCCATGAGCTCAAGGCATTCCTGGTAGGTGAACGCCTCCTCCCGGTGCCCGTTGAGGCGCATCCGCTCGCGGGCGCCGGGGACCCACGGCCGGTCCGGAGTTTCCTCGCGCCAAATGTGAACCTGAGAATCGACAATGAACACGGACTAGCTACCTTTCTGTACCGAGCGGAAGCTTTAGTTCGGCGACGATGTGCTCGGCGATGGCCATCGAAGCCGTGGCCGCCGGCGACGGCGCGTTGCGAACGGTTGTCACCGGGCCGACCCGGTGGATGCGGAAGTCGTCGACGAGCGCCCCGTCGCGGTCGACGGCCTGCGCGCGCACTCCGGCCGGCGCGCTCGTCACGTCGCCGGGCTCCAGCCAGGGCAGGTACGACCTGGCTTCGGCGAGATAGGCGCGCCGCCACAGCGACCCGCGGATCTCACGGACGCCGGCCCGCCAGTGCTGCCGCGCCAGGTGGCGGAACGCCGCCGAGCGGGCCAGCCGGGACAGCTCGTCCCAGGACACGTCACGGCGCCGGTAGCCCTCCCTGGCGAGCGCGAGCACCGCGTTGGGGCCGAGGTCCGCCTCGCCGTTGACGCGCGGCGTCAGGTGCACGCCGAGGAACGGGTATCTGGGGTCGGGCACCGGGTAGATGAGCCGGCGCACCCGGTTCCTGGCGTGCGGGCGCAGCCGCAGGTACTCGCCACGGAACGGGACGATTTCCGGCGACGCCTCGTCCCCGGCCGCCGCGGCCAGCAGGTCGGCCTGCAGGCCGGCGCAGACGACCAGCCGGGACAGCGCGAAGGACCGGCCAGGCGTGTCGACGTCCACCCGGTCATCGCTCATCCGTCGCACTCCGGTGACGGCGGTCCCGAGGTGCAGCTCGCCGCCGCTTCTGATCACATCGTCACCGAACGAGCGCGTGATGGCTGGATAGTCGACGATGGCCGTGGTGGGGGAGAGCAGCGCGGCGACGCCCGCTACGTCGGGCTCGAGCTCGCGCAGCTGCGCTCCGCTCAGCCACCGGATGTCCGGCACGCCGTTGGCGAGCGAGCGCCGTTCGAGTTCGCGCAGCTTGACCGTCTCGGCCTCGTTCCGCGCGACCACGAGCTTGCCGCGCTCGTCATAGGTCAGCCCGCGCTCGGCGCAGTACGCGCGGAGCAGGCCGACGCCGCGGCGGCACAGCATCGCCTTGGCCGAGCCAGGGGCGTAGTAGATCCCGGCGTGCACCACGCCGGAGTTGTGGCCGGTCTGGTGGGCGGCGACCGCCTGCTCCTTCTCGAAGACGACCACGGGCACCCCGGCCCCGGCCAGCTGCCTGGCGACCGCCAGGCCCACGATTCCGGCCCCGACGATGCCGACGGGAGTGACAGGCTTGCGCGCGCTTTCGACGTGGTCCATGCCACCCTTGCTATCAGTGCCGCTCGCTACCACGCGAACCTCACCGCCGCCGTCTTGATGCGGGTGTAGAACCGCAGCCCCGGGCTGCCCTGCTCTTTGAACGGGGAGCCCGAGTCACGGAACCCGCCGAACGGGTGGTGCACGTCCCAGCCCGCGGTCGGCAGGTTCACCGCGACCTGCCCCGCCTCGGCCAGCTCGATGAACGTGTTGGCCGAGGTCAGGCTGGTGGTGAAAACGGCGGCGGCCAGGCCGTAGACGGTGTCGTTGGCCAGCCGCACCGCGTCGTGGAACCCGGCGGCCGTGGTGATCGCCAGCACCGGGCCGAACACCTCGTCCCGCCACAGCGACTGCTCGGGGGTCACCCTGATCAGGGTCGGCTCGACGTAGCAGCCGTGCGCCAGCGCCGTCGCGGCCGGCCGGCCGCCGCCGGCGATGACCGAGGCGCCTTCTTCCCTGGCCCGCTCGATGTGCCCGAGCACGCCGTCACGGTGCGCGGCGTAGCTCAGCGGGCCCATCGTGGTGGCCGGGTCGAGCCCCGGCCCGAGCACGATCTCGGTGACCTTCGCCCGCAGCCTGGACGTCAGGTCCTGGGCCACGGAGCCGGCGACGATCAGCCGGCTGGTGGCCGTGCAGCGCTGGCCCGCCTGGGCGAACGCGGCGCTGGCCACCGTGGCCGCCGCCATGTCCAGGTCGGCGTCCTCGAGTACCACGGAGACGTTCTTCCCGCCGAGCTCGCACTGCAGGCGCACGTTCCGCCCGGCCAGTTCCCCGCGCAGGTAGCCGCCCACCTCGTTCGAGCCGGTGAAGGTCACCGCGTCGGGCCCGGCGAGCAGGGCCGCCGAGATCTCGCTATTGCGCCCCGTGATCACCTGCAGCACGCCCTCCGGCAGGCCGGCCTCGGCGAGGAGTCCGGCCAGCCACCCCGCAATCAGCGGGGTCTGCGAGGCGGCCTTGAGCAGCACCGCGTTGCCCGCGATCAGGGCCGGGCCGAGCTTGCGGGCCGGGGTGATGAGCGGGTCGTTCCACGGGCAGATGGCGAGCACCACGCCAACCGGCTCGACGCGCACGGAGGTGGAGGTGCCCGGGCGCGCGTCGGCCAGGATCTCGCCCCACGGCTGACGCGCGAACGAGGCGTAATAGTCGAGGAAGTCAGCGGTCTTGGTCACCTCGACGCGGGCCTCGGCGAGCGTCTTGCCGTTCTCCCGCACCAGTGTGACGGTGCCGTCGCCGGCCTGGGACCTGATCAGGTCCGCGCAGCGGGACAGCACCGCGGCCCGGTCGAGCACGCCCGTGTGCCGCCAGGCATCGAACCCGGCCCTGGCCCGCGCGTACGCCGCGGCCACCTCGGCCGCGGTCATCGCGGGCACCTCGCCCACGACGGAACGCACGTCGGCCGGGTCCCTGACTTGCAGCATCACGCCTCCGTATCCGCACGCCGGCCTGTCAGGCGCGGCGGTCGTCATCCTAGGAAGCGCAGCGGGTGAGGTCAGCCGCCTGCGGCGCAACCTTAGATGTACGTCGAGATCATTCCGCCAGCCAGACCGGTCCGGACGCGGGTCGCCGGGACCCGGGGAAAGGCTGACGATGACAGTTGCGGTATTCGCGCGGTACACGGTGCGGGCGGGCGAGGAAGCCCGGGTCGCGAACGCGTTGCGGAACATGCTGGCTCCCACCCGGGCGGAGCCAGGGAACCTCGACTACCAGGTGTTTCGCGACCCCAAGGACCCGTCGCTGTTCGTACTCTTCGAGCGCTATACCGACGAATCCGCCGTCCAGGCGCACCTGGCGAGTCCGCATTTCGGCACCTGGCTGAAAGGCCAGGTGCTGCCGTCCCTCGAGGACCGGGTCCGGCTCGACCTGGTCCCGCTCGAGGACTGACCGCGGGCGCCGGACAGGCTTGGTCGCGGATGGCGAACCCTTAGGCTTCGCCACGCGACGGTCGTAACGGAGTAGAAAACAACCGTTCACGGACGTGTCGTGACGAGTGCGATGGAGGCTAGGAAGCAATGACGCATAGATGGATGCGGTGGCTGGCGCCGGGTGTGACGCTCACCGCGGCGGCGCTGCTGGCCGCATGTAGTTCAAGCAGCAGTTCCAGCACGAGCGCCAGCTCGGCAACAGGCGCGAGCAGTTCCCCCTCGGCCACTAGTTCCGCGCCGGCGGGCCTTGCCGCGGCCCAGAAGATGGTCGCTCAGCTCGAAGGCACCACGTCGACGTACCCGGTGCCGACGGCGGACGTGTCCGGCGTCTCCAAGTTCGCGGGCAGGACCGTCTTCTACATCCCGCTGGACTCGCACATACCCGGCTTCGTCGTCACCGCGGCGACCATGAAAACCGCGCTGGCCAAGGCCGGGCTCAAGTTCCAGGAGTGCGACGGCCAGACCAACCCGTCGGCGATCGCCTCGTGCGTCAGCCAGGCCCAGGGCGTCAACGCCGCGGGCATCGT
>Ga0335072_10007019_pt1 | contig 16440 bp, 15 predicted proteins | sample Lox_Sample_21_FD_206725 | JGI IMG/M metagenome (GOLD analysis project Ga0335072, IMG submission 206725) | Soil microbial communities from Loxahatchee National Wildlife Refuge, Florida, United States - Lox_Sample_2.1 | ecosystem: Environmental > Terrestrial > Soil > Wetlands | place: USA...
AGACCACCTCGGCACGCTGCGTCATGACCGCCTCCATCGTCGTCGATAACGACGACGTATTCGCCGACCAACACACCATGCCTGCGAACTAACGACTCAGGTCACTAGGCCTCTTCAGCCATCGCGATCAGGTCCTCGCGGGTGACCTTGCCGACCAGTTCCGGGTGATCGGAGCGCATGTGCGCCTCGATCTCCGTGGCTGCCTCCTCGACGGTTTGCCCCCGCCCGAGAAATCCGCATTGGCACCGGATGACCTTCGCCATGACTTGTCTCCTTCGATTGCGGGCGCGAGACTAAGACCGCCGGTTTGCAGAGTTCTTCGATTCTCCTTGCACCGACCTTGAGCGACAAGGGACCGACGCGGATCCAGCTGTGCGGCCGGTTGGCGGTCGAGCTCGCCGGCCGAGATCTCACGTCCAGGCTCCCCGGCGGGCAGGCGAAGGTGCTGTTCACGTACCTGACCGTGCACCGGGCGCTCCCGTCACGGCGCGAGCAGATGATCGAAGCGCTGTGGCCGTGGCGCGTGCCCGACGGCGCCGACGCATCGCTGAGCGCGCTCCTCTCGCGGCTGCGAACCGCGCTCGGCTCGCAACTGCTCGACGGCCGGAGTGAGATCACGCTGCGCCTGCCGCAAGACGCGTGGATCGACCTCGAAGCGGCCGAGGAGGCGATCCACCGGGCAGAGGCCGCGGTGACCCAACGAGACTGGGCACGCGGGTGGGGACCGTCGCTGGTGGCGCTGTTCACAGCTCGGCGTGGCTTCCTACCGGGTGAGGACCTCCCGTGGGCCGAGGAGTACCGCCGCCGGCTCGATGAGATCCGCATCTCCGCGCTCGAGTGCTATGCGGCGGTCGCGCTCGGCGTCGGCGGCAGTGAGCTCGCCCCCGGCGAGCGGTCGGCGCGCGAGCTGGTCGCCGCGGCCCCCTACCGCGAGCGCGCCCATGCGCTCCTCATGCAGATCCTCGTCGCGCGGGGCAACCGCGCCGAGGCGCTGCGTGTGTACGAAACGCTCCGCGAACGGCTCCGCGACGACCTCGGTGCGGCTCCGACCCCCGAGCTGCGCGAACTCCAGGCACAACTGCTCCGGCGCTGAGCTACATGCATCGATTAGCCTTGCGCCCGCAGCATCGAGCAAGCAAAGGAGAGGCGATGAGCGATACGCGCGTCAAGTTCGTGCTGGACGAGCCGGCGATCCCGACGCACTGGGTCAACCTGATGGCCGACATTGCCGATCCCGACAACCCGCCGCCGCCACCGCTTCACCCCGGGACCAAGGAGCCCGCCGGCCCGGACGACCTGACGCCGATCTTCCCGATGTCCCTGATTCTCCAGGAGGTCTCGGCCGAGCCCGAGATCGAGATCCCCGAGCCCGTCCGCGAGGCCTACAAGCTGTGGCGCCCGACGCCGCTGTTCCGCGCGCGGCGCCTGGAGCAGGCGCTCGACACACCTGCCCACATCTACTACAAGTACGAGGGCGTCTCGGCCGCCGGGTCTCACAAGCCGAACACCGCCGTGGCCCAGGCGTACGAGAACGCGCAGGCCGGGATCAAGAAGCTCACGACCGAAACCGGCGCGGGCCAGTGGGGCTCGGCGCTCGCGTTCGCGTGCCAGCTGTTCGGCCTCGAGTGCGAGGTGTGGATGGTCGGCTCGAGCTACGACCAGAAGCCTTACCGCCGCTCGATGATGGAGACGTGGGGCGCCACCGTCCATCGCTCGCCCTCGGACGTGACCGAGGCCGGGCGCTCTCAGGCCGAGCACACCACCGGGTCGCTCGGGATCGCGATCTCGGAGGCCGTCGAGGTCGCGGCACAGAACGACGATACGAATTACTCGCTCGGGTCGGTACTCAACCACGTGCTGCTCCACCAGACCGTGATCGGCCAGGAGGCGATCGCGCAGATGGAGATGGCCGGGGAGGAGCCCGACACCGTGATCGCGTGCGTCGGCGGCGGCTCGAACTTCGGCGGGCTGACGTTCCCGTTCCTGCGCCGCGTGATTCGCGGCCAGGCCAACACCAAGTTCATCGCGGCCGAGCCGGCCGCCTGCCCGACGCTGACGCGCGGGGTGTACGCGTACGACTTCGGCGACACAGTCGGGATGACGCCGCTGATGCCGATGTACACGCTCGGCCACAACTTCGTCCCGCCGCCGGTCCACGCCGGCGGCCTGCGGTATCACGGTGACGCGCCGCTGGTGTGCGCGCTGGTCAAGCAGGGCATGGTCGAGCCGCGCGCCTACCGCCAGAACGAGACGTTCGACGCGGCGGTCCGGTTCGCGCGGACCGAGGGACTGATCCCAGCGCCCGAGCCCGCGCACGCGATCCGGGCGGCGATCCAGGAAGCCGAGGCGGCGCGCGAGGCCGGCGAATCCAGGGTAATCCTGTTCGGGCTGTGCGGCCACGGCCATTTCGACCTGAGCGCGTACGACGCGTATCTGGCGGGCAAGCTCGAGGATCCCGAGTTCTCCGAGGAGGACCTCGAGGCGGCGCTCGCGAGCCTGCCCGAGGCGCCGGCGCTCGCTTGAACCGCCGGCGAGGCCGTCGCCCGCGGCGGGCCGGCGGCGACCGGTAATGTGAACGCCGGACCGTGGCTGCGACGGAGACGATCGAAGCTAACCCAAGCCTCGCCAATCCTCATCACGAGCGGCGCTGGCTGATCCTGGCGCTGCTCGGGACCGCACAGCTGATGGTCGTGCTCGACGCGACCGTCGTGAACATCGCGCTCCCGTCGGCGCAGAAGGCGCTCAACTTCTCGGACTCGAACCGGCAGTGGATCGTGACCGCGTACTCGCTGACGTTCGGCAGCCTGCTGCTGCTGTTCGGCCGCGTCGGCGACCTGTGGGGGCGCAAGCGCACGTTGATGGTCGGGCTGGTCGCGTTCGGCATCGTGTCCGCGATCGGCGGCGCGGCGCAGAGCTTCGGGATGCTGGTTACGGCACGAGCGTTCCAGGGGGCGGCGGGCGCGCTGCTCGCGCCATCGGCGCTGTCGCTGCTGACGACCACGTTCACCGAACCGCGCGAGCGCGGGATCGCGTTCGGGATCTACGGCGCGATCGCGGGTGCCGGCGGAGCCGTGGGACTGCTGCTCGGCGGCGTGCTCACCGAGTACCTGTCGTGGCGGTGGTGCCTGTACGTGAACGTGGCGATCGCGGTGCCCGCGGTGTTCGCGGCGATGGCGCTGCTCACCAATCAGGTCCCCGCCGAACGACCCAAGCTCGACGTGCCCGGTGCGGTGGCGGTCTCACTGGGCCTGTTCCTGATCGTGTTCGGCTTCTCGCAGGCCGAGCCGCGCGGATGGACCGACTGGGAGACGCTCGGGTCGCTGATCGCCGGCGTGATCATCCTGGTCTGGTTCGTGATCATCGAGCGGCGCTCCGCGCATCCGCTGCTCCCGCTGCGGATCGTGCTCGACCGCAACCGCGGCGGGTCGTACCTGTCGGTGCTGATCTCGGGCGCCGGCCTGTTCGGGGTGTTCCTGTTCCTGACGTACTACCTCCAGAAGACGCTGCTCTACAGCCCGGTCACGACCGGCCTCGCGTTCCTGCCGATGGTGGCGATGATCGTGATCGGCTCGACGACGTCGAACGCGGTGCTGCTCCCGCGCTTTGGCCCCAAGCCGCTCGTCCCGACCGGCATGCTGCTCGCGTCGCTCGGCATGGTGCTGCTCGCGCAACTCGGCGTGCACTCGACCTACGCGGGGCACATCCTGCCGGCGCTGCTGATCATCGGGCTGGGGCTCGGGCTGATCTTCGCGCCGTCGATCAACACCGCGACCTTGGGCGTCGAACAGGAGGACGCCGGCGTGGCGTCCGCCACCGTCAACAGCTGTCAGCAGGTCGGCGGCTCGATCGGCACCGCGTTCCTGAACACGATCGCGACGACCGCCGTCACGAGTTACCTGGTCGGCAAGACACCGACGGTGGCGGTGGCGGCCCAGGCCGCCGTGCACGGTTACGTGGTCGCGTTCTGGTGGGCCGCGGGCATCTTCCTGCTCGGCGCGATCGTGTCCGGGACGCTCCTACGGCCGGGTGTCGCGGCGGTCGGTGCGCAGGAGGCGGCGGTGGTGGTCGCATGAGGAGGGTTGTGACGATCTCAGCGTCGTACGGCGCCGGGGGCAGCTGGGTCGGGCCGCAGGTCGCCGAGCGGCTCGGGTGGCGCTTCATCGATCGCGCGATCCCGGTGGCGGTGGCGGAGCGCCTCGACGTCCCGGTGGAGCACGCCCACGTCCACGACGAGGCGGCCGCGCCCCGATTCACACGGCTGCTGGCCCGGCTGCCGAACACCAGCGGCGTGGTCGTGCCTGAGGCGACTTCGCCGGAGTTCTGCCGCGAGACCGAGCGCCTCCTGATCGAGGCCGCGGACGCCGGCGAGGTGGTCGTGCTCGGGCGCGCCGGCGCGATCGTGATGCGCGACCGGGCCGACGCGTTCCACGTCCGCCTCGACGGCCCCCCAGAGCCCCGCGTGTTGCAGGCGATGCGCGTCGAGGACATCGACGAGGACGAGGCCAGGCGCCGGCAACGCAACTCCGACTCCGCCCGCATCGACTACGTCAAGCACTTCTACCGCTGCGATCCACGCGACCCACGCCACTACCACCTCGTGCTGGACTCGACGGCGGTGCCGCTGGCGACGTGCGTCGATTTGATCGTGACGGCGGCGCAGGCCCACGGTTCGGATTAGGGGCCGCCTGCGGCGGCGTCCATGGGGCCGGTTCCGCAGGGCATCCTTGCCCTGCGGGCGTTTGTGGCGCACCCCTGAATGGCTGAGAGCTGGCCGACGCAAACGGCGGGCACCTGGAGCACGGGTGTGGCGTCCCGCCATCCGTGCCGGAGCGCCGCGGAGCATGCATAACCTGCCACTCGAGCCCGGATCCCGGGACCGTGGCCTCTCACGCATGCCCCCACATGCGTAGTAGGCCACGGTCAGAGGAAACCGCCTCGAATGGCGTGTTACGCATGATCCGGAGCCGCGATCCGCCCCCGGAACGACCCCAGCCATCGTCCAGGTGCCCGCCGTTGCCGTTGCCACGCCGACTCTCAGCCACTCAAGGGTGCACGACCCCCCAAAAGACCTACAGCGCCACGAACTCCTCGAACAACGCCCGCGCCGCCGCGATCCCGCGCGGCACGTATTCGGCGAGCAGGCACTCATTCGGAGAGTGCAGCCTCGAGTTCGGCAGCGCGAACCCCGTGATCACGGTCGGGATCCGCTTGTCGGCGAACGCGGCCACGATCGGCAGGGACCCGCCGGACCGGATCAGCAGCGGCCGCACCCCGAGCGCCCGCTCGAACGCGTTCAGCCCGAGCTGGATCGCGGTGGCGTCGGGCGGGACGATCCCGGGGCGCGCCGTCGAGAGCAGCTTGACGTCCAGGTCGGCGCCGAGCGGGGCCGCCTCGTGCAGCATGCGCGTGAACGCCTCCGCGATCCGATCGACCTGCTGACCCGGCGCCAGCCGGATCGAGACGTTCGCGACCGCCTCCACCGGGAGCACCGTCTTCTCGAGGTGCGGCGACCCGGTCTCAATCCCGTTGACGTCGAGCGAGGGCTCGGCGAACGTGCGCACGTAGAACTCATCCGCCGCGGAAGGATCGGCCGGGCGCGCGCCCTGATCGGCGAGCTCGCCGGCGCCGGAAGGGAGCTCACGCCAACTGACGAGTTCGGCCTCGGTAGGCGGCGTGATCCCTTCGCGCAACGGCGCGGCCAGCCGCCCGTCGGGAGCAATCACCGCGCCGAGCGTCTGGATCAGCGCGTGCGCCGCATTCAGAGCCGCTCCGCCGTAGATGCCCGAGTGCAGATCGCGCTCCCCACTCCGGAGCGTGACGTGGAAGTAAGCCATGCCGCGGGTGGCGATGTCGAACGCGGGGCGGTCGCGGGCGATCATCCCGCTGTCGAAGATCACGGCGGCATCGGCGCCGCGCTCGTCGGCCTCGAGGAACTCGACGATCGAGTGCCCGCCGGTCTCTTCCTCGCCGTCGCAGGCGAAGCGCACGTTGACGGGCAGCTCGCCCGCCCGCGCCAGCGAGCGAGCGGCGCTCAGCAGCAGGTACAGCTGGCCCTTGTCGTCGGCTACCCCGCGCCCGTACAGGTACTCGCCGCGGATCTCGGGCTCGAACGGCGGCGACTCCCACAGCTCGAGCGGATCCGGCGGCTGCACGTCGAAGTGGCCGTAGCAGAGGACGGTCGGAGCGCGCTCGGGGTCGCGCGACGCCGGGACCTCGCCGATCGCCAGCGGATGTCCATGCCAGTCGATCAGCTCGCACTCGCCGCCGGCGTCGCGGACGCGCGAGCACACCCACTCGCCGGCGTCACGAACGTCCGCGGCACGCGCGGGGTCGGCGCTGATCGATTCGATCCTCAGGAACTCGGCGAGTTCGTCGAACCAGTCGGACACGGTCCGGCGAGCGTATCGAGTCGGCTCAGTAGACCGCGGGCACGAACGTCTGCTCCTCGATCGGAGGCCTGATGTAGTGGTCCTCGCTGCGGGGCGGAAGTTCGAGCGGCGGCGGGGTCATGTCCTCGTACGGGACCAGCGACAGCAGGTGGGCGATGCAGTTGAGCCGAGCGCGGCGCTTGTCGTCGGCCTGCACCACGTACCACGGCGCGAGCTTCGAGTCCGTGTAGCGGAACATCTCGTCCTTGGCCCGCGAGTACGCGACCCAGCGGGCGCGCGACTCGAGGTCCATCGGGCTGAGCTTCCACCGCCGCATCGGATCGTGGACGCGGGCCTGGAACCGCCGCTCCTGCTCCTCGTCGGACACCGAGAACCAGTACTTGATCAGCTGGATCCCCGACCGCAGCAGCATGTGCTCGAACTCCGGGCACGAGCGCATGAACTCCTGGTACTCGGCCTCGGTGCAGAATCCCATCACCCGCTCGACGCCAGCGCGGTTGTACCAGGAGCGATCGAACAGGACGATCTCGCCGGCCGCCGGCAGGTGCGCGACGTACCGCTGGAAGTACCACTGAGTCTTCTCGCGCTCCGTCGGCGCCGGCAGCGCGACGACCCGGCACACGCGTGGACTCGTCCGCTCGGTGATCCGCTTGATCACGCCGCCCTTGCCGGCGGCGTCGCGCCCCTCGAAGATCACGACGATCTTCAGGCCCTTGGCCCGAACGTACTCCTGCATGATCACGAGCTCGCGCTGGAGCCGGAGCAGCTCCTTGTCGAACCGTTTACGGGTCAGCTTCTCGGGCTCTTGCGGCTTCGGCTTCGCCTTGGCCATTCGCGCTCCTCTCCTCAGGCGCCTGCGCTGAGTCTACGGGAGCACGCCCGGTCGCCCCGAGATTTTCGGGCCGTTCAGCCCGCGTCCGGGGTGGTCGCGAGCTGCGCTTCGCTGGTGGCGATCTGTCGCTCGAGCACGACCGACGCGGTACTCCTCTCGCGGCCCGGAATGAGCACGCCCGCGAGCACGCAGACGACGAGGAACCCGGTCGCCATCAGGAACGTGTCTTCGAAACCGGTCACGCTCGGAAGCCCGTGGGCCGTGTTGTCGGCGATGAACGTCGCCGCGAGCTGTCCGCCGAGCGCTCCGCCCAGCGTCCGCATCACTGTGTTCATGCCGGTCGCGACGCCGGTCTGGCTGAACGGGACCGCCTGGACGATGAGGTTGCCGAGCGCGGCGAACGCGAGGCCGATGCCGATGCCGAGCAGCGACGCCGAGATCAGCATGTCGTACGGGTGCTTGTGCGCGACCGCCAGCCACCCGAACGCGACGCCGGTGATCGCACTGCCTGCGATCAGCGAGGCTTTTGACCCGAACCGGTGGGCGAGCCGGCCGGCGAACGTCCCGAACACGGCCATCCCCGCCGCGGACGGCACGAGGTACAGGCTCGATACGACGACCGAGGCGCCGAACCCGAACCCGGTGCTCTTCGGCAGCTGTGCGAACTGCGGGTAGATGATGAACGACGAGTACATCCCTGCCCCGAGCAGAAACGCGACCAGGTTCGTCGTCCACACGCCGCGGATCCGCATCATCGACATGTCGATCAGCGGCTCGCGGCTGCGGACCTCGACCCACACCCACGCGACGCACACGAGCACGCCGACGGCAAACAACGCGATCGTCTTCGTCCCGGTCCAGCCCCACACCGTCGTCTGGGCGATCGCGATCAGCAGGCAGCAGATGCCGGCGCTCATCAACGCCGCCGCCAGCCAGTTCACGTGACCCGGCGAGCGCACCGGCGATTCCGGAATGAACCGCCACGTGGCGAGCGCGGCCAGCAGCGTGACCACCAGCGGCGCCCAGAACAGCCAGTGCCAGCTCAGGTGCTCGACGATGACCGCCCCGAGGACCAGGCCGGCGCCGCCGCCGACCCCGAGGATCGCCGACAGCACGCCGATGCTCCCGGGAACCTTTTCGGCGGGAAACTCATCGCGCACGATCGAGAACGCCAGCGGGAAGATCCCGCCGGCGACGCCCTGAATCACGCGTCCCACGATCAGCACTGCCAGCGAGTTCGCGAGCGCCGCGACCAGCGTTCCGGCCGCGAGCACGAGCAGCGTGTACAGCAGCAGCCGCTCCTTGCCGTACATATCGCCGAGCCGCCCGATGATCGCGGTGCCGACTGAAGCGGACAGCAGGAAGCCGGTCAGGACCCACGTGACGCCCGTCTCGGTCGTGTGCAGGTCGCGCTGGATCGTCGGCAGCGCCGGGATCACGGCCGAGCTCAGCACCGCGTAGGCCAGTCCCGCAAGCAGGAGCACGCTCAGGATCACGTTCGCATGCACGTCATGCGAGTCCGCCGGTCCCCGGGACATGACGCGTACCTTACGGATTCGCGGACGCATGAGCGGACCGACCGGTCCGGTAGCCTCGAAGCCGTGACCGTGTGCATCGCGATCGTCGGCGACGAGGACACGGCGCTGCCGAGCCATCGCGAGGTCAACGCGGTCCGGGCAATGCTCGGCGGGGACGTGCACACCGAGTGGACGGCGACCGACGGACCACGGGTCGCCGATCTGACCGGGTTCGACGGGATCTGGCTCGTGCCCGGCTCGCCCTACGTGAACGACGCCGCCGCTTACTCCGCGGTCACCTGGGCTCGCGAGCGCGATGTGCCGTTCCTGGGCACGTGCGGCGGGCTCCAGTACGCGGTCGTCGAGTACTTCCGCAACGTGCTCGGCGTCCCCGGCGCGTCCCACGCCGAGTCCGACGGAGCCGACGAAAGTAACGTGGTGAGCGCGCTCGCGTGCAGCCTGATGGGCGAGGAGCGGGTGGTGTCTCCGATCCCCGGGACCCGTTTCTCGGCGCTCGTCGGCGACGAGCCGTTCGTCGGGATGCACTACTGCGGCTACGGCCCCGCACCGGGCGTGGCCGAGCGCCTCGTCGCGGGCGGCATGGTGATCGAGGCGACCGCCGAGGACGCCGGGGCCGAAGTGCTCGAGTTGGCCGCCAACCGATTCTTCATGCTCAGCCTGTTCCAGCCGCAGATCGGCGCGCTCGCCGCCCGCCCGCTTCACCCGCTGCTGCGCGAGTTTGTCGCGTGCGCGCGCGAGCACGCCTCGCGAGCGGTCACGCCGTCGCGGGCGTAGCGTCGAGCAGCGCGAGCAGCTGATCGCGGTCGGGCCCCGGCAGCGGGGGTGGGTCGGTCCGTTGCGCGATCTCGATGACCCGCTCGACGAGGCTCTCCCGCGCGAAGATCTCCTCGCTGAGGGCCAGGCAGGCTTTATTCGCCACTAACGCTCGGAACGCATCCGGGTCCTGGGTCATGGCCGCGGTCAGGGCCGCCACCCGCCACGCGGTCGACCCCGGCGCAAGCGGGGCTTCCAGGCCGTGGCGGAGAGCCTCGATCTCGTCGAGCCGGAACCGGTCCTCCGCGACCGTCTCGCGATACCACGGCGTCAACTCGGCCTCAGTGGCGGCGTCCCACGCCTGCGCGAACTCGTACGGATCGCCGGACTGGGCGCGGACCGTGTCGACGAGGAGCTTGGCGTGCATCAGACCGAACGTCATCCCCCGGCCTTGAGACGGGTTGGTGCACGCCCAGGCGTCGCCGAGCGGCACGACCCCAGTCACCAAAGGCTCCTCCTCGATCACGAAGCGCCGGTACCGGTCGACAATTCCTCCCATTGCGATCACGTCGCTGATCGGATCGCCTTCGAGCCACTGCGCATGCGCCGGGCAGGCCCGCACGACGGACGTCCACGCTTCGGGGTCGCGCAACCGCTTGAGCGGCTGGTCCCCGGAGGCGGTGTAGACGGTCACCGACCAGGTGTCGTTGTCTGAGGGGATCGTGAGCAGCGAGAACGTTCCGATTGGGGTGAGCACACCGGCGCGGAACTGCGGCATCCCAGCGCTACCCGAACGGAAGAAGCGCGAGTAGTAGATGAAGCCCGAGTCCGCGGCTTCCTCGTACACGGGCCCGGCTCCAAGTGCCGCGAGCCACTTCGGGAGCGGCGAGCGCCGGCCCGTTGCATCGATCACCAGATCGGCTTCGAGATGCTCGCCCGACCCGGTCCGTACGCCGGACACCTGCGGCGGCTTACCGTTCGCGGGGCGTGCGACCAGCGCGGCCACGAACACGCCGCGCCTGATCTCCAGACCCGGTTCCGCCTCCGCCGCCCGCCCCAGTACCTGCTCGAACACCGGCCGGCGCGCGTTGACGGTCGGGAACAGGTCGTCGCCGTCGCGCGGCGTCCGGTCAGTGACCGACGGGGGCATCAGCAGCAGGGGGTCGAAGCGGAGGCCTCCGGCGGCCTCGAGCGAGGTCAGAACATCAGGGAGCACCTCCTCGAGCACGATTCGGCCCTTCGACGTCATGTAGTGGGCCAGGCGGAATTGGCTGACCCCGTCGCGCGACCATCGCTCCCAGGCCTCCTCCGGAGAGCTTGGCACGGGGTCGGGGTCGCGCTCGAGCACCGTCACGTCGTGGCCGTCCCGGCTCAGCAGCATCCCCGCCGCCAGGCCGCACACGCCCGCGCCGAGCACAACGATCTTCGCCATCGTCCCTCACCCCTCGCTTGGCAGGAAATCGAGCAGCAACCGGGTGACCTCGTCGGGCGCCTCGAGCTGCATCCAGTGGCCGGGCCCTTCGAGCCGCTCGTAGCGCCACGGGCCGGCGACGTTCTCGGCCGAGTTCGTCATCTGTCGCTCGGTCAACGCCATGTCGCCCGAGCTCCACACCCCCATCGTCGGGGCCTGGATCGGCGGCAGCTCCCGCCCCGGCCTCAGCCACGACTCCGGCGGAACGATCGCCCGGTAGTAGTTGAGTGCCGGCGTAAGCGACTCGTTCGCCTCGAGTTCCGCGATCACCGCGTCGGCGTCGGGGTGATGCGCCCACGCCCGGAAGTAGGCCCAGTCATTGTGCGTGAGCCACTTCTCCGCAATCCCCTTGAACTGGAACAGCAGCATGTACCACGACTTCTGGTACTGCTCAAAGCCGCCCTTACGGAACGTCGACGGGTGTCCGACCGACAGCGCCACGAGGTGGTCGACGTGATCGGGCACGAACGCCCCCACCGCCCACGCCACCGCCGCGCCCCAATCGTGTCCGACGACGTGGGCCCGCGGCACACCGGCGTCGTGGAGCACCGCGACGACGTCGCCGACCAGCGCTTGCATCACATAGGCCTCGACATCGGCCGGCTTGTCCGAGCGTCCGTATCCCCGCAGGTCGGGGACGATCACCTTGAACCCGGCGTCGGCCAGTGCCGGCACCTGGTGGCGCCACAGCCGCCCGGAGTCGGGAAACCCGTGGAGGAGCACCACCGGGCGCCCGTCGCCCGTCACCTCGTATTCGATCCCGACGCCGCCGGATGTGGCGCGCATTCATGCCCCCCTGTGGTCGTGAGTAGGTCAGCTCATCTTGATCGTCATGCTCAGCTGACCGATCGTCTCGCCGGCGTGGACGACATGCAACCCGACCAGGTGGTTGATCAGCTTCGCCCACTGCCCCGAGATCTCGAGGTCGCCGCTCATCGTGCCCTTGGTCTGAGTCATGTGCACCTTGGGCGCCGACATCGTCGCGATCGTGATGCGGTGGCCGTTGACGAGCGCCGTCAGCTTGGCCTTGCCGTTTTTGTGCGTGAGGATGTACGAGCTCACGCGGACGACCTTGTTCCCCTTCTTGTATTGCAGGCCGCCGGTCGCGTCCATCGTGCCGGCCATCGTCGGGGTGGTGACCGTGCCGCCCACCATCGGCATCGTCATCGCGCCGCCGCCGATGTGAGCCGACCCGACCGCGGTAACGGTGATGCCGCGCGAGATCAGGAACGACGAGATCGCCGTCTCCGCCCGCACGGTCGCGTGGCCGCCGGTTATGTGCTCGCTCTTCGCCTGCGCGGGTGCGGCGACTGCGCCCAGGCACAGGCCGGTCGCGAGAGCGCCGATCGTCGTCTTCGACACTCGAGACATTTGCTAACTCCTCGGGACGGGTGACGGGACGTGGCTGCCCGAGACCCCACTCGCGCGCAGCCCAAAGTCAGGGGGAGCCTACGCCGGCGCGCCCGGTTACGGGGACATTTTGTGCGTGGCCGGCGGCCGCGCGGGTGGCCGTACGGGAGTCCTCACCCGATTTCAGGCAGTCTTCATGCGGTGAAGCCCTTCGCATACCGGCTCCGCTCGCCCGAAACGCTGATCAGCGTCGAGGACTATCGCCGCGCCGCGGGCAGGCGCGTGCCGCGGATGGTGTGGAACTACGTCGAGGGGGGCGCCGACGATCTCGTCACGGTCCGGCGCAACCGGACGTCGTTCTCGCGTTGGTCATTGCGCGCGCGGATGATGACCGCGTATCCCGAGCGTGACCTGTCGACGACGGTCGCCGGCGTCGAGGTCAGCCTGCCCATACTGCTCGCGCCGACCGGCGCGCTCGGCCTGTCGCAGTGGCGCGGCGATCTCGCCGCGGGGCGCGCCGCCGAAGCCGCCGGCACGCGTCTGGTGCTGAGCACGGCCTCGTCATGGACGATCGAGGAGGTGGCGGCGGGCACGCACGCCGATCACTTCTTCCAGCTGTATCCGGGCGGCGACGAGACCGCCACGCTGATGCAGCGCGCGTGGGCCAACGGGTACCGGGCGCTGTTTGTAACTGTCGACGTGCCGGTGATCGGGAACCGCGAGGGAGAGCGGCGCTACGGCTACACCCGCACCGGCGACATGGGCCGGATGCTGACGCTGACCCCGCGCGAGGCGATCGACATGGCGCGCCACCCGCGGTGGGTGCTCGACCTCTACCGCCACGGCCGCGGCTCGATGCGAAACCTGCTCGCCGATGGTGGCGTCATGGCCGCGTTCCAGTCGATCGAGATCCTCCACCGCGAGATCGATCGCGCCACGTTCTCGTGGGACGACCTGCAGTGGATCCGCGATCACTGGCCGGGAGCCGTCTACGTGAAGGGCCTGCTCGACCCCGAGGACGCTGTGCGCGCGGTCGCGCTTGGCTGCGATGGGGTGGTCGTCTCCAACCACGGCGGCCGCCAACTGGATCACTGCCTCGCCGCGCTCGAGGCGCTGCCCCCGATCGTCGCCGCCGTCGGAGACCGTGCCGAGGTGCTGCTCGACGGCGGGGTGCGCCGCGGCACCGACGTGATCAAGGCGCTCGCGCTCGGCGCGCGTGCGGTCCTGATCGGGCGGCCCCAGATCTACGGGTTGATCGTGGGCGGCCAGCAGGGGATCGTCGACGTGCTCGAGATCTTCCGCGCCGAACTCGACCGCGGGCTCGAGCTGATGGGTGCCCAGAGCGTGCGCGAGCTCGACCGCTCGTGGGTGATCCCGCAGGACCGGTTTACGTACCCGTAGTCGCGGTCTGGACCGCGCCGCGCGATCTGGCGTCGGCATGCTGGACATCGAGGCGCGTGATCGCGAGGAACGCGACCAGGCAGAAGATCACGGCCGTCAGCGCGAGCGCGACCGGTCCGTCGCCGAGTCCAAGACCGCCCACGCTCCCCGGCTTGCTCAGCCAGTCGGCGAATGACGCGCCGAGCGGCCGGGTGGCGACGTAGGCGAACCAGAAGCAGAAGATCGGGTTCCAGTGCAAGCGGAAGTAGCCGATCGTGGGAACGGCGATCACCGCCGCGAACAGCAGCCCCGAGACGAAGTACCCGAGCCCGAACGTCGTCGCGGTCAGGTCGCCGACGGCGGTCCCCATCGCAAACGTCGCCACGACCGCCGCCCAGTAGAACAGCTCGCGGCGCGGCGTATCGACGGTGTGGATCGACAGCGTCCCCTCGACCCGGTACCAGCTGATGAACACCGCCGCCAGGACGACGGCGTAGAGCAGGCTCGACGCGATGTAGGGGACTCCGAATCCGACGTGCAGGACGTCGGCGGCCATCGTGCCGAACACGCCCACGCCGACCACCGCGAGCCAGTACGTCCAGGCGACATAGCGGCCCATCCGTAACTGCAGCGCGAGCGCGGCCACGAACCCGATGAACCCGAGTACGACGGCGACCTTGGGATCCATCGCGTGGACCAGGTAGTCCGAGGTCGATTCCCCCATCGCGGTCGAGAGGGCCTTGATCGCCCAGAAGTACGCCGTGATTTCCGGCACCCGCAGGGCGCCGCGGACCGTGAGGCGGCCGATCAGCACGCGATCCATCACGGCTTACAAACGCGCTGCGGGGTCCAGAAGGCGCGGCGGTAAGCGAAGTCTCACTGCTGTAAGGCGCGCGTCAATTCGGCGATCGCCGCCGGCATCCGACGATCGACTCCGTCGTGGTTGCCGTCGAACAGCTCGAGCGAGTGCTCGATCCCCAGGCGCGTCAACTCCCCGGAAAGCGCCAGCGCCCCGAGGTCCAGGAAGAACTCGTCCTGGCGCCCGGCGTCGATGTAGATCCGGCGCATGCCGGCGAGCGCGTCGGCGTGCTGCGCGGCCATCCGCACCGGATCGAGCGCCAGCCATCGCGCCCACACGTCCTCGATCGGGCGCCCCGAGACCGAGTCGAACGGGAGCAGCGGCTTGCCGGGGCGCTCGGGGTCGGGCGTGTACGCGCACGCCGTGCCATACGTCGCGAATAGCACCGCGCATTCGCGCCAGTCGAAATCCGGCCGCTCGATCCAGCGCTCGAACGCCTCCCACGAGCCGCCGAACTGCTCGCGGAGCATCCGCGCGGCGGTCGGGAACAGCGGCTGGTAAGCGCACTCGAACAGGGCGTCGCCGGCGTGCGAGACCAGTCCGCCGAACACGTCCGGCCGGAGCATCGACAGCACCAGCGCGCCGTAGCCGCCCGAGGACTTGCCGGACACGCCGCGGTGCTCGCGCGCGGCGAGCGTCGGATACCGGGCGTCGACGAACGGAACAACCTCATCACACACGTAGTCCAGGTAGCGCCCGATGCCCGTCGAGTTGAGGAACTGGGAGCCGCCGCGCGAGGTCCAGGCGTCGACGAACACGATCACCGCCGGCGGCGAGTCGTGCGCGTCGAACATCACGTCGAGCCGCTCGACCAGCGTCAAGCCGTCCGTGTCCGCGGCGAGCCACTCCTCGATCCGCCCGTTGAAACCCTGAAGCAGGTACACAGCGGGCAGCCTCACTCCGGGATCGACGTTCATCGTCGGCGGGCGGTAGACGTACAGCGGGCGGACGGCGGGGTCGCCCAGGGGGTTGTCGGCGAGCGCGTCCGAGCGCACGACGAGCAGGTCCAGCGATCCGACCAGGCTGGGGCCATCCGACGACACCGCCGGCCGGCCGGTGACCTCGTGCAGGCTCATCAGCCGCCGCGGTTGGGGACGATCGCCAGCCCGACCGGGTTCGTGCCGACCGGGACCGGGATATCGACCGGGGATGAGGGTTCTTCGGTGAGGCGCCCGTCGGGACCGATGCGAAGCGCGTGTATTTGGTTGCCCTCGCCGGCGGGAATCTGTCGGACGGCGCGCATGTCGAGGATGAAGATGACGCGGCCGCTCGGGTCGATCTCGAAGTTCCAGGGATTGCCGGGGGCGTCGAGCGTCACCGACTGTATTGCCCGCGGATTGGCCGGGGTACGCGCGATGTTGAACACGGTCAGGCTGTCGCTCCCGGCGTTGCCCGAGTACATCCTCGTGCCCGCCGCGTTCACGTGAGTCCAGCAGGGCAGGAACGACCTCGGGTTCGGGAGCGCCCGGACGAATGTGAGCTGGGCGTCGTCGTTCCAGCGGTAGACGATCGTCTCGTTGAGGTTCGCGATCTGCGCATACAGGAGCTTCCGCTTGGGGTTGGAGGTGAGACCGGCGGGCCACACGTTGGCGACGTGGTGCCCTCCGGGGAACACCGCGTTGGGCAGCGGCAGCGGCGAGTTCGGCCCTTCGGTCAAGGTGCCTCCGGGTCCGATCCGGAACGCCCGGAACAGGCCCGTCTCCTCGCTCGTGATCAGGACCTTGCGATCGGGCGTGACGTAGGCCTGCAGCGGGGCGGATCCCGGTGGCACGTCGATCGAGGAGATCGGCGGTCCGAGCGACCCGTCCGCGCGCACGTGAAAGCTCGTGTAGTTGGCCGGAACGGCGGTCAAGTCGCGCACTCCGTCG
>Ga0335072_10007022_pt1 | contig 16430 bp, 13 predicted proteins | sample Lox_Sample_21_FD_206725 | JGI IMG/M metagenome (GOLD analysis project Ga0335072, IMG submission 206725) | Soil microbial communities from Loxahatchee National Wildlife Refuge, Florida, United States - Lox_Sample_2.1 | ecosystem: Environmental > Terrestrial > Soil > Wetlands | place: USA...
AATCAAGGCCGATGGAAGGAGGCCGAAGAGCTTTTTGTGCAAGTGATAGAGACGAGAAAGAGGGTTCTTGGCGCGGAGCATCCAGACACGCTTACCAGCATGAACAACCTGGCGTCGACGTTTTGGAATCAAGGCCGATGGAAGGAGGCCGAAGAGCTGTTTGTGCAAGTGATAGAGACGAGAAAGAGGGTGCTTGGCGCGGAGCATCCAGACACGCTGACCAGCATGGCCAACTTGGCGTCGACGTTTTGGAATCAAGGCCGATGGAAGGAGGCTGAAGAGCTAGAGGTGCAAGTGATGGAGACGAGAAAGAGGGTGCTTGGCGCAGAGCATCCAGACACGCTGACCAGCATGGCCAACTTGGCGTCGGCGTTTTGGATTCAAGGCCGATGGAAGGAGGCTGAAGAGTTAGAGGTGCAAGTGATAGAGACGAGAAAGAGGGTGCTTGGCGCAGAGCATCCAAACACGCTTACCGGCATGAACAACCTCGCTTTTACCTGGAAAATGCAAGGTCGAGATAATGAGGCTCTTAAACTGATGGAGGAATGTGTACAGCTACAGACTCAGGCCTTAGGTATTGATCATCCTAATACTACCTCTTCCTTTGCAGCGTTGATTGAGTGGCAGACAGAGAAGTTAGATATTGGCGTTTCTAGCATCAGGGAATGAGAAGTAGTTAGAATAATACACTTAAACAATGAAATATACTCTTCTAAATATTACAAGGCTTTGTATAGAAGCCCAAGGCTTTGGGGTGAGGAGCGTGGGTATATATTGTTGCGTAATAGGGAAGAAATAATTCAGATTTTAAGTTTGTACTTTGTTATAAATTTTAGAGATAAATAGAAAGATTCAACGTGTTTATTTGGGGTATATTCGACCATTTTTAATCATTTGTTGAGGGTAAGCATGCCTGACTCCATACGATAACTTGACTGTGGGTCTTAAAGGCAGCGACACTACATAAAAAGCGGCGGCACTACAAAATAGCAACTATAGCCGAAAATATTTTTGTACGTCGCAGACCATCTAATTCCCGTCGACGAAAACTTTACATTCTAGGCAAAAATATTAAAAGAATCATTTATAGATTAATCAAAGTAGCTGTGCTGATCAGTATTAGAATTTCCAGTTATGAAGATATTATTGAGGCTCAAAGACAAGGTGATTTTAGAAAAGGAGGAGTTGTGTGACGGTTCGGCTCGGCTCCGCTTAGCTCTCGCCTCCTGTTACCCAACTTGAGACGAACTAATAACACTTAGTGTTTCACACTAAGGAAGCAGACGCCCTTAAGGCTATGACTCTCCCTTCCTTCCTCCCTCTTCTTCTTTCTGTAGTTTAGTATCTTCGATAGTGCAATCTACAGAGCTCCCTTCTTCATTGAATAGCATTTTGTACGTGCCGTCACAAGTTGAAGCAGATCGACGTTAGCAAAACTCAAAGCAATACCAATTAATGCCTACATAAGTTGTAGAGGAAATATTACATAGCTAAGAAGTAGAAGAGGCTGAGAATAAGATTATAACGCTTAGAATAGAAAAGGAATGTTCTATATTGAGATTTTAAGAATCTTAGGTGTCGTAAATAATAATTTTTTCGGCACACAGGGATTTTCGCTTCCCAGGGATGTCGGTTACAGTAGAAGGTGCCGTCAAAGTTGCCTAAACTGGATTAGTCCCTGCCCGGGTAACCACAGCCTACCGAGCAGGCCGGCCTCACCATTCGAGAATCGCTACCTGCATGCGCCATCAGCGAAGCAGGGGTTGGACACATTTCCGTCGAAATCGCCTTGCGGGATTTATGCGGATTGGACAATCGAATGTGTGTCTTTCATCGCTCTGAAGCCTTTCTGGACTGTCGCAAAAATAATCTCTTCCGTCATTAACTTCCTTGTTCCGACAGCTGTTGTCGTTAATGCTTTACCCTCTTTAATCATTCGAGACGACATCCATTCGCACTTCAAATCTTGGTCAATGTCGTTTAAATAATGGCACTCCGTCTGCAGCCGTCTCCCTCGGGCCATGTCACCACAACGGTACTGGTAAACAACATCCACTGTGCCTCCTGCCTCTCCTACATCCAGGAGGTCCTTAGTACATTACAGCCAGCGCCTCTATCGACCACTGCCAATTACGTTTCACACGAGGTCACGATAGTCCATTCTCCCAAGCTCTCAGCAGATGACATATCTCGAGCTCTATCAGACGCAGCTTTCGAGGTCCAGAGTGTGCGGACTGAAGATGATTTCGGCCATATTATCTACAAGCAAGATATAATCCAGGCTCACCAGGAATGGTTGGAACAGACTGCTCAGTCGCTGAGCAGACAGGTAACACTCCCATGGCACCCGCCGACCACAAATCTAAGATTTCTAGACAATGCCGACCATAAACCTAATGAGAAGCATATGGAGCACTGTGTTACTTGCCAAAAGTCGAACCAGAAAGTCGAGATATCTAAGGATGTCATAGTGACTATCCCCGAGGCCCAAAAGTTTACGGCTGCTCTCAGCATCGCCGGCATGACTTGCCCTGCATGCATCCTCTCCATCAATGAAGGGGTGCAGGAACTCCAATTCTTGGAGGATGTCAACGTTAGTTTACTTACGAATAGCGCGACTGTTACCTTTATACCTTTATCAGTCCGAAGGATAACATCAATCAGATAGTTGAGAGAATCGAGGACAGAGGATATGGCTGTCACGTCGAGAAAATTGTCGAAGTTGGTGGACTGCAGAAAGGAAAGGACGAGCAGGCGGAGAGGATAGTCATGATCAGAGTAGCCGGCATGTTTTGCGATAACTGCCCGCAACGAGTACTCGAAGCTTTATCATCAGCTTTTCAAGGACTTCTCGCTATCGACAAACCACCATCGCAGAAGGATCCCGTCATCACAGTCATATATCGCCCTCAACAGGGCATTGTTACTATCAGAGGCATAGTAGCTACAATTCACAGTGTCAACAACCAATTTAGGGCCAAAACATACCATCCCCCAACGATCGAGGAGCGGTCTCGAGCCATGCAGCTCCGCGAACGTCGTCGTCTACTCCTCCGGTTTCTCCTCAGCTTCATCGTCGCTGTTCCAACTTTCCTCATCAGTGTGGTCTGGGCGAGCTTAGTCTCTCCCTCTAACTCTGTACGAATATTCTTCGAAGCAAAGCTGTGGGCCGGTGCCGACACCCGCGCCGAGTGGGCTCTTTTCTTCCTTGCGACGCCTGTGATGTTCTTTGCGGCCGATGTCTTCCACGTTAGAGCGATCAAGGAGATCCGAGCACTATGGTCGCGGAATAGCAGGGTCCCAATTCTCCGAAGATTTTACCGGTTCGGCACAATGAACTTGCTGATGTCTGCTGGTACGTCCGTAGCGTACTTCCCTTCAATTGCTGTGCTCGCTCTGGAATCGCAAAAGACTGGACAGGGCAGCGGGCAGATATCGACGTACTTCGACTCAGTTGTGTTCCAGACGATGTTCATCCTCGCCGGCCGTTACTTAGAAGCGTTTAGCAAAGCTAAGACCGGTGATACGGTCACGATGCTCGGAAAGCTCAGACCAACGGAGGCTCTGCTTGTAACATCTAACCTAGACTCAGTAGATTCCTTAGAGGACAACCAGTCATCCCTTCCAACGACCAAAGTTGAGAGAATCAACGTCGACTTTCTTGAAGTCGGAGATGTAGTTCGAGTTCTCCGTGGCGCCTCCCCACCAGCCGATGGCACAGTTCTCTCTGGTGATTCCACGTTTGACGAGAGCTCTTTGACAGGGGAGTCTCGCCCTATCATCAAGAATGCTGGTAATCAAGTGTTTGCGGGAACAGTCAACACTGGTAAACCGATCAATATTCGAGTCACCAAAATCTCAGGCGCGTCAATGCTCGACCAAATTGTCAAAGTTGTCCGTGAAGGCCAAACAAAACGAGCGCAAGTAGAGAGGGTGGCCGATATCTTGACGGGATATTTCGTTCCTGTCATCACCCTCATAGCCATATCGACATTTGTTATCTGGTTTGGACTTGGCCAAGGCGGGGTTCTGCCGGAGAATTGGCAAGATATTGATGCAGGAGGCTGGGCATTCTGGGCGCTGTAATTTGCTATTGCAGTTTTTGTTGGCGCTTGCCCTTGCGGTATTGCACTTGCGGCTCCAACAGCATTGCTCGTGGGTTCCGGACTAGCGGCCCAGCATAGAATATTGGTCAAGGGGGGCGGAGAAGCGTTTCAAGAGGCTTCTGCCCTATATGTGGTTGTCTTTGATAAAACTGGTACACTGACTGAAGGTGGAAACCCAAGTGTTACAAACTATAAGATCATGACATCTAGTGAGGAAGAGACAAAAGTCATCTGGGCAATTGCACAAGTACTAGAAGAGTCCTCAAGTCACCCTATAGCTAAAGCGATTACTGCACTCTGTACAGCACAAGACCGCGTTACTATCGTCAACCCCACCATTGAAGAACTACCCGGTCGCGGTCTCAAAGGCACATTTACCATTCATACATCGTCCAAGGACGCCCGATATGAGGCCGCCATCGGCAGCGAAACTTTCATCTCTTCCCTAGGCATTCTGATTGACACACGCCGGTCCAGCGACGCTTCGGCATGGAAGGCCGCTGGGAAAAGCATCGCTCTTCTGGCACTGCGTCCACTGTCCCTCTCAGATGAGAAGGAAGCAGCTTTTAAACTTGCTGCACAGTTTGCTACCTCAGACCCGCTCCGCCCTGAAGCTTCTTTCGTGCTTTCTGCTCTACGCAAGCAAGGGTTAAGCATCTGGATGATCTCAGGGGATAACGCCACAACCGCCACGGCGGTGGGATGTCAACTCGGCATCCCAGCCACCAATATCATTGCTGGTGTTCTCCCCTCGGAGAAGGCTGACAAGATCCACTGGCTACAGTCTTCCGCTCCTAAACGCAATAGAAAGACTGGGAGAGCGATTGTGGCGATGGTCGGGGATGGCATCAACGATTCACCCGCCCTCATTGCTGCAGACGCAGGAATCGCTATTGGCTCTGGCTCAGATGTCGCTATCTCGAGTGCTAAGTTCGTGTTAGTATCCTCAAACTTGAACTCCCTCTTGACCCTCATCACGCTCTCACGGACTGTTTTCCGGCGAGTCATGTTCAACTTTGCGTGGGCATTGGTGTACAACGTAGGTTTACTTCCGATCGCAGCAGGGGTGATTTATCCAATGCATGGACACCCAAGACTGAACCCTGTGTGGGCGAGTTTGGCTATGGCGATGAGTTCTCTGAGTGTTATCTGCTTATGAGGACGGGTATCCCCTTGGTAGGGTTTACAGCTGCTAAGGAAGTAGAGCATAGAAGGAGCCGAGTGTCGTGTCGTTGACTTATAAGGAAACAGTTGTGCCTACATACTATAAAAGGAACCTATTCCACTGATATTGAAGAACCTGTTACTCTATTCGCATGACTCCATGATTCCGCCACAGAGCACGGAAGTGAAGAAATTGACATTGACGCACAAATCGTCGCACACGGAGCTGTCGCTTGGTAAATCTGCCAAAATGACTGCAAAATTTCGCCTTTGGGGAATGCCGTCGACGAACTCAAGTTGGAGAATTTGGTTAATGTGGGGACTGGATAGACCTAGACGCATACAAGGTCCTGAAAATACCAATCATATCAAATGTGCACTAGGCATGCCAGTATGGATCATTAAAACTGAATTTATTTAGATATTCAAATACCGTAGAAAGGTATGAAGTATACATTTGACAGCTGGTATGGTACTTGCCACCAGTATCCGCAAGACGTCAAGTCGTCTTTCTTCAGGAAGTTTGATTACCCGCTAGGTAGCGAAGCACGCTGGGGCCGGAACAGAGAACATAGGTTACATGAGCAGTCAGTGTATGCCGTATTAATTGGTTTATAAGACCATGTTTTATAAGTGGTTTTCATCCATGTTGGGACTGCTTCTTATATAGGAATAGCGTCTTGTAATCGAAATCCATCGCATGGGAGAGTGGGACCGATCTGGGAGCAATTGAATTGAATTGGGTCTGTAGAATAGCTATCTAGGAGTAGGGTACTATATAGGGGTAGGGTTCGGAGATTACGGTGGGTCTGGAGTGATTGCTCATGCTTCTGTAATTCTGTAGGGTGAAACTGGCCTCCATTATGCCCCAACTATATAGCTAAATACAGGAACCTCGGCCTAGCCGAGTACTAATTACTAATCATTCCTGAGGCACGAAATGACACTTCTATGACGTATTGTCATGTGACAGACCCCTACAAGAGACTAGCTCTGCATGTGACCCGTAAACTACTTAAAAGCAGCTTTTTGAGCGACACCTCTTTTCTTCCTTCCTTAGCTTTAGATTCTTGTATTTAGAACTACCAATTGAGTAGGTTCATGTCACAGTATAGATCACATGACGAGCTCTCATTTAGGTATTACGTGATCAATCCTTATTTAAGTAGCCTAAGCGAGCCCACTTATAGAGCTCGCTCCCCCTAGTTAGAGAACAAGAGTCTACCCTTAATGCTGCAATCCACTGCTCGTGATCTTAACTGCAACAGTTCAACACTCCGCAGTGGCGTCCATGTTCCTATATTGACCGAGTTCGTTACAACAGCAAGTATTATTCTTTACATGTATGCATTTACATATTTAATATATGCTAATTATTATATAAGAGTTTTTTTAGACTCTCTTTAAAGATAGATACAATTAAGATTCTTATTAATATATTTATTATCTCCGTCTACCACCCGGATGCGGTGGGAAACGCGCCTGCACGGTCGCCGTGCTGCTTTTCTCGACGACCATAAATACAACTCTCTGCTCCTCCGTCCTCCTTCTGCGTCCTTTCCAATTTCTGTCGCCCGTTCCTGGTTCCTCGCTTGGTAATTCAGGCGCCGCCCGATCCCTCCTACTTAGGGTCTCTAGACCCACATTGGCCATCGGCCTCACTGTAGCCTTGAAACCCATAATGGTTTTCGCTAGGTAACTAAGCTATCGCTGCAGATGCGATGTTGCCCTCTTGCGTGAGACGCTAGTGTGTGAGTGTGTAGCTAGTGATCGTGGCTGTGGATCGACGTCACAGAACTACAGTAAGAGGATATGCGAATAGTCCTAGAGTTTGAACGATGTCTGTTCGAGAACCTCAAAACCTGTATACACTACCGCCTCCGACCTCTGCTTCGTACTCGAGCCCTTATCTCCCGTCTTGCACACTCGGTGGTTGGGGGTGCACATCATCCTAGTGCGAGTACTGCATTCCTTGCAAAGCCTCAGAGATTGCGACGGCGAAGGTATATGACGCCATGCAAGTGTCTATACAACAAGACCAATTGCAGAAATGCCTTGCATCGAAGGAAAAGGATTCTGCCTTGCTGCGCCGCAGATGAGTTACGTCTCGGCGGCTTTCTGATGAGCTTCCCATGCGCAATTAGGCTCTGGCAGGAGACGCGCCTCTTGATCTAGGCTGACCTGGACTGATCTGCGACAAGAAGAGCCGATGTCTGCCTACGCGGCTGTAGTAGATTACAGATTAGATCCTCTAAAGCTTCTGTTAAGCATCCTGCAGACCAAATACGAAACGCTACCAGTGAGAAAATTAAGACAAGTGGGCAAGGAGACGTAGGCGATTACATGTAGGCAGGCAGGCAGATCGTGTGACCTCGGAAGGATATCTATCTGGGGCTCCTGCATATTAAAATGATGAGCCTAACGATTGAGGGCCTGCACGAGGGTCCTTAGCACAGTACGCTGCTGCTAGCAAGACAACATGTACTACGTCCGTCCATAAAGCTTTCCTACAATTTGCCTTAGTTTGAGCGTTATAAAGAGGAACCTGTCAGCTATGACTACTATTCAACTATGATCTTGTTCTGAAGATTTGTATCTGGCGGAGAATAAACGATGTATAGTCAAGGCTGCTTAATAAGCTCCGCTAGTAACACAGCTAAAAAGGCGACTTTGGTTTGGGAAAAGGCTCCTGCGGAACGCTTATTGAGGAATTATATCTGGATAGATTTGGAGATGCTTTGAGAACGAGAGACATGTTAGTGGGCAAATGATAGAAGTAAGTGGGTGAGAGATTGCGCTCACAAGTTGCTAAGTCTTGGCCAAAAATACGTCGAGGAAACCCGCTGATCATCTGCGGGCTGAAGCTGGGAATGTCTAAGTAGATTGCACTTGAGACGCTAGGGTCGTTGAGATCGAACGTCACTTGCACCTGGAAGTTGTTTTGGCGCTGCTCGACCGAATACAACATGGCATCGTCGATGGGCGCTGGAACCCAGCGGTTAGAATTTATGCTTGGGTAGATTCGAAATTGCCGGGCTGGAAAGACATTAGGGTCTAATGCCAAAAATGCTGTGGTGAAGAGAAACGAACTGTTGAACCTCATTTCTAGCAGAGTACGTGCAATTTTCTTTAACGATCCTTTAGGAGCAATGTCTGGTGGCAGACGACATTTGATCATTCCTGATCGATCTGTGGTTAGAGTCTTACGACAGTAAAAGCACGTAGAATGATTACCTGTGACAGTCATGGATACCCTCGATACTACATTGAAATAGAACAATGATGCAATCAGCTGACCTGCAACATTATCAATGAGATATGTATTCTCCTTGTAGTAGGCCCTCGTCAGATCTTGCAGCCTCGACATCTCGTTAACTGCATCTAGTTCGATCTTTGGCCCATGGATCTCCAAAGTGAGCCTATGATAACGATTTCTTCGATCGTTGCCCTCAGGAACTGCGCATTGCACGTAGTCCTCCCACGTTTTCTCGCAATCCAGTTCAGTCTCTATCGCGTCCTTTGCTATGTTAACAAATGTCATTGCGCCGTTGACAAGTCCAATGCCAGTCCGAGGCCCTGGATCGCCCGAGTTCACTTTCACATCAGGGAAGAATCCGGTTCCAATGGAGACCAAAACATCTGGCAAACGTTGAGGTCCTTCTTCCCATACACATTGCCGTTCGTAGTCCGCAGCCAAGACTGGGTTATTGAGCTTTAAAGCTCCGTCCTGGTAGGTGTGCGAGTTCCGAGTATGGTAAAAGCTCCTAAAGAATCCAGGAGCTGCGGAGGTGGCGCGAGCAGCTTCCCATGTGAACATCTCTTGATCTGGCTTCTCAAATCTTTGAAATTGATAAGGGGTTTTGATCTTGGTGGCTCGGTTGTAATTTGTTAGAAGCCGAGCTTCTTTGTTTGTGTCGGTAGTAGTCACTGCCACTTTGCACCGAGAAGGGGACTGAAAATGACGCCTGCCACCAAACAAAAGCTCCTCCCCAAAGGCTTCTTTAAGCGCATCTTCTAGACCCATCGTCTCGTATTGCGAATGATATTTAAGCTGAACTAATCGGCCCAAAACCGGTATATTAGCTCCCCATCGAAGGCTAAACGCACGCTTTGAGAAATCTCTAAACATTTCTGTGGCCTCCGACACAGTCATGTTCTTTTCGCCAAGGGCAAGGGCTACGATACCACCTCCGCTATAACATAAAAAGTTAATCTCAGATAGGTTGAAAAATGTATTCTATACAAGGAGCATACCTTGTACCCACAATCAGGTCAAAAAATTCTTGGATTGGAATACCAAGTCCAATTCGCCTCTCGATAAGGATTAGGATTTCCAGCTGAATCAAAGACCGCACGCCACCTCTAAGATTCCATTAGTATTTCAAAATGAATTCATGGCACTTATTAGGACCAACCCGTCTAATGTCAGAACTCTAACGCCAGTATTCTTAGGTTTCTTCACAATTTCAACATTTGCACGTCCTTGGCCCCAAGCAACACCACATATGGGACATGACTGGACACGGATAACATGTTCACGTACTTCCTGCCCAGATTCACAAAAGCACGCGTCACAGATAAGGTGCCCGCAAAGGAGAGGATGCACAGGAGCTTGGAGCAAGCAACAAAGGCAGATCCTGTGGCTAATGAACTGTCGGTGGTCTCGCAGGAAACCACATCGCTCGCGAATGATGTCATGCTGATGAATCCCAAATGCGATTCTTTTCTCATGCGCAACTCCTGATAGACCTTGACTGTTAACTTTAATCTGCAGCGTTCTAAACAATTTGCTAAAGAGAGTGAAGACGGCGTCGGTGAAGATGGGCTCTGGGTCGACTTCTCTGCGGGTTTCATATCGACCACTCCAGACTTTTCCATTTGCTAGTTGATGGCCTTTTGTATTATGACGAGTTCTGACAATGACACAACGTTCCTTGTACTTCGGATGTATTGCCTCACAAGGCCACTCTTCATCGAAAAACATCTTTAGAGCATATTTGAAACTATCCCGATATCTCGGAAAGACTGCCTGGGGGTCTCCTGCGGTGCAGAGTCGTTGTTAGCGGACAGTAAATGTAAGAAATTCTTTGCAGCATTTGCAATAGTAAGTTGCATAGTCTTTTTTTTTCCCGGCACTGGAAGAGCAGGAGTCGGTAGCAGAGTAAAAGGAACGGTGGATATACCTTTCAGTTCTCTTCTAACTACATCGAGCATAATTGATGACGCAACCAGCGGGGAAACATTTATGAAAAGATCCAAGACATCGCTGTTCGGCAATGCCGCTCGATAGTCCTTGATTAAACATAGGATAGGGTTAAAGTGGGGTTGAATCTCATTGAAAGCTGAAGAGGCTCTTACGAAATCGAATGGTACATCTAGCGTCCGCGAAAAATGTTCGAAAGCGAACTGGAGATAGGGATTTAACTGATCAGAGCTTAGTAAGTGCCTAGAATTCCGTCTACGCTTTTCGCTCCTCCGAACAGCGTCTTGTATCTCTTGGTATAATTTGTGGTACTGTATATATACGAGTTTCGGATGTCCCTTGTCTGGGACAAAAACAATCTTGACGTCGGTATAGTACGCCAATAAGAGGTCCTTGGTACTGTCGATTTGCCTATTTCTGTCACGCCAATCCAACGCCCAACGATAGAAAGCTGGGTTATTCTCAACTGCGTCTTTTATATCGTCTAGCAGTCTATGAGTGGCTGTGACGGGATCGAGCCACAGCTCAGGAGTTCTATTGTCCACGGCGTTGATGATAATCATAGCAAAGGGCAACATTGGCTGATTGGATGATTTCTCGAGAGCTGTTGCAGCCCAGTGTATTAGTCGCTCTATCTCTTGTTCCAGCTGTCTAGTTCGACACGTTAGTTACTCGTATCTAAAGATAAATTTTAGTAACCCACTTCGGATTTCTCATAACGAGGATAACGATGTCCGAGAATGTATATAGAATTCGAGGGTAAAGATTTTCGACAATGAACTGCCGGCTCCTCCTTTCTCTCTCTTGGGCCCATCGGATCTCCCTCGTAACACCACGGTAGGCCTTTTCGCAACCCGAAGTCCATCCGTCTTGCGACTCGTCCTGCTCGGCCGCTGCCGACCAAGGGGAGTACGACGCAGGAACAGAGCTTGTATCAATGGCTGATACAGAAGGTCGCTGCAGTCCTGATGTTGGAGGCATATATGTGTTTCTGGAAGACATGCTAGAATAAACAGAGAGTCTCTGCCGAAGGTTAAGATTACGGTCTGGATATGACTTCGATGGCTGGTAAGAGGGATTGTGAGTGCTGAATGAATCATATTGCGCCCTTTTGCCATCTCTTTCCTTCTTTTCTTTTGTTAGAGTTTTTTTGTCTCTCGTGGCTGTAGCTATTGCCGCCCTCGGTTTACGACTTCCCCCTCCAAGTCCTTCGCAGTCAGCATATATTAGTGGTCGGTTGCTAACGAGAGAAGATGGGTCCCAGTAAAGATGTACTTCGCTGCTCGTTGGAATCGTTTGATGCTGCACTAATCCAACCACTGGTGTTTGATGCTTCTTCTGGTGAGGCCCCACTTCGGTCAATTTGACAAGGGCTTTGATAACAGTGCTCTTCCCAGCTCCTGTAGGGCCTACAAATGATATCAAGCTCGGGAATTGCCTTGACTTTGGGGAATATGTGGACTGAGATAGGAACTCTTCATATCTCCCGAAATCATGGAACAAAAGTTGACCGGCGGCATTTGGGAAAACTCCAAACCATGTGGTATCGTCATCTTCTCTGTGAAGTCTATTCTGTTCTTCCTCAGAGATTGACGGCTCGATGATTGACTTAATCCTCTTTGCCAGGTGCGGATCCGTTTTTTCGTGTGGTACGCCATTCACAGCCCTACCAGAGTGGTGAAGTATCTGGCAATCCCAATGGCTGGCGCAGAAATGAAAAGAGCACGCGGGACAATATGAAACAAATGGTTGTTCGGTACCACACTGATCGCAAATAGCAAGACTTCCCCACGAAGACGCACTTTTCAAGCTGGGAGAGGTTTTTATATTCAACGGCTCGGGAGCTGTGGGTCTGGGCTGGTCGGCGGCGAAGTCCGATTTTGGCATGTCAAGACTTTCTATATGCTGTAAAGGATGTGAATTCCTTGAGATGTCTGCTAGGTTTGGAATATTTAGGGGTTCCAATGAACCATTAGAAGGATAAGTGTTTAGTCCAACCTGGGAGTTTGCGTGTTCGGTAAACAGTGGTGGACTTAATCCGCCATTCTGCCACGGGCGTGCATATGGGGATGAACGCAGGGTGAACTCGTTCCCCGCGTAGTGGCTTCGTTGAGGTTGATTCACAGGTTGCTCAAGCGGCTGGATACCATCAAGTCCGCTATACTCCATGCTAAGTTTCCTCGCGTACTCCTCATCCTTCCTAATCTGTTCGGCTTCTTCTCTACTCCAGTGTCGTTCAATTCCGTCCATCGCCTGTCTATTTTGGGATCTGAGATCATTGACAGAATTACATCGTACAACTTTAGTTTGGGTGTTTTCTTGAATGTTTAATGTTGGTTGTAAAGGTGCCTGTGAGGCGAAGTCGGAACTAGCATCGTTTAGCTGGTATGGTCCATTTCGATCTCACATGGTCCTACTAACTTATTGTATGTATAGAAGGAAGAGATGTCAGATCGTTCAGGGTGTGGATTAGACAGAGATGGTCGATGTCTCTAGATAGGATACGTTAGAATAAATTTCATGGCTCTAGTGTCAGCGTACAAGATTTTGCCCGAAGCCACTTGCGCCGGGCACATTTTGAGGTGTCTCCATCGCTGCTGCCATGGGTCTTGACTGAGTCGCTGGGGATAAAGTGAACTTCCATCGAGGCGTCTCTGAAGCCGGCGCGGATACGGGCCGATTCTCTGCGTTCGCCGCTGGAAAAACGGGAACCTGCAGTCTTGGTTGTTCGTGAGATGAAAGCATGTGGTCGGTGTTTACGGCGGGCCGTTCGGTTTGTCGATATACGGTATCGATGCTGTCTGCCGGCAGTTCTATTGCCCATGCCTGGGGACTGTAATGACGGCGCGACATTGGTAGCGTAAGTTAAGAACAATGAAGGAAAGCAAGGTAGAAGAATAAAATGGAGTCACTTTGAATAAAAGGAAAATGTTCATCTAGAACGAGCTGAAGTGGCACGGGCTGGAACCCATCCTTTTGTGCAAGCCGCATGAAAGAGATGGTGTAGAAATGCTACCACTAAGTCGCTTCCCAGCCAATTATCGACAACAAGAGGCACGCTACCAATATCCCTTTGTCCTCGATTTGACTCAGCTGTAGCTGTGCTGAAAAGAGGGCCAGAAATACTTTAAAACAGAAGCCACGTGTCTCAGACTATGGGAGGAAATTTGTTCCAGCGGAGAACTGGACAATTCAAGAATCATTGGGAATCTAGGTCGAGGACGATAATGTTCTACGGTTGTTTATCTGCAGGGTTCCCGGAGAAGAAACGCTGTTCCTCGCTGCCAGTCATGGATATCATAGCGAGTCTTCGCAGTAACTACAAACGGATATGCCTAATGGAAAGGCTCTTCGTCCTTCACACAACTCTGTAGAAGTATATTAAACGTGCTAGACGGGGATAATATTTGAAGCCATGGTATGTTAGACCACGCATGACCAATAAAATTTTAGAAATTCGAATCCTCTGAAGGTGGCTTTCCGCTGGGGGATTGATAAATGAACTATTGATTCCACGACCCTAATCAATTGACCTTATCGGCGAAAATATCAGGCCATTCTAGGTTTAAATCACGCGACATGTAATCCAAAATATATATGCAAAGGGATACGCTAAAATTAGACACTTATCTCTAGGATATATCATTCAGTCCTTATGATTCGCATCCGGTCACCGACATAGGTTCTAGACCTATCGTCATCCCGTGCTAATTCAAGAAGCAGCTAGTCTCGTTTCGAAGGGTCTTCGCCAGAAAGTTATGCGATAGCCCAAATGTCGCTAATTTTGTGACGCTGTGTTGTCGAAAGTTATGGAACTCGCCTAAAATTGCGCTAGTTGGATCTTAGTGATACTACAGGCTGTAGGTCGCTAAGAGATGCATCCTCCATGCTGCAGCGCCTACTATCTCGCAACTGAACCACTGAATGCAGGGTGAGACGCCCCCGAAATCTCGACATTTAGTGATAAATAGCGACAACTGGTTTCTTCAGAGGGCACATCGCTAATTTTCAGGTTATTTCGATAAAGGCCACAGAAAGTTCAGCGTGTCCACACTAGTCTACTTTTAGGCGAGTTTTATAACTTTTTAACATCGAGCTTCGTACTAGAATAATTATTGTTGAACAAATATGAAGCGGATAGAAAATAGGTTTTTATGCCACAAAAACCACTTCCGGCATTTCTTCGCTAAAGCTACGCAGACAGAACAGGCAGTCTTCCCTCGAGCAAGTCCTGAGCCACATTGTGCTATAAGGTAGGTATCAGCTGTAGGGCGACGATCATCTGGTAATTAATACGACAAATGTTCCTTATTAACGGTCAGAAAAGCCATGGGAACCTGATCTTTCCTCCATGTAGGCTGGTTGTTGAATATAACGTTCCCCTACTCATCTCTTTTGAAATGAGTATCTGTGTATGGCAGTGGAGAATGGAAAGGTCAGAGGTCATACGGGCCAGCTTGGGAAACCGGTATTGAGTAATGCCGTGGAGAGTCTGAAAAAGGTTCAAAATATCACTATTGTGACAAGTCTTTGTGCTGTCGCTATTAGTTCTGTCGACACGTTTCCTGTTATATGATTTATCGTCTGATACTATTCCTGTCGTTACTAGCGCTGTTTCGAATCAACATTTTACTCACAGGTCCTTTGGGCAAATGCTGCGTTAGGGAAATAATACCCAATATTGCGTAACTCTTTCGGGGCCCAAAGGATGAGGCTACGATCAACTACCCTAATGACAGCCACTCATCACATACTTCACACAACAATGCGATACCAGCATTTAATTTTAAAGGTTTTCCACAAGCTCTTGTATATATCACACCTATATACACAAAAACCCCTTCCTCCAACACTACCCACGAAATAAGCCCCTCTTCCCCTTTTGTAAATAGTAAAAGATAATCTCCCTTAATGCTATGCGTTACCAAGGTAGGTAAGAATATCTTCGAGAATAGGATCCGAAAATTAAAAAGCCACACTTTCATATCCAAGGGCCTCTAACGCTCTCGCTCGTCTTCGCCGCCTCCCGCCCCCCTCCAATTCAAGTGAAAGTCGCCGTGAGCGCCGCCGTCGTCGCTCCCAACCATCCACAGCCACCACTCGGAGACCCATCATAGACGCCGTACTGTGCACCGGGTTGAGATCCCGGGGCGCAGTTCAGCAGCTCGTATCCATACTCGCAACTCGTCTCGCCGGCCGGGCACTGGAAGACACAGGTGCTCATGTTCGTGGTGCAAGACGGGCCGACGACTTCTACGGGATGACCATTCATGTTGACCTCCATGCTGACATCGACGACGCCTATAGACTCGAAGGTATATTCGGTCCACGTGTTGCACACTTGGCCGTTACACAGCGTGGTATCCGAGTAGATCGCCGCGATGGCGCCGGACTGGCCGGTCGCGAAGGAGATGGTGCAGGATGTGCTCTGGGGAAGAGAGTGTGTTATTAAGGGCTGCTGGACGTTCACCCATGACGCGTCTGGGCCCCAAATGATCAAAATGATGTCCTCGCTAGCGCCGTTTATGAACTCGATCGTGTAAGGGCCATCAGTTCCAATCCAGACGCCACCGCCCTCAGACATGGCGTTGATACCGACGCCGTTAACACCCAATTGACCAAGTTTCGTGACGTCGCTGGCGGAGAGAACTTCGGTCGCGAGTGTGGTGCCTTCGGTGGAGGGTGATGAGGCGGGTGCTGCTGCTGCGGCGGTGGTTCCTGCTGGGGCGGCTGCTGCAGCGGTCGATGCGGGTGCATCGTTGCTGGCGGCGGAGGTTGGGTCACCCCAGGTTTGGCCGGCGCTGTAGGTGTAGGAGACGGTAGCCCAGTTGACGTCGTAGTTGACGTCAGCCCAATCGACGTCTGAGAGGTCCTTCTTCTCAACATCGCTGTAAGGGGCATTGTTAGATTATACCTTTTGAAAGATGGTGGGTTTGACGTGGTGTTATGCTAGGGAA
>Ga0335072_10007023_pt1 | contig 16430 bp, 18 predicted proteins | sample Lox_Sample_21_FD_206725 | JGI IMG/M metagenome (GOLD analysis project Ga0335072, IMG submission 206725) | Soil microbial communities from Loxahatchee National Wildlife Refuge, Florida, United States - Lox_Sample_2.1 | ecosystem: Environmental > Terrestrial > Soil > Wetlands | place: USA...
CCGCGACCTCAGCGCTGACGAACGGACCCGAACTCATGGTTCCGCCCTTCCCACCCATGGTGAATGAGAAGAGCAGTCAAAGCGTACTGTAACGCATAAAGAATACATTGCAGCACACCCATAGACTGCGAACCGACAAGTCCAGGTCAAGTAGCCAAACCCGAGCCCGCCAATCCGAACAATCAACCAGATGCCCGCTTGCGCGCGCACCTCCATGCACCGGTGTCCCGATGCGGGCGCCGCCAACGTATCCCTTCCTAGCCTATTCACCAGTCAAAGAGCGGAGCAAAGACGCCCAATCGCCCGTTGTTCACGGGCCGACCGGCCGACTTGCCCTGAATTGCACCTTCGTACCGGCGCAGACCGATGAAGGTAGCAGAACCGCGGGAGCGTTGCAAGTGTGCCCGTCCGTCGCGGCGGGTGGCGATGTAGGCCCATCCGCCAGGGCGGTCAACAGGGCATTTGCAGATTTTTTACCGGAACCGTCAGACTCCGTGAAAAGCCCGGAACCACGCGACAAACCGGCCGATCCCTTCCGCCAGCGAAACGCGCGGGGCGAACCCGGCAACCCGCCCGATCGCCTCCACCGAGGCAAACGTCGCCGACACATCCGCCGCCGGCCGCGGCGCCGACAGCACCACCGCCGCTCGCCCCAGCCCCTGCTCGAGCAGTACGACGAGCGTGCGCACCTCCTCGGCCCGGTGGTTGCCGATGTTCAGCACCCGGACGGGCGGCGCACCGGACGGCGGCTGGTCCAGCACCCCCATCACGCCGGTGACAATGTCGTCGATGTAGGTGAAATCCCGCTTCAATCGACCGTCCTCGTACAGCGTTATCGGCTCCCCGGCGGCGATCGCCCGGGCAAAGCTGTAATACGCCATGTCCGGCCGGCCCCACGGCCCGTACACCGTGAAGAACCGCAGCCCGGTCTGCGGGATCGCGAACAAGTGCGCGTAGGCATGGCTCATCAGTTCGTCAGCCAGCTTGGTCGCGGCATACAGCGACAGCGGCGTGTCGGTCCGGTCCGTCTCCTGGAACGGCAGCGCCTGGCTCGCCCCATACACCGACGACGTGCTGGCATACACGAGATGCCGCAGCCGCGGCAGCAGCCGCGCCACCTCCAGCATCACCAGATGCCCCACCATATTGCTCCGCGCATACGCATGCGGATCCACCAGCGAGTGCCGAACCCCCGCCTGCGCCGCCAGATGGACGATGATCTCGATGCCCGGATGCGCCGCGGCCAGCGTCTCCATCGCCGCGCGATCCGCGATGTCGATCGGGTGAAAGGTGAAGCCGGGCCGTGGCGTCAGCCGGTCCAACCGCGCCTGTTTCAACCGCACATCGTAATAGTGGTTCAGGTCGTCCACGCCGATCACGGGCGTGCCGGCCGCCAGCAACGCCTCGGCCACGTGGTAGCCGATGAACCCCGCCGCGCCGGTCAGCAGAACGGTCACGCGATGGGACGCGCGACCAGGCGATCCTCCAGCAGTTCCAGCACCGCGTGGCCGAGCGCGATGTGGCACTCCTGGATGCGCGCCGTCTCCCTGTCCGGCACCAGCAACGCGTGGTCGCACAATCCAAGGGCCGGCTCGCCGGCGCCGCCGAGCAATCCCACGGTGACGATTCCCATCTCCCGCGCGGCCTCAAGCGCCCTGATCACGTTGGCCGAGCGGCCAGAGGTGGTGATGCCGAACAGTACATCGCCCCGCCGCCCGAGGCCGCGGAGCGGCCGTTCAAACACGCGGTCGTAGCCGTAGTCGTTGCCACAGGCCGTCAGCATCGCCGGATCCAGGGTCAGCGCCAGTGCCGGCCAGGAATCGCGTTCCACCGCACCGCGCAGCCGGATCAGCAATTCGGTTGCCAAATGCTGGCTGTCCGCCGCCGAGCCGCCATTGCCGCAGAAGATCAGCTTCCCCCCGCCGCGGATGCTCGTCTCACAGGTGTCCACCACGCGGATCACGGCGTCCGCCATCTCCGTCGCGATCCGCCGCTTCAGGTCGGCGGACTTCGTCATCATGGCGGCAAAACGCTCGGCTTCGTGCATGTCTCGCCCAGTTTCGCGGCTGCTGTCGCGGGCGCTTGTACACCGTCCGGCAATCCCATGGCTACGACGGCGCACCGACTCGCCCGCCTGTTCTTGCCCGGCCGCAGATCGAGGCGTTATTGCGCCACCCAGCCACCGTCGATCGACAGCGGCGCGCCAGTGATGGTTGCGGCGCCATCCGAACACAGGAACACGGCCAGCGCACCGATACCCTCCGGCGTGGAGAACCGCAGCATCGGCTGCTTCTCTGCCAGGAAACGTTGCGCCGCCTGCCCAATACTGATGCCGTCCTGCTTGGCTCGTGCCTCCAACTGCCGTTCGACCAGCGGTGTCTTCACCCATCCGGGACAGATCGCATTTGCGGTGACGCCGGAATTGGCCAGTTCGATCGCGGCAACCTTCGTCATGCCCACGACGCCGTGCTTGGCCGCGACGTAGGCCACCTTCTGCCCGCTCGCCACCAGTCCATGCGCCGAAGCGATGTTGATGATGCGCCCCCAGCCGCGCCGCTTCATGCCCGGGATCGCCGCCTTCATGCCGTGAAACACCGCCGAGAGATTGATGGCGATGACCGCGTCCCATCGCTCGGCGGGAAACGCCTCGATGTCGGCAACGTGTTGGATACCGGCGTTGTTCACCAGAATATCGACCGTGCCAAGCGTCTTCTCGGCGTGTGCCACCAAGCCGGCGATCTCATCCGGCCTGGACATGTCCGCCGGACTGTAGCCGATGCGCACACCGAACGACTCGGCCATCCCCGCGCGTTCCTGCTCGATCGCCGCCGGATCGCCGAAACCGTTCAGCATCAGGTCGGCGCCCGCCGCCGCCAGTGCCCGGGCAATGCCAAGCCCAATGCCGCTGGTCGAGCCGGTCACCAGGGCGACTTTTCCCTTCAGGCTCATCCGCACGGCTCCTTCATGCTTTACTGCATCGCAGCACGATAGGCGATCGGGCATGGCCACGAAAGGCAGCACAGGTCAGCATTGTTCCGGCCGCGCCGCCTGGCGATAGTCACACGCCATGTCCGACGACGCGATTCGCCATCTCAGCCGCGACCGCCGCTTTGCCGCGCTGATCCGGCGCGTGGGTCCGCCGGGCCTGGTGGTGGAGAAGCGGCGCAGCCCCTACGAGGCGCTGACCCGCGCCATCGCCCATCAGCAACTGCATGGTCGCGCGGCGCTGGCAATCCTGGGGCGCTTTGAGGCGCTGTATCCCGGCCAGTCCTTCCCCACCCCGGCGCAGGTGCTGGCGACCGAGGATGTCGCCCTGCGCGCCTGCGGATTTTCCGCGACCAAGATCGCCTGCATCCGCGCCATCGCCGCTGCGACGCTGGACGGCACGATCCCGACCCGGCGCGAATCAACGCGGTTATCCGATGAAGCACTGATAGAACGCCTCACCACGATCCGCGGCATCGGGCGCTGGACGGTGGAAATGCTGCTGATCTTCACGCTGGGGCGTCCGGACGTACTGCCGGTGGACGATTTCGGCGTGCGCGATGGCTATCGGGCGCTGCACAAGCTGGACGCACAGCCGAAGCCGAAGGAACTGGCGGAGATCGGCGTCGCCTGGTCGCCGCACCGGTCACTCGCCGCCTGGTATCTCTGGCGCGCCTCGGACGAGGCGAAGCGGGCAGGCAAGGCGACGTCCCGCGCTTGACTGACTGCCGAAGCCGGCCATCACCGATGTTCGCTGACGTGCTGTGATTCCGCAGGGGTTCCCCGATGCCGCTATGACGGGGGGACCGGATCGAGCGTGCCCACGCCGAATGGCTCAAAGTCCCGCACAGTGCCGGTGACGACGACAAGGTTGTGCGCCACGGCAGTGGCCGCGATCATGGCATCTTCAATCAGGTGATCGGAACGCCCGTACATCGGTCGCGCCCAGCAGCAGCTTACCCCACCCGATACTTCGCCACCACCTTCTCATCGAACGCCAACCCCAGCCCCGGCTGGGTCGGCAGCACCAGTTTTCCCCCCTCCAGGGCCGGCGTCTGCTGATACAGCTTCAGCATCCACGGCATGTATTCCACCGTCAGCCCGTTCGGCACCGCGGCCACCAGATGCAGATGCATCTCCGGCATCACGTGGCTCACCACCGGCAGGTTGAACGCCTCCGCCATGCCCGCGACCTTCATCCACTGCGTCGGGCCGCCGACGCGGCACAGATCGATCATGATGTAATCGACCGACCGCGCCTCGATCATCTGGCGGAACGGCGCGATGCCCCACAAATATTCTCCCCCCGCGATCGGCGTGGACAGCGCCGCATTCACCCGCGCCAGCCCCTGGAAATCGTCGCAGGTCGTGACGTCCTCCAGCCAGAACAGTCCCACATCCGCCACGCGGTGGCCGATATCGATCGCCTGCTCCACCCGCCAGCGCTGGTTGATGTCGCACATCAGCTTGATGTCCGGCCCGATTGCATCACGCACCACCCGCACGCGCCGCACTTCCTCGGCGGGCGACGGACTGCCGGGCAGCGCCATCTGCGTCTTCATCTCGACGAAACCCTTGTCGAGCAAGCGCCGCGCAGCGGTCGCCGCCTGCGCATCGGTCAGCCCGCGCCGCAGCGAGCCGGACGCGTAGGTCGCCACGCGATCCCGCGTCCCGCCCAGCAGTTGCCACAGCGGTTGCTCCAGAGCCTTGCCCTTGATGTCCCACAGCGCCGTGTCAATCGCCGCCAGGGCCAGCGTGAACACGCCAGCCGGCCCCACGGAATCCCCCGCCGCCAGGCGCAGCTTCCGCACGATCGCCTCGATGCGCAGCGGGTCCTCGCCGACGCACAGCGCGCCGAGTTCATCGACCGCGACGCGCAACGATCCGGTCATTGCGCCGCCATAGAAGGTCAGCCCGATCCCCGCGATGCCCTGATCCGTCTGCATGCGCAGAATAACGACCGGACGCAGCCGGTTCGCATCCTCCGGCATGTCCGCCAGAGGGTCATCCTCCGGGATGTGCAGGATGTCGGAGCGGATGGCGGTGATCTTCATGGCGTTCCTCCCGGCGGCACCGGCGTCGCGGTGCACTGTGCCGCCAGCTTACCCATCGCCCGCCCGGCTGAATATCCCGCGCGCCGCGCCGCCTTGCCTGGCCTCCGGCCGGGCGTTACTCCGCACCCTCGTTTCCCGCCGCGAGAGAGGGTCGCCGCCATGCCGGTGAAGGACGTGAAGAAGGTCGTGCTCGCTTACTCCGGCGGGCTGGACACCAGCGTGATCCTGCGCTGGCTGCAGGTGACCTATCGCTGCGAGGTCGTCACCTTCACCGCCGATCTCGGGCAGGGCGAGGAACTTGGCCCGGCGCGGCAGAAGGCCGAAAATGCGGGCGTGAAGGAAATCTTCATGGACGATCTGCGCGAGACCTTCGTGCGCGATTTCGTCTTTCCGATGTTCCGCGCCAACGCCCTGTACGAAGGCGAGTACTTGCTCGGGACCTCGATTGCCCGTCCGCTGATCGCCCAGCGCCAGATTGAGATCGCCGAGCAAGTGGGTGCCGATGCTGTGGCGCATGGCGCCACCGGCAAGGGCAACGACCAGGTGCGGTTCGAGCTGTCCTATTACTCGCTGAAGCCGGACATCAAGATCATTTCGCCATGGCGCGAATGGGAACTGACCAGCCGCAGCAAACTCATGGAGTTTGCAGAGCAGAACCAGATTCCGATCGCCCGGGACAAGCGCGGCGAGGCGCCGTTCAGCGTCGATGCGAACCTGCTGCATTCGTCATCGGAAGGTAAGATCCTGGAAGACCCCGCCGTCGAACCCGATCCGATCGTCTATCAGCGCACCGTCAGCCCGGAAGACGCGCCTGACAAACCGACGGTGATCGCCATCGATTTCGAACATGGCGATCCGGTGGCGATCGACGGCGAAAAACTGTCGCCGGCGGCGTTGCTGACCAGGCTGAACGAACTCGGCAAGACCAACGGCATCGGCCGGCTGGACCTGGTGGAGAACCGCTTCGTCGGCATGAAGAACCGCGGCGTCTATGAAACGCCGGGCGGCACCATCCTGCACGTGGCGCATCGCGGGATCGAAAGCCTCACCTTGGACCGCGAGGCGGCGCATCTGAAGGACAGCCTGATGCCGCGCTATGCGACGCTGATCTATAACGGCTTCTGGTTCAGCCCGGAGCGGCGGATGCTGCAGGCGCTGATCGACACCAGCCAGCACAGCGTGTCCGGCCGGGTTCGGATGAAGCTGTACAAGGGCAACGCCACGGTGATCGGCCGCGAGTCGCCCAACAGCCTGTATTCGCAGAAGACGGTGACATTCGAGGACGATCAGGGCGCCTACGACCAGTTCGACGCGCAGGGTTTCATCAAGCTGAACGCGCTGCGGCTACGCCTGGGCGCGATGGCCGGGCGGCGGGGCGGGGCCCTCTGATTACAGGTCCAGCCGATAGAACCGCGCCGCCGTGCCGCTGAACAGGTCGGTCTTCTCGCCGGGACCCGCGCCGCGGGACAGGATCTTGCAGGCGTTCCAGAACGGCGCGTAGGCGTACGACCCCTTATCGACCGGAAAATTGCTCTCGAACATGCAGCGTGCCGCCCCGAATGCCTCGATGCAGGTCTCTACATAGGGGCGCCACGCCGCGGCGAGTGTTGCCGATGTCGGTGGCTCGGCCTTCTCATGGAAGTCGAAGCCGTTGATGCGCATCGCCATGCCGCCGAGCTTCACCACCACGTTCGGACATTGCGCTAGCGCACGGATCGATTTCGACCACGCGGCGAATACCGCCTCGCGCCTGCCGGCATAGCCGCCGATGGCGAGCGGCCCGCCGACATGGTTCAGGCAGATCGGCGTGCCCGGAAAAGCGCTCGCCAGCGCGGCGAGTTCATCGATCTGGGGATGATACAGCCAGGCATCGAAGCTCAGGTTCAGCGGCGCCAGGCAGGCAAAACCTTCGCGGAACGTGCTGTCGGCGAGCAGCCCGGGCGGCGGCGCGTAGGCGGGATTCATCAGCGTCTGGTCCGCATCCCAGGCGGTGATGTGGCGGATGCCGCGGAAGCGGTTGCCGCCGGCGCGGATATGCGCCTCCAGCACCGCGCGGACCCGGCCACCCAGCCGCAAATCGGCATGCCCGACGATGCCGGCACAGATCCTGGTGTTGCCGAACTGGCCGGAGGCGCTCATCGCCGCCACGCCGTTGACGAATTCGGTCTCGCCCACCGGCTTCATCTCGTCGGGACCGGTGCCGCGATGCATCGAGCGGCACTGCACGAACACGGTCGCGACAATATTGTGGCCACTGTTCGTGTCCGCCAGCAGATCGTCGAGCATGTAGCGCCAGCCCGAACGCTCCCACAGATGATGGTGCGGATCGACGATCGGCAGGCCGGGTTCCAGAATCGGCTCGCCACGCCGCGCCAGCCAATCGTCGCGGACCGGAATATACGGGCTTGGAGCGGTGCTGCTGCTCATCCGTGGTTCCCTCCGTTGCGCGCGACCCGGCAGCGCGTCCTGTTAAAACGTGGGATACGCCCTGGGCCAGGTGATCTGGTTGGCCGGGCCGGGCGGCTCGGGCGGCCCCTTCTTGCCACACGCCGCCAGCATCACGGCGCAGGCCAGCGCGCCCGCAATCCACCAGGCGTACCTCATGCGGCCCGCAATGCGGCAAGCCACCGCGCCGCCTCACGCGCGACGTTGGCAGGCGCGGTGCCGCCATGGCTGCCGCGAGACGCCATCGATGCATCCACCGAAAGCACGGAGAATACCTCGGCGGAGATCCGCGGATCCGCAGCCTGCATCTCGGCCAGTGGCAGGCTTGCGAGATCGACGCCCAGCGCCTCGGCCCGCGCCACCAGCCGGCCCGTGACATGATGTGCATCGCGAAACGGCAGATGCAGCGCGCGCACCAGCCAGTCGGCGAGGTCGGTCGCGGTGGCGAATCCCGCGCCGGCACAGGCGCGCATGCGATCGGTATCCGGCGTCATGTCGCGCACCATGCCCGCGGTCGCGGCCAGCGACAACGCCCAGGCATCGGCCGCGTCGAACACCGGTTCCTTGTCCTCCTGCATGTCCTTCGCATAGGCGAGCGGCAGGCCCTTCATCACTGTCAGCAACGCAACCAGCGCACCGGCCACGCGGCCCGTCTTTGCCCGCACCAGCTCGGCGGCATCGGGATTGCGCTTCTGCGGCATGATCGAGCTGCCGGTGGTGAATGCGTCCGACAGGCGGATGAACGCGAACGGCGCGCTGGACCAGATCACGATTTCCTCGGCAAAGCGCGACAGGTGCATCGCCGAGATTGCCGCGGCCGACAGGAACTCCAGCGCGAAGTCACGATCCGACACCGCATCGAGCGAATTGGCGGCCGGACGGTCGAAGCCGAGCGCCGTGGCGGTCATGCTGCGGTCGATCGGGAATGACGTGCCGGCCAGCGCCGACGCGCCCAGCGGCGATTCGTTCATGCGCTGCCGCGCATCGCCCAGCCGGCCCCGATCGCGCGCGAACATTTCGACATAGGCGAGCAAATGATGGCCGAAGGTGACGGGCTGGGCGGTCTGCAAATGGGTGAAACCGGGCATCGGATCGGCGGCGTGCTGCGCCGCACGTTCCGCCAGCGCCAGCATCAGGTCGGCGAGTTGGGCGTCGATACCGTCGATCGCATCGCGCACCCACAGGCGAAAATCCGTCGCCACCTGGTCGTTGCGGCTGCGTGCGGTGTGCAGCCGGCGGCCGGCCTCGCCGATACGCTCGGTCAGCCGGGCCTCGATATTCATATGGATGTCTTCCAGCGCCGTATCGAAGAGGAAACGACCGTCTTCGATGTCCGCGGCGATCGCCTGCAGGCCGCCGCGGATCGCCGCTTCGTCGTCCGTGCTCAACACGCCGATCTTCGCCAGCATCGCGGCGTGCGCGAGCGAACCGCGAATGTCCTGGCGCCACAGCTTGCGGTCGAAGCCGATCGAGGCATTTATCTCCTGCATGATCAGCGACGGACCGGCGGCGAAGCGCCCACCCCATGCCTGATTCCTTTCGGGGGCGTCGGCGGCGGCGTTGCGGCGTGACGGATTGTCGGTCAACGAAGGAGGCCCATGATGATTGTGATTTCCCGCCGGACGGTGCTTGCGGCGGGCGGGACCCTAGCGGCGGCATGCTGGCCGCGCAAACCACGCGCGGAGGAACTGCAAAGCCTCAGCGCCGCATTGCAGCCGGTGAACCCGCCGATGACGGCGCCGGACATCGTGTTCGTTGATGCCGGCGGCAAGCCGCACCACCTGACGGAATTTCGCGGCCATGGCATGGTGATCAACCTGTGGGCCACCTGGTGCGCGCCATGCGTTGCCGAAATGCCGTCGCTCGCGGCGCTGTCGAAGACGCTGGCCCCGGCGGATATCGCGGTGCTGCCGCTGTCGTCGGATCACGGCGGCGCCGCCGCGGTGGAAGCGTTCTTCAAGGCACATGGCATCACCGGATTGCCTGTGCTGCTGGATCCGCAGGGCGCGGCGGAGCGCGCGTTCAAGGTGGAAGGCATTCCAACCAGCGTGATCATTGACAAGAACGGCCTCGTATCCGCCCGGCTGTCCGGCTCGGCCGACTGGGCGACGGCAGCAGCGGCGGCGAAGGTGCGTAGCCTGGCGGGATAACGGCGGTTCAGGATCGCCGGCACGGCGAGGTCGCCAGACGCGGCAAGCCTGCGTCCAGCCGCGCCGCCGTCGGTATCAACACGCGGCACGCGTGCGCCGGTAATGCCGCTGCGCCTTGGCGCGATTGCCGCACGCGGCCATGTCGCACCAGCGACGGTTGCCGGTCTTGCTGCGGTCGATGAACAACCACAGGCATTGTGCGTTGGCGCAACGGCGGACGCGGATGCGCCCGGAGCAGGCAAGCAGATCCGCCGCCGACCAGAGGACCGGCGCGAGCAATACGGGAGCGGCCGGTGGCATGGGGTCGGCCGCCCAGGCGAAGCCGTCGCCGTCCCGCACCAGGCAATGGCGCGGCGGAGCAGCCGCCAGGGCGGCATTCAGCGCGGCGAAGTCGGTCGCGGCAATCGCGTTGCCGGATGCCAGAGCATAACAGCAGCGGCAGATCGTTTCGCGCAACGCGATCGCTTCGGCGAACAATCGCGCGGCCCGCTTGGGATGGCGCTGCGGCCATCCGGCGGCGGCGTCCGAAGCCGGCAGCGCCACGTGGCCGGCCTTGGCAAGCCAGGTGAGCAAGTCCGGCAATGCGCCCAGCGCCTCGACCGGCGCGGTGCTGCCGCGCCAGGCCAGCGTGTTGGCGTAGTCGAGGCAGAGCGTGTCGGGCGGCGGCCGAATCGACGGGACGCGCGCGGCGGAACCAGGCAGCGGCATGAAAAATTCTAACCGCTTTGCCGGTTGACAGTCCAGGCGGCGTAGCGCCTATAACCTGTCAACAGGTTATACAAGTGCGGGAGGAGAGCCGATGGCAGCCACCACGCTGAAGGCAGGCGGCGCAATCGCGGCCACCGACTATCGCTGCAGCCGCGGCCCGCACGACGCGCCATATCCCGAGCAACATGGGGCGTTCTCCGTCGCCTATGTGCGGCGCGGCAGTTTCGGCTATCGCTGCCGCGGCCGGACGCATCTGCTGGTGGCCGGCGCGGTCCTGGTCGGCCGGCCAGGCGACGAATACGTGTGCACGCACGACGACCATGTCTGCGGCGACGAATGCCTGGTGTTCTCGTTCGACCCCGCGCTCGCCGAAGGGATCGGCGGCGCGGCGTTCTGGCTGGCCGGCAGCCTGCCGCCGGCGCCGGCGGCGATGGTGTTCGGCGAACTCGCCCAGTCGGCGGCCGACGGCAACAGCGGCATCGGCCTCGACGAGGCCGGACTGCTGTTCGCCACGCGCTGCGCCGGCGTCGTGGCCGCGCGGCCGCCACGGCGTGCCGGCGCCGGCGCCCGCGAGCGCCGCCGCATGGTGGAAACCGCGCTTTGGCTCGAAGCCCAGGCGCATGAACCGATCGACCTGGACACCACCGCGCGAACGGCGAACATGAGCATGTTCCACTTCCTGCGCTCGTTCGCGGCGGTGTTCGGCGTCACGCCGCACCAGTACTTGCTGCGTGTCCGGCTGCGCCGCGCGGCGCGCATGCTGTCCGAAACCGATCGTGCGGTCACCGACATCGCCTTCGACGTGGGCTTCGGCGATCTGTCGAATTTCGTGCGCACGTTTCATCGCGCCGCGGGCGTCTCGCCGCGCCGCTTTCGCGCCGCAGCCAGGGGCAACCGCAAGATATTCCAAGAGCAAGGCGCCGCACGCCTGTTAGCAGGACCGCCGTGACAAAGGAGGTCATCATGTTCGATCACATCGGTCTGCACGTCGCCAATCTCGACGCGAGCGTGCGTTTCTATACCGCGCTGCTGGCGCCGCTCGGACACACGGCGAGTTCTGTCGATTTGTCGGGCGCCGGTCTCGGTCCGCCCGGCGCGCCGGCCCTGTGGCTGTATGCCGACGGCAGCACCCGCGGCCCGAGCGTGCATGTGGCGTTCCGGGCCATGGACCATCAGGCCGTCGATCAATGCCACGCCGCCGGGATCGCTGCGGGCGGCCAGGACAACGGGCCGCCCGGCCCGCGTCCCGGCTACAGCCCCACGTACTACGCGGCCTTCCTGCTCGATCCCGACGGCAACAACGTCGAGGCTGTCTGCCTGAGCTGAGCAGCGATTGTCAGTCTGGGGTTCGAGGCCGGTTTTTCGAACCTCATGCTGCGCTGCACCGCCTTGCCGCGCCCGGGCGCGATAGGCTAGGACAGCCGCGCCTTCCGGGCCGTCCCGCCATTCCGGGCAGCGCCCGGCGGGCCTCGCGTGTTCTTCGCCCTCACGCCACCGGCAAGGAAACCCATCATGGCCCGCAACAAGATCGCCCTCATCGGTGCCGGCAACATCGGCGGCACGCTTGCCCATATGATCGGGCTGAAGGAACTGGGCGACGTCGTCTTGTTCGACGTGTTCGGAGGCGTGGCGGCGGGCAAGGCGCTTGACATTATGCAATCCGGCCCGGTCGACGGGTTCGACGCGGTGATGAGCGGCGGCTCCGATTACGCCGCGATCAAGGGTGCCGACGTGGTGATCGTCACCGCGGGCTTTCCGCGCACGCCCGGCATGTCGCGCGACGACCTGATCGGCAAAAACGCCGGCGTCATCGCCGAAGTCGCCGCCGGCATTCGCAACCACTGTTCCGACGCGTTCGTGATCTGCATCACCAACCCGCTCGATGCGATGGTCTGGGTGATGAAGGAAAAGTCGGGCCTGCCGGCGAATCGCGTGGTCGGCATGGCCGGCGTGCTGGACAGCTCGCGTTTCCGCTTGTTCCTGGCTCAGGAATTCGGCGTGTCGGTGGAGGATGTCACCGCGTTCGTGCTGGGCGGCCATGGCGATTCGATGGTGCCGCTGACGCGCTATTCCACCGTCGCCGGAATTCCGGTGCCCGACATGGTGAAGATGGGCTGGAGCACGCAGGCCAAGATCGACGCCATCGTGCAGCGCACCCGTGACGGCGGCGGCGAGATCGTCAAGCTGCTGGAACGCGGCAGCGCGTTCTATGCGCCGGCGGCCGCGGCGGTGTCGATGGCGGAGAGCTATCTGAAGGACAAGAAGCGCGTGCTGCCCTGCGCCGCGTATCTCACCGGCCAGTACGGCATCGAGGACATGTATGTCGGCGTCCCGGTGGTGATCGGTGCCGGCGGCATCGAACGGATCGTTGAAATCGAACTGAATGCGCAGGAGAAGGCGATGTTCGATGCGTCCTGCGGCACGGTGAGAGAGCTGATCGAGGCAGCGAAGAAGCTGCTGGGCTGATCCCAGGATGCTCCGCAATGCGGCGCAGGCCGTAGCCCGTTCCTTCCCCGGTTGGAAGGCGGACGCGCTTCCTCAGGCACCGGTGGGTCTCCGATGAACATCCATGAATATCAGGCCAAGGAACTGCTGAAGCGCTATGGCGTGGCGGTGCCGGAAGGCCATGTCGCCTGGACCGCCGACGAGGCGGTGGAAGCAGCGCGCAAGCTGCCCGGCCCGGTCTATGTGGTGAAATCGCAGCTCCATGCCGGCGGGCGCGGCGCCGGGCGTTTCGCCGACGATCCCAACGGCAAGGGCGGCGTGCGGCTGGCCCGTTCGCTCGACGAAGTCCGCGCCCATGCCGAGGCGATGATCGGCCACACCCTGGTCACCAAACAGACCGGTCCGCAGGGCCGCGCCGTGCATCGCGTCTATGTCGAAGCCGGCTGCGACATCGCGCGCGAGCTTTATTTATCGCTGCTGGTCGATCGCGCCACCGGGCGCATCACCGTCATCGCCTCGACCGAAGGCGGCATGGAAATCGAAGCGGTGGCGGCAGAGCACCCGGAAAAAATCCTGCGCGTGGCGATCGATCCCGCGTCCGGCATCTCCGGCTTCCACGCGCGCCGCCTGGCATTTGGCCTCGGGCTGAGCGGACCCCAGGTCGCGTCGTTTTTGAAACTGCTGCCCGCGCTGTATGCGGCGTTCACCGGCCTCGATTGCTCCATCGTCGAGATCAACCCGCTGGTCGTCACCAACGCCGGCGCCGTAATCGCCCTCGACGCCAAGGTCGCCTTCGACGACTCCGCCCTGTTCCGGCACCCGGACCTTGAGAAACTGCGCGACGAAGCAGAAGAGGATCCCAAGGAACTCGAAGCCGACAAGTACAATTTGAACTACGTGGCGCTGGACGGCAGCATCGGCTGCATGGTGAACGGCGCCGGCCTCGCCATGGCGACGATGGACATCATCAAGCTGTATGGCTCATCCCCCGCCAACTTCCTGGATGTCGGCGGCGGCGCCACCAAGGAACGCGTCACCGCGGCATTCAAGATCATCCTGTCGGACCCCAACGTCGAGGGCATCCTGGTCAACATCTTCGGCGGCATCATGCGCTGCGACGTGATCGCCGACGGCGTGGTGTCGGCCGCGCGCGAGGTGCAATTGTCGGTTCCCCTGGTGGTGCGGCTGGAAGGCACCAACGTCGATCTCGGCAAGCAGATCCTGGCGAAATCCAACCTGCCGATCATCTCTGCGGACAACCTGGCCGACGCCGCGGAAAAGATCGTCAAGGCCGTGCAGGAAGGAGCCTGACCATGTCCGTCCTGGTCGATGCCAACACGATCGTCATCACCCAAGGCTTTACCGGTGCGCAGGGCACCTTCCATACCGAACAAGCGATCGCCTATGGCACCAAGGTCGCCGGTGGCGTGACTCCCGGGAAGGGCGGCACGACCCATCTCGGGCTCCCGGTGTTCGACACCGTCGCGCAGGCGGTGGCCGCGACCGGTGCTACAGCCACCGGCATCTATGTGCCGCCACCCTATGCGGCGGATGCGATCCTGGAAGCGATCGATGCGGAAATCCCGCTGGTGGTCTGCATCACCGAGGGCATCCCCGTGCTCGACATGGTGAAGGTGAAGCGCGCGCTGACCGGTTCGAGATCGCGGCTGATCGGCCCGAACTGCCCCGGTGTCATCACGCCTGACGCCTGCAAGATCGGCATCATGCCGGGGCACATCCATCGCCGCGGCTCGGTCGGCGTGGTGTCGCGCTCCGGCACGCTCACCTATGAAGCGGTGGCGCAGACCACCGCCGCCGGCCTCGGACAAAGCAGTTGCGTCGGCATCGGCGGCGATCCGGTGAAGGGCACCGATTTTATCGAAGTATTGGAAATGTTCCTCGCCGATCCGGAGACGAAGCAGATCGTGATGATCGGCGAGATCGGCGGACAGAGCGAGATCGAGGCCGCGGACTTTCTGGCACGGGAAAAGGTGAAGAAGCCAACAGTGGGTTTCATCGCCGGCGCCACCGCGCCGCCGGGCCGGCGCATGGGCCATGCCGGCGCGGTGATCAGCGGCGGGCGCGATACTGCCGCGGCGAAGATGGAGGTGATGCGCGCTGCCGGCATCCATGTATCGGAAAGTCCCGCGGCACTGGGCTCGACGATGGTGAAGGTGCTGCAAGGCTGACGGCTTCCCCGCCGGGTGATAGTCTGGGCGGGCAGGAGACAGGCATGGCACAGCGCCTCAGCCGCGAAGAATTCCGCGCGTGGGCCGTCGGGCAGAAGGGACGGTTCGAACGTATCGCGGGCAAACCGGTTGCGATGTCGCCGGAGCCCATCGCTCATGTGCGGATCAAGAATCGCGTGTGGGCGGCATTGGACCGCGCGATCCGCGATAAGGGCCTGCCATGTGAAGCTTTCGGTGACGGCGTAACAATCGAGGTTGACGAGGATACCGACTACGAGCCTGACGCCGTGGTGAACTGTGGGACTCCCATTTTCAGGCGACGCGGTCGCCGCGACCAATCCGGTTATTGTGGTGGAGGTGCTGTCGCCCGGCACGCAGTCGATCGATCTGGGCGGCAAGTTCGCGGATTATTTCAAAGTCTCGACCGTCCAGCACTACCTGATCGTCCACACCCGGCGGCATGAAGTGATCCACCATCGGCGGTCCGGTTCCGAAATCGTCAGCCGGGTGATCAACATCGGCAACCTTGTACTCGATCCGCCTGGCATCAGCATCGACCTGACGGCCATTTACCCCGCCGATGGTTGAGTGAACACGCACTGTTGCAGCCCCGCGCACACACGCGCCCCCTGTCATCACGAAGCCCGCAGCGACCAAGCGACCCCAGCAAGGCTGAATCCTTTGACCGAGGTTGCTTCGCTTTTCTCGCAATGACATGGTTCTGTGCGCTTGCAATGACGCAGCGCCGCGCGCCCGGAATCACACGAGTCCGTTGCCATGCCGCATAACCTGCTGACCGACATTCCCGGCATCGCCGTGGGCAACGTCGAGGACCTGGCACTCGGGTCCGGCATCACCGCGATCCTGTTCGACAAACCCGCCGTGGCGGCGGTCAGCGTGCTTGGCGGAGCACCGGGCGGCCGCGATACCTACATGCTCGCGCCGGAAAACACCGTGCAGGCGGTGGATGCTATCGTGCTGTCCGGTGGTTCGGCGCTGGGGCTCGACGCGGCCGGCGGCGTGCAGGCCTGGCTGCGCGAGCATGGCCGCGGCGTCCAGTTCCGCGGCGTTCTCATTCCGCTCGTTCCGCAGGCGATCATTTTCGATCTCGCCAATGGCGGCAACAAGGATTGGGGCCGGTTCTCGCCCTATCGCGACATGGGCTATGCCGCGGCGGAAGCGGCCGGGGCGGCGGCATTCGCGCTCGGCACAATCGGTGCCGGCGCCGGCGCCACCACGGCCACGGTGAAAGGCGGCCTGGGATCGGCCAGCACCGTCACCCGCAGCGGCCACACCGTCGCGGCGATCGTTTCGGTCAACGCGGTGGGTACGCCGACCATCGGCGACGGCCCATGGTTCTGGGCCGCGCCATACGAGCAAGATCAGGAATTTGGCGGACTGGGCTGGCCGCAGGCATTCGATACCACGCCGCGCCTGAAGGGAACGCCGGGCAC
>Ga0335072_10007024_pt1 | contig 16429 bp, 15 predicted proteins | sample Lox_Sample_21_FD_206725 | JGI IMG/M metagenome (GOLD analysis project Ga0335072, IMG submission 206725) | Soil microbial communities from Loxahatchee National Wildlife Refuge, Florida, United States - Lox_Sample_2.1 | ecosystem: Environmental > Terrestrial > Soil > Wetlands | place: USA...
TGCCCCATGCGTTTCGAAACCTGGAGCGGCCCGTCGGAACAGGGCTGGAACTCGAAGTCATCGGGGAATGCGGCGGAAAGTGGTTCCTGTCGCGGGACGAGCAGGACTGGAAATTCTTGGCTCTGTTCGATCGTATTGCCGATGCGCGGATCGCGATCCCGCAGGAGATTGCATGGCGCGTGTTCACCAAGGGGATTGCGCGTGAAGCAGCGGCTGAACAGTGCCAGATCACGGGAGATCGCAAACTTGGCGAACGGGTCTTGCAGCTGACTGCAATCGTCGCCTGATCCGTTTTGCTCAGGCCAGCAGATCGATGTTGCTGCCGGACGATTCAACGGGAGAATTCCAAGAGCTTTCGACACCAGGAAGTCCTTCCTCGTCGTCGTTTGCTTCTTCTTCCAGCCCCCTGGCGGCACGTTCTCTGGCCTCAGGACCGGAGCCATCATCGGTTCGTACGCAGGCATCAACTGCTGACACCGGCACTTCGATGCCTGACTTTCTTGGCGCTTTCGTCGGCATGACCGGGCGGATTCCGGGAACTGGACCGATTTCCATCGCCTTCGTCGCCTCGCTGCGGGCTTCCTTCATTCCGTGTATCGGCTGAAGAGCAGGATCCATTAGCCTTTCGACGCCGAATCTTTGGCGGGTGGCGCGCCGCTCAAACACCTTGGTTCGCACCGTCGCGTCGGCTCATCTGGATCAAGCAATCGCGGTCCGGTCCCCTCCTCCGCCAGTTTGTCCCACGGATTGCGAAATGGACAGATTTCGAGGGAAAGACAACCGCATCCAATTCAACCGTCAAGCTGGTCGCGCAGCCGCGGACAGGCGAGCGGCTGGAACCGCTCGCCGACCGGCTGATCTATGAACGCGTATCCATGGACAAGGAAGAGGCTAGCGGAAGACAGGCGGTCGATCGGCAATGCTGCTGCCGCGCTGCTTGTCCGGCTGGTCTCCCATGGTGAAGTGAAGTTGCGTTGTGCCCTGAGCGAGCTTGCTGACCGGCAGCCACGAGCTTGCATAGGGTGCACCGTTCAGCGTCACCTTTTGCACGTAGATGCCGGAACCTTCGCGCGTGACGATGAGCGTTCTTCCGCCCGCAAACTTCAACGTTGCTTTGTCGAACATCGGTGCGCCCAGCACCACTCCGCCGACACCGGGAACCGCCGGATAGAATCCCAACGCATTCCAGACATAGACACCCGACGTCGCGCCCAGGTCATCGTTGCCGGGAATGCCGTCGGGCTTCGCGGTGAAGGTCTGTGCCGCAATGCGCGAGATCACATCCTGCGTCTTCCAAGGCTCGCCGATGAAAACATACGCATAGGGAGTTACGAAGTCGGGTTCATTCTCCATGTTGAAGCAAGGCTCGCCCCAGCAGCGAAGCTTTGAAAAAAACTTGTCAAGCCGGGGCTCGACTGCCGCATCGCCGCCCATTGCCTTGAACAGCGCCGGATAGTCGAAGGGGATCATGAAGCTGTACTGGTAGGTATTGCCCTCCTCGAAGCCGTTCTGATCGGTGGATACAGGCGCATTGGCGCGCTTGGGCAGAGAGCGTTCCGCGTCGAAGCCTGCCTCCCATGTACCGTCTGCATTACGAGGCCGGATCCAGTGCGTTTCCGGATCGAGCAGGTTTTTCCAATTCTCTGACCGGGCGAGGAACTGCTTGTACACGGATTCGTTGCCGAGCTCGTGCGCAAACTGCGCAATCGCAAAATCCGCGCTGCAAAACTCCAGCGTGCGCGAGGCGTCGATGGAGTCATTGTTAACTGGAACATAGCCCAGCTTCATGTAATCGGCAAGAAACGGACGCTCTGAGTCATCGTGCGGGCCTTTGCCCGGCTCCGTGCCTGCTTTCACCATGTACTTCAGTGCTGTGGCCGTATCAAAGTTATGTGCGCCAAAAGCGTAGGAAGACGAGAGCAGAATGACCGGCGAGTCCCCTCCCATCACATAAGTGACGTCGTTGGCCGCAGGCCATCTTGGATACCATCCGCTCTGCTCGGCATCATTGACGAGCGATTGCATCATGTCCGATTCGCGCTGCGGTTCGAAAAGCGCCTGCAACTGGACCGTATTGCGATAGATGTCCCAATCGGAGAAATTTGCATACTGTGCGCCTTGCTTGGTTCCAGCAAGCGAATGCACCTTGTTGTCGAATCCGATGTACTGCCCATTTTCGTCGCTGAACAACGTGGGCGCGAGTAGCGAATGGTAGAGGCCTGTGTAGTAGATGGTGCGTTCGTCGTCGGTACCGCCCACGACCGCCGCTCGATCCAGCAGGCGGCCCCACGCAGCGCGGGCTTTCGCATGAACGGCATCGAAGTCCCAGCCTGTGATCTCGTGCTCCAGATTTGCCAGAGCTCCAGCCTCGCTGACATACGAAACACCCACCTTGAGCAGGATTTCGTGCTCATTGCCAAATTCGAGCCATGCTCCCGTGTGTTTGCCTTTCGCCTCATGGGCGTCCAGCGGCACCGAGTCATCCTGCCAGAGCTTCGAAGTCTTGTAGGGTTTGCTGAATTCTCCCGTCACATAGAGCTTGTAATTCGAATCGGAGCCGCAGAATCCGCCTGCGGCCGTTGACCCTGAAAATGCATTTTCGCCCTTCAGTTCAATCGCATTGCCGTAGGCTGCTGCGGACCGGCTCGTCTCTCCTGGGTTGAAATAGGTATTGGCGCTGCTGCCCGCATTCACCAGCAGGCGCGCAGGAACGCCATCCGGAAAAATGAAGCGCGCGATGCCGGCGCGATCGGTCACTGTCAACTCGACACGAACTCCAGACGGCAAGGTCACAGCGTAATAACCCGGATGCGCAACTTCGCCGGTGTGGTCAAAGGCAGAGGCATAGGGGCCAAAGTGAGATCCCGGACTGCGGGTCACGGGGAGAGCCGTTGGCAGGATCGCGAAGTCCCCATACAACGGGCAGCCCGCCCCGCTGAGGTGAGTCAGGCTGAACCCGAACAGCTTCTTGTCGTTATAGAAGTACCAGGCGTCGCTGTTGGTGTCGGGACTCCACTGCACCATGCCGAAAGGCAGCGACGCACCGGGAAATGTATTCCCGCCGCCATCGGTACCAATGATGGGATTGACGGAGTCATAGGGAGTTGCGGCAGACTGTGCGCTCGCCGACAGCGCAGCAGAAATCAGGAAGAGACCAAGACTGAGGCAGAAAGCGAAACGAAAGTTCATGACGGCCCTTCGGTGGAAAGGTTTCCACACGCAGGAATTCTACACTTTCGCGGAATGCCGTTCTGTGCCTGAGACGCAAAGCGGTCCAGCGCCAGAAGCGCCGGACCGCTGGGAGGGTCGGAAGAGCTACTTCAGGTTATAGACCGCGGTGAGTTCCTTCTGTGCCATGTCTTCGGGCAAAGGAGCATAGGAAAGCGATGACACTTCGCCTTCGCCTGATTTGATGATCCAGCTCAAAAGATCCTTCAGCACCTTGCGCTTGTTGGCGTCATTGCCCGGATCAGTCGGAATCAACAGGTAGGTGAAACTGGAAATCGGGTAAGCCTGGGCCCCGGAAGCGTTGGTAATCGAGACGCGGAAATCGTCTCCCTTGAACTTGATCCCCGCTGCGGCTTCAGTCACTCCTGGAATCGAAGCGGTAATCCAGTTTCCGGCCGCATTCTTCATTGCACCGAATGTAATGTGATTCTGCAGGGCATAAATCAGTTCGACATAGCCGATTGCACCTGGCAACTGCCGTACCAGGGCAGCAACATTCTCATTTCCCTTCCCGCCAACTCCAACGGGCCAGCCGGGTGATGTGGCCCGGCCCGGACCGCTTTCCCACTCTTTGCTGACCTTGCTCAGATAATCGGTAAAGATGAAGCTCGTTCCCGAGGCATCGGAGCGATGCACCACAATAATCTTCTGGTCAGGGAGCTTCGCGCCGGGATTATCTTTCGCGATGCGCGGATCGTTCCAATTGGCGATTTTGCCGAGGTAAATGTCAGCCAGCACGTCGCCGCTGAAGCGAAGGTCGGTCACTCCGGGGACGTTGAAGACGGGCACGACCGCCCCAAGCACGGTTGGAATGTGGATGAGTTTCCGGTTGCAGGTTTTCATCATGTCATCGGTCATGGGCATGTCCGACGCGCCAAAGTCGACCAGGCCGGAGCAAAACTGCTTGATGCCGCCGCCGGAACCAATGGACTGATAGTTGATCTCGACACCTGGATGAGCTGCACTGTATTCGCTGAACCACTTTGAATAGATCGGGTACGGAAATGTCGCACCCGCTGCGGTTAATGTTTGCCCCTGAGCAACAGACAGCGCCAAGGCCAACACACCAGCTGCGATCAATGTCGTCTTCACTGAACTCTCCCTTGCTGGAATTCGATGCCGCTGATGATTCTCCGCCTGGAATGTTACGGGGATTTGAATGTCTCGCAGGATTTGGGACAGTCAATTCCTGGCCGTGACGGCCGACGGGGCCACGGAAAGTTCATCAGATCGCTGGGGCTTGGGAGCGATGGGGAGTGTGAAGTAGAAGGTGGCGCCACTGCCGAGTTCGCTTTCAACCCAAATACGACCGCCATGCACCTGGACAATATGTTTCACGATGGCCAGCCCAAGGCCGGTGCCTCCTGATTCGCGCGACCGTGCCTTGTCCACGCGATAAAAGCGCTCGAAAATCCGTTGCAGATGCTCGGATGCGATGCCGGCGCCAAAGTCCTGAACAAAGAACTCAATCTCGGTTTCCAGAGCCAGCGCGCCAAGCCGGATCTTCTTTCCCCGGCCACCGTATTTGATCGCGTTCTCGATCAGGTTTCCGAATACCTGGTTCATCGCATCGGGATCGGCCATCACGAGGGAATCGGGCGCACCCGCATCCTCGAGTTCAACGCTCGAATCGGCGACTAGGCCGCCGAGGGACTCGATCGCATCCTGCAGAAGCGCACGTGCCCGGATGGGTTGCGCGGCAAGCTTGTAGTCAGGGCTCTCGACGCCGGCAAGGGCCAGCAGATCCTCGGTCAAGCGGTTCATACGGCTGGCGTTCTTGAGAATGATGGCGAGAAACTCGCGTGTGGTTTCGGGGCTTGGTTTAGGCTCCTCCACCAGAGTTTCAACGTAGCCCTGGATAGAAGTGAGCGGGGTGCGCAGCTCGTGGCTGACATTGGCAATGAAGTCGCGACGCGATTTCTCCGCTGCCTCGACGCGCGTGACGTCGTGGAGCACGGCAAGCGCACCGCCCGACGGCAGAGGGGCGGCGTGGATCTCGAAGATTCGACCAGGCGCCAGCGAAGTGGAACGGCCGAAACGCACCTCGCTGGATTCGAGGACCCCGCGCACGCAATCCAACAATTCCGGGTCGCGTACTGAATGGACCAGCGGACGTCCAGCGCGGATCTCGGTCCCGGCCATGCGCCGCATCACCGAATTCGACCAGCGAACATGCCCCTCGTGCGTGACTGCGACCACCGCCTCCTGCATCGAATCGAGCATCGTCGCCAGCTCGTGACGGCGGTTCTCCATCTCGGCAAAGTTCTGGTCGAGCCGCTCGGCAGTCTGGTTCAAGGCGATTTCCATCTCCGACAGCTCGTCTCCGCCGGCCAGATCAAGCCGCGCACTCAGGTCGCCTTGCGCGATCCGACGCGCAAAAGCAACCACGCGTTGCAGACGCACCGAGACATTTCCCGCCGCCCAGGCAGCCAAGGGCATGGCCACGGCAAGAGCGATCAAACCAGACCAGAGCGCCTCATTGCCGAGCCGGTGCAGGGTGTCCGCCGGCATGTGCGCCATAAAACGGCGCAGGATCAGCTCCATCGCCACTGTCTGAAAAACGAGCAGCAAAACAAAAAGCCCGAGGAGCTTGGTGAAAACTTTGCGGGTCAACTGGGGCCTGCTCTCTGGCTGAAAGAGTGTCGCTCAGGTTTGGTCGCTCTTGGGGATCTCGAAGCGGTAACCTGCGCCTCGCACGGTCTTCAGGTAGCGCGGGTTTTCCGGGTCAACCTCGATTTTCTCACGGATGCGGCGTACGTAAACGTCCACGGACCGCGGCGTAACAAAGCGAGCGTCGCCCCAGACGGCGTCGAGAAGATGGTCGCGGCTGAAGACCCGGCCGGGGTGTCGCGCCAGATAGTCGAGCAGGCGGAATTCGGTCGCGGTCGTCGTCGTCAGCTCGCCCCGAACCTTCAATTGCATCGCTCCCTGATCGATAATCACCTCTTCAAAACTGATGACCGACGGCGAGAGGGGGCGCTCGAACCGGCGCAGGACAGCCTTGACGCGCGCAACCAGCTCGCGGGTGGCAAATGGCTTCGTGATGTAATCGTCGGCGCCGAGTTCGAGACCGAGAACCCGATCATTCTCAGCCGCCCGAGCCGTCAGAAAGATGATCGGAATCGTGGAGAGCGTCGGATTCTGCCGCAACCTGCGGCAAACGTCCAGCCCATCGCCTCCGGGCACCATGATGTCCAACAGAAACAAGGCCGGCGCCTGTCGTTCGGCGTCGGGAATCACGTTGGTTGGTGTTTGAAACAGCTTTGTAGTGAAGCCGGCCGCTTCAAGATGATGTTGCACAAGCCGGGATATATCCGTGTCGTCTTCCAATACAAATACGGTCTGGCTCAACCGGTTCGTCCTCGCCCGGCGACCGTTTTGTTGAGCTGCTGGGGCCGCACGGAACCGATATCAGACTAATGCAATCAGGCAAACAGATTGCAAACTTTTGATGAATTCGGACAGAGGACAAATCGGAAGGCATCAGCCCGATCCACTTGGATTGCTTGGAGTTGGGTCCCAGAAGGACGCCCGACGTCAAGAAACGGCGTCCTCTCGCTCAACGGGCGGCATCAGAGCTCCTGTGTCGCTGCCACGGCGCGGTTCAGGCGTCCGGCTGTCTTTCGAATTTGAAGTCGAAGTACCACATTGGCCGCGCCCGGATCGAGCGTCCCGGCCGTTCCCTTCGGCTCGACGAGCCCTTTTCTTGCGCACCTCGTCGGCAGCCACCAGGATGAGCGCAACAAGCGTGACCACCAGCAGGCCAATGGCAAGACCGCCGTGCAACTGGTCGAGGCCTTCTGAGTTGAAATCGCCATAAAGCAAAGCTAGCCCGATGAACACGAAGAACAAATGGGCGCAGAAGACACGTAGCGATGCCTTGCCCAGGGTGAGAAAGGGCTCAATTGCGACCAGGCGCATCACGTATTTGCGGAGCCAATAGCAGAAGATGGCGAAGGCTGTCAGGTTGACGATTCGCAACGGGCCGACTTGCCACTTATCGAGCAGAAAACCGAAGGACTGCGGGGTCAGATGCGGCCCGAACCAGGCAAAGCGCACACCGACAAAGAACAAGCAGATGGCTGCCGTACCCGCGGCCACCCAGGCCGGAATCCTGGGAAAAGCCCGCACTTCGGTGGCCGACCGTGCACCCAGCCACAGACCAACGATCCAAAGGAACTGCCAGCCAAAGAGGTTGAAAGCGCCCGTCTCCTGCAGCGGGATGTTCAGGTGTGTGATGTGCACGATCCAGTTGTGAACCACGTCACGCAGCCCGAACTGGGCAAGCAGCCACACAACTCCGCCGAAGCTCAGGACCCATCGCCAACCAAATTTCACCGCTGCCGACAGCACCACCGGCGTCAGGAACAGGAACGTGATGTACATCGGGAGGATGTCCAGAAGAGGCGGACAGTAGAGCAACAGCACCGATCCCGCTATCGCAACGAATGGGTGGACGAGGTAGAAGTTCAAGAGATTGGTGATGGCAACCTTGTGCGTATGCACGGCAAACGCCGCCACCACGGTGAATGCGAGCGTAAGCATCACCAGGTGATACTTGTAGATCGTGAGCGAACGCTTCCAAAGGCGCGCGCGGACGTGGGCCGGATCGTGCTCGAGGTCACGAATATAGAGCCGTCCAACCAGCAGAGCCGAAATCAGAACGAAGCCTTCCGCCGAAGTGAGGAACCCAAGCGGTTGGTCGACAAAATCGCTGAATCGCGTAGGAAGATGCGTGACCGTCATCCAGACAAGGAACAGTCCGCGCAGGGCGTCGAGTTCGGGGCGGCGTTCAAGCTTATAGCGCATTCGGCATAGCCGGATCGGCGACCCTGGGAGGTCGAACGATGGTGGGCTTAGGCAATTAGACGCGGGGCCTTGAAGCCGGTTTGCCTTGGCTGGAGTTGCTTAAATCCTGCGCAATGAACAGGCTTCAATCCTTCTTCGTGAATTGTAATGAATTCCGGATTTGTGGGGTGGACTTCTTGACGGAATCCGGCGCAGTCTGCAACACTCCCTGCGCGTAGTCGCGATTGGATAGTCCTGCACTCCCCTTCGAAAGATACGGATGTGCGACCGTCGCGGAATGTTAACCACGTAACAACCGCATTGCGAGCAATACTACACTCGGGGAACAACTGGAGGAGATGATGAAAAAGTATGTTGCCGAACTGGTTGGCACATTCATTCTCGTGTTCTTTGGCTGCGGAACAGCGGTCGTTGCCGGGGATAAGGTCGGAATCGTGGGAATCGCCTTCGCATTCGGATTCGCACTGATTGGCGCAGCCTATGGCATCGGCACGATCTCCGGCTGCCACATCAATCCAGCGGTGAGCATCGGCGTGTTTGTTGCCGGGCGCATGTCACTGAAAGATATGATCGGCTACTGGATCGGCCAATTCATCGGCGCAATCCTTGCAGCGTGGGTGCTGTATTTCTACATCGTCGGGGGCATCCCAGGCGGCTACAACGTCGCCGCCAACGGTCTGGGGCAGAATGGCTGGGGACCGGGATACCAGGGCGAGTACAACCTCGCCTCGGCGATCGCGTTCGAGTTCGTGGCGACGCTAATTTTTGTCATCGTCATTCTGGGATCGACACAGAAGGCCGCGCCCGCGGGATTCGCAGGCCTCCCCATCGGCATCACCCTGGTCGCCATTCACATTTTCGGGATTCACATCACGGGTGTCAGCGTGAACCCGGCCCGCAGCTTAGGCCCCGCGCTCTTCGTCGGCGGTCAGGCCCTCTCCCAGGTCTGGCTTTTTCTGCTCATTCCCAGTGTCGCCGGAGTCATTGCCGGTCTGCTCTTCAAGTTCAAGCTGCTTGAGGCCGAAGAGCCACTGCCCGCCATGAAGGACCGTCGCGGCGTTGAAAATGAACTAGCTGTCTAGCCCTCGACGTGAAAAAAATGGGGAGAGCCGTTTCCACGGATCTCCCCATTGTGCTTTGCGTCTTGAATCCAGGTCGCATCTCTTCAACAGCCGGCTAAGGTTCCGTGGTCACTGTACGCGGGCAGCAAACCGCAATCGCACATAATCGGCGGTCCAGTTGCCGTCTTCATCGCGAAGCGCCCGTGCCAGCAATTCGCTCGTCTCGCGCACCACGGGTTCGCGCAGCGCCTCGGGCAATTGGGCGATTACGCCGGAACGAAAGGTGTGCAGCCAGCCTTCCATTCCGCTCGCGCCGAGCCGCGTCGGGCGGGGAAAGTGCTCCATCCGTTCCACGGCGAAGCCGTGCCGCACAAGGCGGCGGCGATACCCATCCGGCGTCGGATAGTAGTTCACTTCATCTTCAACGTTGCCGAAACCGTGGCGGGTGAGCACCGCGGTGAACGCGACCAGGATCGCCGCCACGTTGCCATGGCCGCCCATTTCAGCCACGAACCGCCCGCCCGGCTTGAGAACCCGGTGCGACTCGTCCAGCATGGCATCCTGCCCGCGAACCCAGTGCAATGCCGCATTCGAAAACACTGCGTCAAACGACGCATCGGCGTACGGGAGCGATTCCGCCGACGCCTCATCCGCATCGACGCCACGGGATCGCGCCGCTGCAACCATCTGCGGAGAAGCATCGACACCCTTCACCCATGCGCCGCTCGCCATGAGTTTTCTAGTGAGCTGGCCGTCACCGCAGCCAAGATCGAGGATGCGCTCGCCCGGTTGCGGCGCCAGCCATTTGAGCACGCCACCAGCCAAGCCATGCACAAAAGCTCCGTCCCGCGCATAGGCTTGCGGATCCCAGGTTTGAACCATCAAAAACCCTCCCACCTCAGCTTGAATGCTCAGGGCTGCATAAGGCAAAGTGATTCGACTTTGCGATTGGATAAGGGTCTCTTATATCAGAAAAAACTGCCAACGCTGTAGGACACGGACAGTTTAGTAACCAAGGTGATGCAGATAGAGCACAACCGCGGAGGCAAGCATGCAGTAAACCCCGAAAAGGTACCACCGGCCGTTCTCAAGCCAGTTCGAAAGCCACCGCAGCGCCAGCAGCCCCGCAAGAAACGCAAACACCGCTCCCAGCAGCGCAAACATGAGACTGGAGTTCAAATCTGACGCGGCATGCGCCGATTCATGCGATGCCTTCACAAGACCTAGGAATTCGTGTGCGACCACGGGGGGCGTCAGGAGAACGGCCAGGCGAAACTGAAACGTTCTGCGGCTTCCCTGGCAGTGCCAGCCAGCAGCCCGGTCGAGATGGTCGCACCCGACCGCGAGAAACCGCGGAATGGAAGGCAAAGTCCCTGTATGGCCCCGATCCATCCAGCCTGGCGCAGGGTGACTCCGTTTTCTTCGCCGCTCGCACGTGAAGGAGCAGGCGCCTTGGCTTCTTTCAGTCCGGCGATGACGATGAGAACCCCACCCGCCAGCAATGCCGGACCCACGAGATCCAAGCGACTGAACAGAGCCTCGATTTCCGCCTTCGGAACGGATTTGAGCAGAGTTCTTTCGATTACCGCGATGATCGGGTAACCAACCACGGCCGTCAGCAGCATCGCCCAGCAAGCGCGAATCAGAAATGCCTGAAACTGGATCCGAGAGCGAAAGTAAGCTTGTTTCCAGGTCTCCCAGAAATAAACAATCACAGAGAACATGGTGCCGGTATGCAGTATAACCAGCAGCAGAGTCATCTGTGGCGAAGAAGGATCGAGCCCCATGAGTTTTTCTACAACGACGACGTGCGCAGAACTCGATACCGGAAGCAACTCGGCGAGTCCCTGCACGAGCGCGAGGACAAGCACGTGCAGAAGCGACATAGGGGAATCCTATCCGGCTGGGAGCCGTGCGAAACTCATTTCTAAATCGATTGCACCGGGATCAGCGTCAGATCGTCTGCCAGACCCACTTCTTTTTGCACGAAGGGCTCGCCATATTTCACGCCTGCCAGCAAACCATAATGCCGTGCCTCGGCGAACGTACGCTCGCGGATTTCTTCTTCCGGAACAAACAGTTTGCCGCCGGCCGCCTGATTCGCGTACTGGGACTTATAAGCCATGAGCGCCGCGTGCCGCTGCTCGATGAAAGGCGTGATGTCAACGACGAAGCTTGGGCGCACATCGGCATAAAGACTTGCGTACACGATCTTGAACGGCCGGTGCGGGTTTTGCCCGGTGTCGACTCGCGCAAGGCCCGCCAGAAAACACGCCTCGTATCCCAGTGCTGCCGTGATCGCGTGGTCGGGATGCCGCGCTTGCCAGTAAGGCAGAATCACCACGCGCGGGCGCAATTGGCGTAGCAACCGCGCCGCTCGCATGCGGCTTTCAAGGTTGTTCTCAATGGCGCCGTCGGACAAGTTCAGAGCCTCGCGCCAGCCGACGCCGAGCAGTCTTGCTGCTTCAGCCGCTTCGCGCCCGCGTTCCTCAGCGGTTCCGCGGGTGCCGGCTTCGCCTTGAGTCAGATCAAGAATCGCTGTCCGTAGACCGCGCGCGGCCATGCGCAGCAGCGTTCCGCCGCAGGTCTGTTCCACGTCATCGCGGTGCGCAGCGATTGCGAGCACATCGGCAGGGGGCAATTCAGACGCGATGGCCATACGAGTCAGTAGACGGTGTTGTTTGCGTCCGTAGTGCCATCCATGTAGGCCACGTCAGAGGCGGTACCTGTCACTGTGACGTACTGGTTGTTGATCGACGAGCCGTCTTTGGTGGAGTAGATATACACCTGGCCGCCCTCGGCAACGTAGATCTTGTGCAGACCCTCCACGTCGGCAATACCGGTAGCATCGCCCAGATATGGTTCGATCATAGTAACGGCGTTGTTTGCGGTGTTGTACATCGTCAGGCAGCCGTAGGGCAGATCATTGGCGGCGCGGTATCCGTTGTCGCACTTCGTCATGCCGATCCAGAGCGTGTTGTCGTCGGCAAGAATCATCCGGCTCGTCGCTCCCGGTTCGCCATCGCTGATTGGAGTGGAACTGGTGACCGTGTTGTTGCCGAGGTTCACCGCAGTGAGGTTGCCGGCGAATAATCCATCCGCCTGCAATTGCTGCCCAACGACGTAGAGGGTTGAAGAATCCACAAGGGCGTTGCTGGCACCCCCTGGAATGGGAATCGTTGAGCTCGCCAAAGCCGCCTGCGTGGGAAGCTGGCCCGACAACTGGCCGGGAAGGAAGATCATTGGAGCCACTGACATGGGAGTGACAGAAGAAACTGACCCTCCGCACTCGGGCCCGCAGCTCAATATGTAAGCTGTGCCGCCATCAGGCGAAAACACCGCCTTCACGGGACGATCGAAGTTCAACGGCTTTCCAGTGCTGGGGTCGTGCGCCTGGAAAAGACACCATCGCGGTCCATTCTGAGGCTCACAATCCACTGCTCCCGTCGGCCAGGTGCTTGGTCCTCCTGAATAAGTCAATGTCTGCTGCGCGGTCAACTTCACCGGGTAGTAGAGATAGTTCGAATTCTCAACGAACGCCAACGCCAGCGACCCGCCAGGATTCACACTGACCCGATAAACGCCCGGCAGACCAAGCTGGTACGGCACGGCAGTTCCGGTAGATGAGTCGACCACTGTGAGGATGTGCGCCGACTGGTTTGCTGCAAACAGATAGCTCTGGCTGCGGGAAATGAAGATGCTGGACGAGAGCCCGGCCAGCTGGCTCGAGCCAAAGCTGTTTCCCGAAGTCTCCTTTTGATAATTGATCACCGAAAAACTGCCGTCGCCGTAGCCATAGACCGCGCCCACCTGCTCTTCCGGCATGTTCTGGATGCTCAGCGGAAGCGCACCCGAATAACCAGAAATGGCGAAAGTCTTATTGATGTTGTTGAAGGCATAACGAATGTCGTAGAAGGCGTCGACGATCTGCAGAGAGCCCTTCGAAAAGGCGCTGGTGTTCTGAATCGCAATCAGGACGCGATTGGGTATTCCGCTGGGCGGCAACACTCGACCCGCAAAATAGGTAGTTGAACCGCATCCTGCCAACGCGACCGCGACGGCCAAGGCGGCGGCGGCGCTCCACCAAAGACTTCTTTTCCTCAAAATCCCTTACCTCGACGGAAGCCGCAGAGCGGAAAGCTGCCGCGGCGTGAACGAAACGATGGCGAATTCTGCAGCATTCGGCCATTCGAAATAGCCTCATTTCGACCGATTGCTGCAAATGATATGACTCCCGAAGTATAACAAAGCGAGCCTGTCGGCTGGCGCAAGGCGAATGCTTGCCTTAGCATGGCAAATGAATGCCGCAATTCGCTGACATGTTCGACAGCCGCCTGGTGCTGGCCGACGGTGCCATGGGCACAGTGCTCTATGCGCGTGGAATTTTCATCAATCGGTGTTATGACGAGCTGAACCTGTCCGATCCCAACCTCATTCTCTCGGTGCACGAGGAATACCTGCAGGCGGGCGCCGAGATTCTTGAGTCGAACACATTCGGCGCCAATCGGTTTCGGCTCACTCGCCACGGCCTCGGCGGCAAAGTGGCGGAGATCAACGCCGCCGGTGTGCGCATTGCGCGCGACGCAGTGAGGCACCTGAAGGAGAAGCAGGCCGGGGACGCCTGGGTTGCCGGGTCGGTCGGCCCGCTGGGTGTCCGCCTCGAGCCGTTTGGAAAAACCGGTCTGGAGGAAGCCCGCGCGGCGTTTGCAGAGCAAATGCGCGCGCTCGCCGAGGCCAAGGCAGACCTGCTTGTCATCGAGACCATGCCGGCGCTCAACGAGGCGCGGGAGGCCCTCCTGGCGGCAAAGGAAACGGCTCCAGAGCTGCCCGCTCTGGTGATGGTGACAGTCGACGACGAGAGCAATTGCCTCGATGGCTCTTCGCCGGAACAGGCTGCGGCGCTGCTCACGGAGTGGGGCGCGACTGCGATCGGCGTCAACTGCTCCACCGGCCCGACGACGGTGCTGACCGCCATTGAAGCCATGCGGGGCGCCACACCTTTGCCGCTCGCGGCGATGCCCAACGCCGGATTGCCGCGCGCGGTGGAAGGCCGCAACATCTATCTGTGTTCGCCAGAGTATATGGCCAGTTTTGCCCGCAAGGCGATCGCCGCCGGTGCCCAGATTGTCGGGGGTTGCTGCGGCACCACGCCCAACCATATCCGGGCAATGCGATCGGCAATTCGCGCCATGGACGCCCAGGCGCAGGTCGCAGAGGGCAGCGCGGCCGCCGTCCCATCCACCGAAACTCCGCCTGCGCCGCTCGGCCAGCGCTCGCGCATAGGCGCCCTGATCGAACAGCGGCGATTCATCACGATGGTTGAGGTTACGCCGCCGCACGGCATCGATTGCTCGAAAGAAATCGAAGGAGCGATGCTGCTGGCTCAGCTCGGAGTGCACGCCATCAACGTGCCCGACTCGCCGCGCGCCTCGGCCCGGATGAGCGCGCAGAGCCTCTGTATCCAGATTCAGCAACACACCGGGATGGAAACCATCCTGCATTACACCTGCCGTGACCGGAATATTCTCTCGATTCAATCGGACCTGCTGGGCGCGTCTTCAATCGGCCTGCACAATATCCTCTGCGTGACCGGCGACCCGCCCAGGCTGGGCAACTATCCTGATGCGACTGCGGTGTTTGACGTAGATGCCATCGGTCTGGTCAACATCGTGCGCCGATTGAACCACGGGCTGGACATCGGCTCGAATTCCATTGGAGCCACCACCAACTTCACCATTGGGGTGGCGGCCAATCCCGGCGTGCCCGACATCGAACACGAACTGCGCCGCTTTGCCTACAAAGTGGAGGCGGGCGCCGAGTACGCGGTCACCCAGCCGGTCTTTGACATTCGCCTCCTCGAAGATTTTCTCCGTCGCATCGAAGGATTTCGGATCCCGGTTATCGCCGGCATCTGGCCCTTAACCAGCTTGCGCAACGCAGAATTCATGAAAAACGATCTGCGGGTCTCAATGCCCGAAGAAATCATGCTGCGCATGGCCCAGGCCGATACTCCCGATGCGGCCCGGCAGGAGGGCATCCGGATCGCACAGGAGATGCTCGAAGCGGTGCGGGGTTTGGTGCAGGGCGTGCAACTCAGTGCGCCCTTCGGCCGCTATAACGCGGCTGCGGAAGTCATCGCCAGCGTCCTGCCAAAGGGCCGCAATCAAATGGAGCAGGTGTAATGGCCTCGTTCGAAGAATCGCTCAAAAAACTCGAAGGGATTGTGGCGCAGCTCGAAAAAGGAGACCTCAGCCTCGAAGACTCGATGAAGCTTTTTGAAGAGGGAATGGGGCTGTCCGCCGCGTGCAAGCAGGAACTCGAGGCGGCCGAAGGCAAGGTCCAGATTCTGATCAAACAGCGCGACGGCTCGCTCAAGACAGAGCCCTTTCCGCCCGAGAAGAAGGTCTAGCGGTTCCCGGTCAGCCGAGCCAGGCGCTCCCGCAGCCAGGTGATCATTCCGGGCGGGATCTGGCCTAAATCCAGCACCCGAAAAACGGGCACGTCGGGCATTTCGGTCGGAAACAGGTCCTGATCGGGCGGCAGCAACACTACGTTGGAACGGCGAAGAAGGGCTGCGAACGGCGGTTTGATGTCATTCCCACGACCGACAATCGCCACCGCAATGTCGGGTTGCAGGTGATCGATTACCCGATTCGATTCGAAGATCACGTTCGCATTCGAGGCAAGAGCCGCGCGGACTTCGCCCAGCGGAAATGCGTTCCCCGCTGCGCTCACCAGAAGCGCCCGGCTTGCTCCGGCGGCGAGATAACGGGCAGTGTCGGTTCCCTGTCCAGCTTCCGATTCCTCCCAGATGGTTTCGGAACGATGCCCGTGGGTGCTGACTTTTACCGCGGTCCAGCGGAACTCTGATAGCTCGCGGATCAATGCGCAGATCAACGCCGTTTTTCCGACGTCGCGTCCGCTGCCGCCGATCACGAGAATAGGCATGCAATCACACCCACGTCGGCTTCCCGGAAGTTTGAAGCACGCGTGAGCCGCAAAATGCGACCCGCCACTCTGGCTCCGGCTTCTCGCTCATTCCCCGGATTCGGTCGGGTCTTTTACCCGCCGCTTCGCCAGGCGCGATAGGGTCGCCTGCTCGCGCAGCACCTGTTTGAGCGGACGCGCGGGAGTGCCATAAAGCACGGTCCCCGGCCGTAACCCATCATTCGTCACCGTTTTGCCGTTAAATACGCCAGATTGCCCTCCGAGGATGACGCCGGGCCCCACGTGGGCGTGGTCGCCGATTCCGACTTGACCAGCCAGCAACGCACCTTTGCCAACGGTACTCGAGCCGGAAATGCCGGTCAGCGCCACAAGAATGACATCTT